>Ga0179592_10000013_pt1 | contig 83996 bp, 48 predicted proteins | sample CZODoug2_1_08_16_FD_148623 | JGI IMG/M metagenome (GOLD analysis project Ga0179592, IMG submission 148623) | Vadose zone soil fungal communities from Angelo Coast Range Reserve, California, USA - CZODoug2_1_08_16fungal (Illumina Assembly) | ecosystem: Environmental > Terrestrial > Soil > Vadose...
ATTACTCTTTTTTATTTCCCTTTTTTTTTTAAAAAAAAAAAAAATATAAAAAATTAATTATTAAAAATAACAATAATGACAACAATCTTTTCTTTTTTAAAAAGTTTAACTAATTTTAAAAATATTACTATCTTAATAAGAGGTGGTATTAAAATTCTTTATTTTTCTGTTTTTTATCCGTATAAAATTAAATTAATTCTTATTTTATTCGCATGTTTCTATTCAATTCTTCTGTGTTTAATTTATTATTTTTTATTTAAAAGTTATCAATCAACTATTGAATTTATAAGTACTAATAAAGTAATAGAATTAAATAAAGATATTTCTACTCTTCTTTCTATGGCTCCGCCCGCTCACTCATTTAATGATCAAACTTTTAAATATTATAATCCAACCTTGATTAATCAAGTTTATAATGTTCATGGTATTACTCATTATCGTGAGTTTATTTATCCTTCTCTTGCTCCGCATCCACAAGAAAGGATAACATTTCATAAAAGATTAGAGGCTAATCCTATTGTAAGTTCTAAATTTACTGGATTAGTACTTCAAGATATGATAATAGATCATACCGAAGTTGTGGTTGATGTAACTTATAAATTATTAAAAAGAATTTTTCAGTTTAAGTTTTCTCTTCCATTGGGAGGATCATTGTTATCCTTATTAGGATTATATTTATTACAAGGTAATAGTACTCAATTTATAACTAATTAGCCTTTTGATCACATCTGGAAATAACTTTAAAAATGTTTTTACTTAAAATAGTAATTTTATTTTTTAAAATTATGAGTTCGGGGGTTTAATAAGTTGATTAATTCTTTTTAACTTTTCTCTTAGAGGAAGGAAAGTTAACTATAAATATTTTGCTATCATTACCGTTCCCTAAAGGGAAGTCAGCCTCTTTTCTTTAAATAATATTATAAATAAAAATTATGAAAACATCAAACTTAAATTTAAACCATTCACCTTTATCACAATCACAATCACATTTACATAGTGTAAGTGGGGGGTATATAGGCTAAGAAGGGGTTTTTTTAAAATTACATCCCCTTATGGAAAGAATATTAACCGCTCTTCCCTTTGGTGTGCGCGGGCGAACCCAGACCAAGGCTTGGCTAATTTATATTAGTTTTACCCTTTTTCCTATCTTCAGGCCACTTAGGATTAGAAGAATATTAATCGATTTTGTTAAGTGGTTGGTTATATCTTTACTTTCTATTTATACGAGTTTAGCTTTTTGGTTTTTACTGTTGCTCTTTCTTCATATTTGTGCGCATATTAGTGCTGATTGTATTGACTAGGAAGATTATAGGTTACAGTTTGGCCGTTATTAAGTCGCATAAAGAAAGGTATAAAAGGAGAGTGGTATTATAATAAAAAGTATTAATCTATAATACTCATTTGGTCTGGGAATTAGAGGTCAACAGATCATTTAAATTTGCCTCTTTTCTATAAAACTTATTAAATTTTTTAAATTATGACAAATTTGTTTTCTTTTTTAAATGCTTTTTCTTTAAAAAGTTTATTTTATCTTAAAACTTTTTTAAAAGTTCTTTATTTTTCTACTAAAATAAAGTTTATTCTTATTTTATTTACATGCTTCTATGCAGTTCTTCTTTGTTTAGTGTATTATTTTTTGTTTAAAGGTTATCAATCAACCATTGAATTCATAAATACTAATAAACTGACAGAATTAAATAGAGATATTGTTACTCTTCTTTATTCTCACCCTTTACACGAGTCATCTTTCAGATATCATAGTCCTAGTCTAATTCATAACGTTTATAAGATCTATGGTATTACTAACTATCAGGATTTTATTCATTCATCTTCTCAGGAGATGGTTTCTCTTCATAATATTTTAGACTCTAATCCAGTTGTCGGTTCTAAATTCTCTTCGTTAGTTCTTCAAGATATGATAAGAGATCATAGTGAAGTTATGGTAGATGTAACTTATAAATTATTAAAGACAGTTTTTAAGTTATCTTTACCATTAGGTGGTTCACTTTTATCCTTGCTGGGTCTATATATTTTTCAAGGTAATTCTACTCAAATTCTCTCTAACATCACAGGACTTTAGTGTTAAATACTAGTTTTACTTAATGTCCTGGTGCTGTAGAATAATTTAATTAAATTATTCTCTTTAACTTTTCTATTAGAGGAAGGAAAGTTAACTATTAAAACTGCCTCTTTTCTTTAAATAATATTAATAATCAAACTATGAAAATCTCAAACTTAAATTTAAACCATTCTAAATGGATGGATTATCAATTAACCTTAGATAACCAAATTTTAACTTCTCAAAATTTAAAATATTTATTCACTAAATTTTGGAGTGAAGTAATTTCTAATAATCTTACAAATGACCAATTTATTTTAATTCAATTAAAAATTAAATTGTCAAATGGTTTATTTAGATCAATTAGTCATGTTCAAACCGTTAAGAATACTGATTATGAAACATTATTAGAATCATTTAAAATATTCTGGGAAATTAAATCTGAAGAATATCACATTTTAAAATTAGATTCTATAATATTTACTTATAAAATTCTACCTTTAGATAGTGAAATTAAACAGACTAAAATATCACCTCACCCTAATATTAAAACGGCTATTAGTCCATTCTTAAATTTAGGAGGTTATAATTTACCAATTTCAATGGATTTAACAAGATAGGGTGAACATATTTTTACAAATGATTATAAAAATGCAATAGTTTATAAACCACACTCTAAAGCAGTATATCATATTCGACTTTTTGATGATTATCAAGAGGTTGAATTAAAACTTAATGATAAAGTAATGGTTACATTTAAAGATATTATGTATAAAGATAATAATTTATGTACATTTACTAGACAAATAGGAAATCAAGAGTACATTTTTGGTGATGGTAAGGCATTATTTAAAAAGATTGAACGTAAAAGACCCTTCTTATCAAAAATTAATCAATCTATATTCAGATCAACTAAATTTATTACCATGGATTTAGAAACTAGAACATTAGATGGCACAATGATACCATACTATGTTTCTATATTTGATGGTACTTATCCTGTATCTTTCTACTTAACGGATTATACAGCCGCAGAGTGCCCCGAGGTGGAATTGTTAAAAACCTCAATTCTTTATTTAATGAAGAGAAAGTTTCATCAACATAAAATCTATCTTCACAACTTTTCACACTTTGATGGTATATTTTTATTAAGAGTTTTATCATCATTAACTGAAGAGATTAGACCAATTATTAGAGATGGTCGAATTATTGATTTAAAATTTACTTTTTATTCTAATAGGTCTAAATACTTATTATATTTTAGAGATTCATATTTACTACTTCCTAGTTCATTAGTCGATTTAGCTAGAAACTTTAAAGTTGAAAATAAAGGTATCTTTCCTTATAGATTCGTTAATAATCCAGAAATAGAATTGAACGATGAAGGTCCGATTCCTTACTTTTATAATTTTAAAATTTATCACTTTTAGATTATATCGAGTATTGTCATTCTTTCACTAAGCCAGAGTCTAAAAGTTACACCACAGTAAAGTGGAACTTAAAACATGAGACAATTAAATATTGTGAACAAGATGTAATAACATTATATCAAATAATTGAAACCTTTAGTAAACAAATATTTCAATTATTTAGAATGGATATTTTAAAATATCCTACTCTTTCTTCACTAGCTTTTGCTATTTACAGAAGTAATTTCTTAACTGATAATATAAAGATACCATTGATTCAAGGAGAAATGTTTAATTTATTTAAGAGAGGATATACAGGTGGAGCCGTTAATGTTTACAAACCATGAAGTTAAAATATATTTAGATATGACGTTAATTCTCTTTATCCTTACGTAATGAAAAATTACCCAATGCCAGTAGGTAACTCTACTTATTTAGAAGGTAATATATGGCGGCGATCATCGTTACCGGAGGGAGAGGTAAAGACAGATCATAATGCATTTGGTTTCTTTGAAGTTGAAGTACAAGTACCAGAAAATATACAAATTCCTTTACTACAAACAAGAGTTAAAACTAAAAATGGAATTAAAACAACTTCACCTAAAGGTAAATGGACAGGAATTTACTTCTCTGAGGAAATTTATAAAATACGGTTATTCATTTAAAATAATAAGGGGTTATCTATTTGAAAAAGGTTATATATTCTCAGAATATGTAGATTTTCTATATAATCTAAAAGTTAATAGTGAAAAAGGTTCACCAAATTATACAATCTCTAAGTTACTATTGAATAGTTTATATGGTCGACTAGGAATGAATCCTGATCCTGATATGGAGAATCATATAATAATTAGTAATGACGAAGATTTAAAAATATTTAGTAAATATAATGTAAGTAATGTTCTAGATTTAAAAAAGGGTAAAGAATTAATTTCTTTCTTTGATGATTCGTCTGAAAAAGAAAATTTTAACACATTAAATCTCTCTATACCTATAGCCGCCGCTGTTACAGCAAGTGCTAGAATTCATATGTCTCAATTTAAGACTATGAAAGATATAGTACTATTCTATTCAGATACAGATAGTATCGATATAAATAGAGAATTAGATCCTAAGTTTATTGGTCCTGAATTAGGAAAAATGAAACTTGAACATATATTCGAAAAAGCTGTATTCTTAGCACCAAAAATTTAGGGTGGGGGGAATTGTGGGTCCAAACTAATATGAATAGGTAAAAGTGAAGGGTCTTAAAATGCCATTAGCTATGAAGACTTATTATCATTATTATCAAAGGATAAAAAATTAGAAATAAGTCAAGAAAATGGCATAGAAATATCTCCGACGGTAATATAACAATTAAAAATGAAATTTATACACTAATGATTACTGATAACAAAAGAAAATTAATCTATGATTCAAATAATAAATTTATTGATACTATTCCTTTAACCGTGAAAAATGGTTCAATAACAGAATAAATCTGGAAAAATAAAATAAATCTTTTTTTTTTCAATATCCACTACTTATCTCTAGCGCACTCTCTTTTAGCACCTAAAAGGCTCTATAGGACTCCCTAAATTAAAAGCTGGCAGAGCCAGAGCCTATATTATAAAGATAACCTATTATTACAGGTAAGTAAGCAATTAAAAAAACTTTAAAACCTAAAAAGATTCAGCTTAAAAATAAACTTTTAAGTATTTTTAATTTAAATTAATATCACAATAATATCAACTAACGCCTAATATAATAAATTTTTTGGATATTTAAATTCATTACACTGTACTTGAAACAAGAAATATCAAATAACAGGGGTTTATCATAAATAAAAAAAATCATAGTAAATTATTTAAATAGAATTAACCTAAGTATCCTAATTAATTTTGTTCCAACCAAGATAAATATCTTTCAGCGGGAACACTTTCTACGCTAGTAGGCATGAATCCATGATATACTCCGCATATTTCTGAGCATTGTCCATAAAATACTCCTTCTCTATCGGCATACATGGATGCTTGGTTAAGTCGACCCGGTACAGCATCTATTTTTATACCTAAAGAAGGAACAGCATAATCATGCAGTACGTCTGCTGCTGTAACAATTAATCGAATATGAGTATCTACTGGAATAATTAATCTTTGATCTACATCTAATAATCTAAACTGACCTAATTCTAAATCGGATTCCGGAATCATATAACTATCGAATTCAATAGCATCACCACTTTCAGTTATGTAATCGGAATATTCGTATGACCAATACCATTGATGACCTGTAACTTTAATTGTTATTGTAGGTGAAGTTACTTCATCCAGTAAATATAACAATCTAAAACTTGGAAAAGCAATAGCTATTAAAATTAGAGCAGGAGTAATTGTCCATATTAATTCTATTAAAGTCCCGTGGTTTAAATACTTATGAATAATAAGAGATTTTCTATTATTGTAAAAGTAAACTATAGAACCTAATAACCAAAATACTCCAACTGAGATAATAACTAAATAAAAAAAAATGGTGTTATGTAATTCTACAATACCTGTAAATCCCGGAGATGCTCCATCTTGAAATCCTAACTGCCAAGGTTGAGCAAGATCATTAGAGATTATATTAAAAAAAGATAAAAAATTATACATGTTTAAATTTAAATAAAACTAGTATCGTCTTAGATTTTAACTTTAATTAATAAAAAAAAAGGAATATAATTTAAGTGTTTAAGATTTATTTCTGCCTCTGGCCTTTAATACTGGAGAGTATAAAATATCTAACTTTAATTATCTATCCTTATTTTAAAGTAAAAAGAGAGAATAAAGTATAAAAAGTTTATAGATAATCACTCACTTTCTTTTAACATATTAAAAAAATTATTTTATTACTAGATCCTAAGACACAACTTATTAAAATTCTTTTATTTTTTTTTTAATATTTACTAAAGATTTTAAAATACCTTTTTTTCTAAGAAGCAATAATTAAATTTAAAAAATAAAATCAAAGAAGTAGAGGAATTGAACCCCTATTTTTTTCCAAAATCTTCTTAAAAAAAAACAAATAAAGCACTCTGCCTCCCCCTTATCGGAGGCCGCGGAAGGAAAAAGAGACATTACCTCCTCTAGCCCTATAGGGGCGGAGTAAAAAAAAGTTTAAAAAGATAAACAGTATTTTCATATATTTAAATTCATACGATTTATTACTTCAATCTTAAATTTTTGATATTAAAGTATTAAATAACTTATGTAAATTACATATTTAAAAATAAGCTAACCGCACTTCTAAATTAAAGTAGGAAGTTTTTTTTTAACAAAAAAGCCACACGACTTATAGAGCTTCATTATTAACCCTCTTATTTTTTAAAAAAAACTTATGTTTTACCCAGAAAATAAAATAAAATAAAATAAAATAAAATAAAATCAGTAAGTGGAACCATAGCACTTTGTTTTTAATAGTAAATTTAAATCATTTCTATTATCTAAATAAATAAATTATAAATAAATAAATACTCTGGCTCACCCCGCATAAAGCCTACCGGCCCACTAGAAAAATTAAAACAAAACAAAAAAACCAAAACACACAACATTTAGGATAAGGTAAGAATAAACCTAGACAGGCTAAATAAAAATAAACTAGCAGATTTAATTTACACATTAGTGAAAACTGTCTTTTATCATCTTTCTAAAATTAAAAATTAAACCACAAAAAATAAAAAGATTCGGAATAGAGGTGATTCGAACACCTAAGAGTTTCCTCGAACAATTAGCAATTGTCTTATCTTACCAATGAAAACTATTCCCAAAAAAAAAGTATTTATATTATTTCTTTTAACCATAAAAAAAAAAGAAAAAATTAAACTAAATTTTAAGATTATTAAGTGCTAAGCAATAATAGCATAACTGCTTTATCATAAGCTTTTAATTGTATAAATTATTCTCTTTTTATAAACATTTATTTAAAATTTTGTAAAATAAAAGCCTTAATTTTTATTATACCTAACCTTTTTTTATTATTGAGTTATTTTTATTTCTCTATACCTTTAATTTATTAAAAGAATTATTTTTTTTTTGCTTTAGCAACCTTATATTTATATTAAATAAAAAACAAATAAAAAACAAATATAAAATAATAAAACCTAAGGGGTTAAGCATAAAATATTAACATATATGTGAATATTTAAAGAAATAGTAAATTATGAAAATAAAGGATTTCCAGTTTTAATATCTGTAAGTTGTATAGCTGAATTTGATATTTCTAAAATAAAACCTACTGTTAATATGATAAAAAAAATCAAAGCAATTGAAAATCCAAAAGTACTTACTTGATATAGTGTAACAGAGATGGGAAATAATAAAAGTATTTCTAGATCAAAAATTAAAAATAAAAGAGCTACAAGAAAGAAATGTATTTGAAACGTAGATCGAGTTTGTCCATAAACAGGTGAAAATCCACACTCATATGGTTGATTTTTTTCTGAGTCTGGTTTATGAACTGAAAACAGAAAATTTAATGCCAGTAAAATAAGCACTAAAATAGGTACAAAGATAAATAACATTAATAAAGTATTCATAAATTTATACATTAAATAAAGATAAAGATAACAATACTGTACTATTTAATATAATTGAAGGTTTAAGCACGAAAAATAAAATTGATAATGTTAACATAGCTATTATAAAACTATGAATATTTGTTAAGTTTAATTTTAAATGAATATTTTTGTCATCTAAGTTCAAAGTAGGTATTGTTTCTGAATGAAGTTCTCTAATAATTTTTAAATAATAAGAAGCACTTATTACACTTACTACTATAGCTACAAAAGCCATAAAGAAATATCCACTACCTATTGCAGAAGACAAAATGGATTGTTTTCCGAAAAACCCAATTAAAGGAGGGATACCTGCCATAGAGAAAAGACAAACGGCTAAACTTAAACTTAAAACAGGATTAGATACAAATTGTCCTTTTAAGTCAAGTATAAATTTAATATCTGAATTAATATAAGATGAAGATATTGTAGAATTAATAATGTAACCAAAAGCTAATAAAATAAAGAAAGTATTTAAATTAGTAATAGTATATTGAATTAAATAAAAGATTAAAGATTCTGTTGATTGTTCAGTGTTTATGGCTAATGCTAATAATAGAAAACCAATATGAGATACAGTACTATACGCTAATAAACGTTTTATTCTTATTTGAGCTAAACCTACTACAGTACCAATAATTAAAGATAATAAAGAACTTAAAAGAAATATATTTTTAAGCACATAACCTCCATTAATCACATTTACTTGAAGATAAGAATCAAAAATATTTGCAGAAAATAAAGACCCTGATAAGATAAGCGGTTGTACTAAGTGAATAGCGATTCCCATTTCTAATTCTAATAAAAACAGAATAATAGAAATTTTAGGCATAACTGTTAACCATATTGTCACATTAGTAGGACTTTCATCGTACACATCTGGTGCCCAATTATGAAAAGGAGCACCTGCTATTTTAAATAAAAAACCTATAATGATAAAAATTAAACCTAAACTAAGCCCTTGACTTATATTATCTGAAAATGATAAATTTCCAACTAATTCTAATGCTTCGCTACCGCTCCAGTCTCCTGTTAAAGAGGGAGACGAAGGTAATAAATTAGAAAACTCCACAGCTGCTTCACTAGTCATAGAGAGTACAGATATTAAACTATAAATTGATTCAAAATTAGTTAAACCTGTAAAATTATATACCAGAGCAGCACCTAATAATATTAAACAAGATGATAGACCACCTAATAAAAAATATTTTAATCCTGCTGAAGTAGCTGAACCAGAATCTCTATATATTGTTGCTAATATATATAAACCAAAAGATTGTAATTCTATGCTTAAATACATGGATAACAAATCACCAGAAGATAGTAAAAAAGAACCACCTAATATGCTAAATAATGCTATTAAAGAATATTCTTTTGATTCGATGGAAGTACTTACACTGATATTAGTGTAATCCACATATTGTAATTGAGTAGGTAAAGACAAAGATTTATTTAATTTTAAGATTTTTTTATTGTTCAGCTGATCTGATACTAATTCAAATTCAGAGATCTCATTTAAAGAATTTAGATATTCTGAGTCAGAGCCATCTTTTGATTTTTTAGAATCTGAACTTTTAACTAGTGCCCAAGGTAGTAAAATAAAAGCACCTATTATATAAAGAAAAGTTTCTATAAATAAACTATAGTAAGTTATTTGGAATAAACCGCTATAAATACCTATACCTGATCCAATTGACTGAATATATAAAGCATTAAAAGTTAACACTCCGGCATAAATAAAAACTAAAGCTGCTATTCTGGTAAAAAAAATTGGAGTTATTTGAGTTTTAAAGAAAGGTAGCGACATCGCTAAGATAAAGATTAAAATACTTAAAAAAATCATAACGTTTCTTCTTTTATTCCTTTTTTTTAGGTAATAACTAGTTTTATTTCTCATGGAATATTCAATACGAAAGACCTTCTTTTTTTGTTTTTAATAACTTAAATGTAATTTCCATATAATGCTCTTTTTAAATATTAAATAATTGACTAGTCAATTATAATGTTAATTCTCTATTTAAAATTCTTAGCCTTAAAATATTTTATTAAAAAAAGGTTGAAACTATATATAAAAAAATAAAAAGAGAACAATAGTCTTTATCTTTCTCAATATGATAAATTCAAATTTTAGCTTTTAATTGGGGTTATAGTATTGATAATAATAAAATAAAAATCGTAGAGGTGTTTTAGCTCAACCTTCAATCCTTAAAATTTGTGATTTGTTACAGTAGCAAAAAATGAAAGGAAAAATTTTATTTAAAAAAAAGTATATGGTGGCGAGATCGGAAACATTTTAAATTAAAAATTTAATTATTTTTTTTCAGCAACGTTGCGATCATTTTAAGACAAAACATTGTTATATCTTTCACTAAAACAAACAATATCACGTTTTATATCTTAAGATATTATGCATAGAAAAATACTAATTTTAAAATAAAATAAATATAAAATATAATTATATAATAAAGCAAAACGGATGATTATGATTATCTGAGATAATATATTAATTTTTTTAAGGGGAGATAATACGTAATGGTTATATACAGATTTTATGAAAACATATAAAAAGACATATTGAGAATAGTTATATTATTTTCCATTAGCTTGAGTGAAAGGGTCAGATGATATTGCAAGATCTATTAAAGTATTTTCTATAATACCTATAATAGGTACAATAAATAAAAACCAAGCAAAGTAAAAAACTGTAGAAATTTGACCTATTTCAACAAAAGGTGTTTCAGGATGTTGGCTACCGATCCACATTAAAATAAAGAAATTAACAATAAAAAACCAGTGAGCTAATTTCATAGCTGGTCTAAATTGACTACCTCTTACTCTAGAAAGATCTGTAAAAGGAAGGACTAATAAAATTAATAAAGATCCGAACATAGCTAGAACTCCAAGCAATTTATTCGGTATTGATCTTAAAATAGCATAATATGGTAATAGATCAAGAAATAAATTTTAATATTTAAAACTAAATTCCCATTTTATATAACATATCTTTATGAGTGTATTCAAAAAGACTTATTCGCAGAGCTTTCATACTTTCTTCCCAAATATATATCCTATTTCCGGCCTTATGTTTATGTATAGAACATTTAAGTAAAAATTTTACTCTTAATGTTTTTAATAAAAGCTCCACATCCTCATCTGAAAAAGAATAAATGTTAAGGTGTAAGCCTTTATTTTGTATTGAACCATCATCCATAATCCAATAAGCTAAGCCTCTATAGGTTAATAATTCATCTATGTTTTTAGGAACTATTTTTTTACCTTTAAAATAAAATAATTCTCTAAAAACATTAAAACATGGTAAAGATAAAGTAGTAAAACTAGACGATTGATACTTAGTATTAGAACGTTTATCTGTCCAAATTTTAAATTTAGGCATAAAATCTGGAGCACAAAATTGTTTAAAGAGACTATATACGTGATAAAAGTAAGAGAGATGTTGCATTCGTATTGCATTTTTTCCAAAAACAAATCTACAATTTCCTTTAACCGATCTTTGAGCAATATGCCCACCCCCTAATAATAAGCCTATTATAATTTAATTTTCTATTTTACTAAGGATGATATTTGATCTTTCACTTTTCGTTAATCTCTTACCGGAAGTGGCATAACTTCGAATGCTTACTAAACTTAAATAAGTTGTCAGATCAAATTAATCTTAATAATCTAATTATTTGTTTTTTTATAGTTTTAGAATATTAAAACTTATTGGACTTTCTCTTTATCCTAAAAATCAAGATTGTTAGGAACTTTGCGTAAAGTCTCTGAGGTATTGATATTTTTTTTACCTGCGGATTGCTTAAATAATTTATTAAGTTTCCAGCATATAGCAAATTATATTATTCAAGAGATCACTCTCAAGCATGGTATCTGTTATTACCATTCTGGTACTATTGATGGTGGAGTTTGCATAGGGTTAGCAGGAATATAATTATCTGAATGACCTAATAAATTAGGATAAAAAAAAATTATAATTGATAATACAAGGAAAAATAAAAAAATAGTTACAAGATCTTTGAAAGTGAAATAAGGATGCATTGTATATCTATCACCATTTCCTGTTATTCCATTAGGGTTACTTGAACCATGTTCATGAAGAGCAAGTAAATGTCCTGCTACTAATGCTGCAAGTACAAACGGTAATAAGAAATGAAGAGAAAAAAATCTATTTAATGTAGCATTACTTACGCTGAAACCACCCCAAATTAATTCCACTAGATCTTTACCGAAAACAGGAACAGCACTCAATAAATTTGTAATTACGGTTGCACCCCATAAACTCATTTGACCATATGGTAAGACATAACCTAAAAAAGCTGTAGCCATCATTAATATTAAAATTATTACTCCAATAGTCCATACAAGTACTCTAGGCTCTCTATAAGAACTATAATATAAACCTCTTCCGATATGCAATCTCCCAATATTTATATTAAAACTATATTTAAAAAAATAAAATAAATTTATAAAATACAAACATTTTTAGTATTTAAAATAAAAAGATTATATTTTTAAATAGTTGGAAAGCTGCTCCGCATTCGTTATAGAGGGTCGGTGGAGACTTAGGCTAAAATAATATACTTATTCTTTCCTCTTTGCTAGCGCAGGCAGGCCTAAAAAGAAATAATAGGAGATTAGATCATTTCATGTTCCAGATAATAATTTGAAATTATACTACTTTCTAAAAAATAATAACCACTATTAAGGAATACAGACGTAGGATCGTTGAAGGTTGTAATCCCTTGCTAATTATTCAAGAATATTTTTTTCACCTGATTACAATAAATAAGGTGGGCAGATCTACCATCCCCTCCAAAAAAAATTAAAAAGGGGATAGGAGTAAGGCAAATTTATTACACGGTACAATATTCTTTTTGAACTTTTTAGCATATAGACTGTGGCTTTAAATATTTAATTTAGTAGAAATTAAATATTTAGGCCCGTTTGCATAAATATAAACTACTATTTATAATTTTGGTTTAGGTTTAGAATAAAAAGTATATTCTTTTTTATATATTTTTCTAGTATCCAAATAATTTCTTATAGAAGATACTGAATTTAAACCTATAGCTTTACCACCCGATCTAAAACTATCAAAGGGTGACCCTTTAATCTCTACTCCATTTTTATAAATGTACACTTTAAACCCTTTTCTACTTCCTTTACTTAAAGAAAATTCTTTAGCTAAAATGAAATGACTTTTTCCTGAATGTATATCAAAAGGAGGATCCATTGTAAAAATGTTTTCTATTTCTTCAACATCTATGACATCAGATAAATCGGAAAAGTATCTCTTCGAATTCATATTATTAGATAATTTTAATAATAGTTCTTTACCTTTAGTTAAATAATTATAACCGAATATAAATAGATATAATACTAAACTTCATATTGAAAAATCTATTTCTTTTCTACTATAAAAAGACAGATTTCTAAAGAAAGGATATATGTATTGAAATAAAACATCCATATCAGTTATAACTAATTGATAAGCAGTCTTATTATTTTTAATAATACAATTAGGCTTATTAGGAGTGATTAAATGTTTGTAAGGAGGTGAAAGAGGGATGTTTTGTAGAAAATAAGATATTTTTTCTAATATTTTTTTATCTTTTTGAGTTATTCCAAAAACTACACTAGAATTACTAAAATAAAAAGTACCATCTCCTTCAACAAATCCAACCAGCCAATTTTTATTAACCATTCCATTAGATAAAAGATATCCTTCATAGTTAGTTCTTAAGTTATTCATACCATTTTTAAGATCCACTATTTTATTAAAAGTTTTGATACTTAAAGATCGCGATTCTTCTAATCCTAATTTTTTTAATATAATAGCTTTTCTCCAATCTCTATAATTCAATTGTTTATGTGTAAGTAAAGGATATTTGTCAAAAATAGGTAAAATTTTTTCTATGATAACTCGAAAAGAATGTATACGAAAACTACAAGTGGTCCCTTTGATAGATACAATGCCTACTCCCAATTTATTTCTAATGGTATATAAAACAGCTACGTCTTCAATGTGTAAAGTAATTTGAAATATAAAATGTATTTCTTTATTATTTTTAATATTAATCATAAATGCAGATTCTGCATCAGAAAACCCTACAAACCATTGAAGAAAATCATTAGATTGAAGATTTGACATAGTGTGATTATTAGAAGTATTAATAGGGTTAGATAAAGGTTTAATTACATTTAAGAAATGATCAATAATTCCTTTGAAAAAAGTAGTATTAAAAAAAGGAGAATATAAAAAAGAACAGTTAAGTAGTTTAAAATAAATGCAAAAAAATTGAGCATAAACAAAAATAAAAAAGAATGAAGCTATATTAGCATGTGCATATCTCAAAGCCCATCCTGTATTTACATCTCTCATAATATGCTCAACAGAGCTAAAAGCAAAATCAACATGTGGTTGGTAATGCATTGCTAAAAATACACCAGTTAAAATTTGTAAGATTAGACAAGCTCCAAGTAAAGATCCGAAATTCCACAAATAAGAGATATTAGCTGGTTGAGGAGAATCCACTAAATAAGAATTAACTAATCTTAAAATAACATGACCTTTTAATAATCTCATAAAATTTAAGATTTTATTTTTGGTTTTTACTAATCTACTAATAAGTAGAATACATTTATTTCCTCTTTATCTTTTTTTTTAATAAATCTCTAAATTTAAATCGCAGACTAAATAAAAGACCTTAACTAATTTTAAAATTCAGTAAAAAACAAAAAACATGAGAAATAGGCAATATGCATATTGCTTATTTCCTTAGAAGTTATTTAGACGAGTTAAATATACGCCCTTAAATTTCTTATATTTTTCCTCCCCTTTTCGCTTTAGTGGGTTATTAAGCCTACTCCATTTTTAGATTTAGATTAGCTCTTCCCTTTTCTCGCTCCGCGCACCATTTTTGTTTAGAAGTAATCCCAGAGTAGATAAGCGAAAGTAAAGTGTCCCTTTCCAAACCTGCACATAACTAAAACATAAACGATTACTGCCCTAACCCCTAAAAAGGAGAAGGCAGAGAATGAAAGTGCTGAAAGACAGAGATTGCTAGACTGTATAATAGTGCTGGTAGGCAGTGCTAGAGCTAGAGAGCCAGAGCAAAAATTAAAGAGAAGAGAAGAGATAAATAGAAACTGAGAAAAAAAACAAAAATAAAAGTAATTAAATCTTCATTTTTAATTAGTATTGAAAGAGATTAATAATAGTAATTAAATTTTAGGGCTTTTAATTAAAAAAAAAAGCTCCTGATTAAGAATCAAGGAAGAATATAATACTAATTTAAATTAAATAAAACGATCTTATTTTTAATTGAACACAGATTTAACTAATATCAACTTAATCGAATTTACTCACTTAATTTCTATTTTAGATTATTAAATATTAAAAACTTTTGAATACTCAATTTATAATCCTTACATTGTAAACAAGAAAATACTTAAATGATTAAACACTCCTTCTGCCCCCGATTGTCTGTTTTTTTTATTTTCACTTTTTAACAAGAAGGGTGCGCGGAGCGAGAAAAGGGAGCAACGTTAAAGCAATAAAACAAATAAAACAAAAAGAATGAAAGTAGTAAAGGTTTAAATATTAATTCCTTATGCAATATAAAAAAATAGAAGAATAATAAAAAATTAAAGTTTATAATACTAAAAAAAGTAGACTTAGACTGTTAATTAATCTATTTAAAGCAGAGAAACTTAAATAATGGAACTAAATAGAAAAAATAAGAAACTTTTTTTTTTAAATTTATTCTACTACTAATAGACAGATCTAATATCATAATCCTTAGTAAAACAAAAAAAGATATGCCATATTTTAAAAATAAGGAGCGATAAATGAATTACTTTCTAGGCATTTTTAAATATTTATCTCTTTAGTTAATAATTCAGCATAGGTAAAAATTTAAATAACCCAGTAATCCTAAACCTAAATATTTTTAATTTAAAAATAATTAAAATCTTTAAATAGCTAGAAGTATACTATTTACTTAATTGTAAAGCTAAATAATTGATACTGTATACAAGTATAAATATGTATTTTTCTTTATTTTTAGGAGCCAAAGGCACTACAATTATTCGAATTTTAAACATAAGACTTTATTTTTTTTTTAATAGAAAGTTAAGAAATTTGATGCTTTATAGATTTTATACTTTATAAGTCGCAAAAGTATTTATTTAAATTAAACATAAATAAAATGATGGATTATTTAGTAAGGAGTAATATCGAAAGCCACCATTATACTTGGTACTAAAATTATTAAGGCTACCGCTACAGGTAATAAATTAAGCCAACATAGTTCAATTAAACCATCGTATCGAAGTCTAGGAAGTGTCGCACGAAACCATACAAACATAAAACAGAAAACACAGGTTTTTAATCCTAAAAAAATAGCTTGTAAGTTTATAAAAGAATCATTAATAAACATCTCCGGCATATTATATCCACCAAAAAATAAAATGGATGTAATAGTACTAAATAAAACAATTGAACTATACTCAGCCAAAAAGAAGAAAACAAACGGTAAAGAAGAATGTTCAGTAAAAAAACCAGCTACTAATTCAGATTCCTAATATACTTAATTTAACCTCGTCTTAGTTTAATCTATCTTTTGTTCACGAGTAAGAATATACTTACCACCCCGTAGAGATTGAATAATCTTTCCTGGTTTGAAATATTTATAAATTGTTTTATGTAATTAAAAAAAAACAGCTACCTCTAAACCACTTTAAAATGATCGAATAAGATTATTATTAAGATCGTAAAGAGAATTTTGTTACATTAAAACTTTAGTTTCACTGGTTAACTTAAACCCAAATCTAGACATTTTTAATTCTTTTCACTCTTACGGAAAGTTTAACTATGACCATCAGAGGGTTTTTTTTTGTGAGTAAAAATTAAGTATCCATCCCTCATTTGGTGTTTTAAGATCTTAGTTTGTGTTTAGATCCTAAAAGTGAGTCAACTATCCGTTTAATATTATACAGCGAAGAAACATAAAATGACTGAATATAAATAATTTCTAACTCAGTAAATGTAATTTAATTCTTTTTTGATTGCTCTAAAAAAAGAACACACTGAAGAATGTCTAGATAGGGCATCATAAAACTCATAAACAATAAAATTAAAATAATGTAAACCATATTTTTTAATAGCACGCTGTAATCGCAAATTGGATTTACCAGATAAAAAATTAATATGTTATTTGATTCATACACCCCGTAGGGAGATAGATCCTCAATACTACCAATATTTTTTTTTAATCTAGATTATTTTCTAGTCATATATTCCTGATTTATTGTATAATTCTTCTTCTATAAGTTCTGTAATTTTAGACATAGATAAATTATAATATTTTATTACGGGTTCAAGTATAGAACTAAATTGTTTCTGAGGGGAGAATAAAAAAAAAATTTATTAATTATTTTATTCTTAAAGTCAAAAATAGAGTCAACCTTATACCCATAAGATATAAAATTTAATTTAAAAAAGAGTGCACGGAGCGAGTAAAGACCACTTAAAAAAACTATAATTATCCACTATAACTATTCGATCAAAAGAAATAAACGTTTTTTATGAAATATAAATAATAAAGATAATCTAAAAGATTATTAAGAAAATAACATCTCACAACAAAGCTATGAAAAAAGAAATATAAAAACACAATAAAAAGGAGGATTAATCACATTTTTATAATAAATTTGAGTGAGATTAAACCTGAGTTAGGGAATAAATATATTTTATTAAGTAAAAAACATAAAAAATATAAATTATAAATTTTTTAACACTTTGTTTCTTTATTATTTAAAGCAGTAAAACTCTTTATGCACTTAGTTACTTAAATGAAATTTTATCAACTTCGCCTCCCCCCCTCCCCCCCCTTCCACTAACAGCTTTAACAGGGGATGATGGGAGCCGGGGGAAGCCTACCGTAGGGAGAGCCACCGGTAGGCAGAGGGAGGCAGTGCACATTAGAAAAAAAAAAGGATAAATTTAAATATAAATAGGATTTTGTCTTGAAACATTTTTTTATTGACTTATTACCAGCTTCAGTAGAGGGTTTACTGTTTTAAGTCATTAAAACAGCTGGAGGCAGGCAGAGCCTCCTCTTACTCAACAACCTCTAAAAATGGAAGTAAATAGTAGGACGGAGGCATAAAATTAAAAAAAAAAATAAAACTATCACGTAAAATCTCTAAGTATCTAAGTGTACTGCTAATAGTCTTTATTTATTTAAACCATTTTTACTATGTATTTTTTAGTATTGGAGATATATTTACCTGCTAAATTAAATAGCTTAGTATCACACCAACATGTTAAATATTGTAAGTTTAAATTAAAGATTTTTAAGCATATAGTAAAATTTGTCTCAGCCAAGCTCTTCCCATAAGAAATAATACATATTAAATTAAATGGTGCGCAGAGCGAGAAAAGAGACCAAATCATTATAAATGTAGGATTTTAGCCTCTTGAAGATCAAATGGAGTACGTGAAGTTTCTGCTAAAATGGATATAAAATAAAATATAAAAACTGGTAATAAAGGTACAATAAACCAAATTGTTTGTTGGTGTTCTATTATTGTAGTAAAATTAAATGAACCTGTTAATATTATAACTATTAATATTGCTGAACTTAAAATTAGTTCATAGCTAATCATTGCGGCTGTACTTCTAAGAGAACCTAAAAAAGCATATTTAGAGTTAGCAGACCAACCGCTAAATAAAATACCATAAACACCTAAAGAAGAAAGTGCTAAAGTATATAAAACTCCCATTGAAAAATCAGATAAAGCTAAACCATGTCCAAAAGGAATTATACCCCAACCTAGTAAGCTAAAAATTAAAGTAACTACAGGAGATAAATAAAATAAAACTTTATTAGATTGGGAAGGTATTACGGTTTCCTTCAGAATAAGTTTTAAAGCATCACTGAATGGTTGTAATACACCGAAATATCCTGTTGTGTCTGGACCTACACGTCTTTGGTGTGCAGCCAATTGTTTTCTTTCTATAATTGTCATAAATGCCACAGCTAACAACATAGGTAATAAAATAGTTAAAACGTCTATTAAATTAATTAACGTATTAAAAATATTGCTTATAAAATAATTATTTAAAATTTTACTATTTTTCTTTTTAAACAAACTCTTGTATTACTATATTCCTTTCTTATATTTTTACCTGACTACTTACACCTCAATAAAATTTTTACATTAAAGTTTTATTTTAATTTTTAATAAGGCAGCCTTTTTCTTCAGTAATGTAAAATCAGTAGGCTTAGGATTTTTTTTTTTTGTTTTTTTATGTTTATCCTTTTTTTTTAAAAATAATTTAAACTATAATGATTCTGCACTATAAAACCAGATTTATTTTCGACTTTCCAGTGTATCTGTTTAACTTCATACTCTAATTAGCATTAAAAATGAATACTCTACTGTTTTAAATATCACTCTTCAATTAGGAGTTATTATTTAGAAGTTAAGATTATAATTAAATAAAATAGGATCAAGAGAAAACAGAAAAGATAAACATTATCAAATTAAAAAACAAAAACAGATTAAAAATAAAGTTAAAAAATAGTAATGTTTGTTTCGCTGTAAAGATTTAAATTTTACGAAATTACAGCCCTTAGTTAATTACCAAGGAGTCAGTCAGTCCTTTAAATAAATTAAAATTACGGATTTTTTCCATCAATTGTCTTTTCTCGCTCCGCGCACCCTTCTCTAAAAAAAATGAATATCAGTATTTAGTAAAACTTTAAGATAAATAAAGACCAACAATTTAATAATACTAAAGTTAACATAAATTAACTATTATACTTAAAAAACAAAAAGTGCTAGAGTGAGAAAAAAAAATAACTCTTCTAATTCTTTTAATAACATATTTAATTAAAGATATATGAATATCACCTGAATATCTGTTTTTTACCAGAAGATTAAATACACTACCTATAAGCTAGCGATACCAGTTATTTAAATTTACTAAATCTTTTTACTTTCTTTAAATCGTCAGTACTATTTTTTTAAGGCATGATTATAAGGAAAAAATGGATTTAAGACTAGAGTAAATGAAATAATAAATAACAAACTTATAAAGTTAGACTAAATTAGAAGCCGAAAAAAGGAATCGAACCTTTTTTTTACCGTCATGAGTGGTATGTTTTAACCGTTTAAACTATTTCAGCTCTTATTTATTATTTTTTCCTTTTGTCTTTCTACTTACCAGTATCGCAACCGTAAAGGAAGGGATATTTAAAATAATAAATCTTAATTAAGTTCTATTTTTTATACATAGAGTCCTAATTTTAACATTATTTAAACTAAAATAAATACTTATCATTAAAAATAATTTCACCTTTCTCACCTTTACTTTTTTAAAATTAATATCTTTTGGTTTTTTAGGTAAGACTAGAGAAGTCAGAGGATTTTACAACCATACAGATAACACTTACTAAAACTAATGATAACAGATCTACCTTTGCCCTCTGGCCGCTTATTATAACTCCAACTTTTACTAAAGATTTATGTAAATGTAAATTTAAGGAAGGATAATATTTAATAAAATTAAAGCTGGTTTAAACTAAATTATATTTTGTTTATATTTAAATAGTGGAGATATCCAAAAATATATAACAGAAGATTAAAAAACTATTATTAAAGTCTTTTCAATTGAACCCTTAAAAAGAGTTATTAAATTTAAACCTAAGCTAAAATTATAAAAATTTAAACAATTAGATAAAAAGAATATAAAATATAATGATAATTTTATAATATCATTATATTTTGATCCTATTTATTTTAGTTTTAGGCTTTTATAAGTAAAAATTTTAGCTAATGTTTATAAAAAATAAAAGGATCACCTATCAGAGATGGAAGGTAACTATTTACCGAATTTTTTTAACTGAAAAGATAAAAAGCTTCCATATACCCCCGCCTTTACACTTATAGCTTTAACAGGGGATGACGGGAGCCGGGGGAAGCCTACCGTAGGGAGAGCCACCGGTAGACAGAGTAGAGCGACCACTTCTTTATTTCTTTTTTTAATTATACTTAATGTTCAAAAGTCCACTTTTTGTTTTTTAATTAAAAAGGACAAAACTTACAGACACGGAGTGAAAGAACGTTACGAATTTTTATTTCTTTTTTAGTTGATGCCATTGATTAGGATAAGGTAAATAATATATAAACGATTAAAATTTAAAGGTAAAATAAAGGTTAAATAAAGGTTCTATAAGAGATTTTTATTTTTGTTTTTTTTTTTTTAATAAAAACAATTAGAATTTAACCTAAATTTCTTCAACTCTTTATAAAAATAAAAATGCATTTGATTCATAAAAACAAAAGTTAGAATAGTTATCTATAAGATTTATTAAGTTAAAAATTCATTATTTAAAAAGAATATTGTACTTTATAAAATATAAATTTAAAATGAAATACACTGAATTTAAATCTAAAAATCAACAGGTAAGATATAGGAAAAAATCTTTCTCAATTAAAAAAAAAAATAATAAACATACTTAAGTGTTAGATACAGTTATTTTTTTTTTATTTTATTTTTATTAACACTCTTTAAAAGTGAAAAAGCATAACCAATAAATTTTTAATTTTCTATTATATTACCAAGAATTTTTTCACCTAAAAAAATATATCTTTCTAATTACCAAAAACCTTAACTAAATTTATTTAATTATTATTAAAAATAATATAAATAAATCCCAGCTTTAGATATCTTAACTTTTGTTTTATTTTTTATTCTTTTGGGTTATTAAGTAAACCTATACTATTTTATGTTTAAACCTAACAATAAAGATACTCTTTTTGTGTCTAATCCTTTCTAAAATATTTAAAAACTAAAAAATTAATAAAAATTTAACTACTAAAATCTCTGCCTTCCGGCCTCATAAGTTATTAAACATATAAACTAAATATAAAAAATGATTATAGCTTAAGCTTTGATTTTAAACAAATAACAAATAACTTCATGTAAGACATAATCAAATTAAAATTATTAAAAAAATACTTTTTTTTTAATTAGGGATTAGGGTAAAATCAGAGACTCGAACTCTGAACTACAGTCGCCACAAGACGTTATTCTACCAAATTAAACTAATTTTACCTATTAAATCTTTATCCTAATAAAAAGTCAAAGTTAAACTTAATTATTTATTAATCAGTAACTCTCCTGTTTATTCAAAGTTCAACAATAACCTAATTTATTTCATTTTTAGTAATTACTTTAAATAAATTAAAGTATTTCATCATTTAGAAATCTCTCACTTTAGCACACGCTTCGATTTTTGTGCTATTTAGAAATATTATCGTGATAGTATAAAAAAAATACATATTTTTTTTTTTTAAGTACTAACCTTAAAAAATTAATAAATGATTTTCTAATAATAAATTAATAATTAAAAAAAGGCTAAGTAGTTAAATGTACAATCTAATAATTAATCTTCATAATTTAGTCTAGGTCTAAACCATATGCCTTAGATATTAATATAAACTCATCCAATGTAAAACAAAAATAATTAAAACGAAACTTAAAACAGGTGAAAAGTTTTAGATTTATAAAATCATATAATTATATTTAAAAACTAAAAACCAAAAAATAAAAAGGCTTATCTAATAAAGAATATTAGATTTGATATCCATCCTTCAATCTTTCACTTTTATAACATAGTTTTAGTAATAAGGAATAGTAATAAGGAAAGACAAAGAAGAAAGAGATTTCATTTAGTAAAAGAATAACATTAAAAAAGATTACAATCTCTGATAACTTTTTTTTTAAGCTCAAGAAGATTTGAACTTCTACAGATTTCTCATCAAGAAATTATTCTACCTTTAAATTATGAGCTTTTAAAATTCTTATTTTTATTAAGTCTTATCTTTTTTTTTTAGAATATAGAATACCATCTTCTAAAAATATAAAATATTATTCTTACAATTTAATTTAACTTTTTTTATGGTGTCTAGCTCTAATTTTTATTTAATATACAATTTTAAATACTAAATTATTATTTCCTATTTACATTTATTCTATAAATGTATTAAAAATTAAAGTTAATTTTTTATTTCTAATCTATTATTTCTAAATAATTTTTTTATAGAAGAATAGGATGAAACTTTTTCTTTTTTTTTTAATAAGTTTTTTTAAGAGCAAAAATAAATTGAAAAAGATAAAGAAATAAATTATTGAATTATCAAATAACTCTCCTTAATTATCTCTTTTATTTTTTTAATTCTACTTTTATAAAAATGTATTTTGAATATTTTATTTCATTTTACATTCTCTTATTCTTTTTTTAATATTATAAAATTATTAATCTAATTATAGTAAATATACTTTCTACCTTACAACATAAAATAAGCGAAATTAATATGAAGAGTGCGCGAAGCGAGGATATTATATAAGGGGTTAAACATAAATAAAAAAAAGAAATTAGCTCGGTTCTCTTGTCTGATTATTTACTACTATTTTTTATTTTAATTAATTAGGTAACTCTTAACCTTTTATTTATTTTTTATTTGTTTTTTTTAATTAAATCTTTATCTGTTTATTCTAATTAAAATTAAAAACCCTAAATTAATTTATTAAAATTATATATAATTGACTCTCACTCCAATAAGAGCTCGCTTATCAATAATAACTTTTTTTAAAAAAAACAAACCAAATTTATTAGTAAAAAAAGAAATAAAGATAGAAGCCCTCGTAGGGCGATAAATAAATATTTTATTAGTAAAATTTTAAATCTGAGTACACTCCAACATTAAAGCATTATTATCATATAATAAATAATAAAAAGTGGTTAAAACCTGAGCCAAAGCCGGATAAAGGGCGCGTACACTAGAACAAAGAAAAGTTATGAAAATAAAAACAAAAGTACACTTTAAGAGTTCCAGTAGGCAGCCGAAAGGCAGATAAAAGGGTATAAAATAAAAAAACGAAAACCTTGAAACCTTAACACATACTTACTATAATCATTTAAATTTTACCTATTTCCTTAGTTAAATTAATAAAAAATTAAATAAAACAAATTTTTTTATACTATATTTATCCACATCCATTTTATTAAACATCTTAAATTAAATGATTAAGCCTTTTAGTTGTTCAATAAAACACAAATAGGTAATAGAGTCAATTAATAAGATAGTTAAATAATATAAGGTGGCGAGACCCCTCCGGAGGGGAGAAGCATAAAAAAGAGTTTCACTAGGACTGCACAGGTAATTCCGTAAAGGCATGGAAAGGAATAGGACTGGGTAAAGACCATTCCAATGATTGAGATGATTGTGTTTCATTAGTAAATTCTTGCATAGAAGTAAAGAATGCTGGAACTGCCCATGGATTATTATTAACTATTTTTCCTTTTATAAAAAGATCATAGATGATATATCCAAATAAAACAGTAGCTACTACTGAAACGATAGATCCAAAACTTGAAATAGCATTCCATTCTGCATAGGCATCCGCATAATCGGGGATTCTTCTTGGCATACCAGCTAAACCTAAAAAGTGTTGAGGGAAAAATGTTAAATTACAATTATACCAATCATTTCTAATTGGCTTGGACTATATTTTAATTTAGATAAGCTTAAATAACTTTTTACTAACATAAAAAGTTAACCCTTTATCCCTGCACCTAAATATATTAAAAAAGGTGTCAATATTGGAAAGGTTTATATTATCTAAATTTTCTTCGTGTAGCCTCTAAAGATCCAACTATTAATTTAATAAATAATAAGATTCCTTGCGGATTGTCCATTTTACATCAAAAATCATTATTACCAAAATCTAAAATTCAAAATTAAACTTTAAGACATGTGGTAGATTTAGCTTTAGGAATTTCCAGCAAATAGAAGAATTTTTACAAATATAAAGAATTTGGGGGCTAATTTTACTTTTCTTATTTCTCTATCCTTTTAAGGCGGAGCCTCCACTCCCAATTTGTGATGCTATCGGCCACCTATAGTGGTAGGGCGGGCTAAACCTCTCGCAGGCTCCTGTATGGGAGCCAGTGAACAAATTATTAACCTTCACAATTTTATATTTTAGTAGTTATAAACCATTTTACTCCTTTAATAATAATAGACTTATTTATATTTAAGGAAATAGTTTTAAATCTAACTCTGAAGTGTAATCTAGCACTATTAATAGAAGGAAATGAAATATTATCACCAAATTCATTTGTCATATTAATTTTAATACCTCCAATTCCATATTGAGAGGACAATTTTCCTCTTTTTCCTTTACTGTGATGCTTATGTTCTTCATAGTATTTTTTTAAAGCTAAACTTGTTAAAAGTTTCTGCTCATCACTTACATTAGATCCGAACCTAGGATGTAGCTTACCTGAATGAGATTTTTTAAGTTTTTCAATAGTCTCTGGAGAATGTTTAAATCCTTGAGAAGAGCCAGCCAGTTTTAAAATATTATATTTAGGCTTATATAAATCAAGATAATTTTGTTCTAAACCTAAACATATATTTTCTACTGATTCACAATATTGTAAAATTAAGAAAACAAAATTATTAAGACCGTGTTTATTTAGAGCATTGTATAACGGTAAATTACTTGAACTAATACAACTAATATGTACTCTAAATCTTCTATCTAATTTAACACTGCTACCTATGTACGTATTACCATTAACTAAACAATAAAACATATATATACCAGCCTTATTTTTAATATTAAATAAAATATCTGTTTTAGAGTCTTTAATACCTATAAATTTAGCTTCTGCTTGAATATTATTCAATTTATCTAATATATTTTTATTTTTACTATTATTTGGATCAGGTAATTTAGGTGCAGGTAAGTTATTAATCTTATTATTTAAAGTTTCATTATCAATATCATTTACTTCACTATCTATTACTTCTCTATTGACAACCTCAGAAATAGAATTACTTAAAACACAGATTGTAAACTGTTTAATAAAAGTAAATAATAATTTAATTATTTGTAAAACCCCAACAAATAAAGTCCAAAAATGTATTTTACCTAAAAGGTCATTATATGTTTTTCCAACAACTTTAGGTGCCCAATAATAGAAACCAGCAAACAATGCAAAAACTGCTCCCATTGATAATACGTAATGGAAGTGTGCTACTACATAATATGTATCGTGTAATGCTACATCCAAAGATGCATTAGCTAATATTACCCCTGTTAATCCTCCAATAGTAAATAGAGCGATGAATCCTAAAGTAAAAATTAAAGGAGTAGTGAATCTTACTGATCCACCGTATAATGTTGCTCAGGGTTCAGCCTTTAACCATTTCAGGTTCAGCTAGCTTATTTTCTCAGTATAAATAATAATTAAATTAAAAAATATTCATACTTTATTTAGGTAAACAAATACTCTTATTAAAGATTTTCAACCTAAAATCCGTTACCGGCGAACTGGACCATTCCTTGTAACCTCTTATAAAAAAGAGAATCTTTTATACTTAGAGATCATGTGGCGTCTGGCCTCTACGCTTTTACACGACAGTTTCCCAATCGTGACTTAGTTCGACGATGATCCTAATATTATTTCTTTTATAATTTAGGACTTCCCTCGAGTTTGCCACATCAGAATTATTCTTTAATATATAATTTATATCTCATATAATTACAAATATAAGGTAGGATATAAGGTTTAATCTTGGTCATAGATTTAGATGAAATATAAATAGTAGATTGATTTCTTTGTATATGCATACTACACTTTAAATTAAATTTATATATTAATACACTTATAATGAAAACTACTTCTTTAACTGTAAAAGATTGCGTTTGTAATACAAGACCTTTATGAGCCTTAGTACCATCACCCATTATCCAATGTGCTAAACTTTCATAAGTCAAAAGTTCATATAAATTTAAAGGTACTATTTTTATATTTTTATTGTAGAACATTTGATATAATTCAGTAAAACAAGGATAAGTCCTAGTAGAAAATGAGATTCCTCTAAATATTTGACCATTAACCGTTGTCTGATAAATATAAGGGTAACTAGAACAATAATGAGATAGTTTATTAAAAACATAAAAAAAATATTCTAATTTATCCGTAGATTGTTTAAAAAAAAATCTTGTATTTCCTACTTTATTTATTTGTAACCATCCATCCGAAATACTTAGCCCTACTAATAAAGGAAATAGATTATGCGGTATTTTAACCATATATCTTACTATAGAAGTATATGGTGGATAGTTTACAGTAGAGCTTAAATTTGAACCATAGACTACTAAGTCCTTACATTTGTTATTACTTGGTAAATAATTTCTGTTTGATCTAGGAAATCTATTTAAGAGATTTAAAGTTTGTTTATTTTTATGAATAATTCTGCTGGTCATATTTCTCTTGCTGAAGGAGAGTGACAACCAACTAAATATTTTAATTCCTGTAGGTACCGCAATAACCATTGTTCTAATATTTCCTTAATAAAGTAATTAATATTACTATTATCATTATTAAAGAAATTAGGACTTTTTCTTATTCTAATATTTTATTGATAGGTAAAATTTATATATACTTCTAATACACCTGCATTACTAATATAGAAGCCCTCGTTCAAAGTCTGATATAAATAAAAATTTTAGATTTCCACGTGAAGTCTCTGAAAAACTATAATAATTTTTGCAGATTTTTTAACTAATATTCGATTTTAATCTATATAACATAGATACGAAATTTAAATTTAAAATTCCTGCATTTATTGGAATTATTACCACCTAAATATTACTAATTAGGGCGGTAACTATTATTCATTATTTGTTGCCAAAGTTTTTTTTTAATTAACTAAAATATTTTAATATCCTCTAATTTTTTTTTTTTCCTAACTTTCCCATTAATTTATATAACATAGACGGAATAATCAATGGCTTAATTAAAGAAATTAGAGTAGGCATAGAGGATTTATAAATATAAATTCTAGGGTAGTCATTATCATAGTGTATTGAACACTCAATTCTAAATTTTATTCTTAAGACATTCATTAATTGAATTACTTCTCTAATTGAAAAATTATCAGTACAAATTAGAACACTTTCATTTCTAATTGCTCCATCGCACATAATCATATGAGCTAAAGCGACAGGTGTTAAAATATCAAAAAGAATTTCAGAGGATGGAACTATCTTTTTTTTCCCTTTATAAAAAAGAGAATGAAGATTAGTGAGAAAAGGATAAGTTCTAGTTTGAATCTCGACAGAATTAAAAAACTTACCTCTCATAAAATTTTTAGTAGAGTAAGGTAGAGATTGGCAATAAGGAGATAAAATTTGAAAAACGTGCCATAAGTACTCAAAATTAGCCATTCCTTGTTTTAATCCAAATCTAGCATTCCAATTAGATTGATTTTTTTGTAACCAACCATCTGTTAAGATAATTCCAACTAATACAGAAAAAGTGTATGAATAAAAAGGGGTAATATTTCGTATATATTTAGTAATTTTACCAGACCCTACACTAGATCCTAATATATTATTTACATTCACTGAAGCCCCAAAGGGGGGAGGGAGACATATAAGAGATGTACATTTAGAATGAGGATAATTCTTAATTAAGATTTGACTAGTACTTTTAGTTAATTTAATATTATCAAAATTTACAACAAATATTGAAGTTGCGGTTGCCGCTGTAAAATAAGCTCTTGTATCTACATCAAGACCTACTGCATACATATGGTGAGACCAAACAATAAATCCTAAAATTCCAATTGAAAACATAGCATAAACCATTCCAATATAACCAAATACAGGTTTTCCTGAAAATGTGGATACTATATGTGAAACAATTCCGAATCCGGGAATAATTAAAATATAAACTTCTGGATGCAATAAAAACTAAGAAAATTATTTATATTCTACAGTCTGCCTTTTCGGTTTATTCTAAAAATATCAGTTTTACTAAGACTAATACGGATTATGTCAATCATAAACAAGCTTGATTTTTATCTTACTATCTCTCTCCCTCCGGCCACCCTTAGGGATGGCTACTATCACACAGTGAAAGCGAGGGAGGCGTGCTAAAGCCTATACCTACTTCCCCAATCTAACTCTAGCACACCCACTACTCCCTATATCCCTACGTCATTACAGAGAATAGATAGAATAAAATTTGAGCTAGGAGAAACCTAAACCGTAATCCGTAATCCGTAATCCTAAAAAGAAAACCAGAAAAAAGGTACTAAATTTTCTTAATTTAAATTGGACTATATCTTTATCCTCTTTCTTTCCATTTTTTTTCAAATAATAGCCAAGATTTATAGATGGCAGAATCTGGCGATTTTCTATAGGCTTGAAGTTTTTTTAATTCAAAAAAGTGTGACACTAAAAAAAGTCTTTGTCTTTTATAACTTCGACTAGGTATTCTCTTAATATAATTTAAAAAGATTTCAATTTCTTTGAGACTTTGTATAGCTCATTTAAAATTACCATGCCCACTCTTATCAAAGTAAATATTTCCTCCAAAGATAGTTTGAAAATATTTAATATTTTCTTCTAATTTATTAGAAACAGATATGATTAATTGAGGGTAATTATTTTTAAATGAATAAGTAATAGTCCCATCTGCATCAAAAAAACCGGAAAACCAACCATTATTAATAGTGATTGTCTTAGGATAAATAATAGGAATATTTAATATCAGACAAACTTTTCTAAGTTGTTCTAATCTTGTTGAATGTCTAATATCTCCATTGATCCGTTCAACTAAAGCAATCATTCCCTCTTTATGATGAAGTCTATAACGGATAGCTTTAACTCCAGCTCTTTTTTTAATAGAACCACCTAATTTTTGTTTTATTTGGTATAAAGCATGTTCATCAGCTAAAGACATAGTAATCTCACAACTAGTGTAACCAGCTTTACTTATTAATAAACTACCATCACCATCTATGAGTCCTGATAACCACTGATTCCAATGTAATTCAGAATTATAGAAAAGGTTTAAGGATAATGGACGTATAGTCTCTGAGGTTCCTACTAAATTATTTGGTTTTAATAAAACATTTTTGGTTACCGGCTGATTAATAGTCATACCTAAATTTTTAACTTTACGGGGATAAAATTTAAAAACATTACCACTTATACATAAAGTAGATAAGTAAGAATCATCTATTTTCCAGCATATAGTCCATTTCATTAGATATATTACTATACCCAAGGGCCAAAGTTGACCAAAGAACCCAATTCTTAAAATTTAAAATCTTACAGATTTCATTTAAATCTGTTCCTCTTCTAAATCCATGTATCATGCTTAAGCATGACCTTGTGAAATAAGTATCCTTTACTTATTTTAAGAATCCGACTATACATTAAGCAATTAAACAAGCTTTAAGCTATTTATCACCCACAAATGAACTAGTCTGTAGCGATAAATTAATTATATTTAATTTTACCGACGGTCTAAAACTAGGAATTTGTTAACCGTTTTCATAAGTGTTGCCATAAATGACTAGGGTATAATAGCCCTCCTGCAAGGGAGAGGCTAATATTATTTTAGTCTTTAAACCAATAGGTTATTTAAACATCTGCTAAACATTTTTTTAGGTCTTACGACCCTTTATACCCTGTTTTCCCGATAAAAATACACAGAGGGTTTAATTATATTTATTAATTAATTTAGATTTTTTTAATAATTCAATTCGAAGATTGGGTTTTAAGTGATCTTTCTGTAGCAGTTTTAAATATAAATCTTTCCATAATAAATAACTATTATTTTTATTAGTTTTTAAATTAAATTTTTCAAAATAATTAAATTCTAATAATTTAGAACAATTTTTTAAACCGCTAACAATATAGGAATAATTCTCATGATGATAATGATTTTCTATAATTCCTGTATTAAATAATAAAATTAATTTACTAAAAAAGGTTAAATTTTCTTCATGTTTTTGACTAAGTATAAATCTAATAGAAAACCCGGTTGTATTTTTTATACTCACTGTAAAACAACCCTCAGCATCTGTAAACCCTGACAACCAAGCATTATTTAATGAAGGTTCATTATTTGATTTTATAAATTCAATTTGTGATAAAAGAATTTTTCCTTTAATAGCTTTCTTATTATATACTTCTAAAAATTTTTTAAATCTCTTTATTCTAGAAGGTAGTAACATATTTCCATTAAATATTAAAATGATTAATTCCATTAAATTTTTTTGTTCTACTATAAATCTATATGTTAATTTTCCTTGTTTAATCACTCTACCAAATTTTAAAGTTTCAAAAATCATTTCTAAAACTTTAATATCTTTTTGAGTAATAACAAATTGTAAATTATTTCTATTATCTACAATAAAACTACCATCACCTTCACTAAAACCTATAAACCAATTTAATCAATCTTTAGATATTTTTTTATTATTCGGGAACATTATTTCATATTTTTCATAAAATTCTTTAAATTGTTCATTGTTAATCGCTATTGAAGAATAATTGTTAACCCCTCTGTTATATTTTTGTATTATTGTTATTGAGAAAAGATGTTGATAAAGTATAGGATCACCACCTCCTGCTGGATCATAAAAACTAGTATTGAAATTTCTATCTGTTAGAAGCATAGTAATTGCCTTTTATATTGTCTCACTTTCATAAAAGAACATGATAACCTTTTTTAAGTTAACTCAAGAATAAAAAAAATAATATTATTAATTTAATATATCAGACTATCTTTCCTCACCCTAATATTAAAGCATATTATATTTAAAACATAGGCATTTTCTTAGATCAATTAAACTTAAAAAAATTAAAAATGATCCTTACTTTTATAAAGTAGTACAGATCTCAAAATACAAGTGAGAAGGAGAGAATAGTATCCTTAAATAAAAAATTTTATTTTTAATTTTACATTCAAGATGAGCGCTCTAATATTCACATATTAGTTTGGACTATATCTTATTAATCTAAGTTGTAAAAACTTTGTAAATGATCCCAAGTAAAAACAGTTCTTTTATCATTCATATTGGACTTAATAGAAATTATTTTTTCTATAGCTAATTTATTAACGTGTTCACCTAATTTAAAAAATTTAAGAACCTCCAACCAATCTTTATAATCTAAATATTTAGTTCCGAATAAAGGATAAGTATTGAGATATTTTTCTAAGGTGATATTGCCTTTTAAGCTGGTAGTTCTAATTCTATATTGTGGATTAATACTTTCCACTCTAATAGATTTAACTACAGTTAATAAAAGCATAGCAATATTCTCTAAAAAATAAAGATTATTTCTATCATTGTGATCATTCTGTCTCTGAGATAATTCAAATTTACATTCTAGTTTAGGATTACGAGAACCCATTGAAGTTCGTACTGAAAAATGTCCATCAGCCTCTATAAATCCTGATAGCCAACTATTAGACATTAAAGGACTATTATCTAACTCTAAACTTTTAAGATTTAATTTTAGCTTTTTATTATTTAACCAGTCTATTAAATTTTTAAAAGCATAAATTTTAGGTGTCCTTAATTTTCCATTTATTAAGTGAACTACTAAAATTAACCCTTCAATATTGTTTATAGTAAAAATATAAGCATTTACACCCTTCTTACGTAAGATAGACCCTCCCTTTAATTCTTTCTGTAATAATAAAACTAAAGATAAATCTTTTAAATTAAATTGCATACTTATAGAAGGATAATTTAATTGACCTTTTTTTGATCTTTCGCTAGTTGGAACTAAAATGGAATTAGTTCCTCCTTCTATTAAACCTGCTAAATAATAACCAAATTGGTCACATTTTTTATTATTTAATTGAAGACCGGAGACGCTATTACTTATTAATTTTCTATCTAAATTTATAGGTAACAGAGTTAAATCTTTTTTAATATGAAGATTAACAGGATAACTATGATAACTACGTTTAATCTCTATAATATATCTTTTTCTATATGGATTTATATTAAGATTTTGATTTTTCAAATTTAAATGATAAAATAATGAAGTTCTTGATACTTTTATAGCTTCCGCTGCTTGACGAACAGAAGTATAAGAAGTAGTGATATCAGTCTGAAGATCCAGTATTTCAATCCCTTTAGATTTAGGGTGGTTAGCTTTTAAAATATCTTTTATTTTTAATTTAGTATCTTCTGTATGTATATAGCCTAAACTTGATCCTGCAATTTGTAAAACGTTGTATTTAGGTTTTAATAAATCAATAAAGTATTGTTCTCTGTTAATTGTATCCTTAGGATCACAATATTCTAGAATTTCTAAACTAAAGTTTGAATATCCATACTTTAAAAGCGCTTTATTTATTGTCATATTAACTTTATTAATATGAAAAATACTATAATATTGAGCTAATCTTTTTGATAGATTTTGGCTACTCCCTACATAAGAATTTCCATTAAGGTGATTTATCCAACAATAAACTCCAGCTTTCCCCTTAGTTTTTGCTAATATTGATACTTTTTCAGTATCCGCATTAGTAAAGATTACAGCCGGGATAAATGCGAGCATACAATCATTTAACTTTAATGAAAAATCTTTAAATAAAAAAATAAAAAATAAGGATAGTATAAAAAAATAAATAGATATAAATGTAAAATTATTAGCCTTAAACCAATAATATCCATGACCTAAAGTTTTATAGATTAATAAAGCTAAAGGTAAATCTTTTAAATGAAATACTATTTGTATTGAAGGATAATTTAGCTTACCTTTAATAGATCTTTCAGTCTTTGGAACTATTATTGTCCCATCCCCTTCAATTAAACCTGCTAAATAGTAAGAAAACTTAGACATTTTTTTAGTATCTTGTAAGACAAAAGGTAAATTTAAACAACAGATCAATTCTGGCGTATAGTCTCTGAAGATCCCTAATAGATTTAAATCTAAAAGGTTTCCTGCTGATTGTGTTATTTTATATAACGGTTCCCAGCAATTGGCCAAATTTAAAGCCGGCACAACACTAAATTTACCGGCTAATACTGGAAGTGCTAATAATAATAAGATAGCAGTAACAAATATAGCCCAAACAAATAATGGAAGCTTATGTAAACTCATTCCATTTGCTCTCATATTTAGAACAGTTGTAATAAAATTGATAGCACCAAGTAATGAGGATACTCCAGCAAGATGTAAACTAAAAATAGCTAAATCTACAGAACCTCCAGAATGAGATTGTATTGAAGCTAATGGTGGATAACATTTATGTTGGTAATCTCACACTCAAATTCTTATAAAGCTAGATTGCTTATTTTTATTGAATGCTATCATTACACACTCTAATTCTCACTAGAGATCGGACTATTCCTTCATCTTATTTACTTTTCATATCTAACAGTGTGTATTTATTAGTTTTCATTTTTCGAATTTGATTACGTATCTTATTTAAAGCTTCAAAATCTCCTTTATGTTTTATATAAGATCGCTCCCAAACACGAAATTCTAATGATTTCATACCCTTCATCGTGTTTTTATAATATTTTATAATATTCTCAATAGCACGAGAATTAGTTGTCACAATAGAAAAAGATCCCGCTTTAACTGTTTTAACATTAGTACTTATACCTAATATATGTTTTATAGCTATAAGTACTATTTGATCAAGTTTCTGCGTTATTTCAAAAGCATGAACTAATCTATTACCTGATTTAGCCACTAAATAAAAACTACCCTCAGCTTCTGTAAAACCTACTAACCATGGCTTACTCATAATTTTTAAAGCAGACTCAACATTGTGGATTTTTTTTTCTATTAATAGCCATGCTGGAGAAATATAATTTACTGGTGGCTTAGTATTAATAATATTGAAAATAAGAGTATCTATTTCTAATTTATTTAAAGAAGTATTAGATAAAATAGTATGAGCCTCTTTAAATTTTTTATAATTAAATTGTTTAGTAGTAAGAAGAGGAAACTTATCAAAAATTGGAAAAATGATTGATTCTAGTACAATACGATCTCGTATTCTAAAATGAGCATGATCACCATCTTTTTCTACATAAATATTTCCGACTTTTAATTGAGTTTTAATAAAATGTAAGACTCTTAAGTTATAAGTACTTTGACTAATTTTAAAGGTTAAAGACCATTTATTATTTTGACGTACAATAGAAAAAGTACCATCACCATCAGTAAATCCAACTAACCATTGATAAAATATTTCTTTATTTTCTGAAAGTGAGTGTTTATTTATATTTACAGTTGAAAAATATGAAATAAGATGCCTTACGTTAAGTCTCTGATAAATTAAAAAATTTGTGAATCTTTTAATCCAAGCGAATTGTCTCCATGTCTGTAACAATTTTTCTTTCGTCATATATAACGATGAGCAGTTACTTCCGATTTGAAGATAATTATATAAGATGCCTTACGTTAAGTCTCTGATGGATTACAGTGGATCTATAATCCAGGCGAATTGTCTCTAATTAAAACTCTTTTACATACAGAATTTACTTTAAGTATTTTTCCCCTTTGATATTATAAGTTTAATGTTTAAACATTAAGTGAAAAGATCAGTTTGTCCCGCCATTTAGGCCAGGCATACCAGATATTATTAAAATATTAAAGGTTGAGCTCTGTGAGTGGTTTTAAAATTATAGGAATTTAAATAATTAAACACTAAATATGATTAAAATGGGTTTGTCTATTAGGGAGTGACAAGGCCCATCGATTATAAATTTAAGAAAGGGTTTTATTTCTTATTTTTGCAATAATTTTATGTATTTGTGCTACTTTTTTTATATTAGTACTCTTATAATAATTAGCTTTTGACCATAATTTAAATTCAAGAGATTTAATACCTTTGAATTTGCCTTGAAATAAATTTATAAGATGAAGTATTACTCTGGAGTTTTTAGTGTTTAGTACATGTATCTTTTTTTGAGGATCATATCTTACATTACTAGGAATATGTAATAATCGTTTTATTAACTCTAATAAAACTTTATCTAATTTTTGAACTAAAGTAAATTCAATATTAAATCTACCTCTATCTGGAAAAATTCCAAAATTTCCTTCAGCTTCAATAAATCCTATTAACCAGTCAATAGATATACCCGAGTTTATCTCATGATATAAACTGTTAATATTCAAGTTAATAATGGCTGGTGAAATAAAGTCCTTAGGGAGCTCTTTATTTTTTAATACTTCTATTAAATTTGTTTTTTCTTTAGTTGTAAGATCCTTTCTTTCTAATAAAAAATGCGCTTCTTTAAATTTAGAATAATTATAATATTTACTAGTTAACAAAGGATATTTATCAAAAATGGGAAAGATTATATCAGCTAATACTTTTCTATCTGTTATTCTCAATTGAGCCATTTTTCCTGCTGGATATTTAGTCACACTCCCAAATCCTAAAATAGATTTGATATAATAAAGAATTCTGAGATTATAAAAAGACTGACCTAAACCAAAGTGTAAACGATAAGTACCACCAGATTTTACTATACTAAAAGAACCATCCCCATCTGTAAATCCAACTAACCATCTACAAAATTCATCAGAATATTTCTGACTTTTGTCATTAGTGTTTGCCTTACGGTCTTGTGAATTATTTAAACTTAGATTTTCTCGCATCGAGTAAGGTTTATAAAACATTATATTTCTATAATATGACAGCTTTAAAAAAACCGTCCATCCAGTACCAGCACCATTTTCTACTAATGAACTTACCAATAGTAAAATAAGTGAAGGTGGTAAAAGCCAAAAGGAAACATTATTTAATCTTGGAAACGCCATATCTGGAGCTCCTATTTGTACAGGCACAAAGTAGTTACCAAAACCACCTACCATAGCTGGCATAACCATAAAAAAAATCATGATAAACGCGTGAGCTGTTATAATTACGTTAAATAATTGGTGATCCCCTTGTAAAAACTGTACTCCTGGAGCTGATAATTCTAATCTAATCAAAACAGAAAATGCTGTTCCAATCATACCAGCAAAAACAGCAAAGATTAAATAAAGTGTTCCAATATCTTTGGCATTTGTAGAAAAGAGCCATCTCTTCATAAATAAATTGCTCTTTAACTTAATCTCATTGACAAGGACCTGAATTATAATAAATAAATAATAATAAATTAATAAATTTAAAATCTTTAAATATATAATTTTTAGGATATTAAAAACTAAATCTATCACTTTTATCCTATCAAAATTTATCGAAAACTTTAAATTGGACCCGGCCAAACTTTTACCCCATAAAAGCACAACTAAAACTAAAAAGGTAAGTCGAGGAAAGGCATACTAAATTATTAAAGGATGATTTATTTTAAGCCTGATTATGGTATTAAATAAATATAAACCTTCATATTAGAAAAGATTTAGTGGTTTGTGAAAAGAATAAACTTTCGCTCCGCGCAGCCTTAAAAATATTTATTTTCATACCTCTGTCTTATTTTAATAAAAGTAATCTAATTTTTACTCTTACATAAGTGATAAAATTTACTTTTTTTTTTTAAATTTAATTTAATTATCTTAAGTTTATTAATTTAAAAGATGTATAGTAAAAAATTGTAATATAGGGGTTAAATCATAAATAGAATAATAGAATTAAAAATATCAAAGTAAGAAACTACTCTTTCATTCTATGACAAAAAAGGGAAATTAAAATTTTAAAATAAATACATAAATACTTGATGACTTTAAAGTATCTAAAGTAAAGATAGACTACTTAAAAAAAGGTTAAGATAAGTAAAAATGTAAATATTTAAATTTTTTTATTTATTTTTATTATGAGTAAAGGATTAAGAAAGCCATCATTAGGCAAAATAATCCAGTAGCTTCTGCTAAGGCGAACCCAAGAATTGCGTAAGCGAATAATTGAGGTCTTAATGCAGGATTTCTAGCTGTAGCTGTTACTAGTCCAGAGAAAACTACTCCAATTCCCGCTCCAGCTCCGGCTAAACCAATAGTGGCTAACCCAGCTCCAATGTATTTTGCTGCTGCTAACATTATAAAAAATTAAACAATTATGTGATAGCGTCTAAATTTTAATAAAATTTTAAATAAATAACCTTTACATTTCTATCGCTTCCACCCGGTAAGTTTTAAATAAAAAAATAAATTACCTAGAATTCTAGCATTAAAAAAATTAAATTTATACATTTTAATATGAATATAATTACACTCTCTCTAGCTCTATTTTGCCTTTAAAATAAAAAGAATAAATAAAGTAAAAGGATTAAACAAACCATTCATTTTTTTAAGTACTTATAATATGTGTTTACTAAATAATCACTTCACGGATATAGAAAAACTTCTAATTTATATCCCAAAAATAAAATTTAAATTTATAATAAAAAATCACAATCACACAATCCCCTAAGTGGCCAGCAGGCAAGGAGAAAAATGGATTATTAAATTAAAACAAAAAAGTTTAACTCCCTCGCTCCGCGCAACAAGGTGATAAGGATTAAAAAAATGAGAGGATAGTGGTAAACCCTAAAGTATTATCTTAAAAGGTTAATTTATTTAGAATTTTCAAAAATATGACTAGTTGTAACTGTAAAACTAAATGCACCTCTTTTATTCTTATGAGTAAATCTAGAGGTATCTACGTAATTAATTTTACCTCTAGCTAAACTTCCCATTTGAATTGACTGAACTGTAAATCTTGGTACAATTCTTTGTGTAATAAGACGTCCAGCTAATCTAACTTTAATACCTGATAAGTAAGAAGGTATAATAGAAAAATTTTGTTTTCTAATCATTTTTGTAGGATTTTTAATAGTTGCAGTATAAAGTAATTTTCTCATCATTTTTCTAAAGTTTTTATTTTTACTACTTAAACCTAATATTTGTGAAAGAATATTACTTTCATGATAAGGATACTTTAATCTAACTAAATCCAGTATAATTGTTTTATTAAATGCTTTTTCTAAAATAAAAACTAAATACTTTAATTTATCTTTATTTAAAGAAACCATTGTAGAAATATTTCTATTTTTTAATAATTGTAGATTTTTAAAGCCTTCATTTAAAAAGTTTTTAGATTTATCACTGTGTGAAAGGGGGTAATCGCCTCTCTGCATTTGGCTACTTGTCCCAAAAGCGGTAGGGCTTAAAACTGCCTTTAATTCAACTTCATTAAACTTATCACCTAATCTATTATGTACTGACGCATTATGGTCAGACCCTTCAGCAAACTGCGTTAGTAGTGCATACGAATTACTTGGAGAAATTAAATTTATTTTTTCTTGTTCAATTTTATTAAAATTTTTATTTTTTTTAGACTCACTTAAATCCGCTTCTATTAATTTATTTATAGCTACAACGTTATTTAAAAGGCTTATAGATTCAAGATGTCTTTCATTTAAGTTAGAAATGTCAGCAGTATGAGCCTGATCTGTAGTATTTGATGAACAAACAGGAACCATACTGTAAACCTTAGCAATAAGTGGTCTAACAGTGGAAGTGTTTTGTACCTCCCGGCTATCTGGTAAAAGGGACATTGGAAGGTAACTATACTGATTTGAAGAATAAATAAATTTAGAAAAAGTGTCAAGTAAATTAGGAAGACGTATTAAATTATTATTTTCCTTCCACCTAGCTATAAATAGTTTCATTTTAAAGTTTTTCATTATTTTTCTAAATTCTTTTCTATTTTTTTTTTCTTCGTATAGTTTCCCTTTGTTTCTTATAAATTTGTTTACCTTTCTTTCTTTTTTCAATTTAGAAAGGGAAGGAATTATGAAATAAAAGAGTCTTATGTTAATTTTGTCAGAAGAAAATAGAAATACAGGTTTACTTATTAAACTTGAAAGAGATGTAAAAAAATATTTTAAAATTTTATAAATAGAATTTAAATCTGTTTTCTTAAAATTTTTATTAAAGTTATAATTTATTGATTGAGAGCTAGCTAAAAAAGCATTAAACACATATTTTGATTTTATAATTTGTCTTATTTTATTTAAAAAAGAGAACCATTTTTTATCTGAGACTTGCGGTTTATAAATTCCTAAATTAGAACATTGTGTTTCTTTTTTTGACCCATTCTTTTCTTGGCTTAGCCCTAAAATTTTTAATGATAAATTTTTATTAAGTAATCCTTTTATATTAGGATGAGTGTGGTGACTTAAATATTTTTCTTTAAACTTAAGATTATTATTAAGAAGATTTATCATTTGTTATATTATTATATGTTTAAGAATATTTACGATTAACTTTAGCTTTTACTTACCTTTTTATAATTATAAAAAAGAGTAAGTATCTCTAAGTAAGTTAATTTTTAAATTTAAAATATTTTATTATTATTTAGATGACTTCAGTACACCCACTTTTAATATCTGGTTTTATTTGTTTTTTTTTTGTTTTTTTTATAAAAAAAACTAACAAAGATAGAAAGGGACTCTAAGAAGAGGAAAGTGATAAAACGAGAGAAATGGCTCATCTTAGGGCTATCTTTATATTAAAGAGGCTGTAAATATGTTAAACTCGTACACTTTACCTTTACAATTTATTACTCATCTTTTAATATCGCTATTAAGTAAAATAAATTAAGTATAAATTAACCCTTAATCTCTTTAGATTATACCTTCTTTTTTTGGTTTTTTAATAAAAAATACGAGGTCTATTAAAAATATAACTACTTAGATTAGATTAATTAAACCAATTAAAAATCACCCATTTATATGTTACTCTAACCCCCCTTTTTTTGGGGAGTAGGGATTAAAGATATGTTATTAAACCAAAATAGAAACGTAAATATTTTTCCCTATAGATATACTTAATATATCTATTATTTAAAAAATTTAAATCTTTCCTGCCTTCTGGCAAAATAAAGTCGAGAAATAGAAAAAAGTATTTATAATCATCTAATTTAAGGATAAGAAGAAAAAATATAATAAAAAGAAAAGATCATAGAATATTAACAAAATAGAAACTCAGTATACTGATAGAATAATATATGAGAAATTAAAAAATAAGTAAATAATATCTGACAAGTCTTCACAGTTCCTAAAGGGTACCTTAATAAAAATAAAGCGTAAATAGATTAATTAAAAATATATAATAATATATAAATTTAAAATAGCTAAATATCACTTACACTTTTTTAAAAAGGATAAAAACGGATATTAAGATAATTTAATTACTTATATGTAAAGAAGCTAAAAGATCTAAATATTTTGAAACTCCATCATCTTATAATCTAAAGACTTTAAGCTTTATTATAGCTATCCACGCTTAAATTAATAACAAGTTGGCGAGTGACGGGAAAAAGCCTCCCTCACCCGCTAAAGCGACAAGGGTGGTAGGGGGAGTAAACGTTGCCGGAGGCAGAGCCACCGGTAGGCAGAGGGGGGGCAGATATAAGAAAGAGATTTTTTAACTTATATATTTAAAATAAATAACTCCCCTGCCTGCCTCCCTAATTATTAATATTTTATCTTAAACCGGACGGGCGGAGGCAGAGTAATTGATCATTTCTTTTACTAAAAGTTACAAATATAAATTTAAACTAATCTTTTAGGTACTTATATTATATCTATTTTAATTTATATTATATTTATTTTAATTTACATTATATTTATTATTTATCTATATTATATTTATTTATCACTCTGCGCTTATATTAATTAGATTTTTCTATCTGATAGGCTCGGTTCGAACGAGCAAGATCTTACTCCCAAAGTAAGCAACAAGCCAATTTGTTTTCTACCAGGTATGTTTAATAAAAAAAATAGTAAAAAACAAAAAGTTTTAGATTTATTCATCACTTTTAAATCTGTTATCTTTTAATGATAACTTTTAATTATTTTATTTTTAACTTGGAAAATGAAACCGTTCCTCCCTTTGGGGCTTGTATAAAAAGGAGTTTCAGAAGAATTTTATTTTTATTTTTATTTGCAGCTAAATATTTACTTAATCCCATGATGGGGGCCGGGCGAAGCTTACTGTAAGAGGAGCCACCGAGAGAAAGAGGGTTAAACCTTGCCTGGTTAAATATAAAAGTGGATTTATAAGCTCACATTGATTTACTACATCTATTGTATTTGTATTTTATATCCCAATTACATTACTTTCGCTCTGCGATTCAAGTCTCATTAATTTAAAAAAAATCTATTATATTTCCTCTTTTTAATTTATTACTCCTACTGATAAATTGGTCCTGAATAAATTCTTAAATTATAATGATTTTCTACAAATTAAAAATAAACAGAGTAGAGAGATAATACATACAGGAGCTGGGAAGCAGAACAAAAAGAAAATTATATAAAAAAGGGTAATTATCTTTTATACTTTAAAAAATAAAAAAAGGTGGCGGAGGGCGGAGCCTCCCCATTGGGTAGTGGAGTAACCGGAAGGTATAAAAATAGGTAGCTTAAATATCATAATTACTTCCAACATTAGTGTATTTATCTCTATTATTAAAAATAAACCATTTTAAACATTAAATTTTAAAGAGATTCTATACCCCATCTTAAATTATAATAAATGAAAAGATTATTATTAGATATTTAAATTATACGGACCCGGTGAGTTTCGAACTCACGACCTGTTTTCAATAGGTTCTCGTTTTCAAGACGAGTGCATTCAACCGCTCTGCCACGGATCCTTATAAAAAAACAAAAAAAGAAGAAACCTAAGGCTCTTTTTTTTTTACTAAAATACTTCCTATCGCTTTAATTAGAAGAGTTTAAATATCTTTTCCTCATCATGAGGTATGATTTAATAAAGAAATACTAGAAGATCCAGCATAATCTGAAGAACTAAATAAAAATTTTTTTTAAGATACTTTATTAGTTATAATTATTTAGTACTTCCGGTATATAGAACCTCCTACATTTTATCTTGTTAATGCTTTACTTATTTTTTTAAATCCTTCTTTAGCAGCATTTGCACTATTAAAAATTAAAAAAAAACTTATTTTAAATATTACAATACTTACACTAACTAAAATCAAACTATCTACAAAAGAAACATTTATTTGTGCTAACATCCCATTAAAAAAAATCATAAACATTTATAATAATTAAACCTAAAAAGGTTATTTACTATTTCTACCATTAACTTTTATTCTTTGGGTTCATTATTTATTTCTGATTATTTTGCCTTATTTTAAATAAAGAGAATAAGTGGATTAAAAAACTTTTTAATACTCCATTTAAAAAAAGAATTGAATTTCCCTCCTCCATTTAATGTTTAGCTCCTGCCTATATCCCTTTTGCCGTATAAATGACGCTAAGATAGAAAAGCAGAGTTAAGGTCTAGCACTTATACTAGAGAGCGAGCAGAGCCACCGAAGGTAGAAAAGGTATTTAAAGAGTGAGGAGTATTTATTTTAAAAATTCAACTTATTTCCTTCAAAGAGCAATAAAATACTTATTAAGTAAATCTATTTATTTTTTTTTCTCATTCTTTAAATTCCCCTTAATTGGAGAAAAAAAAAAAGGTATTCTGAATTATTAATAATGTGATAATAATAATCTTAATGAATAAAATTAATTCTTTTCCTATTAAGGTTGCATAGTCCGAGAAAAATGCTAAAAAATTAAAAAATATTAAAATGATCCATTTTTAATTTATCATTTTATTTTATGTATTTTATACTTAAATCATTATAAAAAAGAGCTGTATGATATTTCAAAACTTCTCTTATTTTTAAGACATATAAGTTCATATGTGATTTAAAGTAGAAGACTTTATTTTAATATTTTATTATAAGGTAATAAATCTTTCCGTTTTATAAAAGACATTGAATTTAAACTATATACTATTTTTTTTTATTTTTATTATAATAATTTAGTATTTATTTATTAGTAATTATAAACTCTAACAAGTAATAGTAGGATGAATATTTCTAAATTATTTAAAATATTTTATAATAGCTTTTAGTAGTAATTAATTATTTATATGTTGAGTGGTAGTGAATAAGCATTAAAAAAATCCAATATATTCAGTCAGATGATTTAATTAAAAAGAAAAATCACCGAATACAAAGCAAAATGTATAATTCTTTTTAAAGTAGATATTATTTTTAAATTTATAGTTTTCAGAATTAAAAAAATTGTTTATCAATACTAAATCTTCTTTTAAAACTTTTATCTGAGACTATTTTCAGCGATTTCTGGGTTAAGGGGGTTAAAAGTAAATATTTATTAGTATTACCAATTTATTTTATTTAATGTAATTCTACTGCATCTTTTATATATGAACTTGTTAGCAAGACAAATACATAGGCCTGAATAACACTAACTGCTAATTCTAAACCAATTAAAGCTATAAAAATAGAGAATGGAATTAAAGTAAGAACTGCTACAATTAAGCTACTGCTAAATAATTGGTATAAAAAAGTAGATAATATTTTTAAAAGAGTATGCCCAGCAAACATATTTGCGAAAAGTCGTACTCCTAAAGATAAAGATCTAGCTAAATAAGAAGTTAATTCGATTAAAACAAGTAAAGGAACTAAAGCTAAAGGTGTACCAGAAGGTATAAAAAATGAAAAAAAATGTAAACCATGTTTTGTTAATCCTAGGATAGTTACTCCTATAAAAATAGTGAAACTTAGGCCTACAGACAAGATTATGGAAGTAGTAATAGTAAAAGAATACGGAACATTACCAATTAAATTTGCAATAATAATAAAGAAGAATAATGAATAAATAAAAGGTAGATATATTTCATTTCGCAGTCCTATTTGTTCTCGCACGATAGCATTAATGCTTGCAAATGAACTTTCTAAAGCGATGGACCAATGTGAAGGTATTAATTTTGTATTATTTGAACCAGTCCCCTTAAATGCTAAGTGTAAACTAGTTATTAATGTAAAAACAATTAAAGAGTAAAGTGCAAAGTTAGTTAAAGTAAAATTTAAATAGCCAAAAATTGGAGCATTTAAAGATATTAAATTTGTTACTTCAAATTGTTCTAAAGGAGAATTAATTAATCTCATTTTAAAATAGAAAAAATAGCTCCTTACCTTTTAAAAAGATATCGCCTCTATTAAAAATTAATTTACTTTAAGAGTCTTATCTCATTTTTTTTTAATCAAATACTAAATATTTATTGATATAATATAAACTAAATTACAAGGCGAGACCAGAAGACTAAAAAATAAGCCCCTTTAATCAAAGCCGCGTTTAACTCCACTAGTCACATATTGTAAAATACTACTATTTTTTTATAAACTAACATAAATAATTAAAAAAATACTTTACATTAGTTACTAAGAAGATTTCCATCAAAAAATAAAATTAAAAATAAAAAAAGATGTATAATGTCACTACTATTCTAATTCGACTAATATTTTAAAAATATAGTTTATTAAAAAAATTATAAAAATAAAGTAATTATTATATTAAACATCCTATTGGACTCGAACCAATATAAAGTTGCTTCGAAGGCAAATGCTGTACCTATTCAGCTAAAGATGTTAATTATATTTAAAAAAAAAGTTTTCTATTTTTCTGCCTTCCGGTACTCCGTAGCGTTTTATTTTTGATTTTTAGATTTTAAAACAGAAAGTTTATATTAAATGATTCACGTTAAATGTTTCTAGCCCCTAAATAATAATAATTCACCATTTTACTTTTTTATGTCAATATTGAAATATGATTCACTCTCAATAAAGTAAAAATATTTATTTATCACTCTAACACCCCACTACCTCTGCAAACGGCAGCGATACCATCTATTTAAATTAAAAACAAAAAAGTAAATATAAGCCATACAATTTAGATTATTTACGTGGCGGCGGAGCCAGGATAGAGCTACCGGGAGGCAGATATAATATACTTTATACTTAACTTTTAAATCTAACACTCTTTATCACCAGATTTGAAAAAATTAAATTAAAAAAATGGACAGAGACTTAAAGTACCAACTTTAACTTATTTTTTTATTTATAATTATAAGTATCAAGAAAGGACTTTCCCAGCTTAAATAGATTTATTTTATAAGTTAGATTAAATAAATAAATGAAATGATAATCGATATTTTTAAGGTGATACTAGTTAATATTAATTTTTTCTGATACTTTTTTATATATCCTCCTAATTTCCTTATTTTATCTTTTTCAACGATGTAAAACTTACTTATGTAAAGTTATTAATAAAATTAATAAGTAAATAGAATTATTACGATTAAAGAGACTCGAACTCTTACAATCAAAAGATCATGAATTCCTAAGATTCACACGGCTACCTAATTTCGTCATAATCGCTTTATTTAAAAAAATTAGAGTTAAACCTTTTTTTTTATATTAATTAATTTTTTTATATTTTTAATTTAATTAAATATGCCCCAAAAAGTTTAATTTAATATTGAATTGAAGGCGAGCGTATGTCCTACTAACACTCAGTATCAAAAGGTAAACGTAATAATAAAAACAGGAGAGCTACCGGTAGGCGAAGAGATTATTGTAATTGTAAAACCTCTTTTATATTATATTATTATTATATTTTAGTTAAACCCAGAAGAAATAAAAAAAACAACAACAAACAAAATTAAAAAAAAACACCAAAAAACAAACAAAAATTAAAAAAGACAAAGACAAAATAAAGATATTCACGAAAAAGAAACAGTACCAACTTTTTTTATTATTTAAATAAATATATGTTTATTTAAGGAGTAGAGTAATCGAAACTCTGTCTGTAAAGTGTAAATTTACTGCTAAACCACTCAGCTAACCCCTTTATTTTTTTAATTTTATGACTCCGACTACTTTTGTCTTTTATTTTAGGTTTTCAGTTTTTTTTTAATTTAAATCTGTTTTATTCAATCATCCATTTATTTAATTCTATTTAACTTAAATCTGTTTTTATTATAAAGTAAACCTAAATTCTAAAAGTTAAATTATAGTAATATTCTATATTAGAAAGTATAATACATTTATTATTCCAACAGTATTAGAGAATGAGAATTTAAAATTAAAAAATTAATCATAATAAGTGTAAAAATAAAAATAAGTCTAATAACTTTTAATTAATTAACTAATAAATTAAAAGTTTATCCATGTTATTTAACCTTCACTTACATATTAAGATATTCATATTCAGATTAATGAAGTTAATGGCTCTAAGTTTTAAAATTACTCCTCCCACTTTAAAGTCTATTAAGTTTTTATACTGAAATTTTTCGTTTATATTTAGAAAAAATTCTATTTCTTTTTTTAATTTTAATTTAAAAGTTAATTAATAATTAATTATATTATAAAACTAATAAGTAATTTAACATTCTTCGGCTCCACTTTGGGTTTAAATTACTTTATCTTCATAAATTATTATTAGGATACGAGGAAGGACTATCACTTTAATTTTATTTAGGTTAAAAGATATAAGTATTTATCTATCCGGGGCTAAACTTAAAGTATTTTTTTTTTAAGTTAATAATAGCTTATAATAAAAATAACTTATTCTAAAGTAGAAGACATAAATTAAAATGACGGGGGTTAAAAGATATGTTTAATTTCCAGCAGCACTTTCCAGTACGGCTACCTTGCTATGACTTTTGAGATGTTATCCAAGTGAATTAAAAAAAGCTCATTAGTTTAACAAAAGATGTTTAACTATTTATATAACTCATCTTTACATGCCTTTAATCTTCCTTTTTTAAAGAAATTAAAAAAAGTTGAATAATTTCATAGTACTAGTAAATTAAATAATTAAAATTTTAAACTGTCTATTGTAAAAAGTATAACTTCGCTCCATTTTCCTCCTACCCAAATTTCTTCCCAGCGACAGACAGTTAGTTCATCACGGATTCAATATTCACCGTTGCGCCTAGTGATCAACGATTACTCGAAATTCCTTCTTCATGTCGCCGAATTGCAGACGACAATCCGACCAATAAGGTTATAGTTTAACTTTCTTTAATGATTAGCTCTTCCTTATTCCATTTAAAAATCTCTCCTTATTAATTTCTAAAGTTTATTTATCTTATTAACTTAAAGAGACTGTAGGACGGTTTTGCGTCACTTTGTAAAAGTTTTTGTGGCACGTCTATAGCCCAGTTCATAAGAGCCATAACGGCTTGTCTTAGCCCCAAATGATCCTCTATCAGAACCATAAATTATTAAGTATAAATTAAAAACAGGGATTTCGTCCGTTAGCGGAATTAACCTCACTTCTCACAATACGGACTGACGACAGCCATGCAACACCTGTAACTAGATAAGCTGATTTTAATATATTATTAAAAAAAACTATCCCTTTCATAACCATATTCAAAATCTTCATTTTTCTTTTAAAAGATTGATTATCTAAATCCTTAAACTTAGAAAAAAAAAAAATAAAAAAAGAATGTTAAATTTAAATAAAGTAAGAAAGTTGTTATGCAAGAACTGGTAAGGTTTTACGCGGAATATCGTATTAAATAACATGCTTCACTTCGTTTGCTCCGAAACCGACTAATTTTTTTGTTTTCAACTTTGCAATTGTACTCACAAGGCGGAATGGTTAACGTGTTAACATCGCCACTAGCTTCTTGAACTAGCAACTACCATTCATCGTTGACAGAGAGGGATGCCAGGGTATCAAATCCTATTGTCTATCCTCCCCTTCGTTTCTCAGCGTCAATCATTAATTGGAAAAGAGCCTTCGCTAATTAGAATTCCACTTAGTATCTAAAGATATCAACCCTACTCTAAGTATTCTCTGACAGTGACCTCTATATGATTCTAGCTTTAAGATTTTTAAAGCAGCCTACAAACCCTTTACGCCTGATCAAGATGACTAACGCTTGCGTCTCTGGCATTACCGAGTCTTCTGGCACCAGGTTTGGACAACACTAATAGTAAAGTAATATCATTATTTTCCTTTACGTTATCACAAGTGACACACTCGTGATTCCAGTTAGCTAGTTCACTCTTGCGAGCATTGACTAATATTCTCGACTGCTGGTAGAGTACTCTACTTGGGATATCTCATTCCCAATGTGGCCATTTGATCTATCAAACATGGCTATTGATCGTCGGCTTGGTAGGCTATTACCCTATCAACTACCTAATCAAATTAAATAGAATTCTATAACAGAAAATTTCCTTTTTTTTTTATCTTCTATTTCTGAAGGCTATAGTGTATCTTATTTAAAATTCTCACCCCTACACTTTTTTAACATATGTTAAAAATAATTTGCATGCCTTAAACTACTGGAAAGCGTTCAATCGGAACCAAAATTAAATTCTTTCAAGATTTAGACAAAATAATATTTAAATTTAATTATTATAAAAACTTGTCGTATTTTATTTGCTTTTGCAATATTTTTAATCTCTTTTATATTTATTAATTGTAAATTATAAAAATAGAATAAATATTTATTTAAATGTTAAGATAAGATAAGAAAGACAACTAAAAAAAATCATATCTTTTTATTCCAATAATTTAACATTCTACTCTTAAAAATAAATAATATGCTCAATAATGTAAGAAAAAGCAATAAATCGGGACGTGCTTTTATTTAAAATTTTTTACAAAGATAATTTACATAAAGTATATCGATCCAGATTCAACAATATTAATGAATGACTATATCAATTAATCCAAAATCCTGAACTAATAAATATATTAATTTATAATTTATTTATTTTACTAGGTTACTCTGCATAAAATAAAATTAAAAACCAAAAAACAAAATTCAATATTTAATTTTTAAAGATATTTCTATAGCAACCGCTGCTATAATTACTGCTTATGCTAAAATTCATATAAATAAATATTAAAAAAAAAAATGGAGGTAACCTTTATTACGCTTTAGTATAGTAATTAAATACATTTATTATAACTATCCTTGAATAAAACAAATTTAGGTTAATTTTAAATTAAATAAAAATATAAGATTTAAGAAGCTTTTTTTATATCAAAGAAGGACGGATCTAGCGGAGCCATATTGAATTTTGTTTTTTTTTTAATACAAATGGCGATACGATTATTAAAGCTAAAGGTGTAAAAGATATTATATCTTTACTTTTGAAGACTTTAATGTATTGGTATAAGACTAATATTACTGCTACTAAATTAAATACTATTACTTACTATGAAAAAAAAAGTTCAGTTACAATAGAAAAATAAAAATAAATAACATCTAAATTATGACTCCTATACTAAAAAATATATAATGAAAGTGAATCTAAATAGAGACTAAGCATTTATTTAATAGTTATACTAAAATAGAATAATCAAAATTAAAATATAACTATTAAATAAATATGTTAAACTCTAACTCAAAAGTAATTTTAAAAACTTTTTTTTTATCAAATTAAATTAAAAATTTTTTTCCTCCCTACGGGGTGGTAAGGTTTTTTTATTATATTAAATTGAGTCTCTTTTTCTATTATTAATTTACAAGTAAAAATAATTATAAACATAATCATCAAGTATAGTATAATGAACTGAAGTATTAAATTATTAGTTAAAGTTTCTATTAAAAACAGTTTGATTGAATTGTCTAAATCACCATTTTCTATTGGTGAATTTATAAATCCATCTTTCCAATTAGGGATAGATTTATTTAATTCTTCTATTACATTTGTTGTTTGTTCTTGGTTGGCATTAATTTCTAATTTATTGTTAATTTCTTTAATATTTAAATTAGAGTTATAAATTTTATTAGTCCCGAAGTATTTATCTAATATGCTGAGAGGTTTAGCAATATTACTATTCGGTTTATCTATAGTTAACTCTTCTAATTTTACAATTATTTGTCCTGTCTCAATACTTGAATTACCAGAAATTCAAGTTGGAGTTGAAAAAGTATTACTTATTACTTTAAAAGCTAAGGTAAAACTAGCAGCAACGCCTCCAATTATACCAGTCTTAGGCAATAAATGCATTGGGTGTTTTGCTACTAGACCTGCAGCAATTCTAGCCCCAGCACTAAAGACTGCCGCACTACCTAGATTATTAAAAATTAAATTAAATGTATCACCTGAAAAGACAAATCGACCATTATCAACAACTGCTGTAACGACTACATCCTTGTTATCTAAACATATAACAGAATTATTCAAACATATTAATATAAATAAACTAATGAAAAAAGGTACTGTATAAAATAAATATATTTTTGTTTCTAATAAATTAGATAATTTTTTGTTTTTTAAAAATTGTCCCATTAACCCTACTATAATTATAATCAAGACCGAAATATTTAATATTATTGAAAATATAAAAATAAATAAAAAATTAAGTATAAACATCATATTTTATATGTTTGATTTTATAAAGAAGAGTTATCTTTTTATACTGTTAAACTCTTACCGCAGTGATAGTTTACTTATAATATAAATAAAAATATTTATAAACAACTCCTTTTATTAAAAAAAAGGTATTTATAAGCAATTCCTTATTTATATTACAATTACTTTTTCTTATCAAAAACAAAAATAATTAATAATACAATTAATTTGCTAGTACTAATCTCCAAACCAAGCACTGCCTCCTATAAATTATAAGGGGAGGCAGGAGTGCCGAAAGGTCGCCGGAAGGCAAAAAGCATGGAATGATAAATAAATAGCACATAATACCTAACTCATTTATCCTTTTTTATTTATAATTAAAGCATTAAGGATTAGTATTACAAGTAATTTTAAAGCAATAATAAATTACAATAAAATATTATTAATTTTTAAAGAAAGTTAAAATCTAAATATTTATTTACTTTTATTAGATTATCTTTTTTTTCTTCTGCATCCCTGTAACCATATAAAAGTTCTACCATTTTTTTTAATTATATCTGGTCTCCGTTGTACTTAAACGAAGTAAATTCATATAATTTTAAGCGGAAATAGATAGTAAAAAGGGAGAAATTTAACACAAGGTACAAGCAAATTTTTAGTAATAAAGAGTTTGTTTTTTTTAATTAAATAAAAGCTCAAATTAGAATAATAGAGATTATTATAAATAATTTAAATAACTTTTATTTATTTATAATTAAGTATTAAACTAAACTTTCTTAAATTTTCGGTAAATTTAAGAATTAATGAATACTTAAATACCAGATAAATAAATTTAATAAATAAAATAAATTTTATTAGATGAGACAATAAGATAACACTTAGTCCTATGATAAATTAGTTTATGCTAAGCTCAATGCCTCAAGGCAAGTACACTCGCATCCTATTTAGAAATGTTCTATTTCTTATCTTATCAAAATTTAATTAAAAATTAAACAATGATTGATAGTATCTAGAGGGTGGTTTCCTGCTTAATATACGTTCAGCGCTTAACCATCATGTTTGTGGCTACCCAACTATGCCAGTATTTCTTAAATATCCAACAATTGGTACACGATTGAAACACAGCCTATTGATCCTTTCGTACTAGAAGGTCTTCCCCTTTTTACTATTTACCCCTCCGGAAGATAGGGACCATACTGACTCCTATACTATTTCTGCTATTTAGAATATTAGATTTATTAATTAAAAATAAATACAACTGCTAAATTATTCTAATAATATTAGAAAGAGTCGGATTATATCACCCTTACGTATATTTATTGACTAAGGTTCCACGTATAATCTCTGAGGTAAATTCATTATAAATATACCAGCTGGTTATTTAATAAAACAGAATATCACTTTTTTAAAGTACTGTTTATCTAATTATAATACTTCCAGCTTATAGTAGAATTTGACGACGCGAGTCTTTTACTTTTTAAATGTATAGCTGCCGTCCCACTAACATAAAAAAAGTAAATTGTGTTAAGATAAAATAGAAAGAACGGGGGTTAAAAAAAATATTAGCTGATAAAAATATAAATAGTTATAATTTATTATTACTAAATAAAAATCCTTTATAATTTAATCGATGTTTTCTTATTCTCTTAAACGTAGTGGAAGATATTTGATATTTCTCTCGACAAGCTTTTATATTGTTAAAATATTCTATAAAATTTAAACTATTAAAATCGTAAACTCAAACTCCTATCCCTTTTCTTTCAATAGGATTTTTCCAATTTAATTGTTCCTCAAGAGTTAATGGTATTGGAGTTAAAAAAAATTCTTTTTTAAAGGTAAACCAGATTTAAGATGAGCTTGTATGTCCCAAGTACTTACAGTTATTGTTAAATTAGACAATTCGCTTTTTATGCCTATTCTGCTTAATTCTTTAATTCCATATATTTTTTGTTCACAGTTTGGTATTAATTTTCCTTCATTTGAAACTTCATAAAGATATATTAATGTAGAAATTGCTTCTCGTTTTTCTTCAGATAAAGGGAAACCTTCATTTGATCCTACTACTAAACTACGGTTATATGTAGGTATTAAAAGCATCCAAAATTGTTCTTTATCTTTCAAATTTTTTAAAAGAATACCTGTGCTTAAACCTAAATCTTCCAGAATCATAAGACTCCAATGGGATTTAGGATATTTTAACATATCTTTAGCAATATTCGAGCTTATCTTAGAATTAATAGTGTTAAATAATCTATTTTTTTGGAAATATTCATTTAATCTTCCATTTTTACCTACAAAAGATTTAGCAGAACCAATATAAAATAACCCTGTTTTTTTACACCACCAAAGATAAATACCTCCTTTATTCTTAAGATCTCTATTTATTGCTTGTCTATTTAATTCAGCATTTTGATACACTTTGATTTGAGAGAATTTATTATATCTAAAATTAAGACTATTAATTCTTTCGAGTAACTTATCGAAAAAAATAGGATATTTAGTTCTATGACTAATAGGGAAGAATTGATACAGAGAAGCGCCTTCTCGTTTAATTCTTTCTACCAAAGAATAATTTGTTGTATTTTTATTTTTCATCGTTTTTTATATTTAAATTAATATTTGATAACTCACATAATTTCTTAATTTTTTTATTTTATGTTATAGCAGCAACATAAGGAAAAGATTTTTCCACGTCGTATTAAACCCAACTCACGTAACCTTTTAATGGGCGAACAGCCCAACCCTTCCGAGCTCCTACTCCCGGAGGATAGGTTGAGTCGACATCGCAATATTAGTTTATAAGTTTAAAATAAACTAATTTAGATCATATTTTAAACCAAGACCTAGGGTACTTAGGTTTACTTGGATTTTAGCGTGTGATCGTTGAAGATATGTGATAATTCTTGCTGATTACTCAATAGCACTAGATTTTTACAAGTTATTTATCGTACTATATTTTTAATATACTAGTAAATAAATAACTTTTGTACCGTGATTTTAAGTGTCCCAGACATTTAGCTAACTTCTATTTAAATATCTCTATTTGAATTCCCCAATGTCAATCCACATTTATTACTTTCTTTTTAAATTTTTACTTATTATTATTTATTCAAATATATAAAACAACGGAGGTTAAATATAAATAAAACAAAATAATTATTTATTTTTCAAGCTTATATCACATAGAAGAATGCACATACTTAGATACCAATGAACGTAATAAAGGTAAAAAACGACCAGGAATATAAATTCGGAAATAAAGATTATTTTTATTATGTATAGTACAACTTAAATCATATTTATTTTCTAAAATTGATTTTAATAATAACACTTTATCATAAAAATCACTATCAGTACACAAGGTAAGACCACCTCTTTGAACATACTGACCATCATCCATAATCCAAAAAGCCAAAGCAGCTGGAGTTAATAACTCAGCTAGGTCGCCTAAAGAAAAAGAAAGAACTATTTTTTTAAATTTACCATTTTCTTCTACTAAAAATAATTTAGAATAAGGATAAAAAATAGATATATTCTTTGAAAAAAATAGTATGAATAATTCTTCTTATTATACCTAGAGTCATTTATTAGAGTTTCTTTAAGTTCAGAATAATTAATATAAACGCTCATTATTTCAAATAAGTAATATAAATATTCGTTATTTCTTAAACCTTGTTCCAAAGATAGTGTAGCTGTATTACCTTTACTAATTAGGTATAATATGTGCATCTCCTAAGATTTGTTTCTACTATAAGGTCCTTATGCAATTGAGGAATATTTGTATTTTTAATAAATTCTATAAATTATTTATAATTTAAAAAGTATTTGATAAATCACATAATTAATTTGAATTTTAAAGTTAGCAGCAGTAAAAATTTATTTTTTTAATAGTAAGTTAATTATGTGGTTTGTTTTCAAGGTGCCAAACAGTCCGGACAATGTGTACTCTCGCGGACTATCAGCCTGTTATCCCTAGCGTAACTTTTATCTATTGATCCCCGTCTATTCCATATTATAGCGAAGGGTCACTATGCCCTACTTACGTATCTGTGCGACTTATAGGTCTTTCAGTTAGGCATGCTTTCCGCCATTACGCTCTTTCCATCGCCTATTCACTGGCGAATTGATCCCCATTCAATTTCTAGCTCTACCTTTAAAAAAGATTAATTAAATTATTTTTATTATCTTATTTTTTTAATCTAATAAGTTTTATTTATTAATTTAATTTATATTTTTTTTTAATAATTATGGTTTAATTATTTGATCACAAACTAACCAATACGAAATTTAATCCATATTTTTACCTTTTTTAGAGTGTCATTAGTCGTGCACTGACTCAAATGTAGCTATTTTTATTTAACAAACATAAAGCAGTGTTAAATTTATAAATTTAAAAATAATTGGATGTACTTTGCTACTTTATTAAAGACGACCGCCCCAGTCAAACTGCCAATTAGTCAATTCTCCCTTCCTGTAAGGTAAACATTAACCCAGTTCTAATTTGAAGGTATTCCATTTTTCGTCTATCGACATCCCTAATCACTATTAATCAGACCTGTTGTAGATTAATATAATGACTAACTACAGTAAAGTTGCATAGGGTCTTCCCGTCCCCCCGGAGGCAGTGAGCATCTGCACTCACAATTCAATTTCACTGAGCGACTTGTAGAGACAGTGAGGCCATCGTTACCAAGAATAAAGACTAATCTTTTTACAGTGCACCTGCACCAGGTGAATTAAATTATTTTATTAGTCTTTTTGGACTATATCTTTACTAATTCAATTTAAAATTAGCTGTAATCCGTATAGTCTCTAAGCATATTTTTTTATTTCATAAATGACACATCTTATTTAAAACATCTAAACATTTTTCAATTTTAAATTACGCTACCATAGTACTTTTATTTTCTAATTAATAATAAGGAAGTTAAAAATTATTATTACTTAGTTTAAAGGTCTCTGTTTACACGTTTTGGTATTTTCCCAGTTAAATCAGTATAAAGGGTATTCAATTCTGAAAAATTACTAGGAAGTAAAGGTTTGTTATTAATACAAATAGAAAGCGCTTTCTTAAAACGTAAAAAAGAGTGTTGTTTAGTAGATTGTAATTTATTTAATTCAAAAAAAGGGATTATTTTATTAACCAAATCTTCTTTTTTATTAACTGTAAAAACTCCTCTACCTTCTTTATCAGTATGTACATTACCACATCCAAAGAATTTAACAAGGTTATTTCAAAAATTTATTTCTGAATTTTCTTGAGTTATACTAAATCTAAAAACTACCTCTTTTTTTTTATCTTTAATTTTAGGGCTGTAAATTGAAAAAGCGAAATTTCCTTCAGCATCCGTTATACCAGTTACCCAATCTGCATTTAATTCTTTATGAGTTTCAGGTAATTTTCTTTTATCATCTAAATTTAATTTGCTAGATAACTTTGATGCTATTTCTGTTATTTCTTTTTGTCCTTCAATATTTGTATGTTTTTTATCTTTAACTAGTAAACAAGCTTTTATAAACAAAATCAAATCATGATTACGTTTCTTGAAAACCATTGATTGAGAGCATAAAATAGGCAATAAGGTATTAAACATTTCAGTTTGAGTAGAAATTCTTAATCTATATACCCAAGACTCAGGTTCACCTATTTTTCTACCTATTTCAACTTGACCACAACCTAAAAATAGAGAAATTGCTTTCAATAAATCTATATCAATAGCATGTTGATGAATCTCAAAAATTAAAACAACCTGTTTACCTGTTTTATGAGTAGAGTTAGGTTTAAGTTTTATAGTCAGAGAACCGTCTCCTTCAAAGAAACCTAGTACATACTCCAATGACAAATTGAAAACTTTACCATTTACGACTATATCATTTCTTAAAGATATGTTATCCATATTTAGTTTAAATTTACTCTAGAATGCTTTAAAATTAAAATAAGTGTACTATTAAACACTTAATTTTTATTATTAGTACAATTATTAAAACAAAAATAAAAAGCTGTCTCACCCTTAAACTAAAGTTTAAAGGTACAATGACGAATTCAAATCTGAATCTTTATAGTACTATAAAGATATTAGAGTAAGTCTTTTTAAATGAAATATTATGAGAATATTTATATGCTGTTGGTCTACTATATCTATTAAATTATTACTTTATTTAAAGTATTCATAGTATTAAGTATTCCCAAACAAATAGGATTATTTTACAATAACATAACGAATATTTATTATTGATACAAGACCACATTTAATGGCCAACTGATTTTGCTACCTTTGGATCCTCATAGTTAAGACCGCTATTAACCAGACATTCGATTAGTAACTCTCATTACTGCACTTATATTAATGGCATTGGGCAAATTTCAGAACCTATACTATGATATTAATCATTGCAGATTCTTGTGTTTTAAGTAAACAGTCGGGGCCTCCGATTCTGTGCCACCACTGAAGATATTAACTTATAGCTAAGTTAAGTCAAAGTGGTCCTTCTTTTCGCCTAACTTATGAAGGGTTCTTGCCGAGTTCCTTAACAAGCCTTCGCTCTACGCCTTAGTATTCTCAACCCACGAACCAGTGTCGGTTTAAGGTACGGTAGTTAAAACATTATTTTCTTGGTCCTAAAATTAAAAATAAGATTAGTTATTTTTAATTTTAATACAACGCCAATATCTCTTTATCATTCCATATTTAAGAACTAAAGAAACTTTACTATAAAAACCTGTTAAAAGCTAAATAGTAAAATAACAATAATATTTAAATCTGCTAAATTACTTATCAATATTTTTAAAATTTCTGTATGGACTTTCTGTTTTTTACTCATCAGACAAAACATTGGTTTTAATCTTTAGAGGCCGCATTTACATCAGGTTGTTTAACATTGCCTGATAACCCTTTCGTATTCGGCGAGAAGTATTATAACTTCTTTTTTCGTTACTCATGTCAGCATTCTCTCTTCAGTTACGTCAAAACAATGAAACACTGTTTTTCAACCGTTCTGAATGTTCTACTACCTAACTTTATTACAATAAGAATAAAAGGTAAAGATATTGAAATAAAGCAACACGATATCGGTTGATTACTTAGACCCGTTAAATCTTCGGTGCTACAATCTGACCTTTTTTTAATAAAATTAAATTATTATTTTTTTAGGTTTGGGCTGCTGCGTTGTTACTAAACGTTCATTAAAAGTAGCGACTACCCTTATCTACTTTTGCTTTTCTAATACTATGCTAAAATTTTACAATGAATTCGTTAAAAATAAAAGTGTAGAATGCTAAATCTACTCTTTCTTATTGAGAGAAATGGGGTTAAACATAAATATTACAAGAAATTTAAAGACCTATTTTAATCTTTAATATATCTTCTCTACTCTAAGGAGTATAATAAGTCTATATATTCTTTTTTATTTAAAGTTTCCCTTCTTTATTCATATTATAAGCTAATTCCACTATTTTTAATTTATTTTCTAACGTTAAAGGTTGTTCATTTCTTAATAATAAACTTACTTTCTTAAATTTTTCATAATGTAAGGCTCGTTCTGAAATTAATGGATTACTATCAATAAATGGTATTAATACGTCTGTTATTTGGTGTGATCCGGAAACTGTAAAAACTAAATCATTTTTAGTTCCCTCATTTATTGAACCTATACCTTTTAATTCTTTTTGTATATTTTCTAATAACGGTCTGGATAGTCTATCACTAGTAATATTAAAACCGGTTTTGATAGTACCATCTTTCTGAAAAGAAATAAAAAGACTTCCATCACCGTCAATAATACCTGAAATATTCTCAGAAGTTACTAAAGTCTCTATCGTAGTAATGGTATTGGGAATTAAAAATTTAGATATCTCATCTTTTACATCTAATAAAGAAAATAATAAATCTATACGATCTTCTGTTCTATTTGTAGTAGTATTCATAGATAATGCCATTTTTAATAATTCTCTTCTACCTTCTTGGGTTCTCTTTTTCTTATTACATAAAGCAAACACTATTTCAGAAAATAAATTAAAAGCATGCAGTTTTGCACAAAAAACAGGATACTTATAAAAATGAGGAATTATTTTATTTTTAAGATCTTCAAGTTTAACTACTTCATACTCAGCAGTATAGTTTTTATTATTAATAGTCACTTTTCCACATCCAAAATAAGAATTTATACTATCTAATACATATTTTGAATTTAAGTCGGCTGTAATTGTAAACTTAGGTCTAAATTGAAGTCCAAAACGATGTTTAGAAGATAATATAATAGAACAAAAGAAAGAACCGTCTGTTTGAGTAAGACCAGTAATATAACCTCCTGACATAAAAAAATTTTGGTTCATTGTGTTCATTGTGTTTGTAGCATGTAATATAATTAAATTAATTTTTTTATCTTTATAGAATAAGTCATTTTCACTATTTTACTAAAGAGTAGGGTGCTAGCCTTCTTTAGTGGTTAAGAATGGATTTTCCAGGTCGAACCAACAACCTCCTAGTTACTTATTAAAATAAACGAAAGGATATAAAGATAATCTATGTATGTCAATTCCTTTCTAAACATACTTTAAATCAACTATTTTCATAGTTGGAAGACTATGTCATAAATCTTATTTATTAGGATAAATTAAGACTTCTACTGGGTTAGTCGTTGAAGAAAAGGTTATTTATTTTCTTGCAGATCACCCATTAACATATGTTATTTTTTTATTAAAATTAATATTTAACATCTTTAGGACATCCCTGCATATTAGTTAATTTTATTGAGAGCCCGATAGTCAATTCATTTTTTCAGGCTCACTTTACAGCTGCATTCAATTTGCTACATCCTTAATTTCACTTAATAATCATTTGGGACCTTAATTCGTGCTCTCGACTGTTTTCGTTTTGACTACCCAACTTCGCATGAGCAGTCTGAAAATCTACCATCAATTTATGTTATTTCGAGTTTCACTTCCATTGGTAAGATTTCTTAGGTCCCCGCAAACTAAACATCGTAAAAATTTATAGTTTTATATTACTAATCTTATAAAAACATTACTTGTTTTGGAACTGCCGTACTGTACCACCATAAATTTAGTATAGACGTCATACTTAAATATGTTTCGATAGAAAACCAGCTATCACCAGGTTAGGTTTGCATTTCACAACTTTCCACAGCTCTTCGGAGAATTTTGCAACATTCACCCGTACGATCCATTATAATCTGGCCATGGAAAGATCACCTGGCTTCGGGTCTAATAGAAGTAACTTATCCAACATTTTCTATATTGAAATCTTTTATATTAAAAAAAATATTTTAAAGATGTTTATTTACTATAGATAATCCAGTCGCTTTCGCTAGGGCTTTTAACCTTGCTACTCCCATTAACTTGCTGACCCATTATGCAAAAGGTACGCCGTCATTTTTAATTAAATTCCGACTGCTTATAGAGCTACTAATTCTTTTTGTAGAAGTACACAACTTCTCAATACTTTTCCTTTACAGTACTTTTCGCTATCGCTAAATTTATAATACTTAGCCTTAGAGGATGGTTCCCCTATGTTCCGACAAGTTATCTCTCATCGTACTTTCTTTTATAATATTAAAAAAATATTACAGGACTTTTATCCTTCTTTGGTTTTTTATACTACTTTCTCTTTTATATCAATCCATTAATTACTTAAATTTAAAAAAATTAAATAAATTAAGTATCAGTAGATTAAAATAAAATAATTACCAATTAAAATAGAAAAAGTGACAATATTCAATTTTTTTAATGTTATTAAGGCTTATCCGATTTCACTCGCCATTACTTTCGGAGTCTCGGTTGATTTCCTTTCCTTTCCCTAATACAATGGTTTGCTTCAGGAAGTAAAATTTATTCTATTTATAGCCTCAGGAAGAAGTTATAAATGACGTTAAGATTCTTTTTTTTTGCTTAACCTAAGATTTTCCGTAGGATCGATATTACTTAAAATTATCATTAGGCATTATTTATTTTGCCTCCTTTTTTATAAATTTGCTTATTAGTATTCATAATAGCCCCTTTAAATTACTTTAATTGTATTATAATTAAATAAAATAAAATTTTTAGTGTTAATATCATATTGTCACCGATACTTTTAAAATGATTACCTTTAAATCTAGTTATTCAATTGTTTATTAATTCTTTTATTTATTATTATTATACTTTAATATTTATTTTTGTTTTTTATATTATTTTTATTTTTAACTATCGCGTTATAATTTTGTATTATGAAAAGTTATAACTTTACCTGTATCTCTATTCCCCTCTACTTTCTATCATTTATTAATAAAAAAAGTATTTTTTTAATCATATGAGGGGAAATATAGTCTTCTCTTTATTTACATAAAAATTATAATTGCTTTAATTTATGAATAAAATTAGTAGATAAGGTATAAGGTATTATTTTAATTTAAATTATTTAAACTAAACACCCTACCAAATATCCTCCCTTTTAAGTATTAATATAAAAATAAAATCCTCTTTCGGATTTGAACCAAAATTAACATTTTAGAAGAATGCTGTTCTACCATTGAACTAAGAAGATTACTATTTTTTAAAATCTTATTTATTTTAAAAATTATCTTTCCTTTTATAAACCTTTATATAATAAAATAAATTATTAATTCAATAAAATTTAAATTAACTAAAAGCTGTTATATCTTATTCTCGGCTTAATTAACTATCTCTCTTGGCTGGAGGCAAGCATCTTTTTCCTGCCTCATTTTAGCGAGGGATGAGGACTCTGCGATAATATTAAAAAATGAAACAAAAAAGGTAGAAACACGGTCATATTAACATTGGTATAATAATAAAAGAAATTTACTATTTAATTAACTAAATAAATAAATAAAAAGAATATTAATAATAAAATAACATAATATCAGATAAAAAAAAAAGAATAATTATACATATTACTAATTTACACAAAAGCAACATGAAAAAACAGTTAACTTTCACTTTATATTTTTTATTATAAGACTCTAAATATTAAACAAATTTTATAATATAAATGATAACAAAAAAGTTCAACTTATTATTAAAAAAAAAAACATCCAATAGGTTTAATTAAATTAAAGACCTTTCGTTTATAAAACTATGCAATTAAAAAAATTAAAATATTTAATTTTTTATTAATCATTTTTAGGTTAACGGAGTACTAAAATAATTTACTTAAATTAATGAGAGTTAAGAGGGATTTGAACCCTTATTGATCAAATTTGCAATTTGATTACAGATACCTTCTGTATGCTTAACCCTTAAAATAAACTTATTCTAATAAATTATAATTACAATCAATTTTCTATCCTTTGGACCCTTCCCGTCTTAAAAAAAAAAAGATATTCCCGATTAAAACCAGTTTTCCGTAGTGCCGAGAGACAAAGAGAAGTAAATAGAAATACTAAAGTGAAAAGAGTTTATTTGACATTATATCTGATTACCTGAAGCGTAATAGTACACCTGTTTTTATTTTATTTTTGAACACATACTAAAGCGATTAAAACAAAAAAAGAAAATTTAAATAATCATTTTCGGGGGTTAAATTCTTTTTCTTTTTATTAATGGTAGCCGAAAGGCAAAAATAATAAAATTAATAAAAAAAGGTAAAACAAAGTAAGAAAGTTAAACATAAAAAACATAAATAGTTTATTATTCTCGCTCTAATTTAAAAATCAAAAATAAAGGTAGTGCTAAAGCACTTCTATCATCGGAAAAAAACACTAAAGATAAACTTTAAAAATATTTCATATTATTTTATTTTAAATATCTACTTTTAAATATAACTATACTGTAGAAAATGCATAATAAGTAACCTGCAAATAAAATACAACGTTTATTAATTGATAAGCCTAATATGTTATAGGCATATTAAGAAAAATGTAAAGAATTATAAGATGATGAGACCAAAGGCATAAAATAATCCCAAAGTAAAGAAAAATTATACCACCTCCTCTTCCCCCCTTTTAGTATTTACATATTAAAAAGGAAGAGCAAGATATTCTCACATAATTTTTTTTTTTCTTATTTAATTAAAAAGTAATCCTCTTTCTCTGATTTTTCGGACGCTCCATTTACTTAGGAATAGAAAGGCGTACTATTGCCGCCGTCAACTGTTTGAAGCTTTGTTATTAAAAACAAAAATAAAAATAAGCATGTATAAAAGAAAAAAAAAATTATTTAAAATACTGTTCTTATTAGTACACTGCTTTATTATCACTAGATTTTAATTATTATAATTTTTTGAGTTATAAAATTATAGTTTGTTTCCTAATATACTAAATATATAAATCTTTCTATGTGTATTTTACATAGAGAGTTTAAAATAATATCAAATATATCCTAATTCTCGGAAGTATTAAATAATTAAAGTAAATGTTTTCATCATTTTTTAATTTATCTTTTATTGCTCCCTCTAGGGGCCTAGGGGCAAGGGGAAAGGTAGAGATGGTGTAAAAGTGCCGATAGGCAGAGAAATCAAACTTTTAATAAGAATGCTCATAAAAATTAAAATAAAGAAACTTTTTTATTATTATTGTTTCTAGAAATAAATATAGGAGCAGCAAGAGAAAGTAATAAAATAATACTACATATTATTAACCAAATAGCTCCATAAGTGTAAAGCACTTGACCTAATGATTCAATCTGTAGTATATTTGTTATTTTAGTATCCACTGATGTAGGATTAAGCGTAGTATATACAGTTGCAAATAAATTAACTTGACTGCCTAAAAATAATTGATTAAGTTTATTGAATAATTCTACGGGTAAATTTAGAATAAACACATTATTTACACTAAAAGGGAAAATACTGATTAATTCATAAGTAAATAATAAACCAATAGATAAGGCTAATGGTATATTTTTCGTATACTGAGATCCTGCTTCAAGAATATCAGTAAGTTTAATATTTATTGACATTAAAACGAAAAGGAATAAAACTGTGATAGCTCCCACATATAAAATTATATATGAAATACCAACAAATCCCACTCCTAAAATTAAAAGATAACCTGCGGCATTTATAAAAACAGAGATTAAGTATATCACAGCTACAACTGGATTTTTAGAGGTAATAACAAGGACACTTGAAAATATAGAGGCGAAAGCCAATAAGGATAATAGTATATTGTTCATAAAAAAATTTAAATTCTTTTTTGGCCTACACTCTTATTAATTAAAAACAAAAATAAGAAAATTCTTTTGATATCAATAAAAACATTTGGACTTATATTTTCTTAATTTTACTTAAATTTAATAGAAAACATACTCTTAACCAAAGTAGGCGTGTTAAAGTTAAAGCCTTATGATTATAAGTGTACTTGAATTTCATTAACAAAGAAGGATAACAGAAGAAGAAGATAAGAGAAACTAGATTTATTAATATTAAAAAATAAAATAAAAAATAAAAATTTTTAATAGAATTTTTATTCACAACAGCCTAATTATAAAACTTAGTAATAGTTTTATTTGGTTTAACCACGAAATAACAAATATTTAAGTAAACTTAAATAAAAAGTATATATTATAAAATTAAATTAAAAAAAAAATTATTTTTTTTTTAACTAAACTTTAACACCTTTATACATACTAGTTCTACTTTTTATCTTTTTAAATCTTAAAATACGTCCGTTCTCTCCCAATTTTTTAAATTTAAAGTAAATTACTCATTGGTAATCGAGTCAATCATATCCTTAAAAACAAGAACGGAGTGGGGACTAGCTTAACTAGCGTCACAAATCACAATCTTTAATTCTTTTATATTAAAAAAAAACAAAACAAAAACCAAAAAAGAAAGCACATATGAGAGTGACGCTCCATTGCTCCGCACACCATTGGTGAAGGGGGGAAGGCAGAAAAGAAAAGTTTAAGTAGGTAATATTTTTATAATGGCGTTTAGTTTAATAGGAGAGTATCTCATATAAATACAAATACAAATCCTACTCTTCACTACTTTTTTTTTTTTAATAAAAAAAGATGAATTAGTTTAAAGTATTAAAATTTATCAAACTACTGATTTAAAAAGATATCTTTAATAAGTAATAAAACATCTTATCTATAAAACTCAACATTAATAAATAAAAATGAAAGATATAATAGAGATAGTTAAAGTAAACCTTTATTTTTAAACTTATCTTAAAAAAAAATAATAATAACATCCAAATTAAATATAATTTGGATCTTTCTTTAAAAAGTTAGTCATTTTAATACTTTAAATTATTTAGGCATTAAGAGGATTCGAACCTCTGTAAAAAGTATTAACAGTACCTCGCAGTAACCCCTTTGCTATAATGCCTTATATCTATTTATAATTTTTTAAAACTCTTACACTCTATTATTTAAATTAATGCCTCCGGCCACCTAATATAAAAATTAAAGTATTTAATTCTTTTCTAACATTCCACACAAAATAATTATTTAAATTTTATTATCACTCTGACTCTCCACTATTTTCCAAGTTAAAATTAATTATAGTAAAGGTAAGATAGGAATTAATAAGATACTAGAATTTAAGAAAAAAAGCAAAAAATGTAAAGTAATAATTTATTTTAATTTTAACTATTTAACTATTATAAAAACATATAACTCTTACTTTATATTATTAATACAAATAATTTAATTAAATCTCTCTTAAAAACTTTAAAGAAACACTCAAAAATTTTATGTCTTACTTTACTTAAATTAAAAATGTCGTGCCAAGAAGCGATAGAGCGCCAGAGTGAGGTGATAGAGATAAAAAATGTAAATTATAAAAATTTACCTGTTTGTTTTTTTATTATTACTTATCTTCTTTTATATTAAATTTTATTTCTAGCTTAGCTAGCTATTTTTTATTCGGGGGTTAGCATAAATAATAAAAATAAAATTAAGAAATATTTAATAGGTTATTTTAATAACTAATTTTACTTTGTTTGATTTAAAGAAGAAGTATTTAATATTAATACTAATGCAGAAAAATAAATTATAAATAATCTAATTTCACTTAGTAAAGAAGTATCCAGTAATACAGGAGCAAATACTAAAAATAATAAGGAAAGTAATCCTAATGCTATATATAATGAATATGTTGTCACTACCCCAGTATCTAATTTAGCAATATTTTTACCTGTTTTCATTAAGACACTTGAAAGACCATATGGTCCTACGAGTTCAATAACTCCTTTATCTAATATTTTAGATATTATATAACCAAATTTAAGTCCTCCTGATATTATATATTTATTATATAAAACATCAAATAAAAACTTACCATTTAAAAAAATGTAAATTTGTCGTCCAAACGATGTTTCAGTTAAACTTATAACAAATTCTGGTGTATTATAATATAAAAAAATACCTAATACTGCTCCTAATAAAGATAAAATAGCAGGTAATAATTTGATTAATATCGGTAAACTAAACTCTGCTTCTATTAGAGTAACATGATTAGGATGAACAAAGATACTATTAGAAAGGAAATCCGATCCTACTCCCACTAATAAATCTGAAAATACAAAACCAAAGAAAATACTAAATAAAGCTAATACAGTTAAAGGAATTACTACTGTAAGACTGGCTTCATGACTATTTAAATAATCAATTCGTTTAGCATTTGGGTAAGTCAAGAAAGTTAAAGAAATTAATCTAAAAGAGTAAAAAGCAGTTAAACCTGCAGTTACACTTCCTAATATAAAGGCAAAACTTCCAGAAAAATTATATTGAGCATAAGCTAATTCAATTATTAAATCTTTAGAATAAAAACCTGTAAGCCATGGCGTAGCTAATAATGATAGACTACCTATTAACATAATTGTATAAGTAAATGGTAAAAAGTTTATTAAACCTCCTAATCTTCTAATATCTTGTTGATCTGCCATACTATGTATTACAGAACCTGCTGAAAGAAATAATAGGGCTTTAAAGAAAGCATGATTTATTACGTGGAATAAACTTACGTCATATTTACTTAATCCTACAGCTAATACCATATAACCTAATTGACTGATAGTACTAAATGCAATTATTCTCTTAATATCATTTTGAACTAACCCACATGTTGCTGCTACAAACGCTGTTATAGAACCAATTAAAGTTATAACTAATAAAGCAGTTGGACTATATTCTAATATTGGACTAGATCTTACTAATAAGTATAACCCCGCTGTTACAAGAGTGGCAGCATGAATTAATGCTGATACTGGAGTAGGCTTATAAGTTTAACACAAAAAGAATATTATTAATACAAATAATTTAATTAAATTTATTCTTTAAGAAAAAAAGGACTTTATCTTTACTTTATCTTAAAGATAAAATGGTTAACGTAAAGTCTCTGAAGATTATATTTATTTATCTTGCTGGTTATTTTTATTCAAAAGAAGACTTGAAATTATTACTTAAAATTAAATTTGACGGTATTATAAAACATGTTAAGTTAGTTATTTTCGTAAAATCTATTAAGTATTCATAACTTTTACATTATATCCCAGCATATAGTTAATAATTTTATGATTTAACATAAGGAAGGCCCTACTGGTAAATCATTATTTTTTTTATTAAATTTTATTTAATAGAAATCTTATTTTTTTTTTAATTTTTATTTTTACTTTTTAATTTTATTGAAATAAACATTACCAATTTTATTACAAAATAAATAAATTGAAGTATTAGATATTTTTATATTGTTTAATAGCCTCAATATTTATTAAGACATTAAGGTAGACTAAAGGCGGAGCCTCCTTTACTTTAGAACTTTTACATATATATATTTTTTAATATAAAATAGGGGGAAAAACTACACCTTAATTCTTAAATTTAATTAATTAGTATCAGCAACATAATTTAAACAATTTAAAGATAGTTCATATTTAATCTATAGATATATTCAATTTATAAAGCATTGAAGAAATAAAATAAAGTTGAATTAAAATATTAACTTAGAAAGATTTTAAGATTTTCCACTGAATCTAATTCTGCCTCCTGCCACAGCATACCTATTTATTTGCTTTTATTTTACGCTTAATTGTAGCTAATAAATTAAACTTATTTTTAAGTACACTTATTAATAACGCTACTTCAGATAAAGTAAAATTATCAGTAAAAATCTCTATTGTTTTTCCATTACTATTTAAATAACCGTCTCCTATTTTCCAATGAGCTAAACCTCTAGAAGTTAACCATTCTCCAATATACAATGGTACTATTTTAATAAACCTTTTATTTTCTTTATTTAAAACGTACCATTTTTGTGTAAAACTTTAATTCAGGCAGAGATCTACTATTAAAAGCATATTGACTAGGTGTTTTTCCTGTTTTAGAGTTAAGCCAAGGTCGCAATGGCGTAGAAGTATAAATAGGAGAAAAAATATGTTTCCATAAGAAAAGAAAAATGCATAATCATAAATTTTAAGAGGCATAGCGTAATGAGAATTACCTGTGGGTTTTCCATTTATATCTTTATAAGTAAATTTTAAATGACCATCTCCTAATAAATCTCCGATTAATGCTTCTTTGACATTAGAAGGAATTACAGGTAGTAAATAGGCGAAGCAAGCAGAGCGAGGGATACTAAATAAATCTTCTAAATTAAATGAAGTAAAATAAAAAATAAAAAGAATAATAATTATTAAAATTAAAGATTGCTCACAGTTATTTGATTTTTGACCTTCCATACTTCCAGGAAGCCAACTATGAAGAGGAATTTGAGCTGATTTAGCCATAGCTCCAGTAAGAAGTAAAATACCGATTATAGTAATAGCAGTTTCATTCATAAACGGTGCTAAATTGAATACAGTAGCATAATCTAAAGATCCAAATAATGCAAAAATAGCAAAAAACCCAATACTTAATCCCATATCACCTACTCTATTCATAGTGAATGCTAATATAGAAGCTTTATTAGCTTGAATTCTAGTCCACCAGAAGTTAATTAAAAGATAAGAAGCAACTCCGATACCTTCCCACTTATAAATCTGTAATTACTATTTATCAAGATAGAAAACAAGATTATTTACCTATTTTTTAAAGTATTAAAAAGTGCATATGAATAATTATTAGTGATACTACTTTATGCATTTATCTTTAGGTATTACAATTATACAGTGTTCTAGAATTTTATTTTTAGGACTTTACACTTAAAAATGATTAAAAACAAATATTTGGTTTTAATCATTTTTATAAGTCTCTCAAAACTTCTCTCTCATTACTCCCTCTACCCTCAAACCGTGCGCTGTCTTAGGTAGGATATCTCGCACCCCAAGGAGAAAGGGTATGTAGAACTATTATTATGTAAATTTTTATCATTGATTAAAGCCTTTAAAAAAACATAAAAAAAAGAAGGTATCCTTTTATCCTAATAGAAACCAGTAATCGCTAAAGTAGAAAACCAGAGATACTATTTTACAATTTTAAATATTAAACAAATAAGCCAGAGACAACAAGTAATTAAAACATGGCGCGCGGAACGAAACATCCTAATTTTAAATATTTAACTGTTATAAGTCTTTCTAATTTAGTTATCAGGTTTTCAGTTAATATATTTGAGGAAAAGTAAGAAGATAATATTTCAAAAGATAAAATAAAATAATAGATAATTAAAATGAACAGTACTACTTTTTTTAAAAAAAAACAAAACTATCACATTACTACTGGAAGCCGGAAGTATTGTAGTTTTTTTATATTCATATTCCCTAAAGTAACATCCATTAAAACCTCTTTAAGATAATCAATTTAAAATTTAAATCACGTGCTAGAGCCTTTATCTTAATTAGTACATTTTTAAGTTTATTATGTTTAATATTAATATTTATCTTCCTACCTCTTTACCCATTATCTATTACCCTCTTCCACTTATCGCTTTAGCGGGTGATGGTTACGGCGGGCGGAGCCAGAGGCCGGACCGTTAGGCAGTAGGGAGAGGAGGATAGTAGGACGGCCAACTTTAAACGTTAGATAGCATAATGGGTAAACTTAAAGAATTTTTTTAATACGTGATTTCTTCCTGTTTTTGGTTTGAATTATTTTTTAATTAAATTAATAATTAACAGATTTTAGGATTATCTCTTAGAACTTTAATAATAGTCCTTACTACGTATAATCTCTGAGGAGCTTAACAGGCAAAAACTTTTAATCATTAAAATAAGTGTTTACCTTAAGTTTTCCTGCTGGTAATTAAATAAACGTTCCGGCATATAGTAGTAATTATAGCATAATTTTAAGCTTAGGCCAAGATTATAAACCTACGAATAATACGAAGAAGTTAGCTCCTGAAACTAAAACTAACATAAAAAAAGTAAATAAAGATAAATAAGAGAAAAATCTTTGATTATGAGGATCTTCTCCCATATAATTAACTGAAAAAATGTAAATTAAAGTAGATATATATAAAACAGGTATAAACATTGACACAGTTAAAGAATCAAATAAAAATTCCCATGAAACAGACAAATTTTCAGAATCAATCCAGCTAAGTAATTTAATTAAAACAGGAGAACCACAAATACCTACTTCATAAAAAGCTACAGAAGCTAATATAGAAGCTAAAAATAAACAGGTTATAGTTATAATATGTGATCCTGTTACTCCTACTTTTCGACCCATTAAACCAGATACAATAGAACCTAATAATGGCAAAATTAAAATAGATAAGTACATTATGTTCTTAGTGAAATATTTCCTCTTAATCTGTAGTAAGCTACAAGAATACTTAAACCAATTACTGATTCGGCACCTGCAATAGCTATAATATATATAGCAAACGTTTGACCTATATTATCATCAAAACCAAAGCTAGATATTAAAATTAATAAAGTAACAGCTAAAAGCATTATTTCTATAGAAATAATCAATAAAATGATGTTTTTTCTATTTAAAATAAAACCTAAAATACCTATTAAAAATAAGAATAATGACAAATTCATAATATTTTTTTTGTAAATATCCTTAGGGTACCATTAATAAAGGAAATCTTTTATATAAGACAATTAAACAAAATAAATTACTCCAGGATACTTTTGTTTTAAATGTAATCCAGACTTAAAAACAAAAACAAAACAAAAACTAAAAATTTTAACTAGAAACTTTTACCTCCATTCTCTAAAAATATTTAAAGTAATAGTTTATATTACACGAGAATAGTCTAAATAAAGGGTAAAGGTAAAGATTTAGTACTAAATATAATATATCTATTGTCTTAATTTATTATAATAGTTTAAAGCTTTTATTTTATATTTTAACTATGATATCCATAGAGTTTATATCTAAAGTTTAAAAAGTTTTTTTTTAATAAAAGAATAATTTTATAACCAATTATTTTTTTAACTATTAATATTTTTAAATTTTACCTAAGTTCTCTGAATATTAACGGATTCTCCAATGTACCAATAAAAAGAGTAAAGTTAAGAATAATATATAATTTTTATTCATTTAAACGGTTGACCGGAGGTAAAAAGATTATCATTAAATTAAAATAAATCTTACCATAATTCACTCCGTGAAAAAAAAAAGATAATTAATTACATTCTTTTTATTTGTTCGAGCCCTTCCAGATTCGAACTGAGACCTCCCTAATTGACAATTAGGTACTCTACCATTTAAGCTAAGGGCCCTTATTTAAAAAAAAAATTCTTCATGCATTTTCAGTTAGTACTATCTTAATTTTTTTAATACTCCTAAATATGTCTCTTAAAACCTTCTAAAAAAAAAATTCAAATTAACCAACTTTTACCTTTAAATATTAAATTTAATTTTCCTTCGCTTATCATCAAAACTACTCCCTTATCAATTTTTTTTATAATAAAGTAAAAATCATTGTATTTTTACAAAGAGGAAAATAACCCTATTAAAAATATTAAACTTTTAAAAATATTTAAAGATAGTTATTATAGATAATTTTTTTTTATTATTATTGAGAAAAATTACTACGTTAAATGAATTAAAGAGCTAATATAAAGACTATCGTTTATTTAAAAAGAAACGAAGATTAGATAAGTTTCTAATCACAAGAGTGAGGTGACTCGAACACCTACCGATGATTTTGGAGATCATTATGCTAACCAATTACACTACACTCTTATTAAAAAAAAGAATTTTTCTTTTTAATTTTTAATTAACACATACTAAATATAACTAAAAATATACATTTATTTTATAACATAATAAATATTTTATTATTTTTAGTTACTAGAGGAAAAAGTTATACATAATTGTTTTTTTTCTTTAACCTAATTATTATTAATATAATTGAAATAAACTAAAATATGTTTTCAACTTAGTTTTTTTACTCTATATATTTATATTATATTTAGACATATACTAGTAGTAAATGTTTATACTTATTAAATTTACCATACTAATTAGTATTTTGTTTTATAAATACCTTTTGTCCTCATACCATTAAATATAAAAAATATTAAAAAAAGTAATTAATTTCAGTGAAATTAAAATTAAAAATAAATCAGATATTAACTAAAAGTTTAAAGTGCCCCGTTTACTATTCTATTAAAAATTTCGTTAAACCATAAGTAATATTAATGTTTTTTTTTTAAGAATAAGTATAAATTTAATTAGACAAAGATAAGGAAAACTAAAAATTATCATCATTAACAATAATTAATCTTACTTAAGGATGTGAAAACAATAGATATTACTATTAAGAGACCTAAGGACAGTAAAAAATAGACGGTCATTTAATGAAATTTTAAGTAAGCAGTTAGTTATTTTAAGTAAATTAAAATCTAATCAAAAAAAACAAATAAAAAGCTTAATTCAAAAGGGGTTAAAAAAAGAATCACGGAGTAAATATAGGTGGCCGGAAGGCAGATAAATTATGATCGGGAGCTTAATTTAGTGATATACATTCTTACAACTTGTTGAAATGTAAATACTGGTAAAATATATTTAGAAAATACATAAATTAGAGCTAAAAGTGTTAAAAATGAAAAAGATAGTTGATTTATAAAATAAAAAGGTATTAATTGGGGCATGATTTTTAAATTCTTTTTAATTAAAATGCTTTAAAATAATAAATAATAGCTATAGTAACCTATTTACTTATTCTAAATTTTAGTAAAAAAATAAATTATTTTCTTATAATCTTTATTTCAAAACTATTACTTTAGTTAAATCTATTTTCCGAGAATCTTTAATTTATTATTTAATAATTAAAGATGTTACCAATACAAGCGCATGTGAGAGCGATAAATAAAATAACTGATTACCTTTTTTATATTAAAATTAAATAATTAAAACCACGTGGCAAGACCGGAAAGCAAAAAAACAAAAACAAAACAAACAAATAAAAAAATGTTTTTTTTTTAATGAGAAAATTGAAAAATAAAATACAGTTAAAATTTATAAGAAAATAAATTAATTAAAAAAAAAATTAAGATAAAGGTAATTATTAGATAACTAGGAAGCTTAAAATTAATTACAAAAATAAAAAGCTGTCTCACCTTAAATTCTTTTATTTATCTGAAATTAAGATTTAATTAAAAAACAATAAAAAAGATAAGGTACAATAGTTTTTTTTTACACCACCATATTTTATTTTTTTTTATATTATTATCCATTAGCTTTATTACATTTAGTAAGCCTATGGTTAAAAAACAAAACAAGTAAAAAGACCATACCATAAATTAAGATAATTGAAAGTAGGTAATAAATAAAAAAACACTTTTTTTAATGAGACATTATGATAAATTTTAATAATTGTAGTTTACTTAATATAGTTATTCCAAAAAGGATAAAAATTAATTTATTTTTTTTTTAATCAAATCATATAACTAATACTGTATTATTAAACTTAAATATTTAAACTTAAATTTAATAAATAATTAAACTAATAAGGTAGACACTGAATGACTTAAAGTTTACGACTTATTTTTTATTATATCTATCTTTTATTAATAAATAGAAATTATATATCCCTAAAACTTAAAAAATAAAATTATAAAAATAGCATAGGGGTTAACATAAATAAAATTAAATAAAGATTAAATGTTTATTAATAATGACAAAACTATCACCTTTAAATCTTAAATATACACATTCTTTTTGATTTATTTAATAAAATAAAATAGTTTAAAAAGAGTTACACAAGATAATTTAAGATTTAAACATCCAACGTACTTTAAATTAATAACTAAACACGTTGTATTTTTTTTTGAAATAAACTCTGATATTAAATAAAATAAAAAGAGACTAATTTCCACTCCAGTAGTAAACAGCTATAAATAAAAATAGCCATACTACATCCACAAAATGCCAGTAAAGTATAGCAGCTTCAAATCCTTGATGGTGTGTATCTGTCAAGTGATAATTAATTATTCTGATAAAACCAACTAAAATAAATAAAGTTCCAACTATTACATGTGCGCCATGTAGACCAGTAGAACAGAAAAAAACTGAACCGTAGACGGAATCAGCAATAGTGAATCCTGCTTCTAAATACTCAAAATACTGTAATCCTGTAAACAAGATTGCAAATAGAATAGTCAGAAGAGTTCCTAAAATCGCACCTGATCTATTTCCTTGTATTAAAGCATGGTGTCCATAAGTAATAAAGGCACCTGAGGATAATAGTAAAATCGTATTTAACAAAGGTATAGCGAAAGGATCTAAAACTTCAATACCAAAAGGAGGCCAGCTTGCTCCTATTTCAATAGCAGGTGCTAAACTGGAATGGAAAAAAGCCCAAAAGATAGATAAAAAGGCAAAAATTTCTGATACGATAAATAAAGCTACTCCTATTGTTAAACCACTTTGAACTTCTTTAGTATGATCTCCAAGATATGTCTAAAAAAATATATCTAATTCCTAAATAGTAATAAGTACACACATTATTTATCCTGAAGCAAAAATATTTAAATTTTATCTCTATAATTTACTACGGATAAATGTATAACGAATCGATGAAGTGCAAAAATTAAAAGAAAGAATTAGTAATATAACTGGACTATCTCTTTAGTGTAAGTCATAATAATAATAAAAATATTTTTTCTTTTTTAAATTATTAATAAGTTAACAATCTCTACTTCGATTCATATTTTAAAAAAAAAAACATTAATTCGATTTTGCGATTTACCAGACTCAGTCTATTTTGTTGTTGTTTTAGAATTTTTTTTTTTTAATTATAAATAATTACCCAGTCTAAAAGAACTTTATTTTTAATTTCTAGTAATAGAAATTCATAGAAATAGTTATAAGAAGAATAATTTAATCTAAATAACAGATATTTACTGATAGAGTCCGAATAACTTTAAACTTTAATAACCTTTTTATTATTTTTAATAATCAATAGGTTACATGAAAAAAAGTTAACAATTTATTGCATAATAGGTTCCATAGATGAGAAAACAGGTCTATTAAATAACCGCTGATCTATCTTAAATAAATTTTTATACATAGGCTAATGGATATTTTTCGAGTATCTGATTTAGGTTTTACGGATCCGCCCTATTTGTTATTTTTACTCCAAAGTTACCATCAGCTTCAGTAAATCGAGTAAACCAAAAATTACTTTTAAATCAGAATAATCAAGTAAAGTTTATTCTCTCTTAAAAAAAAGGATTTGGTATTTAAAAATTGAATTAGTTTATTAAAAGTTTTTATTTTTTAATGTTCTAAGCTTATTATAAATAAAGCTAATAAATATTTTAATTTTTTCTATATCGCTTATTTTATAAGACTGGAAGGCAAAAAGTATTCAGGTTTAAATTTTAAAACACCCAATACCTTTTTAATTAAAACTGGATATATACATATAATCTAAAATTATTTATATAAAAAGTAAAAATGATTTTCAGATTAAGTATTCTGGCTAAATTAATATAAGCTATAGCAAAGATAGAAATATGCTTATTGCCTTCTAATTATTCTGTTAAATTGTAACTAATAGGTTATTAAGTATAAATTTTTTTTTTATATATCTTTTTTTTTAATTCCGTAGATAACGGGGCTTACAATATTTAACGTGTAGTCTCTAAGGATTTTAAATATTTCTAGTATAAATTTTTTTTTTGATTTAATAATTTGCTAGTTATATTAAAATTTCCTGTTGATCGTTTATCGTTTCACTCACAAGATTTAAAAAATAAAGTATCTTGTAAGGCAATACTAAAACTTTCCAACATATAGTTAATTTTTTTTTAATGATTCCAGAGGGCACATAATTGAGTACCTTCAGCGATAACATCTCGGAACCAAAGAATCATACCAGAAAGAGTTAATAAGAAACCTAAAATTAAAAGGTTTCCTCCATAAGTAAAACCATGAAAATACATTACTGCACCTACCGCCATAGTTAACATTGCAAAACTAGTTAGTAATGGCCAAGGAGATGGTTCTACTAAATGGTAGGGGAAAGCCTGAAATTGTTTTCTATTTATATTTATCATTATTAAATTATCTGTTTAAAATACCAAGGTATATTATATCTTAAATCTTATACTTAACATTTTAATTAAATTAAAATTTAAGTATGGGAAGTATTATTGACTAAGTTAATTGATACAGTAAAAAAAAATTAAAGATATTATATTATAATCATAGTAGAGATTATGGTTGGTTGCTTAAATTAGTGTAGGTATTTAATTACACTATCTCTTTTATTAGTATATATTAAAATAAAAACTAACTACTTATTAAGATATTTCAGATATAGCTGACTAAAGCTTTCGAAATTATGTATTAATTCAGATAAAAAATAAACGGAGATAGTTTGACTTATTAACAAAAGAATAAGAGTGATTACAATAGTTGCGGTACTAGATTTATTTTGCCAGAGAGAGAAATAATTAAATGATTTTAAGATAAAAGACTTAAGAGTTACGCCTTTTGGACCTAAAATATTTTGATTCAAAGAGTCTAACCATTTAAATTCAAAATTCTTACTAATAATAATTTTAGTACTTAATAATAATATTAAAAAAAAGATTAAAATTAAACTACATACATTCAATGTCAAAATTGAAGATAGTAATGTTTCCACAGGATTAGAGTCTAAAGATTCTGTAAAGGTAGTTTCCTTAGGGGAAAAAATGCTAAATGACTCAAAAGAGCTTTCGGATGTTTGAGCTGATGAAGACGAATTAATGGAACTCTGACCAGACGAAAATAAATTAGTAGATTTAGTACTATTACTTTTTGACTCAGCTAAACTTCTATTTAAGGCAGTTACACCAGCATGAGTAGTACCACCGATTACTGCACCTAGAGCAGCTACACCTACTTTTTGCATAGGAGGAAGAGGTAAACTTTTAGCTAAGCTGGCAGTAGCAGCTGCTGCTCCCCCTATAGCTGCACCAAGCCCAAGGTTCGATGCAGCATTTGTTATGCCTTTCGAAATTTCTTCTGCACCTTGCTTACTAATTGTAACATTTCCTGATAAATTAATATTAGGATTATTTAAAGGAGTGTTATTAGCGGCGGAGCCAGCACACTCAATAATACTAGAAAAGAAATATTCTTTTATAATAACTAAAAAAAGAAATATTAAGATTATAAATATAAATACCTGCAGTCTACGAATTATCTTATTCTCAGACAATTTAAATCCATCTAATAAAAAAGTGAAAACTAAGAATGATATAAGTATGCTAAAAATCAACAATTTATTTTTATCGATTACAAGTAAAAAGTAATAAAAAAGATTTGTCATTATTAAATTATCTGTTTAAAATACCAAGGTATATGATACATTTTAGTCTATTCTTAAAATATTGATCGAATTATTTTATTTAAGGTTACTTTAAGTAAAATTAAAAGTAAGAATTAATATAAACATTATTATCTATTAAAGATATTAAGAATAAAATTAAAGATGTCATATTATAATCATAGTAGAGATTATGGTTGGTTGCTTAAATTAGTGCAAGTATTAACTATTCACTATCTCTTTTAACCATATTAAAATACTTTAAATTTTTAGATAAATCTCTACCACTACACTTTTAAAATGTTAATAAATATTATGTCACCTTATCTCTTTGCTTGAATTCATTTTTCGCTCCGCGCTGGTATAAACGGGTGGACGCCTTACCCACCTCCCCCCCCCCCTAAAGGGGTATAGAGTGCTTAGATAGGCTAATTTAAATTAATTACATCCCTTTATGGAAAGAGAATTAACCGCTTTTTGCTAAGTGGTGGCCTCCGCCTCCCTTGCTCTTATTTCGCCTGGCACACCCAAGGAGTAGGACGGATGGCCTACCATTTGTCCAATGGTGGCTCCGTCCGCCCTCCGAGAGGGATTGGTTGTTTCTTTACTTTCTATTTACTTCCTATGAGGAGAGCTGAGTTTTTTGGTTTTAGTGTTGCTCTACTTTAACATTAGTGCATATATTAGTGTCGCTTGTTACATGCTAGGCAGCTTATAGGCTACTTATAGGTTATAGCTAGCCGCGGAGAAAGAGTCGAAAAGCATAAAAGATGGGTGGACCTAGAGTTGTATTATAATTAAAACTATTAATCTATTATGATGACAACTTGTTGGAGCCCTAAAGGGTTTCGTCCTCCGTTCATTTGAATGGGTTATTAGAGGATATCAGTTCATTAAAAATTAATTATTTTTTTTAAGTATTTTAAAGAAAGGGGTTTAACATAAATAAAAGAATCAGTATTTGTATTTATTAAAAAAAAACTGCTTATTATTAAATATTAAAAACAATGCTAGAGCGGAATAAAATTATAGATAATATAAAACTTGAGACACTGAAGGGTGAAGAGATGTTAATACTAAATTAGGGAAAATTCCTAAGATTAAAGTAGGAATAAGAAGACTTAGTAGTAGAATAAACTCTCGTCTATCTATATCTTTTAGTGGTAACAAGTATGGAGAATAAGAACCGTATGAAATTCTATTATAAAGAAAAATAGAATAACAAGCAGATAATACAATTCCTGTAGCACCTAAAGCAGCTACTAAAGGAGATCTAAACCAAGTACCCATTAATGACATTATTTCCCCAGCAAAATTTAGAGAAAGTGGTATCCCAGTGTTAAATAAGGTAAATACTAAGAAAAAAATAGAAAAGACTGGCATGTAATAAGCTAATCCTCTATGGTAAAAAATTACTCTAGAATGAGTCCGAGTATATATTATTCCCCCACAGCAAACAAATAGAGCAGGACTAACAAAACCATGAGCAAGACTTAGTAAAATAGCCCCTTCAATACCTTGTATATTATTAGAAAAAAGTCCTAACATCACTACAGCCATATGAGCTACACTACTGTATGCTATGATAGCTTTAGTATCATTTTGTCTAATAGTAGCTAAACTGGCATAGATCAAAGAAATTATAGTTATTGTTTGGACTAAAGGCATAAAATAATTTGTGGCATCTGGTAAAATAGGTATTAAGACACGAAGATATCCATAAGTAGCTAATTTTAATATAGTACCAGCTAAAATTATACTTCCCGCTAACGGAGCTTCAACATGTGCTTTAATTAGCCAAGTATTTAATGGCCAAACTGGAGTTTTAATAGCAAAGGCTAAAAAAAAAGCTAACCATAACCATTTTTGACTTTCTAAATTTATTTCAGATAAAGATATAAGCTGCAAATCTGTAGAACCTAAATTATAATAAATATTCACTATAGCTAATAACATAAATAAAGAACCAAAAAGCGTATAAAGAAATAATAAAAAGGCAGCTCTTATTCTAGATTCACTTGCTCCCCATGTTAAAATTACAATAAATAACGGTATTAATACACTTTCAAAAAAAACATAAAAAAGCAATAAATCTAATACTACAAATACCGCTATTTGTAATGTTTCTAATATTAAAAAAGATATAAGAAAATATTTTATTTTTTTAGTTATGTCTGTCCAATTAGATAATAAACATAAAGGAGTTATAAAAGTAGTTAATAGGACAAAATATAATGAAATTCCGTCTATTCCAACATTTAAATGACAAAAACTTAATTGATTAAATTCATAAACAAATTGATATTCACTAACATTAGAATCGAATTCTAGCCACATAAGTATAGAAACTATTAAATTAAGTAAAGAAATTGATAATGCTATTTTTTTCAATTTATTTTTAGCCATTATAGAGTTTTCTTCAATAGGAAGTAATATTAAACAACCTATAAGAGGGATAAGTAAAAGTAACGTGATCATAATTAAAATTTTTTAAAGTTTATTAAATTTATTAAATACCTTATTCACACAGGCTAGTGGAATACTTATAGTTTACCTTTTACTAAAGCTTACATTGGTAGAACCGCAAATTTAGATAATTTATTTTAATAAAATAAATGAGAGCTAAAAAAGATATAAAGAAAAAAATTACTTATTTATAGAGATATTTATTTATTTGCCGAAAGGGGGAATTGAACCACCTTTTGAATCTTACAAGGAAACTGTTTTACCTATTAAACTATTCCGGCTATAATTTAAACAGAGACATAAAGAGAAATATTTAACTAATTTAGAGATTTTTTTTTTTTAAAAATATTAATATGAAATGTTTAATAAATTAAATCTATCCTCCTTTTTAAATCTACAGTATCTTTTATTTTTGGTTTTTTATTTTTTTGATCTTTACCAGATTCGAACTGGTAGCTACTGTATGAAAGACAGTAATTTTACCATTGAACTAAAAGACCTAAAACTTTTATATTTTATTTTTTTTTCTTAATCTTTAAGAAATACGGTTAAAAAATTGCAATATATCAAAAATAATTTTATATTTTTTTAAGTAAAAATAAAATAACTTATTAATATTAAATCACAGAATAAAGAAAGCCAGAAATTTAACTTATTTTTATTTATTCTCTATTTCTAGCGAAATTAGGAATTGAACCTAAACTAACAGATCATGAGACTATTGTGCCACCTTTACACTATTTCGCTTATATTTTTTATATTTATTACGAGTAATCAGATTTGAACTGATGATCTCTATTTGGAAGATAGATGTTATACCAACTTAACCATACTCGTTTATTTAATTAAATTTATAAAATATATCAATCCTTTCTGCTTTCCTCCCTCTACCACAATTAAAAAGTGCAGGTGGGGCTACTATTAGGGGAGAAAGGAAGCGGCCTACTGGCGCTCCTGAACGTTTTAATTTTTATAAATATCGAAATCTTTCGATAATCTTGTTCAGAGCTTTCAGAGATTCCTATAAAAAAGGGGGCTATTTTATTTAAGTATTTATCAGGAATTAAACTTTTTAGAAACTTAGATATTGCTTCAATTACTGCTTTTTTTTTTTTACTTTTTATTTGTACCACTGAAAACTGTTTTGTAATCTTTTTAATATAAATATAAAATATAAATTCAAACACCTGTAAAAGTGAGAAAAAGGCTATACTTCATATTGGCTAATATAAGAATAAGCTTCTCCATCTTAAAAACCTTTTAGACATTCATTAAATTCTATCTCACTTAGTTGACTTAGGCTATCTTTTATTTTTATGGGTTGAAAAAAATTAAATATTATTAAAATAAGATAGACTGAATAATTTAGAAGGGAGTTATTTTACTTAATAAAAAAACACGGAAAGGCAGAGAAAACCTAACATTTTATACTATTAACACTATCATTGAAACAAGAATACGAACAAAGAGACTCGAACTCTTAAGGATTAAATCCACTCCTGCTTAAAAAGAGTATGTTTACCAATTCCATCATGTTCGCTTTTTTATATAATTAATTATATAAAATATTAAAACATGTATTTAATCTAATCTTTTTTAAATACATTTATTTTATAATTTTTTTTTAAGATAAGGTGATTGATTAACATTATCTGTTCTTTTAACTAAAGATATTATTAAATAAAATATAAACTTATTAAAGATATTTAATTTTTAAATAATCGAAGGGAGTTAAGAATTAAAACTATAATATCTCTAGAATTTAAGACCGTAAGGACTTGAACCTTAATACCATCCATTATGAGCGGATTGCATTACCTATTATGCTACAGTCTTTATTTAAATTACCAAACATAAATAAATGACGCTATTTTCATATAAACAAAAAAAATAAACAATCTTTATATAAAAAAAAGCCATTCATCTCAAATAAAATACCAACACTTGCAAGGTCTAAGATAATTTTTTTTTTTAATAAAGAAATTTATTAAAAAAATTAGTGCTGGTTAATACCGGAAAGCAGAGAGTAAAAACGAGAAAAGAAAAAAACTTAAAATTATTTCTATTCTAAGTTTAACTTTTATATTTTATGAGCAGAAAAGGAATCGAACCTCTCTTGGTCGCTAGACCAATTCTTTTACAGAGAACCACCATTACCATTCGGTCATCTGCCCTAAGTGATTTGATTAAAAAGAGATATGGTTTTAATTATTCTATGCCTCCGGCTACCTTAATTAATTTTTAATTAATAAAACCAAAAAAGGCTATATTCATATTAATTTTAACTTTAAGAACAGGATACCTAAAAATCTTAATAAATATCAATTATATATTAATAATTGATATTTATTATGCCCTGGGATAGAATCGAACTACCGTAACTACTTCTTCAGAATAGCGCTTTAACCACTAAGCAACCGAGGCTTTACTTATTTAAAAATTTAAATATTTAATTTAAATCCATAACTCCAAAGATTTACAAATCAATATGGAAAAGTAAAAAAATTTAATAAATTAATTAATCCTCTTAAGTTTAAGAATGTACTATTTAGTAAATATATTTTAACTATTTATAAAGAATATTAATATAATTTTAAATTAAAAAGGGGAGTGCTGAGAAGCAGAGATTTAAAAAAAACCAAAAAAAGAACTAAAACATTATTTGTAAAGTTATCCAATTCAATTAGACAGAAAATAAAATTATCGTTTTTTTATTTAAAGCTATCTATTATCACTTACTGCCGTATTTGTTTTTGTTTTTTAATTAAATAATAAAAAGGGTATAGTAATAGAAAAAATAGAGATAAAACCAAAAATAATAAAGATAATGAAAATTAATATAATTATTGTTTTTTTTTTTATTTTAAACATGTTTCTTTTCTTTCTCACAACCGCATTAACAGGATAAAATTATATGATATTTCTTATTAAAAACTAAAATATTTGTAATAATTGGAGAAAGAAAGAGTTGAACTTTCATTTTTGTAGTGCAAATACAACTGATTACCATTATCATATTCCCCCTTTTTTTATTATTTAATTAAATAATAAAAATAGCTAAAACATTATTATTAAATATTAAATATCTAAATCTCTTTTAAATAGTTAAAAAAAAATTTCTTTTAGTATTATTAAGACTATAAGCTGGCTGAGAATTAAGGAAAAAGAGCTATAAATAATCTATATATTTTCTCTCGCTAATAAGAACGTATTTATAAATTTTAAACTCATGCGTGTGTCTCTATTTCTATTATATAAACTTCACTATGAAAGCATCCGGACTTGAACCGGAAACGTTCTCCTTAAAAGGGAGACACTCTACCAATCGAGTTCTGCTTCCGTACTTTAGCTTTATTTATCTAGATATCCAATTTAAAGAACTTTAGATTCTAAATAATTTAAGGTGGTTCCACCTACCTTCAGGTTAAAGTTAGCTATTTTCCTATGGGCATAGAATAGAATTAAATAAATTTAAACATTTATTTTGACTGAGTTGACCAGATTCGAACTGATATTAAAAGCCATTACCAAAAAATGGTGTTTTTCCAAATTAAACTACAACTCACTTAGCCTTTCCTAGTATAAATCTGGAAAAAAAATTATAATCTCTCTTAAATCTAATCACCTAAAAATATAAATAATCATTAATTTAAGTATATAAAAAAAAAGATAGCTAAAACATTGTTATTTAATATTAAATAACAATGTTTATATTTAAATCTCTTTTAAATATAAACATTACTCTTTCTTGATCCCCTTTTTTTTTTTTAAAAAAAAAAAAAA
>Ga0179592_10000014_pt1 | contig 83911 bp, 80 predicted proteins | sample CZODoug2_1_08_16_FD_148623 | JGI IMG/M metagenome (GOLD analysis project Ga0179592, IMG submission 148623) | Vadose zone soil fungal communities from Angelo Coast Range Reserve, California, USA - CZODoug2_1_08_16fungal (Illumina Assembly) | ecosystem: Environmental > Terrestrial > Soil > Vadose...
GGCCGCCCAGCCGCTGCCGAACTGCGCCAGGGCGGCCTTCGACAGCTCCTTCTTGCATTGCTCGACGCCGCCAAACGATGTTTCCATCAGCCGTTTCATCTCAGCGGGTGGTTCGCCACCGCCCTTCGGCCGCAGGCTTTTCCAGTAGAACGCATGATTCCACGCCTGCGCTGCGTTGTTGAATATGGCGGCATGGTCCGAATGGCTCGCGGTTGTTTTGACAATGCTTTCGAGAGGCATGTCCGCGAATTCGGTCCCGACGATCAATTTGTTCAACGTATCGACATAGGTCTTGTGATGCTTGCCGTAGTGAAACGCCAGAGTGTTCGCGGATATGACGGGAGCCAGCGCGCCTTGATCGAAGGGAAGCGGCGGTAGACCAATGGGCCGAAACAAGGCGGCTGCGGTGTTCATGACACTTCTGTAGCGTTGCTGACGTTTGGGGACAGGGGTGCAGCGTAGTCAACCCCGCATTTTCGGACTGCCAGTGCGCGCCAGAAGCCGGCGTAGGCCTACTCTGACGCCGGCGCGAGAATCACAAGCAGGCTTGCGCAGCCGGCGCCGAGGATCTACTTTTTAGCGCACAGCCGCACATCACCGCTGTGGCTGGAGACTCGTACGCGAGCAGTGCTGTCCCCGGTCTTGAACGATAGGCGCGCGCCGGGTCCATGCCGCGATTCGGTCGGTTTGGGTCCGAAGCAATTATCGATGTCGCCGCTGATGGTTTGGATATCAAAATCAGCCGCGGGAGCGCTCGCAAAGTCCAGCTTCACATCGCCGCTCACGGACTCGCCCTCGATTTGCGCATTCGCCGCGGCCCCGAGAGTCGCGGAGAGATCGCCGGACACTGTCTTGAACCGCGCGCGAGATACGGTGCCGAGCGTCAAATGGGCGTCGCCGCTCACCGTGGTCGCTTCGATGTCCGCATTTCCGCCGGTCAATACAATATTGCCGCTGATGGATTTCACCTCGATGACCTTCGCAGCATTTGCCGTCAGGTGGATATCGCCGCTCACCGCATTCGCGTGCACGTCGCCGCCACCCTCCGCATTGATATTGCCGCTCACGGTTCGCAGCTCCAAGCCGCCGTGCACTGCGGAGACTTTCAGGTCGGAACTCACCAGTGAGGCGGCGATCGAACTATTGGTCGGTACATGAATGACCAAATGCGCCTCGCCGTCGCGCATATGCCAGTGTTGGCCTTGGGGCAGTATGACGCGTACTGACGTGCGGTTGCCGTCGCCCGTTACTTCGACACGATCGACGTCTTTGCCGATGGTTCCGGCCACGGCGACTTCGGATTTATCCCAACCTTGCACGTCGATCATGCCCGCGACGTTGTCGATTTCCACCGCGCCCTGCGGATTGGCCGCCCGGTGTTCATCGACCGAAGTCGCGGCATGCGCCAGCCATGGAAATGCCAGCGCCGTCAGTGCACAGACCAGGGCGGGCTGGATCCGGCGAGAAATGAGTTGAGTGTGTGACATCGTCAAATCCTTGTCATGGTGGGTTGCGTGGCTTGAACGACACGGTCGTACAGGTCAAATTCGTCGTGCCAGGTGCTCTGCCAAAGCTGCTCAAGCACCGGGCTTTGCGGGTCAGCCGCCAGCGCCTTGCGGATATCTTCATGCGCCTTCTGGATGACCGCCAAGCTGGACTCGATCTTGGCGCGGGTGGCCGGCTCCAGCAAGGCGAGCCGATCTCGAAATGTCTTCTCCACGGTGTCGCGCGCAAGCAGGTATTTTGGATCCTTCGGCTCGTCGAACGAGGTTGTTGCGGCCACCGTCTGGATGACACGCGGCACCGAGGGGCGCTGCAGCACTGCCCACGTGAACAAGCTGGCGAGACCGGCGGCCGCCAAGGCAATGGCGGCCGCCAGGGCCATCGGCGGGGAGTGCCGCGGCCTGCTGGAAAGACGCGCGGCGACGCGCGGCCACAAATTCCCGGGGGGCACAATGTCTCTGGGCAGATTCGCGATCAGCCGATCAAGGGAATCTTGTTGACGGTCATTCATGGTCGCTCCAATCCAAGCGTTGAGGTCAGCAATTGGCGGGCACGGTGCAGCTGCGCCTTGCAGGTCCCTTCCGCGATTCCCAATGCGCCGGCTGCCTCCGCGTGGCTGTACCCATAGATGCCGACGAGCACCAGCACATGCCGGGCGCCTTCGGGCAATGCAGCGATGGCACGCTCGATATCCAGCGGCGGCGCCCCGCTGCCCGGATCCGCCCGGTCGGGCAACCCGAACGAGGGCTCCGCAACCTCGTACTCGAACCTCAAGCCCTTGCGGCGCGATAGTACGCAATGCACGGCGATTCGGTGAAGCCATGTCGAGAACCGGCTGCGGCGCTCAAAGCGCGCCAGCGCGCGCCACGCCGCAACGAAGGATTCCTGCGTGCAGTCCTCCGCCGCCTCCCGCTGTCCCGTGAGGCGCAGGCACAGTCCATAAATCCGCGGCGAGAATTGCCGATACAGACTCTCGAACGCCGCCACATCGCCGGCAGCTGCCGCCGCAATCGTATCCGTCGGCTCAGTGCTGGAATCCATGGCGAAAACTCTGTGCAGAGTGTGAATCATTCCCAGCTTGGAGGGAGGCCGAAGCCCGAAGGTTTAAACGTGAAAGCGAGTATTGCTCAAGCAGAGCCGGGGCCACTGAATAGTCCGGCGATGGTGTTGACCGCCCGGTCAGCTTCGGCGCGATCCGCAACTGCCGTATCATCATTGAATCCGTAGTAGTCGTCGTCGCCGACCGCTTGAAACACCAAGCCGTCGCGCCGCGGAACAAAAGAGACGCCTTTGTAGAAAAGCCCATAGCCGATATCCGCTTGCGGAATCGCTCGCGCCAATTGTCCGCGGACCGGTGTGAGCGTTTGATCGCCGAACAATGCGCGCGCACCGTAACCGGTGGCGTTGATCAGGGTTTTTTCCCGCAGCCCGGCGAAATCGCCCGGTGTGTGAAATTCTGCAATTTCGAGCTTCCCGCCATTTGCGCCGAAGTCGCCCATCAGCAACCGCGTATACGCCGTCAGATTGAACATCATCAGCGAACTTCGCCGCAGGTAACGCGCGCCAAGGGAATGGCTCCCAGGAGCGAAGTCCGTGCTCTGCGTCTGAAGATCGCCGATCAGTTCGCGTTGCAGCTCGGCGAATGGCGGTCGGTCGTCCGGCGCGCGCCGCCGGCGGCTGGATTCGGGCGCATCCGACACGAAGTAGTTGTCGATGAACTCGACCGGCGTGCCCGGCAGCCCGAGGAAGTTTTGATAGGTTTGAAAAGAGGTGCGGGCCATTTCTTCCCACTGCTGCTTGAACGCGGGAGTCGCATTCTCCTGCAGACATATTCTGGAATCCGGGGTCCACAGACCTGTCGCCAGCGAGGAGCGCACAGCGGGCGGCAGTTCCTTTGCATAAATCGTGACCCGCGCTCCGGCGCGTTGCAGCAGCAGCGCGGAAGTCAATCCCAAAGCACCGCAACCGATGACGGCGATCTCTCTTTCCCCCGTCGCCATCGCCTTGCGAACCGCGATGCTGCTCGATCCCCAGGACAACGACCAGCCGCTGCCGCCGTGACCATAATTGTGAACGATGAGCTTGGCGCCGATCTTTTCGGTATCGAGGCGCGGACCCTGAGCACGAAAAGGACGGGTGCAGACCGTGATGCGGGTGATACGGTCGGTGCTCGCTCGAAGCGGTGTGAGCCGTAAAGTCGCGGCTTTTGGCCGGCGCTCTCTACCAAGGGCGGTGACGCAGCCCTCGAGTCCCCCGAGCAATACCGCGGCCCCGGCCCCGGCCAATAACTCACGGCGTCCGATCGGCACTGGCATCCAAACTCCTCCGCTGTCGAGGTTCGATTGTAAACAGGAATCCACCGCTCGTAGCCAAAAATTGCGGACCATCGCCCCGGCGCGTGCTAACGTCGGCACAAAGCGTTGCCGCAGGAGTAAGAAGATGCTGGGGAGAATCGTCGCGCCGATCCTCATGGCGCGTGCGGCACCGGTTATCTTAGGTCTCGCGCTGCTCGGCGGTGCACAGGCTGCATCGCGCAATGAAAAGGTCTTCCAAGCTGTCGAAGCGAACAGCAGCGTGGCTTTGGACCTGCTCAAGGAGATTGTCGATATCGATTCGGGAACGGGCGACGTGGCAGGCGGCGCGCGGGTTGAATCAGTGCTCGCCGCGCGCTTGACTGAGTTGGGCGCCGCGGTCAGGACGGAGCCGGCCGAAGCCCCGGGCCTTCCCGACAATCTGGTCGCCGTGTTCCACGGAAAAGGCAGGGGAAGGATCCTCATCATTGCGCATATCGACACGGTGTTTGGCCCCGGCACCGCGGCCGTCAGGCCCTTCAGCATTGACAAAGATCGCGCCCATGGTGCCGGTGTGGGCGATGAAAAGGCAGGCGTGGTCAACGCGTTTACCGCGCTCAAGATTCTGCATGACTTGGGCTTCAAAAACTTCGCGACCATTACTTTCTTGCTGGACGATAGTGAAGAGCGAGGCTCGCCGGGCTCCACAAAACTGATCAAGCGACTCGCACGCGAGCACGATGTCGAATTCAACATGGAGCCCGGCGATCCGCCGGATGCGCTCACGGTTTGGCGCAAAGGCTCCGCCAGCATCCATATTCAAGTCAGAGGCCGCGCAGCGCATGCCGGGATGGCGCCGCAGGACGGGCGCAATGCCGCCGTAGAATTGATTCACCAGCTCGACGCGCTCCAAGGCGCATTTCCGCTCTCCGGCACGGGTGTGACCGTCAACCTGACGGTACTGCGCTCGGGCGAGCGGGCAAATATTATCCCGGACTTTGCCGAAGCTACTTTAAATGTCCGCTACCGCAAGCCGGAAGAGTTCGACGCGGTACTCGCGAAGATAGAGGCCGGAGCGCACAACACTCAAGTTCCTGACACCACGGTGAGCGTTTCTCACGATCCTGCCTTTCCTCCGCTGACCGAAAACCCACAGATCGATGCGCTGGCGGCGCGTGCGCGGGCAATCTATGCAGAAATCGGCAAGACAATCGAGCTATCGGGCAACGGCGGAGCGTCCGAATCGGCGCTCGCCATGTCGGAAGGAACTGCGGCACTCGACGGCTTAGGTGTAGTAGGCGGCGATTTCCACACCGATCATGAATGGATCGACCTCAACAGCATTACGCCGAGGCTGTATTTGTTCACTCGTCTGCTCATGGAAAGCGGCGCGAGACCGCGCCCGTAGGAGCGTAGCCAGGATCGCAAAGCAGCGAGAACGCGCCTGGAGGCGTCCGGGAAACCCCTATGTCTGTCCGTCAATGCCTACGAATGGACGCGCCAGGTTCCGATGTGATGTCCCGTGCCCTTGGACTTTAATGTAGCGCTGGCGACTATGGAGAAATCGATATGGGATTCGACCTCGACCGATCGGAAGTAGACAGGCCGGTGGACGCGGATGCGGTCGGGCTGCAAGCGGATGCCCCAGAGCAGCCTGCGGAAGAGTCGGTATTTGGCCGCGCCCTTTCGCAAAATCTGATTGCCGAACGGTTTGCCATTGATGCCTACCGCAAAATAGCCCAATGCGGCGACAAGTATGACAAGGCCACACTACGCCTGGTCAAGGTGGCCCTGGCTGTGGAAGAAGAGCACGCAGAAATTCTGTCCAGGATCCTCGAAAATCTTCGCCATCTGCATGGGGCGCCGGCCGGATAGATATCGCGGTCATGCACAGATCTGCCGCGCTATGACGTCCGAGGCCCTCAACACAGCGGAACTCCTGCAGGTCGCCTTGGGTGCCGCCGGCATGGGCAGCTGGGAGCTGTACCTCTCGACCGGGGCGATTCATCGCACATTGCGGCACGATCAGATGTTCGGCTACACGGAAATCCAGCCGTTCTGGGACTTGGAGATGACCTTCGACCACATAGTGGACGAAGACCAAGCGCTGGTTCGCCAAGCATTCTGCGAAGCGAAGATTGGCGGATCAATCGATGTGGAAGCGCGCGTACGCCGCAGCGCCGGCGGCGAAATCCGCTGGGTCCAGATCAACGGCCGAACGTTCTACGTCGATGGCACGGCCATGCGCATCGTCGGTGTCATTGCCGATGTGACACATCGCCGAGCCGTGGAAGAGCGGCTGCGCCAGGCTCAGAAGATAGAGGCGATCGGTCAGCTCACGGGTGGAGTCGCCCACGATTTCAATAATTTGCTGCAAGTCATATCCGGCGGCCTGCAAGTCGTTGCCCGTCAATCCGATCCGCAGCGCCGCGAGCGGATTTTCGCCTCGATGAAACAGGCTGTCGACCGCGGTGCCAGCCTGTGCCGACAGCTGCTGGCGTTTTCGCGCCGACAGTCGCTCAAGCCCGAAGCGGTGGACCTCAAGCGCTTGATTGGCGAGATGGGCGAATTGCTGAATCGCGGCCTTCGAAGCGACGTACAAATCCAAACCGCCTTTGCCGATCAGCTGTGGCCCGCCGAGGTCGATCGCGGAGAGCTTGAACTCGTCATTTTGAATCTGGCGTTGAATGCGCGCGATGCGATGCCCAACGGCGGCAGGATAGAAGTGAGTGCGCGCAATTGTCAGGCGCTGGCTGATCACGATCTCAACGGCGATTTTGTGCGCCTGGACATCGCCGATTCAGGCGTCGGCATGTCCCCCGAAATTCTGGCCCATGCCTTCGAACCTTTTTTCACCACCAAGGAAGTGGGAAGTGGTTCCGGACTGGGGCTTGCCCACGCCCACGGCTTTGCCCAAGCGTCAGGCGGCGTCGTGCGAATCGCCAGCACGCCGGGACGCGGAACCTTGGTGTCGCTGTTTCTGCCGCGAACGTTGAAAGTGCCGGCCTTATTGGGTCCGCATCTGATGTCGCCGGCCGGCGATCACCCGCCCGGCGCGGGACAAGTGCTGGTGGTTGAAGACGATGACGAAGTCGCGGCACTCACGGTGGAAATGATCAATCAGCTCGGCTATGACACGACGCGAGTCGCCAGCGCCGAGGCGGCTTTGGGAGCGCTTGCCGACCGCCGTTCGGTCGATATCGTGTTTTCCGATATCATGATGCCGGGGCGCATGAACGGCGTTGAATTGGCGCAGGAGATACGGCGGCGCCGTCCCGATATGCCGGTGCTGCTCACCAGCGGCTACGCCGAGGGAGTCCGGCGCAATGCGGCCGCCCAACAAATCAAAATCATTCCCAAGCCGTATCGGATTGATGAATTACGCGACGCCTTGGCGGCCGTCAGGCAAGATGCTCGGGAGTCCCTTCGAGAGCACTAAATGCCGGTGATCGTTTGTCCGTCCTGTGACTTGGCGCACCGCGCCGGTCCGGAGCCTGCGTCTGAGCGCACCCGATGCGCTCGTTGCCTCGCCTCGCTGCAGCGCCCTGAAAATGGCAGCATCGACACGGCGATCGCCTTGAGTATCGTAGCGCTCGTGTTATTTCTGCTGAGCAATGCCTACCCGCTGGTTGCGATTTATTCGAACGGCTCGACCCGCGCTGCCACGTTGATCGGCGCAGCCCTGGGTCTTTATCGTCAAGACCACACGGGCCTTGCCGCGCTGGTGTTCATCACCACCGTTGTGGGTCCGTTCCTGCAGATCGCGGCCTTGTTGTACCTGTTGATTCCGTTGCGGCGCAAGCGGCGGGCGCCGGGCCAGAACACGGTGTTTCGGTTGCTCGCGCAAGTTCGGCCATGGACGTTTGTCGAGGTCTTCATGCTCGGCGCGTTGGTGGCGCTGGTCAGATTGACTGCCTTCGCTCGGGTGGTCCCTGGTGTCGCACTGTGGTCCTGCGCACTGCTCATGCTGACGCTGGCCGCGCTGACCAGCCGCACTTCGCCGGCGCAGTTCTGGCGCTGGGTCGAGGGGTACCGCGCATGAACTTGCCCGCGACCGGCCGCAGCTTGGGTTTGCTCGTTTGCCTGCAATGTCATGCGACCGTGCGCGCACTGCAGGTGCCTCACCCGCGATGCCCGCGATGCGACGCACATCTCTTTCAACGCAAGCCCCATAGTTTGGCTCTGACCGCGGCGCTCCTCGTGTGCGCGGCTGTTCTCTATGTGCCGGCCAACCTGCTTCCAGTGATGTACACACGCACGATCTTCGATGAGGAAAAGGATACGATCATGAGCGGCGTGCTGGTATTGCTGCACTCCGGATCCTGGCCCATCGCGCTGCTGGTGTTCATCGCCAGCATCGTCGTGCCGCTGTTGAAGATCGTTGCGCTCAGCGTGGTACTCTTTTCCGCCTGGCGCCGCTCGCCACGATACCGGACACAACGCAGCGAGCTATTTCGGATGGTCGAATTCATAGGACGCTGGTCGATGCTCGATGTCTATGCCATTTCGCTGCTGGTCGCCCTGGTGCAAATCAGATCCTTGGCCTACGTCGCCGTCGGCTGGGGTGCGCTGGCCTTTGCTGCCGTCGTCGTCTTGACCCTGTTCGCGGCGCGCACCTTTGACGAGCGGTTGTTGTGGGAGCCGCCGCCGTGAACGAAGCGCCGCGTCCAAATCTCGAGGACCTCCCGGCGGCGGTGCCCGCCCGCACTTTGTTGGGCCGCTTGCCGCTGGTCTGGATTCTTCCCGCCGTCGTGGTTCTGGTCGGCGGCTTCGTGGTCATTCGTGAGAAACTGGCGCAGGGGACATCCATCGAAATCAGCTTCGCCAACGCGGAAGGGTTGGAGGCGAACAAGACCAAGGTTCGTTACAAAGACGTGGAGATCGGCGAGGTCGCAGCCATTCGCGTCGGCGATGATCGCAAAGAAGTCATTGTGACCGCCGAAATTCACCGCAATGCCAGCGCCTACTTGGTCGACGATACCCGCTTCTGGGTGGTGCGGCCGCGGGTATCGGGGGCCGGCGTGTCGGGCTTGGCCACGTTGGTGTCCGGTGCCTACATCAGCGTGGATGTGGGTCATTCCGCAGCAAGTCGCGATCGCTTTGTCGGACTCGAAATACCTCCCATCGTGACCGCCGATCTGCCGGGTCGGGAATTCATTTTGCATGCCGATGACTTGGGATCTTTGGATGTAGGCTCCGCGGTTTTCTACCGGCATATCACGGCGGGTCAGGTCGTGGGCTATGCGCTGGACCCGGGCGGCACCGGAGTGACGATCAAAGTGTTCATCAACTCGCCGTTCGACGCCTACGTCACCGGAGCCACACGCTTTTGGCAGGCGAGCGGAATAGACATGTCGGTCAATGCCGACGGCGTGAAGCTGCGCACTGAATCCCTCGCGTCAATTCTTGAAGGCGGCGTTGCATTCGGCACCCTGTCGAGCGCCACACCGGCGGCGGTTCCGGTGGATACGGCGTTTACGCTGTACGAGGATCAGGACCGCGCGATGCGGCCGGTCGAGACCGAAATTCGCGCATTCGTCATGTACTTCGGCGGCACGTTGCGGGGTTTGTCGGCGGGAGCGCCGGTCGAACTGCACGGAATCACCGTAGGGGAGGTCAAAAGCGTCGATGTCGCGTACGACCAGAACGCGGGCTCGCTCGCCTTCCCGGTCGTGGTGGATCTGTATCCGCAAAGGATGCGGGGACGCATGCAGCACACCGGCCGCGCTGCTACGGTGCGCGGCACCGCCGAAGCGAGTAGCCGTGCGCTGATTGACAGTCTGGTTGCCCACGGTCTGCGTGCGGAGCTGAAGACCGGCAATTTGTTGACCGGCCAGAAGTTTGTTGCCCTGGACATGCACCGCGACGCGCCGAAGGACCGGGTTGGCTGGATGGAGCAGCCCGCCATATTTCCGACGATCTCGGGCGGTCTCGAGGATATCCAGGATTCGGTTGGCATCATCGCAAAAAAGCTCAGCAAAGTACCGTTTGATCAACTTTCCGCGCGTCTCATGAACGCCATGGCCTCGCTTGATCAGACGTTGAAGAGTGCGGATCACCTTCTGCAAAATGTCGATGGCAACCTTGCGCCGCAGGTCCAATCGACGTTGGCCGAGGCGCAGGCGGCACTGAAGAACGCCAAGGAACTGCTCGGTCAGGACGCTCCGCTCGAGAACGATCTCGGTTCAACGTTGCTGCAAGTATCCCGAGCCGCAAAGTCGATCAGCGCCCTGGTCGACTATCTCGAGCGCCATCCTGAATCTTTGTTACGCGGCAAACCCGCGGGTGCCCAATGAAATCGCTGCCGCTCCTCGTCTGCGTTGTGATCCTTGCCGGCGGCTGTGCCGCGCGCCAACCCGATCATTTTTACGTGCTGGACGCCCGGCCTGCCGGCGCCAGGGAATCGCGCACGCAGTTCGCCCGGCAGGTTACCTTGCGCGTTACCGTGCCTTCACTCGTCGATCGCCGGGAAATGGTTCTGGCGACGTCCGGCGGCGTGACGGTGTTGGATCATGAGCGTTGGGCCGCACCGCTCGCCGACCTGGTGACGGCGACATTGGGCCAAGATATTGAACGCCGCCGCGGCGACGTCGTGGTGCTTCCCAGGAGCGCAGACCAGGCGCAGATCCCCCTCACTCGAATTGTGATCGAGATCGATCAAGTGACGGCGCGCCTCGGCGATCAAGTCCTCGTCGAGACCCATTGGCGCGTGACCGATGCGCAAACCGGCAAGGTGTCGATTGGCCGCGAGGCATTGTCAAGTTCGCAACGGACTCAAAATCATTCGGACGTCGCGTCCGCACTCAGCGATTGCATCGCGCTCTTGGCGGACCGCTTGGTCCGCGAAATCCCAGCCGGATAATGCCTACGAATTTGGAAAGCGGGCGCTTCGATTGCCGAAGCGCCCGCACATCCCCTTGCGTCAATCCGGCTTGGTCGTGCGCTACGGCTCGACTGTGATGTCGTTGTGAACGGAATTGACGCCTTCCGTGTTCTTGGCAATCATCGCGGCTAAGTCGCTGGCATCCTGGGTTGGCGCCCGTCCGCTCAACCAAACCACGCCATTCTCATCGGTGTCGACTTTGATTCTCGTCAGAGTCGACAGATGCTTGGCCGCCAACTTCGCCTTCACCTTGGTCGTGATCGCCGAATCCTTGATGTAGTGATGTGATTCCGTGGCGCCCTCGTCGGCCATCGCCAGAGGCGCGCATGCCGCGCCCAGCCCAATCACGCCGCACAAAATAATGTGTTTCTTCATCGTTCCTCCTGCAAGGTTTTATGCAGCCTGTCGACTGCATTTTCGCGGATCCATCCTGATCGTTGACCGTCGGTTTATCTGTAGGCGGCGAATGGGACCCCGTGACGGTCATATCCCACAGGTGTTTGGCGCGGATAAGGGCGCTGTCGCGAATTGCAGTACCATAGGCTAACCAACGCACCATAAGGGATGACCATGCTATCTCGACGAGCTTTTCTGCAAAGCGCCGCCGCCACGTCATTGACCGCAAGCACGGCGATAGCGGCAACCGCGCGCAATCCGCTCAAGTCCATGACCGGCGCGGCCAAGCCGATTTCCGTCGAGGAACGACGCGAGCGTATCGCCAGAGTGCAGACACTGATGGCGCAGCGAAAGATCGCCGCGCTGTTGGTTGAACCGGGTTCCAGCCTGGATTACTTCACGGGGATCCGCTGGCGCCGCTCCGAGCGCACGACGCTGGCAATTATTCCGGCGAGCGGCGAAGTCCTCGTCGTGACTCCGGCCTTCGAGGAACCTTCGGTGCGTGAGACGCTGCAGATCGGCGGCGACGTGAGGCCGTGGGATGAACACGAAAACCCATTCGCCAAGATTGTTCAGGGCCTGAAGGACCGAGGCATCGATTCCGGGCTGCTCGCCGCGGAATCGACGATTCGATTCTTTATTGTGTCCGGGATCCGACAAGCATCGGATGTGTACGAGATCATCCCCGCCGATCCTCTGGTGCGGGCCTGCAGGCTCAGCAAATCTCCCGCGGAATTGGCACTTCTGCAATTGGCCAACAATGTGACCATCGAAGCGCTCCGCCGGGTCCACGCCCAAGTCGCTCGAGGCATGAGTGCGGCGGACATCTCGTCTTTGATGGACCGTAGCACGCTTGCTCTGGGCGGTGCACCGGAATTTTCCATGGTTCTTCTCAACGAGGCGTCGGCTTTTCCGCATGGCTCGGTCAAGCCGCAAGAGGTGCGCGAAGGGTCGGTGATCCTCATGGACTGCGGTTGCTCGGTGCATGGCTACCAATCCGACATCTCGCGCACCTGGGTATTCGGTGAGGCAAGTCCCCGTCAACGCAAGGTGTGGAATACCGTGAAACGCGGCCAAGAGATCGCCTTGAACACCGCAAAGATCGATGCACCCGTAGGCAGCATCGATGATGCCGTTCGCAAGTACTATGAAACCGAGGGGTGGGGTCCCGGCTATCGCTTACCCGGGCTTTCGCACCGCACCGGCCACGGCATCGGTTTGGACGTGCATGAACCTCCTTACCTGGTGCACGGCGACGCAACGCCGCTTCAAGCGGGCATGTGTTTTTCGGATGAACCGGGCATCTATATTCCCGGTGAGTTCGGCATCCGGCTGGAGGACTGTTGGTTCATGTCAGCCTCCGGGCCGAAGCCGTTCACTCGTTTGGCAAAATCATTGGAAGATCCGATCTAGGCCGGCGCCTGCGTGATCGCGCTCCTGTCACTGGCTGTTTGGGTTTACTTGTTCGTCGGCCACGGCGGATTTTGGCGGTCCACCCCGCAATTGTTGCCTGCCACGCCCACCGAGTTCCCGGACGTCGACATCATCGTTCCCGCGCGCGACGAGGCCGAGACCGTCGGCGAAGTTGTGGCCTCGCTGCTTGCCCAAGACTACACGGGCCGCTTTCGCGTGATTTTGGTCGACGACAACTCAACCGATGATACTGCCGCGTCGGCCGGCGTCGCACCCAACCTGCAGGTGGTCCGCTTGTATGCCAAACCGTCCGGCTGGTCGGGAAAACTGTGGGCGCTTCATGAGGGGGTCGCGGCGAGCCGCGCTCCCGTGGTGTTGTTCACGGACGCCGATATCGTGCACGATCGTGGGCACCTATCATCCTTGTTGGCGCGACTATTGTCGGCTCGACTTGACCTCGTCAGCGAAATGGTCCGTCTGAATTGCAGCAGTTTCGCGGAGCGCGCGCTGGTGCCGGCATTCGTCTATTTCTTCCAGATGCTCTATCCATTTGCCAGAGTGAATGACCCGCGATCGGCGGTGGCCGCGGCCGCCGGCGGTACAGTCCTGATCCGCCGCGAAGCACTTGAACGGATCGGCGGCGTGGAGGCGATCCGGAACACGCTTATCGATGATGTGGCGCTGGCAAGGGCAGTGAAGCGAGGTGGAGCTATTTTTCTTGGCCATTCGGGCCTCGCGAGATCCGTACGGCGCTATCCGGCGTTCATCGACATGTGGCGCATGATCTCGCGCACTGCGTTCACGCAGTTGCGTCATTCCGCCTGGCTTTTGGGACTCACCATCGCCGGGCTGACCGTAGTATGGCTCGTACCGCCGTGGGAGCTTGCCTTCGGCCGCGGTTGGCATCGCGCCTGTGGATTGGCTGCATGCGCCCTCGCCGCCGCAAGCTTCGTACCCACGCTGGCACGATACGAGCGCAGTAAAGCATGGCCGCTGGCGTTGCCCTTGATCGCGCTGTTCTACATGGCAGCGACGGCGGCCTCGGCGGTAAATTATTGGCGAGGAAAAGGCGCGAGCTGGAAGAATCGCGCCTATCAGCGCTAGCCCCTCGCGGCGCGGGATTGAGGCGCCGGCAACTCCTTCAGAGCCTGCGCCTTGATCGTAAAGTCATCGATGTTGACCTCATGGGGAACGCAGTCAGCGCGATAACTCAACTCGCGCAGGCTGAAATTTTTGGAGATGAGGTCCTTCATCTCATCGATGAGTTCGCAATCACCGTGGCTCATAAAATAGGGATGCGTCGGGCTCACTTCCACACGTATCCATTGCGCTTTCACGGTATTGTTTGCGTCGGAGCTCGGCGAGAGCGTATAGAAATCGGCGTCGACAATGGCGTTGCGGCCGGGAACGCTGGGTCCGTTCGGGCAACCACTGGCGCTTACCGTGGCATCCTTGCGCGCACCGAGATGCAGCAGCAGCGAGCGGATGTTGCTTTCCAATCCGTCGCAGCTATACAGCGTAGTGATGCCGTAGTAGCTGAAATTGCCATGGTGGTGCTGCCACACGCCGGTCACGACTTGCCCGCCGGCCTCCGCGGGGGCAGCCGCCGAGCTGCCGGTTCCGCAAGCAATGCCGGCGAGCGCGACAAGTGCGGCGATCGAGGAGGCGCGGAATGGTTTGTTGCGTTGCATGACTGAAAACCTCACGTTGGCGATCGCGCCAAGTCAAGTTTATGGCGCAGCTGATGGTTTTATAGACTGCAAGAAGCGTGAGCGGTTCAACGGCACCCGGCCTTATCGGCCTCCACGACGGTGATGGCGGTCATGTTGACCAGGCGGCGCACGGTCGCCGCGGGAGTCAGGATATGAGCCGCCGCTGCGCAACCCAGCAGAATCGGGCCGACCGCCACGTTTTGTCCGGCGGCGGACTTCAACAAGTTGTAAGCGATGCTGGCGCTGTCAAGGTTGGGGCACACCAACAAATTCGCGGTGCCATGCAGCGTGCTCGCCGCCAGTATGGCGCGCCGCGCGGACTCATCCAGCGCGCAGTCGCCGTGCATCTCTCCATCCACCTCCAGCTCCGGCATGCGCGCTCTCAGCAGCGCCAAGGTGGCACGCATCTTCAGGGCCGAGGGCGCGTTGCTGGATCCGAAATTGGAGTGAGACAGCAGCGCAACCTTGGGCACCAGACCGAAAGCGGATAACTGATCGGCCGCGAGTTGCGTAAGTTCAGCAAGTTGTTCAGCAGTCGGGTCGAGATTGACATGTGTGTCGACGATGAATACCTGGCGGCCGGGGAGTATCAGTCCGGTCATGGTGCCGTACACCGTGGCTCCGGCGCGGTGGCCGATCACTTGATCGATGTAATGCAGGTGCCGCGCGGTGGTGCTGATGGTTCCGCAGATCATGCCGTCCGCCTCGCCTTTTTTCAGCAGCATGGCGCCTATCAATGTCGTGCGCCGGCGCATTTCCAAGCGCGCGTATTGCGCCGTCACGCCGTTGCGCTCGGTCAGTGCGTGATACGCCTGCCAATATTCTCGAAAGCGCTCGTCTTGCTCGGGATTGACGATCGTGAAATTCTCTCCAACGCGCAGCCGCAGACCATGACGCTTCAGGCCGCGCTCGATGACCGCTGGGCGTCCCACCAGGATCGGCGTCGCCAATTTTTCGTCCACTACGATTTGCACGGCCCGCAGCACCCGCTCATCCTCGCCTTCGGCGTACACGATGCGGCTGCGCTGCGGCGCCGCCTTGCGAGCCGCGACGAAAATCGGCTGCATCAGCGTGCCGCTGTGGTAGACAAATTGCAGCAGGCGTTGTCCGTAAGCTTCCAAATCCCGGATGGGGCGCGTCGCCACTCCGGATTCCATGGCGGCCTTCGCCACCGCCGGTGCAATCTTGACGATGAGCCGCGGATCAAACGGCTTCGGGATGAGATAGTCCGGGCCAAATGCCAAATCCTCCATGCCGCCGTAGGCAGCGGCGACGATATCGCTTTGCTCCTGGCGCGCCAGCTCTGCAATGGCGTGCACGGTGGCGATTTCCATCTGCCTTGTGATGGTCGTTGCCCCCACATCGAGCGCGCCGCGGAATATGAAGGGAAAACACAGCACGTTGTTGACCTGGTTGGCATAGTCGCTGCGGCCCGTGGCAATCACCGCATCGTCGCGCACAGCCCTGGCCTCCTCCGGCAGGATTTCCGGCGTCGGGTTCGCAAGCGCGAGGATCAAGGGCCGGGGCGCCATCATTTTGACCATCTCCTGGGTGAGCACGCCGCCGGCGCTCAAGCCCAGGAAAATATCCGCCCCGCCGATGACTTCCTTCAGCGTGCGGGCGCCGGTAGCTTGCGCAAAGCGCGCCTTCTCCGGATCCATCAGCTCGCGCCGGCCTTCGTAGACAACGCCTGCAAGATCCGTCAACCAGACGTTTTCGCGCGCCAGGCCCAAGTCCAGCAGCAAATCCACGCAGGCGAGCGCCGCCGCGCCGGCGCCGCTGACCACCATTTTCACTTGCGCAATTTTCTTCGCGACCACCTGCAAGCCGTTGAGGCACGCCGCGCCGACAATGATCGCCGTTCCATGCTGATCATCATGGAACACCGGGATTTTCATGCGCCGGCGCAGTTCGCGCTCGACGATGAAGCATTCCGGAGCCTTGATGTCCTCCAGGTTGATGGCGCCAAAGGTAGGCTCGAGAGCGGCAATCACCTCAATCAATTTCTGCGGATCCCGCTGTTCGATTTCAACGTCGAACACATCAATTCCCGCAAATTTCTTGAACAACACCGCCTTGCCTTCCATCACCGGCTTGGCCGCCAACGGGCCGATGGCGCCCAAGCCCAACACGGCCGTGCCATTGCTGATGACGCCCACCAAGTTGCCTCTGGCGGTGAAGCGAAAAACATTCAACGGATCTTCGACAATCGCTTCACAGGCGGCGGCAACTCCGGGCGAATACGCCAGGGCCAAATCGCTTTGATTCAGCAATTGCTTGGTTGCGGTGATCGATAATTTCCCCGGGGTGGGAAATTCGTGATAGTCGAGCGCCCGCTTCTTGAGCGCTTCCTTGATTTCGTCTCTCTTCATAGACCGCGTCACGACATGGATGGCACGTCAACGCGTCATTATAGCCGCTCAGCGCGCGGCTTGCGCGCGGCTAGCGCACGCGCCAATGCGTCGGGCTACGGCCGAACACGCTGCGGAAACTGGCATTGAAATGCGAGATATCATTGAAACCGGTCTTGAGGGCGATTTCCGCAACGGGCGCGCGGGTCGTCAGCAGATCATTGGCCGCCGCCCGCAATCGAGCGATCATCACGTACTGGGCCGGGCTTTGGCCGGTAACCTTGCGAAACACACGCAAGAAGTAGCAAGGGCTCAAACGCGCGAGACCTGCCAAAGTCTTCAGCGAGCATGGTTCGTGATAGCGGCTTTCGAGATGCCGCACTATGGACAGAACGCGCTGCTGGTTGCGCGAGGAGACGGAGATCGGGGCGGACCCCGAGCGATTGACCTGCAAGGCCGTCTGCGCCAACTCGTAGGCTGCTTCCTCGTGGTCCTCTCGCCGTAGCGCCAATCGCCGCATACCGCCGAAGACGGCGGCGGAGAACCTTCCCGGCGGAATGGTCGCGACTTGGAACCGCGCCGCGAGCAAACCGCAGCCGTCGGCCACTTCGGCGAGAAAGTCTTGATGGAAGTGCACCACCTGGCGGCGGTTACCGACGCAGTCCCGTGGATGGCACCGAAAATACTCAGCACCGTTGCCGAGTATCACGGTGCCGGGGACCGCTGTAGCTGCTCCGTTTTGCGCCCGGTAGTCGAAACTGCCCGATAACACCACGCCCAACGCCGCTTGAACGTAGCGTTTTTCCGTGACGCGGTTGCGGGGCGAAGGAAAACACACTTCCTCGCCCACCGTATAGGGACCCGGCTGCTGCATGATGGGACTTGAGATCCTACACTCTCGCCGGCCGTTGCAAAGGCCTATTGCGCGCATGCCCCGCGGCGCACGTGCGCAGCCCCTGCCGGACCCCGCTAACGATGCTGCCGGCGCTGAGCCGGCAGCGGATGGATCTCGAAGACGTTGCTACGTTGCGGGGAACTGTGAGAATTCGAAATGCCGTTTTCGTTGGCAGCAAGGCGCGAATCGCCCAGGTTGAAATAGTATTCAAGGTGATGATGTCTGCGGACGAACAGGAACAGATTACCGCGGGCGGACAAGTGATTGAGCATGAGTAGCATATGACTTTCTGTCGTCACGCCGCTCTGTCATCCATGATTGGAAGCTTTTGTAGGATGGCCGGACGACGCCGTGCCCCTCCGCCGCGGCCTTCATGGCGCAGAAACGCGAGTACCAAGGTTTCGGCCTTGCGGGCAGAGGCCGCACTGAGCTTGCCATCGATGACGTCGTGAATGCTGCCCGAGCGCCAGCTGTCGAAAACAGCCGGATTGATGTACGACTTACGGCAGACTGCGGGTGTGTTGCGCAGTTCCGCGGCGACTTCCTTTACCACATCCGCGATTTTCTTCTTGAAGGCTTGCTCGCCCGGCACTTCCGGCAACGGCGTGCGTGCGAGCAGCGTAATGGCGTGCAAAGTCGCGCCCCAGGTGCGGAAGTCCTTGGCGGTAAAATCATTCCCCATTGCTTCACGCAGGTAGTCGTTGACCTGGCCCGAATCGATGGGACAGCGCTGCCCATCGTCATTGATGTATTGAAACAGGTGCTGACCCGGTATTTCCTGACAGCGCCGCACAATCTTGGCGATACGTTTGTCGTCGATCAGAATTTCGTGCTGCACGCCGCCCTTGCCGCGGAAATTCAGGACCGCGCGGCCGTCACGAATGAAGCTGACGTGGCGGTTGCGAAGCGTCGTGAGGCCGAAGCTCTTGTTGTCGCGCGCGTACTCGGTATTGCCGACGCGAATGCGGGTGGCGTCCAGCAAGCTGACCACGACGGCCAGCACTTTCTCGCGCGGCAGCCCCGCCAATGCCAAGTCGCGCTTGAGTACGCGCCGCAGCTTGGACAGCTGTTCTCCAAAAGAAACCATTCTTTCGAACTTTGCGCTGTCACGCAGTTCGCGCCACTCTGTGTGATAGCGGTATTGCTTGCGCCCGCGCGCGTCCCGGCCGGTTGCCTGCAAGTGACCGCGCGGTTTCATCGTGATCCAAACATCGCGATACGCCGGGGGAATCGCCAGGCTCGCGATGCGCTTCAGATCCTTTTCCGCCGCCAGCCGGCGATTCTCGGGTGTCATGTAGCGGAAACCCCGGCCGACACGCAAGCGTCGTATGCCCGGCTCGGTATCGGACACGTAGATAAGCCCGGCCTCAATGGCCATCTGCGCCGCTTCAGCAGCGCTGCCACTTGGCTTGTCAGTCTCCTGTGCCGTTTTCAGCGTCATAGCGAATGGCTTTTAGCAGGTCACCCGTGCCGAAACCATGGACGAACGCCGACGATGTGTAGGACAGCTCGCCTCACTGTGCGATTTGCGACGCAGTTCATGGTCGGAGTGTGACGCTCGTCGGCAAAAGCGGACGAGCCACCCGCGCTGGTTTGCAACTGTCTAATTTACATAACGTTTTGTTTCCCCGTGTGCACCGTAAGTCCGCACTCCATTTTTCTTACGGGGTTCGGCGGCAATGACGACTCGCGCGAACTGCATCAATTGGCAAGAATGCGCTGTGCCGTTGCAACGGGCGTGCCCGCCTTTGGCCCGCGGGTTCTCGCGTGTAACAGGGAAAGTTTTGGCGCACAATCCGGCTGAATGACGCTGCCGCCACTCGATCCATTGCCCTCTGCGAGTCTGTTTTGTTGATCAACAGAGCTCGGGCATTTTACGAACGTACCGCGTCGCTGCGTGAAAATCGCACCACCAGCTATATTTTCGGACTGGCAACCATTGCCCTGGCGCTGGTTGCGCGATTTTCCCTGGCCAGCCAGCTGGCAGGCTTTCCCTTCCTGACCTTCTTCCCGGCCATCTTTGTAACCAGTTTCATATGCGGATGGCGGGCCGGCGCCGTGGCGGCCGTTTTCGGGGGCTTCGCCGCCCGCTACTTTTTTATCGGCGGCTCCTTCGTTCCGATTCGCATCGCGGTTACATCGAATTGGGTGGGCTATGCGCTTTACGCGTTTGCCGTCGTCATCGTGCTGTTCCTGGTCAACTCCATGCATTTGGTATTTCGTGATTTCGCCGAAAGCGAAAACAAGCGGAAACGATTGAACGAGGAGCTGGAGTCGCGGGTGCACGAGCGCACCGCCGCGCTCGAAGAGGCCAATCAACGCTTGCGCGACGAAGCTGCGTCGCTGGCGGCTGCCGAGGCCCGGATTCGGCAAATGCAGAAAATGGAGGCTGTCGGCCAATTGACCGGCGGAGTTGCGCACGATTTCAACAATATGTTGGCCGTTATCGTCGGCTCATTGGATATTGCCAAGCGGCAATTGCATGTTGATCCCGCCAAATCCGCGCGCTTCATCGCAAACGCCTTGGACGGCGCGCAGCGCGGGGCGCAACTGACCTCGCGGCTGCTGGCGTTTTCGCGGCAGCAGCCGCTCGATCCGCGGCCGCTCGATGCCAATCAACTCCTGCGCGAGACCGCCGAGCTGCTGCGCCGTTCGCTTGGCGAAAACATCCGCTTGGAGACGGTGCTCGCCGACGACCTATGGAGAATATTCGCGGACGCGCCGCAATTGGAAAACACACTCGTCAATCTGTGCGTGAATAGCCGCGATGCCATGCCCGATGGGGGAAGCCTCACGCTGCGAACGGCCAACGTGCAACTCGACGGTCATGCGGGTGAATACGTCGCGATTGTCGTTTGCGACACGGGCTGCGGAATGTCCCCGGAAGTACTGGCGCGTGCCTTTGATCCTTTCTACACCACCAAGGCGCCCGGCCAGGGTACGGGTCTCGGTCTGTCGCAGGTATATGGGTTCGTCCGGCAATCGGGCGGCCATATCAGCATCGATTCGCAGCCTGGAACCGGCACCACGGTGAGTATCCATCTACCTCGATACGTCGGATCCGATCAAGGGGAAACGGCTCCATCCGCCGGGATTTTGCCGGTTGCGTCCGGCAATGAGGAAGTGATTCTCGTCGTGGAGGACGAGGACCGCGTGCGCACGATGACAGTCGAAGCGCTGCGCGATCTCGGTTACCAAGTGATTGCAGCATCCGGACCGCAGCAGGCGCTCGATCAGGTCAACTCCATTCCGCAGCTGCACCTGGTCGTCACCGACGTGGTGATGCCGGGCATGAATGGTCCTGCGTTGGCCAATCGCATCACGGCACTGCGGCCGTCCGTCAAAGTGCTGTACACCACGGGTTATTCGCGAAACGCGGTGCTGAGCGACGGTGCATTCGATCGAGAAGTTGGCATCTTGCCGAAGCCATTCACCATCGACCAATTGACGCTCAAAGTCCGACAAGCACTCGATCAGTGAGGGTGCGCATCCAAGTGTTCCGCGTCCAAGTGTTCCGCGTCCATACCTTTATCGCAGGCGGCGCGCAAAGCTCATAACTTCTTCGGCCATGAGTTCGAGAATTTGGCCGACTCTCGGCACCAGACAAATCCCCTCTTCGTCGAATACGCTCTCCGCGGAGTTGATGGCGGCGCCCAAAGGAGTCGGCCAACCACGCAGTGCGTGCACGATATCGCGCAGCGCGCCCAAGGTGTTGACGGCGCCCGGCCATCCGCCCGCCGTGGCGATACAGCCGACGGCGCGCCCGCTGAAATAGGGCCGCGCATCGGAGCGCAGATCTTCCGCGTAATCCAGCGCGTTCTTGACCAATCCTGAGATGCTGCCGTGATATCCCGGCGAGCCGATAATGATGCCGTCGGCTCGCGCAAGCTCGGCCACCAAGAATCGGGCGCCGTCGCCCCTCTCGATATTTTCCGGCTGATACAGCGGCAGCTGCAGCAGCGGGCCGCTGATCAAGTTGGTGCGCGCCCCGGCGCGCTGCGCACTTGCCAGCACGTGACGCATGGCCCATTCGGTTGACGAATTGGGACGCAGCGTTCCGCCGACGGCGACAATGTAGGGTGAAGTCACGGCGTCAATGCTACACGGTATCTGCCATTGGATCAGTGCGATGCGGGTGCCGCGCGCGCACCGAAGGGAGGTTTCGCGAACCAAACGAACGGTATCAATATGAGATACATCAGCCCCAGCATGTTGAACACGTCGTTGACGCCCAAGGTCGATGCCTGGCTGGATATGACTTGATTTGCATATTGAAAGGCACCTACGCCGCTGATTCCATGTGCGCTGAGCTGCGCTTGGTACTGACTCCACGCTTGCGACGAGTTGTTGATGTGTTCGGTCAGGATGGCGTGATGATAGTCGCTGCGCCGATTCCAGATCCACACCGTAATCGCGGTCGCGAAACTGCCGGACATGGTGCGCACAAAATTGCTGACCCCCGAGGCCGAAGCCAACTCGTTCGGGGCGACACCGGACATGAGGATTTGATTCAGCGGCAGAAAGAAAAATGCCATGCCCAATCCCTGCAGAAACCGCGGCGTCGCGAATTGAATGAAGCTGGCACTCTCATTCAACGTCGCGGTCCAAAAGACGGAAAAACCGAAGACGCAAAATGCAAAGCTGGCGGCGAGGCGCAGATTGATGCGCATCATATTGCGGCCCACGATGGGGGCCACGATGAGCCCCAACAATCCAACCGGAGCGACCGCGAATCCCGCCCACGTGGCGGTGTAGCCCACGGTGGTTTGCAGCCACAGCGGAAAAATGATGTTGACGCCCGAAAATGCAAAAAAGGCCACCCCAACCGTAAAGGTGCCGACGCGAAAATTGCGCCGGCCAAACAAACGCAAATCCACCACAGGGTGCTTGTCGGTGAGCTCCCAGGGGATGAAGAATGAGATCGCGATGATCGCTGTGACGGCCGCCGCCAGAATAACCGGCGAATTGAACCAGTCCTTCTCATTGCCGTTGTCCAGCATGAATTGCAGGCTGCCCACGCCGATGACAAGAAGCGCGAGACCCACGGCGTCGATGGGCAATTTAGTGGTCTTCGATTCGCGGTGCCGCAGAATCGACCAGCTCGCCGCCGCGGAGAATGCGCCGACCGGCAAGTTGATATAGAAGAGCCACGGCCATGAGAAATTGTCGGTAATCCATCCGCCGATGATGGGACCGAAAATCGGAGCAATCATGATGACCATGGACCACAGTCCAAGCGCCATGCCGCGCCGCTCAATCGGATAGTTGCGCAACAATATCGCCTGCGCGACCGACATCATAGGGCCGGAAACCAACCCTTGGATGAGACGAGCACCGACCAGCATGGGAAGACTGTTGGCGAGACCGCAGACGGCTGAGAAAATCATGAACAGCAAAATGGAGGTGAGGAAGGTTCTCACTTCGCCGAAGCGTCGCGCGATCCAACCGGAGAGGGGCTGCATGACCGCGGCCGCGAGCATGTAGGAACTGACAGCCCAGGTGCCTTCCGATGTGGTGACGCCCAGGCTCCCCGAAATCGAAGGCACGGAGACATTGACGATGGTCATGTCAAGAATCTCCATGAACGAGGCGGTCGCGATGGCGACGGTCAGAAAAAACAGCTTGCCGCCATGCAAGGGTGGGTATTCGCCTGCGCCAGCCGGCTGTGCGGATTCAGCCATTGACTATCCTGCTTGAGAGCCTGCCTAAGAGTGCCTAGTGATCGACGCCGAGATTTCGGCGCACCACCGCATCGGCTTCGGCATTGGCCTTTGCCAAATCCTGCGTATAAACCTGGGTGTCGCCCACCGGCTCATCGTTTGCCTCCGGCGCCAACACCGGTCCGCTTCGGGTTGTTGTATCCACGGTGACGGTGGCGGAAAGGCCGACGCGAAGCGGTGATTTGACCAGATCGTTGTCATCGATGCGAATGCGCACCGGCACGCGTTGCACCACTTTGATCCAATTGCCCGAGGCGTTCTGCGGCGGCAGCAACGAAAACGCCGCGCCGGTTCCGGCGGACATCCCCTGTACGCGGCCGTGAAAAATAAACGAGCCCCCGTACAGGTCGCTGCGCACCTCGGCATTCTGGCCGATCCTCAAGTTTCGCAGCTGCACTTCCTTGAAATTCGCGTCAACCCATAACGCATGAAGCGGAATTACCGTCATCAGCGCTTCGCCCGCCTGAATATGCTGTCCGAGCTGAACGCTTCGCTCGGCGATGTAGCCGGTGACGGGTGCAACGACGGCGTTGCGCTGCGCGGCGATCCACGCGTCGCGAAACGCATCCTTGGCCTGCAGAACGGCGGGATTGGTATCCACCGGCGTGCCGTCGACCAGCGCGTGCGCGGACAACGACAGGCGCTCGGCCTGCGTCAAGGCCGCCCGTGCCAGTTGCACGCTCTCCTGCGCATGGCGCACTTCCTCTCCTGCGATGGCGTGATCGGCAATCAGCGGTTCCCGCTTGGTCAGGTCGATCTGAGCGCGCGCCAGCTCCAACCTGCGGGTTTCAATTTCCGAATCGTACTGGCTTGCGGTCGCTTTCTGCTGGCGCACCTGCCGCACGGTTTGCGCCAAGGCGCTTGCCGCGCGACTCAATGCGGTCTGCGCATCGATCGGATCCAGCTTGACGAGAACCTGGCCGGCTTTGACGAGCTGAGTGTCGTCCGCCAGGACCGCAATCACGGTGCCTGCGATCTGCGCGGAAAGCACCACCTTGTTGCCGTTCACATAGGCGTCATCGGTTTTTTCGCGCTTCGCGAGCACCAGTGTCCAATAGGCAGCCCATGAAGCGCCTATGACGATGAAAATGGCCGCGATGAGCAGCAGAATCCTGCGCCGCTTGCCGTTCGCGGGAGTCGTGGCCGTGGATTCGATGTTTGCGTTCATGGTGCCGCTGTGGTTGATGTGGAGTTGGCAAGCTTTTGCGGGCTCTCATATCCGCCGCCGAGCGCGCGTTGCAGCGCTATGTCCGCCGACAATGCCGCGGAATCGAGCTGCATCATGGCGTCGCGTTGCTCGATCCAGGACGCGGTCGCCATCAGCTCGCTGCGCGAATCGGTGAGTCCCTGCCGCACGCGCGCCGCCGCGGTATTTCTCATGCGCAGCGCCGCCTCGACTTCTTTCGCGCGCTGCAGGCGCTGCGCGTCGATCTGCGCAAGCGTCGTCGCTTGCATGGCCACGTCGCGCGCCGCGCTGATCACGGTGTCCTGATAGCTCGAGACGGCCGAGTCGATTGCCGCTTGCGCTCCACCGTAGCGCGCCTTGAGCCGGCCGGCATCGAAAATCGGCAGGTGAATTGCCGCGCTGATTTGCGGCACGCGGCTGCCGTATTCGAGCAGTCTGCCCACATCGAGACTCGAGAGACCGAGCAGTGCATTTACCGTGACGTCCGGAAAGAATTCCGCGCGCGCCGATGCCAGGCTTTTTTCCGCCGCTTCCACGCGCCAGCGGCTCGCGGTGATGTCGGCCCGGCGCGATATGAGGTCGATCTTCACATTGTCCGGCAAGACGCCGGGGAACGCCGGCAAAGGCCTGCGCACCAAAGGCGGCAGCTCGCTGATCGATCGGCCCGCTAAAGCCGCCAGCGCGACAATGCGCAGCTTCGCCGATCCTTCCAGAGCAGCAATTTGCTCGCGCGCCGCGGCCAGCATGAGATCTGCACTATCGAGCGCGTCGGCCGAATCCAGTTCCGCGCGCACTCTGGCTGCGGTGACTTTGGCTTCCGACTCCACCGCACCTTCCTTCTCCCTCAGCAACACCAGGCGGTTTTGATCGGACTGCCAGCCGAAGTAGGCGTCGGTGATGGAACTGGCCAGCATCAATGCCGCGGCGCTGCGATCCGCTTGCGCAGCATGGGCCTGGTCCATCGCCCCTTCCACGGCGTTGCGCTGCTTGCCCCACCAATCGAAGGTGTAGCTGGCCTGCAGCCCTAGGTCGAATTGGTTGTACCAGGTAAATCCAAGCAGTTGAGGAGGAAACAGTCCGTTCTCGCTGAGGCGCTGTCGGTCCGCATCGGCGGTCGCATCAAGACGTGCGCCCGACTCGGCGGCAGCGAGACGGACGGATTGGCGCGCAGAATCATAGCGTGCGTGCGCGGTCGCCAAGCTCGGCGAATTGGCGCCGCCCAGAGCGATCAATTGATCCAAGGTCGGGTCCTGGTATCGCTTCCACCACTCCGCCGCCGGCCAGCCGCCGCCGGAAGCTGCCTCCAGGCCCTCGAGCGGCGCAGAGTCCGCCAGCTGCACCGGCTTATGCCTTGCCGGCAGTCCGGCGCAACCCACCGTCAAGGCGACAAGCACCGCAACCGCGGGGCGCATCGAGCTCACAATGCCTGCTCGAGAGCGGGCGCGGCGACCTTGTCTAATTCAATGCCGAGACGTTTGAGCTGAGCTGTCATTTGCCGCTGCTCGGCTTCCGGGAAATCCTTCAACATCTCGCGCAGCGGCACGAACAGTTTGGGCAGCAGTTGACGCACGAATGCCGCGCCCTCTTCCGTGATTCCAAGGACCATCCGGCGCCTGTCGTGAAGGCTTGAGACCCGCGTAATCAGCCCGCGGCTCACCAAGGCATCGCTGATGCGCGACATATTGGCGGGGCTTTGCGAGGCGCGAACGCATAAATCGCTGGGATGCGCGACGCCGTCAGGCTGGGAGAACAGCGTGGTGAGCACGCGAAACTCCGCCTCGGCAAGGCCGAAGGGCCTGATTTGCTGCTCGAACATCGCGCCCATTTCACGACCAACATGCATCGCCAGCCGGCACAACAAAATGCCCGTGACGGGCAAGTCCGGCATGCGCGCGCGCAGGGCCAGGAGATTCGCCTCGACCAGATCGAACTGGGATGCCGTATTATTCATTTGCATACTAACTATTTAATACATTATATTTTAGCAAGTGAATATCTATTGCGCAAACAACTGCCGGTTGATCGGCCGGGAACGGCGCGAAAGCCTTAGTATTCGACGATCCCCTCAACTAGGCATGGCTGACTGATCGGCCGAACGGACCCTATGCGAAAACTCATCCTTGCCAGTTTCGTCCTGACCGCCGCTTGCTCTCACAAGAGTGCGCCGCCGCCGCCCCCGCCGCCGGAGGTTGCGGTCCTCACCTTGCGAACGCAGCCGGTCGTGATCGTCACTGAGCTCCCCGGCCGCACAACGGCATTTCGAGTCGCGGAGGTTCGTCCGCAGGTCAACGGTGTGATATTGAAGCGGTTGTTCATCGAAGGAAGCCAGGTCAAAGCCGGCCAACAGCTCTACCAGATCGATCCGGCGCCGTTTCAGGCCAGCTACGAAAGTGCCCGGGCCGCGCTCGAGCGCGCACAGGCGGCCGCCACTTCGAGCCGGCTGCTGGCGCAGCGCTACAAGCCTTTGAGCGAAGCGCGCGCCGTCAGTCAGCAGGACTACGACAACGCCGTCGCCGCGCAAGACCAAGCCGCCGCCGATGTAGCTTCCGCCAGGGCCGCGCTGGAGACTGCGCGGATCAATCTGGCCTATACCCGGATGTTTGCGCCGATTTCAGGCCGAACCGGGCGCTCGTCGGTCACCGAAGGCGCGTTGGTTAGCGCGAATCAGGCGACCGCATTGGTGGTGATTCAACAGCTGGATCCCATCTACGTCGATGCGACGCAAGCGAGCACCGTGCTCCTGCATTTGCAGCGCGCGTTCTCTGAAGGACAACTGAAGAAAGCGGGCGAAGCCCAGGCGGAGGCTAAATTGATTCTGGAGGACACCTCGCCTTATCCGTTGACAGGCAAGCTGCAATTTACCGAAGTCACCGTGGACTCGGGCACAGGCTCGGTGACGCTGCGGGCGGTGTTTCCCAATCCACAAGGTATCTTGCTGCCGGGAATGTTCGTGCGCGAGCGTTTGGAAGAAGGAGTCAACGAGAAAGGCTTGCTCATCCCGCAGCGGGCCGTCGGCCACAACAGTCGAGGCGAGGCAACGGTCACGGTCGTTGGAGCTGATAACAAGGCGGCAGTCCGTGTCGTCAAAACCGACCGGGCCATAGGCGATCAATGGTTGGTGAGTGAGGGCGTGGCGCCGGGCGACAAGGTCATCACGGTCGGCATCCAAGCGGTGCGCCCCGGCAGCGTGGTGCACCCTCATGAAGTGACGCCCGATGAACTCAATCCCGCCGCCGCGGCGCCTGCTGCTTCGCAGCCTCAGAAGTAATCAGCTGTGTCGAATTTCTTCATCGAACGGCCGATATTTGCCTGGGTTCTGGCCATTGTCATCATGCTCGGCGGTGCGCTGGCGATCAAGACCCTGCCGATCTCGCAGTACCCGAGCATCGCTCCGCCTGCCATTGCCATCAGCGTGATCTATCCGGGCGCCTCGGCTGCCACGGTACAAAGCACTGTCGTGCAAGTGATCGAACAGCAGCTGTCGGGCATCGACCATCTGCTGTATTTCTCGTCGGAGAGCGACAAAGACGGCAGCATGACCATCACGCTCAGTTTCGAGCAGGGAACCAATCCCGACATCGCCCAGGTTCAGGTGCAGAACAAGCTGCAGCTGGCGACGCCGTTGTTGCCGCCGGAAGTACAGCTGCAAGGCATCCGCGTCGCGAAGTCGACGCGCAATTTCCTTCTCGTCATCGGGTTTTTCTCGGCAGACGACTCCCTGTCCAGCGGCGACATCGGCGATTTCATCGCATCAAATGTGCAGGACCCCTTGAGCCGCACGGCGGGGGTCGGCGACTATCAGGTATTCGGCGCCCAATATTCCATGCGAATTTGGCTCGATCCGGCCAAACTCAACAACTTCTACCTGACGCCGGTTGACGTCGCCACCGCGATTCAAGCGCAAAACATACAAATTGCATCGGGTGAACTTGGAGGCCTTCCGCAGGCCGCGGGACAGCAACTCAACGCCACCATCATCGGCCCGACCCGCCTGAATACGCCCGCGCAGTTCGGCGCCATCCTGCTCAAGGTGAATCCGGACGCCTCGCAAGTGCGCCTGCGCGATGTGGCCCGAATCGAACTCGGCAGCGAAAACTATCAGTTCAGCAATGTGCAATGGAATGGACATCCCGCCTCCGGCATCGCCGTGCGGCTCGCGACGGGGGCGAACGCGCTCGACGCCGCCGCCGCCATCCGGGCCACCATGGACAAACTCAAACCGACTCTTCCGCCGGGTTTGCAAGTGATCTATCCCAACGACAGCACGCCTTTTATTCGAATCTCGATCGAAGACGTCGTGAAGACCCTGTTCGAAGCGATCGGCCTGGTGTTTCTCGTCATGCTGCTGTTCTTGCAAAACCTGCGCGCGACCCTGATTCCCACCATCGCGGTACCCGTGGTGCTGCTGGGCACCTTTGGCGTGCTGAAGGCTTTCGGCTATTCGATCAACGTGCTGACCATGTTTGCGATGGTGCTGGCGATAGGACTTCTGGTCGATGACGCCATCGTCGTGGTGGAAAATGTCGAGCGCGTGATGGAGGAGGAGAACCTGTCTCCCAGGGAAGCCACGCGCAATTCGATGCACCAGATCACGGGTGCCTTGGTCGGCATCGCGATGGTCTTGTCGGCCGTGTTCCTGCCCATGGCATTTTTCGGCGGTTCCACGGGCGTCATCTATCGGCAGTTCTCCGTGACCATGGTATCGGCCATGACGCTCTCGGTCCTGGTGGCCCTAATTTTCACGCCGGCTCTTTGCGCCACGCTCCTGCGGCCCAAGAAGCAAGCCCGCACGCAAACAGGCTTGTTCGGTTGGTTCAACAGAAATTTTGACCGCGCCAATCAGAAATACGAGGGCGGCGTCGTGCACGTGGTGCATCGTACCGGGCGCTACTTGTTGATTTTTGGGCTCATTGTTGTCCTGATGGGTGTTCTATTCATCCGCATCCCGAAGTCGTTTCTGCCGGATGAGGACCAAGGGATTATATTTGCCCAGGTCACATCTCCGCCCGGCGCAACGCTGGAACGCACCCAAAAATCGCTCACCCAAGTGCGTAATTATTTTATGACGCAGGAAAAAGACGCGGTCATGGGCGTGTTCACCGTGCCTGGGTTCAGCTTCGCGGCTCGCGGCCAGGCATCAGGCCTGGTCTTCATCCGCATGAAGGACTGGCGCGACCGGCCCGGCAAAAGAAATCGCGTGCAAGCGGTGGCCGCGCGGGCCAATGCGGAACTGCGCAAGATAACGGATGCGCAAGCCTTCGCCTTCGCGCCGCCCGCTGCGCTCGAGCTGGGCAACGCGACGGGCTTCGACTTGGAACTCGTGGACCTTGCGAATCAAGGCCACGACAAGCTCATGGCCGCCCGCAACCAACTCTTGGATCTTGCGCGCAAGGATCCGCAGCTGACGCAGGTGCGGGCCAACGGCTTGGACGATGAGCCGCAGTATCTGGTCAACATCGATTGGGAGAAGGCCAGCGCGCTTGGATTGACCGTTGCGGATATCAACAACACGCTGTCCGCGGCCTGGGGATCGCTGTACGTGAATGACTTCGTCGACCGAGGCCGGGTGAAGCGCGTGTTCATCCAGGGCGACGCGACCTCGCGCATGCTGCCGCAGGACCTGACCAACTGGTATGTGCGCAATTCGAAACTGCAGATGGCGCCCTTCTCGGCTTTCTCGGACGCTGTTTGGGGCTACGGTTCGCCGAAGCTCGAGCGATTCAACGGCATACCGTCGGTGGAGATTCTCGGCGCGCCGGTCGCCGGAGTCAGCACCGGCACGGCGCTCGATGCCATCCAGAGGCACGCGAAAGAGCTGCCGCCGGGGTTTGATATCCAATGGACGGGGCTGTCCTTCGAGGAGCGGCTGTCCGGATCGCAGGCGCCGGCGCTCTACGCCATTTCGCTCATCGTCGTCTTTTTGTGTCTGGCGGCGCTCTACGAAAGCTGGTCGATTCCAGTGGCCGTGATGCTGGTGGTGCCGCTGGGAGTTTTTGGCGCCATTCTCTTCACCCTGCTGCGCGGACTCGAGAACGATGTGTTCTTTCAGGTCGGCTTGCTGACCACGGTCGGCCTGTCCGCCAAAAACGCGATTCTGATCGTCGAATTCGCCAAGGAAAATCACGATAGAGGAATGGAACTGGTGGAAGCGACCGTGCATGCCGCTCGGCAGCGCCTGCGCCCCATACTCATGACCTCGCTGGCCTTCATGCTCGGAGTCATGCCCTTGGCCATATCCAGCGGCGCCGGCTCGGGGGGCCAAAATGCCATCGGCACGGGAGTTATCGGCGGCATGCTGTCGGCCACTGTCTTGGCGATCTTCTTTGTGCCGGTATTTTTCGTCGCCACATTGAAATGGCTCAAGGGCGCGACACCTCACCATGCCGCAAGCCCAGAGCCGAATGACGCAACACCGCGGGGCTCGCCGTGAAGAATCAAACCTTGCTTGGCGCATGCCTGATCGTGTATCTCGCAGGCTGCACGCTGGAACCTCACTACCAACGCCCGCAGCCAGCCGTGACGCCGCAGTGGCCGGCCATGCCGCAAGGGCCGGCGCTGCCGCGGTCGCCGGCGACGCCTGCCGCAGATTCCGCGCGCCCGCCGGCGCAAGCTGCGCCGCAGGCGCCGGAGCGCAGTGCGGCGCGGATCGGTTGGCGCGAATTCTTTACCGATCCTAAACTGCAGACCCTGATCGAACAGGCGCTGCAGCACAACCCGGACGCGCAGATCGCCACGCTCAACATTGCCGCTGCACGCGCGCAGTACCAAATCCAGCGCGCGCAGCTTTTTCCCACGATATCCGCAACGGCTACCGAACAAGTGGAGAAGTTCCCCGCTGCGGTTGCACCCCTCGCCTCAGGGGCAGGCGGCACCGGTGTGGGAGGGATTGGCGCCGCATCCGGCTCGGGCGTCTTTCGTTTCTTCGATGTCGGCGTGGGCTTCACCTCCTACGAACTCGATCTGTTCGGCCGCATTCGCAGCTTGAATCACGCGAAATTGCAGCAGTATTTGGGCTTTGTGGAAACCCGCCGCAGCACTCAGATCAGCGTCATCGCGGAGGTGGCCAACGCTTATCTGACCTGGCTGGCCGACCAGAAGTTTTTGCGCATCACGGAAGACACGCTCAACAGCCAGCAACAATCTCTCGACCTCATTCGGCTGAGCTTCGAGGGCGGCGTCGCGACCGCGCTCGATTTGCATCAGGCGGAAACCACCGTGGCGACAGCACAGGCAAACCTGGCGCAATACCGGCGTCAGGTGGCGCAAGATCAGAATGCCTTGGTCGTGTTGCTCGGCGCGCCGCTCCCGGGTGAATTCGTGGCGGACGTTGAACTCGATGAGGAAAGCCTGCTCACGGATTTGCCCGCCGGCGTACCCTCGGAAGTTCTGGTGCAGCGGCCCGACATCCTTGCGGCCGAGCACAATTTGATCGCGGCGAACGCCAACATCGGCGCCGCACGTGCCGCATTCTTTCCCAGCATCTTATTGACCGGTTCCTACGGAACGGAGAGCACCCAACTGTCCGGACTGTTCAAGCCAGGCTCCACCGCCTGGGCCTTCTCACCCCAGATCAGCTTGCCGATCTTCGCGGGCGGCGCGAATGTCGCTTCGCTCGACCTCGCCAAAGTGCAGAAGAACATCCTGGTGGTGCAGTACGAGCAAGCGATTCAAAGCGGGTTCCGCGAAGTCGCGGATGCGTTGGCGGGCCGCGCGACGCTGGACTCGCAGGTGGCGGCGGACACCGCCCTGGTGAAGGCGAGCAGCGAGAGTTTTCGGCTGTCCAACATGCGTTTCACCGGCGGCGTCGACAACTACCTAGGAGTGCTGGATTCACAGCGCCTGCTTTATACGGCGCAACAATCCCTGGTGAGCGTCAAACTTGCGCGCCTGCAAAACCTGGTCACCTTGTACAAGGCGCTCGGCGGCGGCTGGTTCGAGCGCAGCAGCTGAGAAACCCAGGCCCGCAACTCCGTTCGGTGGGAAATCAAAATAATGCCAACCGCGCCAGATCACCGGACATTTATTTCTTCAATTCAAAGACATAGGGAGACTATATCAATGCATTTCTAGAAACGGTCCGAAACAGCGTGCAATCGCCACACGGACGTGGTTCATATCTTTGACAAAATCCGCGTTGCGTTTTCGCGATTGTCTTGTATATTCCAGCCGCAGAGTCTTGATTTAACAAGACTCCCAGGGAGTTGGCAGCCTCGAAACCACTTTAGGTTTGCGTCTTTGTTCCACCGTGGGGCTTTATGATAAGTGCTTGGGAATGTTTCCACTTTGCAACGCTCGAATTGGTACGCTCGACGCCGATCAAGCAGCGCTTGGTCTGTGCGTACCGCAGACACCTCGCTGCTTTGCAGGAAAGTGAAATTCCCGTTGAAGTCCGCGAGTCCTACGGACAAGTGATGCGCAGTCTGTGCGGGGTTGCTCCCCTGCGCGGCGAGGATGCGGTGACTGCTTCGGTGCGCAAGATGTCGAACCAGGAAGCGGACGATTGCGCGGCGCAAATCGTGGAGATCTTCGGGCTGATGTGCAAGACGCACCACAGCGCAACGCGCTCAGGCAGCGTGGTTCAATTGCACTCCGTAGAACGCACGGCCGACGAATTCCCCGCTGCGGCGCTCATCGCCAGCGGCAACTAGCAGCCGGTCGGACTGGGGCTGGGGAAGCGCCCTCTCAATCGAGCTTGAAGTCGATGGAGTCCCAGCGCGTTGACTCCTGATGCCGCGCCTGGCGGCGCAAGGCATCGATCAAACTTCGCTCGTTCCATGCGCTGACTTCATCCGCGAGATCCTTGATGGCTTTCGGCAAAGGTGCGGTTGAGCCAAAGTTCTCCATGGCTACGATGGGCCGGTCAGCGGCTTTGGCAAAATTCATCTGAAACAACACCAGCTCGGGCGCGAGTTGATAAACCGCCGGCAGCACCACCAAGACTTCGCAGGGAGCGATCTGGCGGCGCAGGTCCTCGCGCTGCGCTTCCTTATCGATCGGCCGCAGCGCCTGAGGCTGGCTGGTGTTCACATAGTAAAACTTACCAGACGCCTCGAGGTACTCGAAGACGCGTGTATAGTCGTCATTTTCAGCCCACGCGTGGCTGACGAAGAGGCGAATGGGATCGGCCGTCATGTGGTTAGTGTAGCTCGCCAAACTCCAAGCGCGAAGCACCGCGCGCCGATACAATGCCTGGTGCGATTGCTGATTTACAATATACGGTATGCCACCGGCACGGGGCCCGCCTTTCACCTCCCGGTGCCGGGCGCCGGCTACCTTCGCTCCAGCCGCCACGTGCTGTCGCGTATTACCCGCTTCATCAAAGAGCAGGACCCTGACGTGGTAGGCCTCATCGAGGTCGATACCGGCTCGATTCGCACCGGCATGGTCAATCAGGCCGACTTTATTGCACGCTCGTTGGGTCATTATTCCACCTACGAGTGCAAGTACGGCGTCTCATCGGTCAACCACTTGGTGCCCATCGTGCGCAAGCAAGCCAACGCCTTTCTGGCCGCACCCAGAGTCAGGGGGGAACGGTTCCACTACTTCGACACCGGGATCAAGCGCCTCATCATCGAACTGGAGCTCGACGATATCGCCATCTTCTTGGTGCATTTATCCTTGAAATTCAGACACCGGCAATACCAGCTGCGCTACCTCTATGATCTGGTTCGCAAGACCGCAAAACCGGTGATCGTCGCCGGGGACTTCAACACCTACTGGGGAGATCACGAGATTTACCTGTTCACCCAGGCGGCAGGTTTGACCAGCGCCAATACGCAGGGCCTGTTCTCTTATCCCAGCCGCAGTCCTCGCAAAGAGCTGGATTTCATCTTGCACAGCTCGCGGATCGAAGTGAATCGATTCGAAATACCGGATGTGCAGTTCTCTGATCATCTTCCCCTGGTCTGCGATTTCACGATCCTCAACGCCGATCGAAAAGCCGCATGAGCAGCAACTGGACATTGCAGATCGACGCCGACCGCATTGCGTGGCTGACCTGCGACGTGGCGGACGCGTCGACCAATGTGCTGTCGGGCGCCGTGGTGCGCGAATTGGCGGAGAAGCTCACGGAGGTTGCGGCGTTGCGCCCGATCGGCATGGTGGTGCAATCGGCTAAGCGCAACGGCTTCATCGCCGGGGCCGACATCAAGGAATTCTTGGGGATTAGCTCCCCGGCGCAAGGCTACGAGCTGGTGCGCGCCGGACAATCGGTCGTGCAGCAGCTCGAGGATCTTCCCTTTCCGACCGTCGCCGCGCTGCGTGGATTCGCCTTAGGGGGCGGCCTCGAGTTGGCGCTCGCTTGCAGCTACCGGGTGGGTGCAGACGAGGCGGCGTTGTCGCTGGGGTTGCCCGAAGTGCTGCTCGGCATTCACCCCGGATTTGGCGGCACGGTGCGAAGCGTTCAGCTCATCGGTGTGCGGCCCGCTTTGGAACTCATGCTCAAAGGCCGTCCGTTCAAGGGTGCGCGTGCCCTGAACGCAGGATTACTGGATGATCTCGCGCCGCCCGCCGAACTCGCAACGCGCGCCAAGTCCCTGCTGCTGCGCCGTCCGCCAAAGCGAACCGCGCCCTTCGTCGAGAGGCTGATGAATTCAAGTGCGGTACGCCCGTTCATCGCGAGGCAAACCGTCGCCGCGTTGCGGCACAGCGTTCGGCGCGAGCACTACCCTGCCCCCTATGCCATCGTGGATCTTTGGCAACACCACGGCGCCGCGGGTGCCGCTGCCTACGAGGCCGAGGCGAGATCGATCAGCGAGCTGATGTGCACGGCGTCCTCGCGCAACCTGGTCCGCGTCTTCATGCTGCAGGATCGCCTCAAAAGTTTGGGTGGAGATTCAACCGCCGAATTCAAGCACCTGCATGTTATCGGTGCCGGCGTCATGGGCGGCGACATCGCTGCCTGGGCGGCGTTTCGCGGCATGACAGTAACCCTGCAGGATCGCAGCGAGGAGCTGATACAGCCGGCCCTGCGCCGCGCTCGATCTTTCTTCGAGAAGCGCCTCAAGGATCCGGCGCCGGCGGCCGAAGCGATGTCGCGCCTCAAGATGGATGTCCGGGGCGACGGCGCCGACGACGCCGACATCGTCATCGAAGCCATTTTCGAAGACGCCGAGGCGAAGCAGGCGCTGTACGCCGAGCTCGAACCTAAGCTCAAGCCCGCCGCCGTACTCGCGACCAACACCTCCAGCATCAAGATCGAAACTCTGTGCCGGAACCTGCGCGATCCCAGCCGGCTCGTCGGCATTCATTTCTTCAATCCCGTCGCGCAGCTGCAGCTCGTGGAAGTGGTCCAAGGCGCAAGCACCCGGCAGCAGGCCGTGCAAGACGCGCTCAAGTTCACCCGCAAGCTCGACAAGCTGCCGTTGCCCTGCAAGAGCGCTCCTGGATTTGTCGTGAATCGCATCTTGACGCCATACGTCAATGAAGCTTTCTTTGCGCTCGAAGGCGCTGTGCCCGCGGCGGTGATCGACCGTGCGGCGGTGCAATTCGGCATGCCGTTGGGCCCTATTGAACTCACGGATGTGGTGGGCCTGGACGTTTCTCTGCACGTCGGACGAGTCTTGGGCGAGGCCTTGCACCGGGACGTGCCGCAAATCTTGATCAAATTGGTGGAACAAAAAAAACTCGGCCGCAAAAGCGGCGAGGGTTTCTATCGCTGGCGGGACGGAAAGGCGCAGAAGGATGCGAGTCAGAACGCGGCCGAGCCTGAGGATCTGCAGGATCGGCTGATTTTGCCCATGCTCAACGAAGCGGTTGCCTGTCTGCGCGAAGGTACGATTCAAGACGCCGATTTACTGGACGCGGGTGCGGTATTTGCGACGGGTTTCGCGCCTTTTCGCGGCGGGCCGCTGCAATATGCCAGGGAGCGCGGCGTCGCGAACGTTACTCACCGCCTGAATGATCTGGCGGACCGCTACGGCGAGCGCTTTCGCCCAGACGCTGGGTGGAACCTCATCTCTCCTTGACCCATATCCGATGTGAGCCACGGCTGACCTGCGCCATCGCCGCGTATGGTAGGATTCACAGGCAAAATCATAGGGTTTCAAAGCCTGGGGGCAGAAGAATTTCTTAATGGACGAGCGACCGGTCGACCTTGCTGTTTTAAAGACCTTCTCGCCGCTTGACGGCCTGAAGGCGGAGAACCTGCACGCGCTCGCCCGCAAAACGGTCATTCGCGAATTGGGCATGGGCCGCGTGCTGTTCAAAGAGGGCGACACCGACAAGCGCACCTTCTATCTGGTGGCCGGCCAGGTCGAGCTCAGGGCGGACGATCGCACCATGGGTGTGATCAAGGCCGGCACGGCCGAAGCGCGTGCCGCGCTGGCGCCGGGCTTGCCGCGCAAGTTCACGGCGCGCGCCGCGATGGATCTTGAATACATCATGATCGACAGCGACTTGCTCGACGTACTGCTGACCTGGGATCAAACCGGCCAGTACGAGGTCGCTGAGCTGCGGGGCGACGGCTTGGATGTCACGGGCGATTGGATGACCACGCTGTTGCAGACCAAGGCGTTTCATCGCATTCCGCCGGCCAATATTCAAGCGATCTTCATGCGCATGCAGCGCATCAACTATCGTGCCGGCGATATCGTCATCAAACAGGGCACCGAGGGCGATTACTTCTACGTCGTGGTGGCCGGGAAATGCATCGTCATGCGTGAAACGCCGCTGAACAAGGAAGGCATCAAGCTTGCGGAATTGGGGCCCGGCGACAGCTTTGGCGAAGAGGCGTTGATTGCCGAGGCCAAACGCAACGCAACCGTCACCATGTCGACGGACGGCACGTTGATGCGCCTCGGCAAGAATGATTTTCAAACCTTGCTGAATGAGCCTCTGTTGCAGTGGGTCGATCAGCAGAAAGCCCGGGAAATCGTCGCCGGCGGCGGCAAGTGGCTGGATGTGCGCCTGCCCAGCGAATTTCAGAATTTCCGCATCGATGATGCGGTGAACATCCCGCTGTACTTCATTCGACTGAAGATCAACGCCCTGGACAAGAACACGCAGTACGTCGTGTGCTGCGACACGGGTCGGCGCAGCTCCGCGGCCGCGTATATATTGAGCGAGCGGGGATTTGAAGCGTATGTGCTGAAAGGTGGACTCGCTGCGAGCGAAGCCGCCCGCTCGCGCAGTGCCTGACCCGGCGCCGGGACAGGGACCGAGCGGCGGCAAGGGACCTGACAGCTACGTTCCCAAGCCCCGGTTCGAATACAAGGCGCCATCGATCATCGCGGAGCACAAGTATCTCGCCGTTATTTTCGTGCTGGCGATCATGGCGGCGACGGTGTATCTGATCAGAGCGCCGCACAAACCGCTTACCATCGAACCTCCGCCACCCCCGCCGGTTTACATTGAGCCGATTCCGCAGCGGCCCGCCCCGGATTCGCCCGCCGGGCGCTCATGACACCAGCGCTTCGGGCCTGACGGTGGCGCGCATTTCGATCGGCCTTCCGTAACAGCGCTGGTACGCCTGCCCGTAGTTCATGCCGCTGTCGCGGAACGGCGAGCGCTCGAGCTTATTGGTCCAGATCGCGACGCGGATGCGCTCGCGACGGTCATCGACGTTTGTACCCTTGAGAAGCTCGCCGTTGACCGAGAATTCCCGGATGAATTCCAGCTCGATGTCCCGATCCAGATGCGTGAGCGGCTGCATTCCCCGCAGCATGCCGCGGCCGGGGCGCATTTGTCTGTCTGCCAGCGTACAAAACTGAATCGGCCGTCCTACATCGTGTGGGTCGGCTTGTCGCCGCCGAGCGCGCCGGCGAGATAATTTTCAATTTTCTTTTGCGTGTTGCCGCGGTCCTGATCGCTGAACTGAACGCCTATTCCGGCGGTCCTCTTGCCCTGCGCTCCCTTCGGCGTCATCCATATCACGCGGCCGGCCACGGGCAGCTTCTCTTCCTCACCCATGAGATTGAGCAGCATGAACACCTCGTCCCCCAGACGATAATTGCTGTTCGTCGGAATGAACAAGCCGCCGTTTCTCACGAAAGGCATATAGGCGAGATACAGCGCGCTCTTATCCTTGATGGTAAGCGTCAGCAGACCTGGTTTATTACTTGGGCTTCGCAATTCCTAGGTTTCCCACAATAAGCATTACTTCCCCAGCGCGGTTCGACCGCCGACCAGCAAGGCCTCGAGCGCCAGTTGTTGATTCATACCGGTCGATGCGAGACGCCGGACATCACGCGCAGCGTCCAGCAGCTCGAATAGGGCCCTTATCTTGGGCTTAAGTAAAGCGGCAGGCAAGCGGACCGGTTCCGCAGTTTGATGCGAAGTCGCTGCTCCGAGTGTTGCATGTACGCGCTGTGTGATCCAGTTCTCAAGCCAAGTGATACGTACCCCCGGACTGGATCGGACCCAGCGATCCGCCAGCAAAGTCACGTCCACTGACCCTTCAGCCAGTTCGGCGATGCTTTGGCGCATGTCGGCATCGATCGCCTCCAGGCCCTCGGCATCCAATTGCACGGCAAGCAGCGGCGCACCGCCGGTCAGGGACAGCGTGGCGTGCCACGGATTCTTGCCGGGCGCGTTCGCTTGCAGCCACGCAATGGCATCGTCCGTCGCGGGCGGGCGCAAGCTTAGGCGCAGGCAACGGCTGGCGACCGTGGCCGGCAGCCGGTGGTTTGGCCGGGCGATCATGATGAGCACGGTGTCGGCGGACGGTTCCTCCAGGGTCTTCAGGAACGCATTGGCGCCGTTGGTGTTCAACGCTTCCGCGCCCTCGATGACGCCCACCTTGTGGCCGCCGCGATAGCTCTTCAACGTCAAGGAGTCAATGAGCTGACGTACCTGATCGATTTTGATCTGCTGGGCGTCCTCTTCCAGGCGCACGACATGGGCATCGGGGTGGCTGTCGGAGCGCAGCAAGCGGCATGAAGGGCACGCATCGCAAGGCCGGGTGCCCGGCGACTCGCACAATACCAAAGCGGTCATCCAATTCGCCAGTTGCTCCGCGCCCAACCCGGGCACACTCAACACCAACAGCGAATGCGGCAGATGGCCCGATTCAAGCGCGGTGCGCAGGCGCTGCTGCGGCTCTTTGAGCCAAGGCAGTGAATCGGCACTCAAGAAATCCATGATCGCACTTTGAGTTGCTCGAGAATGCGCGCGCCAACCTCTTCGACCGATCGCGTGGCATCGATGATGGCGATGCGATCGGGTTCTGCCGCCGCCCGCGCGCGGTAAACGCGTGTTACGCGCTCGAAGAATTCACTCCTTTCGCGTTCAAAGCGATCCTCGGGCGATCCGGCATTTCGCCGCCGCGCACGCGCCAACGCCTTCTCGACGGGCGCATCCAGCAACAGCGTGAGGTGTGGACGCAGCGTCCCCTGGACCATGGATTCCAATTCGCCGATGGTGTCCAAGCGCAACTGCCGCCCGCCACCTTGGTAGGCATAGGTGGCGTCGGTGAACCGGTCGCAAATGACCCAACACCCCGCTCGCAGATTCGGTTCTATGTAATTCGCGAGATGCACCGCGCGCGCCGCAAACATGAGCAGCAACTCCGCCGTCGGCGGCAGTGTCTCCTCACGCGCGGTCAGCACCACGTCGCGTATGCTCTCGGCGAGCGGCGTGCCCCCCGGTTCACGGGTCACGACATGCGCGATACCCAAGGATTTCAAAGCTTCGGACAAGCGCGCCACTTGCGTGCTCTTGCCCACCCCTTCAATCCCCTCCATCGTGACGAACCGCCCGACCGCACTCATCGCGCGGATTCCTGGGCCGCCTTACGCTGATGCGCGACGTAGGCCGCGACTGCGGCATTGTGCCGCTCGAGCGTGGCGGAGAAAACGTGGCTGCCGTCTCCTTTGGTCGAAGCGACAAAATAGATGGCGTCGGTTTTCTCCGGACGAGCCGTTGCGCGAATGACCGCGGCACCGGCCAGCGCAATGGGCGTCGGCGGCAGGCCGGCGCGGGTATAGGTGTTGTAAGGCCCATCGGTACGCAAATCCACGGTGTGAATATCGCCGTCGTACTGCTCACCCAAGCCGTAGATGACGGTGGGATCCGCTTGCAAGCGCATGCCCAGCTTCACGCGATGCAGGTATAAGCCGGCAATCTTGGCAAGTTCCTGCTGCAATCCGCTTTCCTTCTGGACGATTGAGGCCATGATCAACAGCTCATTGGCATTGCGCAAGGGCAGATCCGGATCTCGATCCGTCCATGCCGCCTGCAGTTCCCGAACCAGCGCAGTATGTGCCTGACGGAGCAATTCGATGTCCGTGGTGCCGCCGATGAAGCGGTATGTCTCGGGCAGGAACTGGCCTTCGGCGTCGGTGCCGGGCGACCCGAGCTTGGTCATGATGTTGGCCGACTGCACCGACCATGCCGTGTCCCGCGGCAGCGTCGACACGATGTCGGGATTGCGCCGCAGGGCATCGAGCAAGTCCTGAACGCGCCAACCATCCACGATCGTCAACGAATGCAGCAGCACCTGGCCGTTCACCATTTTCGTCAGCAGTTCGCGCGGCGTGGTGCCGGGCTGGATTTCGTATTCGCCCGCCTTGACCGCCGGCGCCAGTCCTTTCAACCTCGCATACAAGATCCACGCTCTTGGCCGGGCGACGATTCCCTGCGCGGTCAGTTCCGTCGCCACATGGGCGAAACTCGCTCCGGGCGGCACTTTGAATCGCATCGGCGCCGTCAGCTTCAAGGGGACATCGAGACTGCGAACGCCGGACCATAAAACCGCGGCCGCAGCCGCGGCCAGCAGCAACACGGCAAGAGCAATACCGATGCGCAGGATTCGGGTCACTGCCTATCCAGCAGCGAGCGCAGCCGTGCGGCGGTGTCAAAGCGCTCAAAGCGCAGCTTACCCAAGCGCGCGCATTCAATCGTGCGCACCGAGCGTATCCCGACGACGGCGTTGCTCATGAACACTTCCTCGGCAGACTTCAGGTCTTCCCAGCGGATGCGCCGCTCCACGCGGCGCAGGCCCAAGCTTGCGGCACGTCCCAAAATCCAGCGGCGCATGACACCGGCCACACCGCAACGATCCAGCAGCGGCGTCAGCAAAACAGTGCCGCGCCTGAGAAACAAGTTGGACATCGTACCGCACACCCAGTTGCCATCGACATCCCGCATCAGTCCTTCCCAGATGCGGGCGTCCGTCCACTCACCGCGCGCCAACACCGAGTCGAGTCGGTTCAATGTTTTCAGGCCTGCGAGGCTCGGAGTTGTGCTCAAGCGCGTCGCACAGACGCGCAGCCGGACTGCCTTTGCCGCTTCCGCCGAAATCTCGCGCGGCAGCGCCTCGAGGGTCACGATTCGCGTGGCGCGTTCGCGCCCCGACGGCCGATAGCCCCTTGGCCCGCAGCCTCGGGTAACGATCAGCTTCAGAACTCCCTCCCTGCGGCCGGCAGCGATGCGCTCGAGTTCGCGGCGCATGAGAAGCGTCTTGGGTGCCTGGATCTGCAACCGCTTGCAACCCCGGTAGAGGCGATCGAGGTGAAAGTCCAATAGCCTGACGCGGCGCCGCTGCACTCTCATGGATTCAAAAACGCCGTCGCCGTATTGCAGGCCCCGATCGCGATAACTCAAGGTCGAGCGGCGCCGGCCATTGATCCAAACGCTCACAGTCGGATATCCAAGGCGCGCAGCAGTCCTTCGGCCTTGGCCCTTGTTTCAGCCAATTCTTGAGCCGGAACAGAGTCCGCGACAATGCCGGCGCCGGCGCGAAACTTGAGCGAGGCACCTTGCGCGGTGATGGTGCGGATCAGAATATTGAGGTCGCAACTGCCGTCGCGATTCAAATAGCCGATCGATCCTGTATAGGCACCCCGGCCGCAGCCTTCCAGTTCGGCGATGATTTGCATGCAGCGAATCTTCGGACAGCCGGTGATCGTGCCGCCCGGAAACAACGCACGAATGACGGCGATCGGCGATACGCCGGTTCGCAAGCGGCCGCTCACATTCGAGACGATGTGATGCACATGGGCGTAGGTCTCGACGCTCATGTATTCGTCGACGTGAACCGAACCGCCAATGCACACGCGACCCAGGTCATTGCGCTCCAAATCGATCAGCATCACATGTTCCGCGCGCTCTTTCTCGTTGTTCAGCAGCGAGCGAATCAGCGCCTCATCATCCTCGGGACTGGCGCCACGCGGCCGAGTACCTGCGATTGGACGCGTTGAAACGGCGCCTTCGCGAACGGCCACCAGGCGCTCCGGAGAGGAACTCAGCAATGCAAAATCCTCGTGGCGCAGGATGGCCGCAAAGGGACTGGGGTTGGTGCTGCGCAATCGCCGGTAGATGGCAACCGGGCTGAGCGGCCGCGACGCCGTCGCCTGCCATTGCCGCGAAAGATTGGTCTGGTACACATCGCCCGCAGCCGTATATTCGAGAGCGCGATGCACCGCCGCGAGAAATTTGGACGGATCCTCTTCGTCGATCTGGAACAACGCGCCGTGAGCAGGCGCCGCGGCACGCAAATGCCTGACGCGCCGTTCGAAATCATCCAGCATGGCTTCGCAGCCCGGTTCGGCGACGAGCCAGCCCTCCCCCGTGGCGCGATCGCGCAACCACGCCGCGGGTGTGCGCATTGCCAGCGCGATGAACGGATCCGGACTTCGCGGCAACGTCAAACGCGATTCGATTTCCGACGCCAGCTCGTAGCCGAGGTACAGCAGCCAACCGCCGGTGAACGGCAAGCGCGCCGAAGCAACGGACGCTGCATCGGACGATGCAACGGCCGACGCGTCGGCCGACGCGTCGGCCGATTCTGCCGGCCGCAACGCTGTCCACCAGTCCTCGAGGGCGCGCAAGAATCCCTGTTCACCCGCATGCGGACCGATCAATCGCCTCTCCGCATCGAGCAGCAGGTGCTCGCCGGAGGCAAAGGGCAGGACATCGTAGCGGGCGCCGGGCCCGGCTGACAGGGCTGAACCACTCTCGAGCAGTCCCGGATATTTTTCCGGAAACTGTTCGACGAGATCTAGCGGCTCAAATTCGGCGGAAAATGAGCGAACCGTTCGTGCCACCGAACCCGAATGAATTCGATAGGGTGTAGGTGAGCGGCATTTGACGCGCGGTGTTCGGCACGTAGTCAAGGTCGCAACCCTCGCCCGGCTGGTGCAAGTTGATGGTGGGGGGCGCCACTTGATCGCGCAGCGCCAGTACCGAGAAAATGGCCTCGACCGCTCCGGCAGCACCCAGCAAGTGGCCGGTCATGGATTTCGTGGAGCTCACGGCCAGCTTGTCCGCAGCCGCGCCGAACGCGCGGCGTATCGCGAGTGTTTCGGCACGGTCGCCGAGCCCGGTTGAGGTGGCGTGAGCGTTGACGTACTGCACTTGATCGGGATTCAGCTGCGCATCGGTGAGTGCCTTGGACATGGCCTTGCGCGCACCCTCGCCGTCCTCGGGAGGCGCCGTGACGTGGAAGGCATCGCCGCTCATGCCGAAGCCGACGACTTCCGCGTAGATTTTCGCGCCCCGGGCCCTTGCATGCTCGTACTCCTCGAGCAACATCGCGCCCGCACCGTCTCCCATGACGAAACCATCGCGATCCTTATCCCAGGGCCGGCTCGCACCCTGTGGATCCTCATTGCGTTGCGACAGCGCCTTCGCCTGGGCGAAGCCGCTCATGCCGGTAACGCACGTCGCCATCTCGGAACCGCCGGCCAGCATCGCATCCGTCTCGCCGTACTGGATCAGGCGCATCGCCAATCCCAGTGAGTGAGTGGAAGTCGTGCAGGCCGTGGCGACCGCCAAATTCGGGCCGGTGATCTTGAAGGCGATCGACAAGTGCCCGCTGACCAAATTGATGATGCTGGCGGGGATGAAAAACGGCGAGACTTTCTTCGGAGATTTCGTCTCCAGATATTTATCGTAAGTCTCTTCGATCGACTCCAGGCCGCCCATGCCCGATCCCATCATGATGCCGATGCGATCCGAATTTGTCTCGGTCACCTCGAATCCGGAATCGCGCATCGCCTGAATGCCGGCCACGACGCCATACTGCATGAACGCGTCCATGCGGCGCGCGTCCTTGGCGCTCATGTAGGGTTCCAGCTCCAACTTTCTGATTTCGCCGCCGAAGTGCGTTGGAAAGCCGCTGGTATCGAAGCGCTCGATGGGCGCGATACCGCTGCGTCCGCCCAAGATGGAAGCCCACGCAGTCGCCACGTCGTTGCCTACCGGCGAGACGATTCCAAGACCCGTAATGACGACGCGTCGTTTGCTCAACATCAACCCCCAGCTAGGTTTTGAACAAGGACGAAGTGCGCGGGATCAACGGAGCTTCAGGCCTTGCCCTTGTGCGAATTGATATAGTCGATTGCCTGCTGCACCGTGGTGATCTTTTCGGCGTCCTCATCCGGAATTTCCGTCTCGAATTCTTCCTCGAGCGCCATCACCAGTTCAACCGTGTCCAGCGAGTCTGCCCCCAAATCATCGACGAACGAGGCATCATTGGTGACTTCTTCTTCTTTTACGCCCAGCTGTTCGGCCACGATCTTTTTAACCTGCTGCTCAACAGTACTCATCTTTTTGGTGTCCTCTCGGAATTGCTATTCATGCGGTTTCAGAACCCCTGCGACCAGCGGCATCGACCGGGCGCGTATTTTATGTGAACGCGGCGGCGGCGGCTACCTTGACCGCACATTTGATGGCAGGCATACCCAGGATTGCTTGACAAAACAGCTCCACTGAGGGTGTTTCTCAGGCCCAAAAGCGCTCATGGCATGTACATCCCGCCGTTCACGTGCAGCGTTTCGCCGGTGATATAGGCCCCGTCAGCAGAACATAAAAATGCCACCGCCGCGGCAATATCGGCCGGCTGGCCGAGCCTTCCCAAGGGGATTTGAGCATTGAGCGCGGCATGCTGTGCCTCGTTCAACGCGCGTGTCATGTCCGTATCGATGAAACCGGGGGCAATCGCATTGGCCGTGATGCCGCGGGAGCCGACTTCGCGAGCCAACGATTTGGTAAATCCGATGATACCGGCCTTGGCGGCGGCATAATTCGCCTGGCCGGGATTGCCGGTCAGCCCGACCACCGAGGTGATACTGACAATGCGCCCCTTGCGGGCTTTCATCATGCCGCGCAAGACGGCCTTGGACAGTCGAAACACGGAGGCCAGATTGGTTTGGATGACGGCATCCCAGTCATCCTGCTTCATGCGCAGCAAGAGGGTGTCGCGGGTGATGCCGGCATTGTTGCATAGAATACCGACGGGCCCTTCCTTCGCCTCGATATCGTCAATCAGCGCATCGATCGACTCCTGGCTGACCACGTCGAGCACGGCACCGCGTCCGCCGCGCGCCGCGAGATTGTGAGTGATGCGAGCCGCCCCGTCCGACGTCGTCGCCGTGCCGATGACCCGCGCCCCATCGCTGCAGAGTCGTTCCGCAATGGCCGCGCCTATGCCGCGCGAGGCGCCGGTGACCAATGCAATCTCTCCGTTCAACATTTATGCCACCGCCGCCAGCGCATCATCGAAAGCCTGCGGATCTTCCAGCGCCAGCATTTTAAGATCCCGATTCTTGTCCACGCGCCGATTCAACGCCGTCAATACTTTGCCCGGACCGCACTCGAGTATTTGCGTCGCGCCCGCGGAAATCATGGTGCGCACGGTCGCCGCCCAGTACACCGGCGTCGACAATTGCCTGACCAGCCCGCTGCGTATATCAGCCGCGCCGGAGTGTATCTTGCAATCGACGCCGTACACCTTCGCCGTGGAGCGCTCCGCGAACGGTGTGCCGGCCAGCCGAATTCGCAATTTTTCGGCAGCGGGCTGCATCAGAGAGCTGTGCGCGGGAACGCTCATGGGCAGCGCCATCGCGCGACGCGCTCCTTTGGCGGTCGCGATCTCGATGGCGCGAGCCACGGCGGTGGCGAGCCCCGCGATCACCACCTGTCCGGGCGCGTTGAAATTCACCGCTTCGACTATCTCGCCCTGCGCCGCCTCCTGACAGGCCGCCTCGACGTCGGCATCTTCCAGTCCCAATATGGCGGCGATCCCGCCTTGGCCGCTCGGCACGGCCTCCTGCATGAGTTCACCGCGGTATTTCACGAGGTCCACGGCGGTCTTGAAGCTCAAATACTCTGCCGCCACCAAAGCGCTGAATTCCCCCAGGCTATGACCCGCCATCATCGCCGGCGTGGCTCCGCCGCGCTCGCGCCACAGCCGATACGTCGCGACGCCGGCCGTCAGCATTGCCGGCTGGGTGCACTCGGTCGAATTCAGCAACTCCGCGGGACCTTCCTGGCAGCGCTGCCACAGATCGTATCCCAGCACGCCGCTCGCCTCGGCGAAGGTCGCTGCGATGACCGGCGAAACTCTGGCCAAGGCGCTCATCATGCCGATGGACTGGGAAGCCTGGCCGGGAAATACAAAGGCAAGCGACATGAACTGATAATCCTCAAGCCTGTGAACGGTGGCGAATTATAGCGGTCCGCCACGACAGTGCAGCTCCTACCGCAAATCCGCACGCCGCGCCATACAAATGGGCATCGACTACCACCAGCGGTGCTGGATGCCCACCCCACTGCTCCCAGGCCAATTTGGCGCACAATCCCACGGACAGTATCCAGCGGTCCCAGCTGCGCGCCGCAAGATGCTTCGCCGCCCCGGCCGCCATGACGGTATGCAGAACTCCCGATGCGCCCACATACCAGCTGACACGTGGGCTCAGCCACCAAAGGCCGGAACTGATCGCCAAGGCCCCGCTCAATACGATCGCACACCACTCGACCGCATCGTAGTCCTCTGCGAACAAGGACCACACCAGCACCAATCCCAGTTCGTTCAGGATCAAGTGGCGGGCATCGAGGTGCACGATGTGGGCCGTAAGCAACCGCCACCAACCCCCCGCCGCAATAGCACTGCGATCATAGCGCAGCAACGCGCTGACGCTGTCGCCAAGACCCAACACGGCGCCCAGCAGCAGCAAAATCAGAAGCAACCAAATCCATCGGCCGCGATCCCACTGTAGTGCCGCAGCGATCTGTGCGTAGCCAGGTGCGGCATCACGGGGCATCGAGGTTCTCTATTTTGCTATCATCCCAGGAATTTTCGAGGTCACTATGCGCAATCGCCACAGCGGTTTTACCCTAATTGAAATCATGGTCGTCGTGGTCATTCTGGCAGTGCTCGGCGCACTCGTGGTGCCGAATATTTTGGGCAAGGTTGATACGGCGCGCGTGACGGCGGCAAAGACCGATATCCGCTCGATTGGCACGGCTCTGGACCTCTATCGACTGGACAATTTCAAATATCCGACCACCGAGCAAGGCCTGCAGGCGCTGGTCAAGCAACCCGTGGACCCGACCATCACCAACTATCCGGCCCACGGCTACTTGACATCCATTCCCAAGGACCCGTGGGGCAACCCTTATCTTTATACCAGTCCGGGCGCGGACGGACGTGAATACGACATCACCTCCTACGGCCGCGACGGCAAACCCGGCGGCGAAGGTCCCGACGCCGACATCAACAGCTTTTCAATCGAATCGAAATAGGCCTCGCTGAAGGCGATGGCGCAACATGCGCAGCAAAGGCTTTACTCTCGTCGAAATCCTGGTCGTGATCGTGATCATGGCCGTGGTCATTTCGATCACCGTATTGTCGGTGAGCTCGACGGGACGCGACAGCCAGCTCGATGAGGAGAGCCGGCGCATCGAGGGATTGGTCGGATTGTTGCATGAACGCGCGCTCTTGGAAGGCCGGGACTTCGGACTGCGCATCGAGCCCGCCGCCTATGAATTCGTGGTCTACGATCCGCGCCGCGACCGCTGGATGATGCTCGATCAGGAGCGCGAATTTCGGCACCGTGATCTGCCCAAGGGCATTACATTTCAACTGCAGCTCGATTCGCAAACCGTCGTGATCAAACCCATCGACAGGAATCTGTCCAGCGGCGATCAGCCCAATCCCCAGGTGGCGATCGCCGCGAGCGGCGAAGGAACCCCGTTCCGCCTGACCCTGCAGCGGAATGCCACCCAGGCCAAGGCGTCGGTGGACGGCGATGCGCTCGGGAAAATCTCGCGCGAGGATTCCAACAAAGTGGAAAAGCGCAGTTGAATCGTTCACGCGCCGGCGGCTTTACATTGGTCGAAGTATTGGTCGCGCTGATGATCGTGGCGGTGGGGCTGACGGCGCTCATGGTGGCCGTCAACGGTACCGCGCGCACCAGCGGTTTTTTACGCGACAAGACGCTTGCCCAATGGATTGCGCTCAATCGCCTCACGGAGGTGCGGCTCAACGTGGTCAAGTTCGGCCAAAACACCGATACCGGGGAACTCGATTTCGGCAATCGCAAGTGGCATTACGATACTCGCTACTTCGACACCAGCATTGCCAGCATGAAACGCGTGGTGGTCCGGGTATACCTCGGCGACGCAAAAACCAAGGGCAACGCCATCGCTCAGGCGGTCGGTTTTCTGGGTGCTTCGCTCGCCACGCCGGGTTCCGTTGGTGTCGACTGGACGGCGGGGACTTTCACCACGCCCGCCCCGGGCACGCCCACGACCACCCCGCCCGGCAACAATCCGCCCGGCAACCATCCGCCCGTCGCCAATCCGCCGGGTACGCCCATTGCGCCGGCGCCGGTTCCGCCTGCTGTCCCGCCGCCGGCGCAATGAAGCGGCCGTCCACAAAATCACGCGAGCGCAACGCGGGTTTCACCTTGGTCGAAATCTTGGTGGCGTTGCTGATCCTGGCGATCATGTCGGCGCTGGGCTATTCGACCTACCGAGCCGCACGCGTCTCGGCCGAACGCACCGAAGTGTCGTTGAAGCGCTCGCGTGAGATCGAATTCGGCATGCGTGTCATGGCCTCGGACTTTGCGCAGTTGGTGCCGCGGCCGGTGCGGGACATTTTGGGCCAAAGCAGGCGTCCCGCGTTCCACGGTACGCCGGGCGCCGGCAGCGTCACCGTCACCTCGGCCAGCTTGGGCGCGAGCTCGACGTCGAGCTCAAACTCCGGCCTGAGCTTCAATTCAGGCTCCAGTCCCAGTCCCGGCTTGAGTTTCAATTCCGGATCCAGCTTTGGATCCACGACCGATCCGAATGCCGTTTCCATGGTCGATTTGACCCGCGCCGGCTGGTCCAACACCGCTGGGCAACAACGCAGCACCCTGCAACGAGTCTCCTACGCCTTGGTCGGCGAAGTGCTCAAGCGCAGCTACCAAACCAATCTTGACACCGTGCAAGGCAATAAACCCGTGGTGCAAGACCTGCTCACCGGGGTGAAGGGTGTGCAGCTTCGCTACCTCGATGGCAATCAAACCTGGCAAAACCAATGGCCGGAAACCACCACTATTCAAGGTGGCTCGAATGCGGCGGCGGACAACCAATCGCGGCCGGTGGCGGTGGAAATTATCGTGCAATTCAAGGATTGGGGACCCATCCGGCGCGTGATCGAGGTGTCCGGGTGAGGGGGTTTAGCGGCGGCGGGAAAAGGCAGCGCGGCGTCGCGCTCATCATCGCCCTCATTCTCGTGGCACTGGCCACCATTCTGGCCACGAAACTGAGCTTTGACGGATTTCTTGAACTACGCCGGACGACCGGTGTGCTGGCTGCGGAACAGGCGCTGCAATTCGGCTTGGGCGCCGAGGCGCTGGCCGCGGATGTGCTCATACAGGATCTGCAAACCAGCGCCCAGGCCACCACCTTGGCGGGCCCCTGGGCGCAGGCGACGCAGCCCTTGCCCATCACGCCGGACAATAATCCTGAAGGCGAGCCCATCGGCACCATGCAGGGCCAATTGGAAGACATGCAGGGGCGTTTCAACTTGAACAGCCTCGCGCGCTTGGGTCCCGACGGCGTCACTGAGGATCCGCGGCCGCTGCAGCAATTCCAGCGATTGCTGGCCTCGGTGGGCGTGGAGCCCAAGTGGGCGGGATTGGCACGCGATTGGATCGATCAAGACGATGTCGTGGGCAATCCGGACGGCGCCGAAGATGCGGTCTACACCTCGCAAACTCCTCCCTACCGCACCGGCAACTGGCCCATGATGTCGCCCAGCGAGTTGATGAATCTTCCCGGCTTCGGCGCCGACCGCTACCGCAAGATCGCCCCCTACGTCACAGCGCTGCCCAATGCCGACAGCAAGATCAATGTCTGCACGGCTCCTGCCCTGGTGCTGGAGAGCCTGGTGGAAGGCTTGAACGGCGAATGGTCGAACAGCCCGGCCGTGCTGGCCAATGGCCGCAAAACCGGCTGCTTCCCCGACGTGACCACCTTCACCAACGTCGCCACGAGCTTCGCCGGGCCAAAAGCCATGGCGAGCATCGGCAACCCCATCGGCACGCAAAGCCAGTACTTCCAGCTCACCACGCGCGTCATGCTTGGCACTACGGAGTTCACCTTGTACAGTCTTTTGTTTCGCGGCCCGACCAAGATCACGCCGCTGCTGCGCTCATTTGGGACGCCTTAAGATACATGCCGCAATCACTGCTTTTACGCCTACCGCCGGCCGGCCAAGAAGAGACCGAATGGCTGACGCTGGATGAGACCGGTGCGCCGACGCCGACAAGGCAACGCGGATCCTTGAGTCTTGCGGCCGCGGTCTGGCGCAGCGGACGAGTCGTGGTGCTCGCGCCGGCAACTCAGGTTCTGTTGGCCGAGCCGGAACTGCCGCCCGGCAGCGGCGCAAAACTCGCCCGCGCCGTGCCCTTCGCGCTGGAAGAGCAACTGACGGAGGATGTCGACCTCTTGAGCTTCGCGATCGGCCGCCGTCGCGGCAACAGCGGCACGCCGGTCGCCGTGGTGTCGCGCGCGGTGCTGAGGGCGTGGCTGTCCGAGCTGAACGCCGCCGGATTCGATCCGCAGGCGATATACGCGGATATCTCTCTCATGCCGGAGAATCCCAGCCAAACGGTACTGTGGCTGGAGAAGGAACGGCTCGCGGTGCGGCGGCCCGGCGCCCTGCCCTTCGCCGTGGAACTCTCGCCGGTCAAGGAGGCCCTGGTGGTTGCCGGGGTCATTGCCGATCCGCTCGAATCGACCGAGGAGCCAAAACCCAAGGAGAGCGCCGTCCTTTACGTGACGCGCGAAGATTGGGCGAGGGTTCAAGGTGAATTTGAAGACTTGCTGGAAGATTTCGCTTCGCTGAAGGTTCAATTGTTGACGGATGGTCCGCTGCCGTGGCTGGCGCGCGGCATCGAAGCGCCCGATGCCGTTAATTTGCTGCAAGGCGAGTTTTCGCGGACCACGGACTATAGTGAGCGATGGCGTCAATGGCGGGTTGCCGCTGCGCTCGCCGTGGCCCTGCTGGTCGTTCACGTTGCCGCACAAGCGCTGCAGATTCGCCACGCCAAACATGAATCCGCGGCCCTCGATGGCGAGATTTCGCAGGTATTTTCCCAAAGCATGCCCGGCGATACGCTCACCGATCCGCGCCGCCAAATGCAAACCAAGCTGGAGAGAATCCGCAAATCCGGCGCGGGTCCGCAATACTTTCTTCGCACCTTGCAGACGCTGAGCGGCGCCCTGGCGGTGACACCGAAAACCGCCATCAGCGCCTTGAGCTATCGCGACGATGCACTCGACATGACCGTGAGCGCGCCCAGCCTCGCGGCGCTGTCGCAACTGACCCAGTTCGTGGGCAAGGAAGGCCTCGCGGCGGAAATTCAGTCCTCGAACCCCGTGGCCGCGGGTGTTGAAGCTCATCTTCACGTTCGCGGCCAATCCGCGAAGGCGCGCCGATGAACAAGCTGAAAAACTGGTATGCAAGCCTGCAGCAGCGCGAACAGCGGGTGGTCGCCATCGGCGCGATCGCCTTGGGGCTCATCATTTTGATCGGCGGCATTCTGATGCCGTTGCAATCCGCCGTATCGAGCGCGCTCAAGGGAACCGATACGCGGCGCGAAGATTTGGCCTGGATGCGGGTGAATGCACCCGAAGTCCGCGCCTTTGGCGCCCAGCTTCCCGCCGACACCGGGGAGGCGCCGGTGGTGCTGGTGGACCGGGTTGCCCGCGAAGCCGGACTGGCAACTGCACTGCGCGGCACTCAGCCCAATGCCACCGGCGGAGTGCGCGTGCAATTGGAGGCAGCGCCATTCGACACTTTGGTCACATGGCTCGATACCTTGGACCGGCGCTACGGTCTCGCGATTGAATCGATCACGGTGGATCGCACGCCGGCGCCAGGTATGGTCAATGCCAGCATCTCCTTCACGCAGCCGCGACGTTAAATCCAAACAGCGCCCGCCGAGACGTTGGCCACTGATCCTCTCAGGAATCGTGGTCCTGGCAGCCGCGACGGTGTTCGTGCTGCCGGCTTCGATGATCACGCATATTCTGCCCGCTCAGGTGCACGCCGAGGATTTCTCCGGCAGCCTCCTGCATGGCGCCGCAGGGAGGGTTAAGGTCAATGCACGCGAGGCCGGCGCCCTCGAGTGGCGGCTGCATCCGCTCTCGCTGCTGCGACTGGCGATGGTCGCGGACATCCACTGGGTGAAGGTGGGCTTCGTCATCGACGGAACGGTGGAGCTCGGTGCGCGCGGCGTTGCGGCTCATGACATCAAAGGCGGAGGTCCCATCGACAACCTTGGCGACCTCGGGCTGGCCGCAGGCTGGAAGGGCAACGCCAGCCTGGCGTTTGCGGCGGCGAGAAGCGACTTTCACAAACTCGACTCGGCGGTCGGAAAGATCGACGTGGCTGACCTTTCGGCCGCCGACATCGCCGCAGGCGAAGATCTGGGGAGCTATGAGCTGCAACTGGCCGCCGACGCGGTCGCCCCCGATGGGACCATCACCGCCAACGTGACCGACACCGGGGGACCGGTGGAGGCTCGGGCGCAGATCCAATTTTCTCCGGCAACGCGCACCGGCATGCTGTCCGGCACGCTCAAGGAGCGCCCCGAAGCCTCCTTAAGCCTTCGCAATCAGCTCAATAACCTATCGCAACTCCGGCCTCGAGACGCCGCCGGACGGTTCCCGGTGGAACTCGAATTCACGTTCTAGGAGTCTCGTATCCGATCATACTGTTTATATAATCAGCCACGGTTACATCTCCAGTACCGGCGCCTAGTCAACCCCCGGGGTCGGGCGCCCACTCCCGCCAGGCGCGCATGAGGGGAAAATACAGGCCCAGGCGGACGGGTTCAGGTCCCAGGCGGCGCGCCAGGCGCCCATAGCGCTCAAGCTGGCTGCGGTATCTCTCGACCTCGCGGTCGAGAAAGAGCTCAAGACCACCGCCCAAGTGCTGGCTGGTTTTGTAGTCGATCACCCACCGGACGCCGGCCTCGTCGATGAAGCTGCGATCAAGTACGACTCGCGAAAACTCCCCCTCCCAGTACCCGGACAACGCATGTTCGCGCAGGTCCTCGCGCAGCCATCGCTTCAGTATCCAACGTCCGCGCGGATCGCGATGCACGCCGAGCAATGCCTCCACGACGCGCGCGGTCGCTTGATTCAGGCGATCCTCCGGCACCCCATGAATGCTAAGCCATCGGCGGAAATGGCCCGCGCGCGCTTGGATCGCCGCCTCATCAAGGCTCGTGAGGTCCATCCGCTCGAGTTCGGCATGCACCAGGCTGCCGACTCGCCGCGCGGTTTCGCCGGCCCAGTCGAATATCGGCGTCTCGTCCCTCGCGACAGGGATGACAATCGCCGCGCCCGCCGGCGGCGCAAAGTGACGGTCTTGCAAGGATTCCAATGGCAGGCGCTTGAGAGGCCCGCCGCGAGGCGCGTCGTCGGCAGCCTCGCGTTGCTTTAGCGGTGCCGTGGGCAGCTCGAATTCGCCGGCGAGCACCGGCCAGAGCGTGCGCAGCAAGCTTCCGGCGTGCGGCCGGAAGACCCGGCGTGGCACCGCTTCATCCAGGTCGTCGTCATCGTCATCGTCGATGACAGCGGTCAGACGCAGTTGGCACTTTGCGCGGGTGCAGGCCACGTACAGCAGGCGCTGCGCTTCGAGCACGGCCGCGTCGCGCCGCTGGTAGCGCAGGAACTCGAATAGCAGGTCGGCCTCGGTGCCCACCGGCGGACGGGCCGCCATCACCATGCCGTCGCGGCCCGTGCGCGCGAACTGGTGCGACAACAACAATTGGTTGCGATCGGGCGGCACGGCACGATCGAGCGCCGGCAGCACGACCAGGTCGAATTCCAGACCTTTGGCCTTGTGAATGGTCATGATTTCAACGGCGCTCGCGCTGCCGTGATCGGCGAACAGGTCGGCAAAGATTTCCGGCAGATCCGCAGGGTCCGGCATGCCGCGCTCCTCGAGCGTGCGTATGCGGGCGAATGCAGCGCTCGCCAGTTGCAAATCTTGCACGCTCGTCATACAGCCGGGGCCGCCTAAACCCAGCCAGGTTCTCTCGATCCAGCGAGTCACTCCGGTCTCATTGCGGACCTCGAATGCAGCCTCGAGCGTCAGCCGCAGGCGCGCGCAGCGAGCGCGGCCATCCTCGCTGAGCGCCGGCAGCAGCGCGTCATCTCGAATCGCATCCCACACCAGAGAACCGGCGCCTGAGATCGCCAGCAAATCGGCCAGGCTCAGTCCGGCCCAAGGAGCGCGCAACACGGCGAACCAGGCGATGCGGTCGCCCCAATGCAGCAACGCGCGCGTGAGCATCATGATGTCGCGAACCGCAGCGCGATCTTGCAAGGGCTCGATATCGACCGCCCGAAAGTCGATGTTCAACGCGCGCAAGCTCGCGGCAATCCCTCGCGCATGCGTTCTGGCGCGCACCAAGACGGCGATGCGCCATTCGGGATGCCGCTCGACTTCGCCGGCAATCATCGCTGCGATCGCATTTGATTCGGCGCTGCGGCTCGCAAATGCCTGACATTGGACGCCGCATTCAGAAGCGTCGGGCATCGACACCGCGGCCTCGCTGGCGCGATATGCAATCGCGCCGCGGTTGCGATCATCAATCTCCGGCATGAGACGCGCGAAACAGCGATTGGTCCAGTCCACCAGCGGCGGCGCGGAACGAAAATTGCTTTGCAGACGCTGCACTTCGAAACGCAGCCCGCCGATGCCCTCCTCCGCGAGTTCGAGGAATGCCCTGACCTCCGCTTGGCGAAAACCGTAGATGGATTGCATCGGGTCGCCCACGCAAAACACAGTGCGGCCATCGCCTTGTTGCCATCCGCCGGTCAGGAGGCGCACCAGTTGCAACTGCGAGCTGGATGTGTCCTGAAATTCGTCGACGAGAATGTGCTGCAGCCGGTAATCGAGACGCAAGCTCAAATCCGTGGGTGCATCCTCGCTGCCTAGCGCGCGCAACCCCGCGATCGACACTGCGGAAAAATCAACGGCGCCTTGCTCGCGAAACACCCCATCCAGTTCAGCCGCCGCCAACACCAGCACCTGCGCCACTTCACGGACACGCTCCCAGGCAGCGTCGCTGTAGCGCGCATCCGGCAGCGTGCGCAACTCGACCAAGACATCCAAAATGCGCGAATCTTCGGCGAATTTTTCCAGGAGGCCCAAGATCGATGGCTTGTCCGCACTACCGCGCGGGAAGCCCTGCCTTTTATCGACCGACTTACGCAATCCGCGCCCGTCTGCTTTGAGCAGCAGCAGCGCCATGCAGCGCCAACGCGCGGCATCCTCAGGGCCGGCGCGCAAGGGGCCGGCATCTTGAAGCCACACGGCCATCAGCGTCGGATCCTCGTGGCGCTGTGCCGCGGCATGCATGAGGGACGACAGCGCCGTCATGTCTTCCCTTCCCAGGACTTCGCACGCCCGCAGCAAGACCCGGTTGACCAGCAGCCGCAAATCCTCGTCGAAATGCCGACGCACGCCGGCCAGCTGCGCCTCGTCAATCGCGCTCGCGGCCTGCAAGCGGCCGGCGAGCAACGGCAACCAGCGGTCGCGGCTCGGCAGCATCTCGGCGATGAGCTTCACCAGCTTGCGCCAGCGCTGATCGTCGAGCTCGAGCACCCGATCGACGGCGAGCCCGAACCGATCGCCGCCCTGGTGCGCCAAAGCGCGGCGTGCCGCCTCCTGGTAGCTGGGCGCGGCATCGGTCTGGATGCTCAAGCCCGAGCCTGCACCCGCTGCAATCGGCAATTGATTGGCGAGCCAGGAATTGAACGCATCGATGGTCTCAATGCGCAATCGCGAAGGCTGCGATTGCAGATCGCAATTCAAAGAGTCCATGCGCGTCTTCGCCGCCCCGGCCAGGCTCCACGTGAGCTGATTCATCCCCTGCGGGCATTCGGCAAGCCGCGCGGCGCTCAAGGCACCGAGCACCCGTTGCCGCATTTCTTGAGCGGCGCGGCGCGTAAAGGTCAGCGCTAAAATTCGCTCGGGCGAGTCGACGGACGCCAGCAGACGCAGATACCGTTGCGCGAGCAGTGTCGTCTTGCCGGAGCCGGCCGGCGCTTGGACCAACACCGAACCCTGCGCGGTGATCGCACGCTCGCGGGCGGGGCCATCGGCGAGTCGCGCGGCTTCACTCATGAAACTCATCCGCCTCTTCGAGCGCCGCCGGCACGCGGCACAGGCCCTGAAGTTTGCAGCTCTGGCATGCCTCGATGGTCGGCGCCACCTCGGCGCGCCCGGCGGCGAACTCGCCGGCGATCCGCTCGATGCGCCGCGACCAAACCGGTATGAGCTCGGCGAGAGTTGCCATCCCTTCCAATTCGCTGCGGCGTGTTCGCGGGAAAACATCGCGCCGCTCGGATTCGGCCACAAAGCCGCATTCCGCGGCGTTCACCTTGGCGTAAGCGACCGCGACCAACGCCTGCGGAGACAGCAGCGCATAAACCGGCAACTGTGGATTGTCAGGCCGCTCGCCGCGCCAATCGGAACCGGCGGCGCCGGTCTTGTAGTCAATCAGGACGCGTGCGCCATCCAACAATCGATCGACGCGATCAATGCGCACTCGGAATTCGAGTCCGCCAAAACGAGCGATTTGATCGCGCCCCTCGAGGGCTTCGATGCTGAAGGGTGCACGCGTCCGTTCAAGCTGCAGCCATTTTCCCAGCAGATTTCGCAGCCGCACCGCTTCACGCTGACGCCAGCGCCGCCCCGGATCGCGCCGCTGGCATATGGACTCGATTGCGCGGGCTGCAGCCTCATCGATCAGACGCTGCTCTGCGTCGGCGCGTACTGTCTGCAGCGCATTCGAGTCGCCCAGCGCCGTCCACACATGCTGCAGGGCCTGGTGCAAAAGCTCGCCGCGTTCGCGTTCGTTGAATCCCGGGAGCGGTTGCTCCAGGGGTTGAGCATCGAGCCGCGTCTCCGCAAATCCTCGAAATGCGCAGCGCGATTGGGCTCTTAAGGTGGCAACGCCGCGCGTGCGCTCGTTTCCCGCATGCGGCGGGGCCTGCTCATCCCAGACTGATTCCAATCCCGGCGCACTCTCCAGCATCTTGAGCCAGTGAGGTTGAGGCGTGGCGGTCAAGTCAACCGGTACGATCCCCGGCAGCAAAGGACTGGGCATGCTGGAATTGCCCTCGCCGGAATCGGAAAGGCTGAACACGCACTGATTCGCGCGCTTCTGCCAGCGGCTCTGTAGGTCGATTGCCAGCGCCAGCTGCGACTCCGCGCTCGCGGGGATGACTCCGTATTGGCGCTGCACCTCGACAGGCAGGAGGGCCACGGGCGCCACGGGCTGAGGCCAATGTTCATCATTGCAACCACTCACCCAGAGCCCATCATAGTCAAGCCAGGGGTCAAGGAGTTGGCCGCTCACCCAGATGGCCGGCACGCCGGTTTGCACTTGAAACGCAGTCTCGCGAGCCACTCGAGCAAGGATTCTTTGCGCTGAATCGCGCGAATGCGTCCCAAAGACGGCGTCGCCCATGCCTAAGCCGGCGAGCAACTCTCGGAATCGCTCGGCTGCTTGATACTCGACGCTCGACCAGCGCCGGCTAAACGTCCAGGGACCGATCTGAAGCGCGCCCATCCAAACGGCCACCCACTCGCTGAAGAGTTTCGCGCCCTGCAATTGCGACAGCAACTGATGGGCCGCGCGCAGTCGCTGTACGGCCGCCACCGGAGCCATCTGCTCGCCTCGCGCCACACGATCGGCCAAATCAAGCCAGCCCGCAAAATCTGCATCGCTCGATGCACGGCGACGCAGCGCGACGTCCAATCTTGCCGCGCCGCCGGCCTCAGTATTGGAATCCTGTAATTCGGGCGCGCGCAGCAGCGCGCTGAATTGAACGAACGCAACGGTGCCGACACTTGCCGCCAGCAATTCCAAAGCCGCGCGCACCGGCGCGTAGTCGGCGAGCGGCGTGCCTCCTGCCACGGCATAGGGAGCCGCGACTGAGCCGCCGCGCAGCGCAAATCGTTGCGGCGCCAAGGCCGCATCGAAGGCATCGACCACCTCCGCGCGACGCCGATTCAAATCCGGGACGCAGATCCAGGCGCGAAATCCTTCCTCTGCCAATTTGCCTCGCGCCCAATCCGCGATGGCGGCCAGTTCCGCCGCGGGCGACGGCGCCCTCACGATGGACAACCCTGCGTGAATTTGGCGCTGCGGCGGCAGTACGCGCCCGTGCTGCTCCAGCCAGCGGCGCGCCGCAGGCCGCCATTGGGGGCTCTCGATCCAATCGATGGGACCCCCCGGCGGGCCTACGCCCCCCAGCAAACTATCCGCGCTGACGCAGCCTAAGGCGCTGCAGCGCCGCTCGAATGCGCGGTTCCACTGCAGAAACGCCGCGCATTCCTCGGAATGCGCGGGATCGAGAGCATCGATGGGAATGGCGTGTTCGAACAGCGCGCGCCGAGCGCGTCGTGCCGCGCTCGCAGCGCCCGCAGGATCAAGAAAGTCCTTTGCGGTTTGCGTCGTGTCGATGACCATGCGCCAGAGCTCGCGCTCTTCCACCTCGCTCAACAGGCGGGGCGCGACGGCTTCGCTAAGTTGCCGCCGCACATGCTGCTCGCGCAACCAGCTTGAATAGTCATGCACTCGAGGAGTTGGCCAGACCTCATCGCCGGCATCGCGGTGAACGCGCTGAACGGCGTCGAACAACGCGTTCGCCAGTTCCGTATTCGGCACGAGAACAGTCCGGCCGGCCGCAGCGGCTGCCAGCAAGGCGGGAGAAACACGCTCCGCGCTCAGTGCTGCCGGACCTTGGCGGAGGAAGAGACGACCTTCAGCGCCGGCCCTTGATCTGCCTGGGCGTCGAGAAGTTCATCGATGCGCGAGAACACCGTCGCGATGACTTGGGGTTCCGGCAAGTTGGTGATCCTGAAGGTATTGCGATAAGCCACGTTAAAGCTCACGCCCGGCGCCACCAGCACATGCTTCTTTTCCAATAAGTCGAGCGCAAAGGCTTGATCGTCGAAGTCCGGCAGCACCTCGCTGTTCACCTCGACAAACGCATACAACGCGCCCATGGGACGCGACAATTCAAGGTACTTGCTGCGCGCGACGCCGTCGAGAATCGCCTGCCGCGATTCGTACAACCGGCCCCCGGGACGCGTGAGCTCCAAGATGCTTTGATAGCCGCCGAGCGCCGTCTGCACCGCCCACTGGCCGGGAACGTTGCTGCAGAGTCGCAAGGAGGAAAGCAGCTCCAAGCCGCTCAAATATTCGCGCGCGCCCTCGATGTCGCCGGAGAAGGATGCCCAGCCGACCCGATATCCGCAGGCGCGGTATACCTTCGATAGTCCGCTCATGGTGCAGCACAGGGTATCCTGCACCAAAGTCGCCATGGGCACGAATTCGGCCTCATCGTAGAGAATGTGGTCGTAGATTTCATCGCATAACACCACCAAGCGGTGTTTTTCCGCCAGTTGCGCGATCGCGGTCAGCGTTTCCCTTGGGTACACAGCGCCCGTGGGATTATTGGGGTTGACGATGACGATGGCCCGCGTGCGCTTGGTGATCAGCGATTCGATCTCGTCCGGGTCAGGGATGAAGGACTGCGCAGCGTGGCAGGGGTAATGTACCGCACGACCGGTATTCAAATTGACCGCGGCAGTCCACAACGGATAGTCGGGACTCGGCACCAATACCTCATCGCCGGGATTGAGCAGCGCGCGAAGCGTGAGATCAATCAACTCGCTGACGCCGTTGCCGATGAAAACCTCTTCGGCCGTGACGCCGCGTACACCGCGCTCCTGCTGCTGCATGACCACCGCTTCGCGCGCGGGGAAGATCCCCTTCTGGTGCACGTATCCTTCGCTGTTGCGCAGATTCTCGATCATGGCCAAACGCATGGTTTCAGGGGTGCGAAAGCCGAACGCGTAAGGATTGCCGATATTGAGCGAGACGATGTCGTAGCCCTGGCGCTCGAGCGACAGAGCACGCCGCGCCAACTTACCGCGAATTTCATAGCGCACATTGGCGAGACCGTCGCTCGGCCGCACTGGCTTTCGTTGTTTCATGCGGGCAAGGATAACGGATTAAGCGTCTCGTGCGAACGATGGCAAGCGGCCCAATGTCCCGGAGCGACCTCGAGCAGCGGCGGTTCGCTGGCTTCGCAAATAGGCAGCGCATACGGACAGCGGTCGCGAAAAGAGCAGCCGCAGGAAACCATGTCAGACACGGCCTGTTCGCCGCGCGCCGCGAGTTCACCAGGCGCCGCCGGTTCGCCGCGCGCCACTGGTTCGCCGCGCGCCACCGGTTCGCCGTGCGCCGGCGTCGCTGCGGCGGCGGCTGCATCAGGCGTGCGCGGCACGGCGGCCAGCAACGCCTGCGTATAGGGGTGGACGGGTGATGCGAATAGCGCTTCGCACGCTGCGATTTCCACCAGTTTTCCCAAGTACATGACAAGCACGCGATGGCTCAAGTGCCTCACCACGGCAAGATTGTGGCTGATGAACAGCACGGCCATCCCGGCCTCCTGCAGATCGAGCAATAAGTTGAGGATTTGTCCTTGGATGGACACGTCGAGCGAACTGACGATTTCGTCGCAGATCAATAGCTTCGGCCTCAGGATCATGGCGCGGGCGATGCCGATGCGCTGACACTGACCGCCGCTGAATTCGTGCGGATACCGGCCGCTCATCCCGGAACTCAGGCCGACTCGTTGCAACATGTCGCCGACCTTGCGCTGCCGGGCATCCGCATTCAGTCCGGGCTCAAATATCTTCAAGGGCTCGGCGATTGTCTCTCCCACTGTCATGCGCGGATCAAGGCTCGCGAGCGGGTCTTGAAACACGATTTGCAGGCCGCGGCGCTGCGCGCGCAGCTCCATGGGCGGGCACTTCAGCAAATCCAACCCGAGAAACTCCACACTGCCCTGCGCCGGTTGCAGCAGCCGCAGGATGGCGCGCGCCAGTGTCGATTTCCCGGATCCCGATTCACCCACGAGCCCCACGGTCTCGCCGGCGGATACGTCGAAATTCACGCCGCGTATCACCGCGTGGGCGCCAAAGTCCACGCGCAAGTCCCGAATCCGCAGCAGAGTGTCGTTCATCAGGTGAGCGGGAAATGGCAGGCGACCTGACTTGCCGCTGACCCGGTCAGCTGCGGGCGCTCGATTCGGCAGCGATCGGCGGCGCGGGAGCAGCGCGGCGCGAAGGGACATGCCTCCAGCGTTTCGCCGGGCCGCGGCGGTTGCCCGGCCAGGGTCGGCAATCGCGCAAGGCGCGCACCGCCGATATTCGGCATGCACTTCAGCAAATCGGCGGTATAAGGATGGCGCGGTTGCCTGAACAATTCTTCCGCAATCGCGTTTTCCACCACGCTGCCGGCATACGTCACGAGAATTCTGTCGGCGAGACCAGCCACCACGGCCAGATCATGACTGATGAGCACCAGTGCCATGCCGAATTCGCCGCGCACGGCGCGCAGCAACTCGATGATCTGCGCCTGGATGGTCACATCGAGCGCGGTGGTGGGTTCGTCGGCGATGACCAGCGATGGTTCGCACAACAGGCTCATCGCGATCATCACTCGTTGCCGCATGCCCCCCGAGAGCTCATGCGGATACTGGTTCAATCGGCGCTGCGGTTCCGGGACGTGCACGCGCTCGAGCATACGGCCGGCGAAAGATCGTGCATCCTTCCACGGCATCCCCAAGTGAGCAACCGCGACTTCGGCCAGCTGCGTGCCGATTGCCAGGTGCGGCGTCAACGAGGTCATCGGATCCTGAAAAATCATCGTGAGTTTCGAGCCGCGGACGCGGTTTAGCGTGGATGCGTCGGCGGCCAACAATTCGTTGCCCTCAAACCGCACGCTGCCGCTGACCTGCGCGTTGCGGCCAAGCAGTCCCATGGCTGCCATGAAGATCTGTGTTTTCCCGGATCCTGACTCTCCGACTATCCCCACGCATTCGGAGCGCGCGACCTCGAACGACACGCGGTCGACCGCCTCGATGCTTCCGGTGCGATGCGAAAAACTGACGCGTAAGCGCTCGACACTCAATGTCGCGGCCATATCAGCCGTCCTTGACGTCAAGGGCGTCGCGCAGGCCATCGCCGAAGATGTTCAAGCACAGCAGCAGCAGCGCCAAGAAGCTGCCGGGAACCAGCAAGATCCAGGGAGCTGCTTCCATTTCAGCCGCACCTTCGGCGATCAAGGTGCCCAGGCTCGCACCCGGTTCCTGAATTCCCAGTCCGAGGAAACTCAAGAAGCTCTCGAACAAGATGATTTGCGGCACCGTGAGCGTGGCGAACACGATTACCGGTCCGATGACATTGGGGACCACGTGCCTTGCGATGATGCGGCCCGTGCCTGCTCCCGAGGCGATCGCTGCCTCGATGAACTCGCGCTGACGAATGCTCAAGGTCTGACCGCGAACGATGCGGGCCATGGTCAGCCAACCGACGGCGCCTATCGCGAAAAACAGCAGATATTCACCGCGTCCGAAGATGACGGTCAAGAATATCACGAAGAAAATCAGCGGCAGTCCGCTCAAGATTTCGATCAATCGCATCATCAAGTGATCGGTGCGGCCGCCGATGTAGCCGGCGATGGCCCCATAGCTCACGCCGACCAGCAGGCTGATGACACTCGCCGCTAATCCTATGGCGATGCTGACGCGCGTGCCGGCGAGCGTCCTGACGAACAAATCGCGCCCCAACCGGTCGGTGCCGAACCAATGCGAACTTTGCATGCCGGGACGTGCCGCGATGTGCAGCCAATCGAGCGTCTGGGAGTTGTTCGGACTGATCCACGGCCCAAGCCATGTCAGCACGACGATCGCGCTCAGCACCACCACGGCCACGACGGCTGCGGGATTCGATCTTAGGCGCCGCGCAGCCTCACCGGTGAGTCCGCCCACGCTCAATGTCTCACACGCGGATCCAGCCATGCGTACAAGAGATCGACCAGCAGCCCCATGCCGATGAGCAAGGTCGAATAAATGATCACCATGCCGAGCACCAAGGTGTAGTCCCGGTTGAGTGCACCCTGCACGAGATATCGTCCGATTCCGGGCAGTCCCGCAATGGACTCGACGACCAATGAGCCGGTCATGATCGAGGCAACTGCGGGAACCAAGTAGCTCGCCACCGGCATGAGCGTCGGACGCAAGGCATGGCGGAAAATTACAGTGTGCAGCGGCAGGCCCTTGGCGAAGGCCGTGCGAATGAAATGGCTGCTCAGAACCTCGAGCATGCTGCCGCGCGTGAGCCGCGCAATGTACGCCAACGGCGGCAAGGCCAATGCAATAACGGGCAGCGCAAGATGGCGAATCGATCCCGCTTCCCAGCCTGCGACGGGCAGCCAGTGCAAATAGACGCCGAACATGAGCCCGAGAAACGGCAGCACCACAAAAGACGGTATCGCGATGCCCACGACGACCAGCGACATCGTCGCGTAGTCGGCCGCGGAGTTGTGGTGGAGCGCGGCAAATGTCCCGAGAAGAATGCCCAGACTCAAGGCTAAGGCCATCGCGATCACGCCCAGCTGCAAGGTGACGGGAAAGCCCTGCGCGATCAATTCGGTGACCGTGAAGTCCTTATATTTGAATGAGGGTCCGAAATCGCCGTGCAGCAGCGCATTGAGATAGCGACCGTATTGCGTCCAGATCGGCTGGTCCAATCCGTACGCGCTCTGGAGGTTCGCCATGATTTCAGGCGGGAGCGTTTGCTCTTGATCGAAAGGACCGCCGGGTGCCGCACGCATCAAGAAAAAAGTGGCCGTGATGATAATCAGCAGCGTTGGAATCGCGCCGGCCAGCCTCGTGAAAAAGTAGCGGATCACTTCGCTTAGTCTATCGACTGACCGCGAGGTGGACAAGCGAAGTGTGGCTCCTTAGACTACCGGGCTGACCAACGTATGAGGTTTCATGGACTCCACCCGCCCAATCCGCGCGCTCATGCGCGGTTTAGATGCGCTGACCATTTTGAATTTGCGCGACGGTGCGACAGTCTCAGAGATCGCTCATGAGATTCGCCTGCCGCGTACCACGGTCTATCGCATCCTGGAGACCTTGTGCCTCTCGGGCTTTGTGTATCGAGACAACACCGACGAGCGCTATCGACTGACGATCCTGGTGCGGGGCTTGAGCGGAGGATTTGACGACGAGGCGTGGGTGAAACAGATCGCCAAGCCGGCCATCTATCTTTTATGCAGCGAGATAGTCTGGCCCGTGAGCATTGCCACGCTGTCAGGCACGAAAATGATGCTGCGCGAGGCCACCGATCACAGTACTCCGCTGGCGATCGAGCGTTATTCAGCCGGCATTCAATTGCCCTTGCTCACCAGTGCGACCGGACGGGTGTATCTCGCGAACTGCCCGGCCGCGCAGCGCGACGCACTCATCGAAATTTTGGCGCGCTCGCACAAGGAGGAAGACAAGCCCGCGCGCGATCGCGGTGACTTGCTGCGCGCTCTCGCGGAAATCAAGGCTCACGGCTACGCGACCGCCACCCGTATGCGCCGCCTCATCGACGAATACACCGTGAGCGTGCCGGTGCCCATGAGCGACCGCACGTTGGCTGCGCTGACGGTGCGCTTTGCCGCCTCCGCGCTGCCTCTGAAGACCGGGCTCGAGCGGTTTTTACCAAAACTGCGCCAGTGCGCGGCTAAAATCAGCACCGTATTTTTGGAACAACAGGCAGAGGCGCGTGCCAAAAGTGCGCCTCAGGCAACCGCTTAAGGAGCTTACGTGCAGAAGATCATGGTCTGTATCAAACGCGTCGTTGACTACAACGTGCGCATCCGGGTCAAGCCCGACGGCAGCGGCGTCATGCTCGACGGGGTCAAGATGAGCGTCAACCCGTTTGACGAGATTGCGCTGGAGGAGGCGCTGCGCATCAAGGAGCGTGGCTCGAACATCGAGGTCGTCGCGGTGAGCATCGGCGTGGCCGATACCCAGCAACAATTGCGCACGGCGCTGGCCATGGGCGCCGATCGCGCGATTCTGGTGCAAACGGACGTTGCCGTCGAACCACTGACCGCCGCCCAGACTTTTCTGGCATTGGCGAAAAAGGAGAACCCGGATTTGATTCTCCTCGGTAAACAGGCCATCGACGATGATGCCAATCAAACCGGCCAAATGTTGGCCGCGATCTGGGAGCGACCGCAGGCAACCTATGCGTCGAAGATCGAGATTGCGGCGGGTAAGGCGAGCGTCACCCGCGAAGTCGACGCGGGCCTGGAGACCATCGAAGTCGACCTGCCGGCGGTGGTCACCGTCGATTTGCGCTTGAACGAGCCGCGCTACGTGAAGCTGCCCGACATCATGAAAGCCAAGAAGAAGCCTTTGGATGTGACCTCGCTCCAAGCCCTCGGAATCAGCGCCGGAGTGTTGCTCAAGACGCTTAAGACCGAGCCGCCGGCGCAGCGTCAAAAGGGCGTGATGGTCAAGGATGTGGCGGAACTCGTCGACGCTCTCAAGAAAAAGGGTTTGATCTAATGCACAAGGTACTCATAGTCGGCGAACACGACGGGAAAGCGCTGAATCCGGCCACCGCCAAATGCGTCACTTGCGCAACGAGCATTCCTGACGCCGAGATCACCGTGGCGCTGCTCGGCGCCGACACATCCGCTGTTGCCTCGCAGGCCGCTGCCATCACCGGCGTGAAGTCCGTATTGCGCGTGGACCGTCCGGACAATATGCACCCGCTCGCCGCGATTTTTGCGCCGCAGCTGGCCGCCCTGGCTGCCGATTACACGCACGTGTTCGGACCCTCGACCAGCTTCGGCAAGGATTTGATGCCGCGGGTTGCCGCATTGCTCGGGGTTGCGCAGGTCAGCGATTTGATGGCGGTGGAAGCCGCTTACCGCTTTCGCCGCCCCATCTATGCGGGCAACGCCATCGTGACGGTGGAAGCGGACCCCTCGCGCAAACTCATCGCGACCGTGCGCGTGGCGTCTTTCCAGGCGGCACCGGGCGGCGGACAAGCCGCCATCGACTCGAAGACCTTGAGCGTGTCGCTGCCCTCGCACACTCGCTACGTGGGCGCCAGGTCCGGCTCGACCGACCGACCGGATCTGCAAACGGCGGCGCGGGTGGTTTCCGGCGGCCGGGCATTGGGCAGCGCGGAGAATTTCAAACTGCTGTTCAGCCTGGCCGACAAGCTGGGTGCGGCAGTCGGCGCATCGCGCGCGGCTGTTGATGCCGGATATGCACCGAACGAAATGCAGGTTGGCCAGACCGGCAAGATCATCTCACCGGAGATGTATATCGCGATCGGAATTTCCGGGGCGATCCAACACCTGACGGGAATCAAGGATGCACGCACCATCGTCGCCATCAACAAAGACGGCGAAGCCCCGATTTTCGAAGTTGCGGATGTCGGATTGGTCGGCGATCTCTTTCAGATCGTGCCGGAGCTCGAGAGGCTCTTGGGCTAGCTAGCGCCACTGCACTTTGATTTTGAGCGGCCCGCACGGCCTCGGAGGATAGGAAGCTTCAAGGCAACGAAGAACAGTTGCCTTGAAGCTTCCTATCCCCCTAGACCTTTCGCGCCGACCGCTCAATATCACGGTACGAGAGGACGAGTCCAACACCCGCCGGTAGCGTCGGCGTCGTGAAGTTGATCGGTGCGAGCATCCGTCAGGAAGTGTAAGCAGCCGCGAGGCAACTGCCTCTTTTCGTTGCCTCGCGGCTGCTTACCCTTCCGGACCAGCGCTACACCAAGCGACTACAACTGCCTGAGCACGTACTCGGCGGCGGAGACTTTGAACTCGCCCGGCGCCTCGACATCCACCTGCGTTGCAACACCATTTTTGACGATGATGGCGAAGCGCTGGCCGCGCGTGCCCATGCCGAACTTGGAGCCGTCCATTTCCAGGCCAAGGGCTTTGACGTAAGTGCCATTGCCGTCCGCCAGCATCAGAATCTTGTCGCCGACTCCGCCATGCTTGCCCCAGGCATTCATCACGAACACGTCGTTCACCGCCGTGCAGGCAATGGTATCGACGCCTTTGGCCTTGATCTGATCCGCCATTTCGACAAAACCAGGCAGATGCTTGGCATCGCAGGTCGGCGTAAATGCGCCAGGCACCGAGAACAGCACCACCGTCTTGCCGGCGAACAGTTGCTCCGTCGTCATCTTTTGAGGGCCATCCTTGCTCATGCGCGTGAACGCGCCTTCAGGCATTTTTTCGCCAGCTTTGATCGTCATGGTTGCTTTCCTCGTTCTAAAATTACGAGCCGAGCTTGTCCGCGTACAGCTCCCATAGCTTGAGCACGCGCTGGCTGATGTTCGGCACACCCTTGAGCCCGACAAACGCTTTCTTCGCCTCCGGGTAGTTCTTGAGCGCGGTCTGTGCCCGGCCGAGGTACACATATGCCTCGTCCTGCTGCTTGATCTGCCCTTTCCCGAGGCCACGGTTGATGGCCGTCGAGGCGCCCTGATAATCGCCGGCGCCGAAATACACCTCGCCCAGCTTCACATCGAGTTGGCCCGCCGGATTCTTGGCCGCCTCGGCGTCCAGAGCGGGCAACCCCTTCTTGTCCGCATCGGCACGGGTTTTCATCGAGTTCAACAGGCGGATGGTGCGCTCCTTGTGCTCATCCTTCAGGACACCCGGGGAACTCATCAGTTTTTCCAACACCATTTGCGCCTCGCCGGGCAATGCCGCATCGCCGAGCAATTGCGCCATTTCAATATAGTCGGTGTCCGCTTGCATGGCGTTCGTGTCGAACATGATGCGGTAGATCATCCGCAGATTGTTGTCATCGCGCTCATCCTGGCGCTCCAGGCGGATCAAATTGTTCCAATAGGAGGTCTTGTTGGTAAGTCGCACCAAATCATACAGCGTTGAAATCATGACGCCGGTCTCGTTGGCATCGCTGGCGCATTGCAATTTCAGCTGGTAAAGCACTTCCTTGGGCGTTTCACCCGCCTTTTTGAACGCGGCAATGGCCTTGTCGCCCCAAATCCCCGAACTCTTGCAGTCTTTTTGCTGATAGTAGAGCTGCGACATGATCAGAAGATCATTGTCATTGGCGGCACCCGCATCCGCGGCCTGCTTGCCGTACTCGATGGCTTTGGTGACTGACTGGTTGGTTGCGGCCAACTGAAACAGCAGGCGGTAGGTCTTCGGCAGTTCGTCCGCCGAGTAGCCGCCGGTGGCAAGCGCGGCCTCGTAAGCGGTTTGCGCCGACTTGAGGTTGTTCAGTCGAACGTAACAAATACCCTTGAATTCAGCGATCGTCTTCTTGTCGTAGGTGGTCAGCGGACTCTTCGTCTCCGCGGCTTCCAAATTCTTCAGCGCCTCGGACCACTGCTGGGCTTGCATGGCCTTTTGTGCCCCGGTGATCTCCTTGGCGATGACGCGGCTGATTTCCGGGCCCTTCGGCTTCTCGGCCGACCATGCCGCCGGCGGGATCGCCGCGCAGCAAACGAGGGCGATCAGGCAGAAAATCGCAGGATGGCGTCGAAAATCGTGTATCAAATGACTCATTAGGAGACCTCGCTATGTACCGAATTGATTGCGCACGGCATTTGCACTCGTGCACGGCATCTTATGTTAGTCAAACAAACGGCGCGTACACCTCTTGAAGGGCATGACGCGCCGTAATACCACACAGGGGTACCTGCTCAGAAGAAATCGTTATTGACGAAACCTATCTTCTTCAATCCGCGGTGCTGCAAATCAGCCAGGGTCTGCGCCACGATTTCGTACTTGGCGAACTTGTCGACTGTGATATGCACTTCGGGCTGCGGCTGCTTCTGTGCTTCTGATTCGATGTAGCCCTGCATGGTCTTTCGGTCCACCGGGCTCTTGTTCCACAACAACGTGCCGTCGAAATCGATGGTCAGATCGATGACTTCCGGCGGCGGCGGCGGCACGAAATTGGGCGGCGGCGGCAGCGGATTGTCGATCTTTACGGCGTGCGTCTGGTTGGGAAGCGTGATGATGAAAATAATCAGCAATACCAACATCACGTCGATCAACGGCGTCATGTTGATTTCGGAATAGGATTGGCCCTCGCCGCCCCCGCCTACACTCATGGCCATCTTGAGTCTCTCCTAGTGTGCGAGGCCGGGGCGATCGGGCTCAGTGATAAAGGCCACCTTGCGGATGCCGATTCTCTGGGTCGCGACCAGCACCTGGCCCACAAACTGATATCGAACATTCGAGTCGCCGCGGATGTGCACTTCCGGCTGCGGTTCCTGGCGCGCAATGCCGCGCAAGTTCGCCAGCAGCTCATCCTGGCCCGACAACAGCTTGGTGTTCCAATAAATGGCGCCCCCCTTGTCGACCGCGATCGTGATGTTTTCCGGACGGGTTTGCGTGACCAGATTCGTCGCCTTCGGGAGCGTCAGCGGCACCTGCTGCAAAATGACCCGAATGGTGATGATGAAAATGATCAGCAGCACCAACATCACGTCCACAAGAGGCGTGACGTTGATGTCCGACATCGCCGTGCCTTCTTCCTCCGGTCCCCCCACATGCAGCGCCATGTCGTCTATCCCTAGCGGGCGATCGCGGCGGCGGAGGGCTTGATGCCGGCCGGGGGCTTATCCATCCCCAGACCCATCTTGACGCCCGAGATCAGGTAAGCGTGCAACTCGTGCGTGAAGTGGCTGACCCGTTCCTGCACCGTCTTATTGCGGCGCAATAGAACGTTGTAGCCGAGCACGGCCGGCACGGCGACGACCAAGCCGATGGCGGTCATGATCAAGGCTTCACCGACGGGGCCTGCCACCTTTTCAATCGAACCCTGTCCGGAGACGCCGATGGCGATCAGCGCGTTGTAGATGCCGATCACCGTACCGAGCAAGCCGACGAAGGGCGCCGTGGCGCCAACCGACGCGAGAACAGGCAAGCCGGTTTGTAGACGACTGATGATGGCATCCGCGGTGCGCTGCAGCGACTCGGTGATCCACTCGCTGGTGCCGATCGCACCGGAGAGGCGGGTCTTATTGGATTCGTGATACTCGTAGGCCTGCTTGCCGGTTTCGGCCAGGGCGCGAAACGGATTGGAACCACCTTTCAGCTTGCCGATGGCATCGGTCAGGCTGGTGGAAGTCCAGAACTCCTTCTCGGCTTCAATCGCCTGCAGGCGCAGTCGGCGCTGATCGAAAAACTTGGTGATCATGATGAACCAGGTCATCAGCGACATGATCAGCAAAACAACGAGGATCGATCTGCTAACGATATTGCCATTGGCAATGAGTGCACCCAGGCCATATGGATTTTCAATACTTGTCTCTTGCATTGACCGATTCCCTCTACTTATAAAAGCTTAATAATTGGAATGAGCTAAAACTTAAGTCGTCAATCAAGCGACGGCTACTTGCCCGTCAGCTTCCAGGTGATCTTGAACGGGAAAGTACCTTCGACCGCCCTGCCGTCTTCCATCGCCGGCATCATCTTCTGGCCCTTGACGCCCTTCAAACAGGCGTCATCCAGGCGTGGAAAGCCCGAAGACGTCTGAACCGTGGCGTCCAGGATCTGGCCGCTGGCAGCGACCTTCATCAGCAGAATGCAGCTGCCTTCTTCGTTCGCTCGCTTGGAAGCGTCGGGATAATATTCTTCGCCGATATGGAACGGATGCTTCGGATCCATCTTCGGACTGGAAATCGTGTGTTGCACGGGTGCCGCCACGACCGGCGCAGGCGGCGGGGCCTTTTCCTGCGTTATCACGGATATTGCGGTGGTCTCCGGCGGAGCCGCTTGAATGTCTACAAACTCCGGAGGGGGAACGTAAGGCTTGATCTCTTCGAGCTTCGGCGGCGGCGGCGGCGGCTTATCGACGTCTTTGGGTTTTTCAATCTGCGCAATTTCAACGGGAGGGATGATTTTTTGTACGAGCTGGCCGGCTAACCCTGAATAAAATCCCCACACAATCACGATATGCAACAGGATGACGGCGACGAGGGCAGCGCCCCGCCTGCCGGAAAATAACGATGGTTGTTCGTAATACATAAGTCTGTTCGAGCCTACCCCTTACTCTTGATCTTGCGCATCGCGCACGCCCGCAACTTGCGGCTGGATTCCCAGCAGCGTCCCTTCAAGTTCCCTTCGGCGAGTTAAGAAGACTGACACATATGCCGCCCGAACTGCAAGCGCGATGTAAGTCTGGAATTCACTCCAGATCCGTCACGGCGCCCAAGGAGGCGCTGCTGACTTCCTTGGAATATTTGGCCAAGGCGCCGCGGCGCGCATAAGGTTTGGGCGCGGCCCAGGACTGACGGCGGCGCTTCAGTTCCTGCACAGCGACATGCAGCGTGATTTCGCGGCGGATCGCATCGATTGTAATGCCGTCGCCGGTCCTCACCAGCGCCAGCGGGCCGCCGACAGCGGCTTCCGGCGATAGATGCCCCACCACAAAGCCATGGCTGCCGCCGGAAAACCGGCCATCGGTGATCAGCGCCACGTCATTTCCCAAGCCCTTGCCCACGATGGCGCTGGTCGGACTTAACATCTCGCGCATACCGGGACCGCCTTTTGGACCTTCATAACGGATCACCACCACGTCGCCGGCCTTCACTTTGCCGCTCAAGATTCCGCGCAAGGAGTCTTCTTCGGAATTGAATACGCGCGCCTTGCCTTTGAAGCTCAGCCCCTCTTTCCCTGTAATTTTTGCGACCGCGCCTTCCGGGGCGAGGTTCCCATACAAGATCACCAGGTGGCTGTTTTTTTTGACCGGATCGCTCAAGGGCCGCACGATCTGTTGGCCGGCCGGGTACGCGGCCACGTCCCGAAGGTTCTCGGCCAGCGTAGCGCCTGTTACGGTTAGGCAGTTGCCATGCAGCAAACCTGCGTCCAAGAGCGTTTTCATCAGCGGCTGAATACCGCCGACGGCCACCAGCTCCGACATGGAATAGCGCCCGCTGGGCCGCAAATCGGCCAATACCGGAACACGTTTTCCGATGCGCGTGAAATCGTCGAGTTTCAATTTGATGCCGGCCGATGAGGCGATCGCCAACAAGTGCAATACGGCATTGGTCGAACCGCCGAGGGCAATCACCACAGTGATCGCGTTCTCCATGGACTCGCGCGTCATGATCCGTCGCGGCGTTATGCCGCATTTGATCAGGTTAACCACCGCGGCGCCCGCCCGCTCGCAGTCGTCGCGCTTCTGGCCCGAGATGGCGTCCTGAGCGGAGCTATTGGGCAAGCTCATACCCATGGCCTCGATCGCAGAGGCCATGGTGTTGGCGGTATACATTCCCGCGCAAGCTCCGGGTCCGGGAATGGCGGTGCGCTCGACGAATTTCAGCTGCTGTTCCGATACCGTCCCCTGGGCTACGCCGCCGACGGCCTCGAACACCGAGACAATGTCGCGCCGGTCGGTTCCCGGACGGATGGTGCCGCCGTACACAAACACCGCGGGCCGGTCGAGCCGCGCAAGCGCCATCATGCATCCGGGCATGTTCTTGTCGCAGCCGCCGATGGCCACCACGCCGTCGAAGCCTTGCGCCCCCACGACAGTCTCGATCGAATCCGCGATCACTTCTCGAGATACCAGGGAGTAGCGCATTCCCGGCGTGCCCATGGAGATCCCGTCGGACACGGTGATGGTATTGAAAGTGATGGCCTTGGCACCCGCGCGATCGGCGCCGGCGGCGACCAGGCGCGCCAGCTCATCGATGTGCATATTGCACGGCGTCAAGTTGCTCCAGGTCGAGGCGACGCCTACTTGGGGCTTGTCGAAGTCCGCATCGACGAAGCCGACGGCGCGCAGCATGGATCGGCTGGGCGCCTGCTTTACCCCATCGACCACCAAGCGTGAATAACGGCGCGTATCGATGGCGGGAGATTTCTTCGGCATACCCTTCAGTTTACGCAATGCCGTAGCGTTCAACCAAGTAACGGTACACGCCGCGCAGCGCCTGAGCCTCGGCGCCGACACTTCGCCCAGGGCGATCCTTGGGATTCCAAGCGTAGAGATCGATATGCAGCCACGGCGACTCGGTCACGAAGCGCTTCAAGAACAACGCGCCGAAGATGGCACCGGCAAATGCCGAGGACGCGACATTGTTCAAGTCGGCGATTTTGCTGGCGAGTTCATCCTCGTAGCCTGCCCACAAGGGCATGGGCCATAGCGGATCATGTTCCGCCGCGGAGATGCGCGCGAGCTCCTGTACCACACGTTCATCGTTGCCGAACAAGGCCGGAAGCTCAGGTCCGAGTGCGACTCTTGCCGCCCCGGTCAGAGTCGCAAAGTCGATGATCAGATCGGGACGCTCGGCATCGGCGTACGCCAGGGCGTCGCACAGTACCAGCCGGCCCTCGGCATCCGTATTACCCACCTCCACTGTCAGGCCCTTGCGTGTTGCCAGCACATCGCCGGGCCGGTACGCGTTGCCGCTGATCGCGTTCTCGACCGCCGGCACCAACACTCGCACCTGCGCGCGAATCTTCGCGCTCATGAGCAGGTGCGCGAGCGACAGTGCGACCGCCGCGCCGCCCATGTCCTTCTTCATGAGAGCCATGCCTGCGCCCGGCTTGATGTCCAGGCCGCCGCTGTCGAAACACACGCCTTTACCGACCAGCGTCACCGTCGGCAGGGCGGCGCCGCCCTGCGGCATCCAGCGCAATTGAACCAGCCGTGGCGCTTCACTGCTCGCGCGCCCCACCGCGTGAATCGCGGGAAAGTTCGCCGCCAGCAAATCCTGGCCGACCCACTCCTTGAAGTCGGCCCGGTGACGATCGCCAAGCTGACGCGCCGCAGCAGCCAGTTCAGCCGGACCGAAATCGCCGGCGGGCGTGTTGATCCAGTCGCGCGCCATGCGCAGGGACTCGGCCGCATGTTCCACGTAGGTCATGTCGGCGGTCGGCGGAGAATCCAAGGTTGCTGCCTCGCTCTTTGCGGAGCGGTAGCGTTCGAAACGATAGGCACCGTATGCAAACCCCAGCGCCAACTGCGTCGCCTCCGCTGCCGGAAACGGTTGCGCAAGCCGGAAGCGGCGCGGGGGCAGGCGCTCCATCACGCCCGCCGCATGCCACAGCGATAATTCTCCCAGACGCTTGCCCAGACCACCGACGGCCGCGGCGAGAGCGCCGCCTTGGTCCGGCAGCAGCACGACGCGATGCTTCTCCGCTCTGAAGTTCTGCTCGATGAGCCACTGCCGCGCCGGCGCCGGTTGAGAGGCACGCCACGCTTCGATTTCGTCCTCGTACAACAGCCATAACGGGACAGAAACACTGCTGCCGAGATTCATGAAAACAAGTCCTCACGTGCTGCGACGATACTGCGAATGCCTTGCATCATAGGAGATTCTGTGTTGCTATTTGATGCTAGTTAACAAAGCGTTTGGGCGCAATTTTCGTTCACGACCCCGCTTAAGGCCGCGACAGTCTTTAAGCGGGGTCTCTTAGTTTTGGGGGTTTCGTTTCGATGAGGAGATTTTAATGCGTTTGTATTCGCAAAAAGACGTCGACAAGAAAGCACTGCGCGGCGCGCGCATCGCTGTCTTGGGCTACGGCAGTCAGGGACGCGCGCATGCGCTCAACTTGCGCGATAGCGGCCATGACGTGGTGGTCGGCGTGCGCAAGGGCGATAGCTGGACCAAGGCGAAGAAGGACGGGCTGCAGGTGATGGAACCGCGAGCGGCGGTAAAAGGCGCGCAATTGGTGGCCATGTTGGTGCCGGATCTGACGCAAAAATCCCTGTATGACGAACTCAAGACGCTGCTCGAGACAGGCGCCACGCTGCTATTTGCCCATGGCTTCAACATCCACTTCAAGCAGATCAAGCCGCGCAAGGATCTCGATGTGGTTTTGATTGCGCCCAAGGGACCCGGGGATCTGGTGAGGCGGCAGTATCAGCAAGGCCGGGGTGTGCCCTGCCTCATCGCCGTGTCGCAAAATCCATCCAAGCACGCGAAAGCGAAGGCGCTGGCGTATGCCGATGGCATCGGCGGCACGCGCGGCGGCGTGCTCGAGACGAGTTTTGCCGAGGAAACGGAAACCGATTTGTTCGGCGAACAGGCGGTGCTTTGCGGCGGCGCCACGGAACTCGTGGTCAAGGGCTATGAGACATTGGTGGAAGCCGGCTACCAGCCCGCGGTGGCCTACTACGAATGCCTGCACGAGCTGAAGCTGATCGTCGATCTGTTGCATGAAGGGGGCATCACCAAAATGCACCGCTTTATCAGCGAGACGGCGAAGTACGGTGATTTGACCCGTGGCCCGCGCATTGTGAACAAGGCAACCAAAAAGGAGATGCGCAAAATCCTGACGGAAATTCAGCAAGGCAAATTTGCGCGCCAGTGGATCGCCGAGAATAAAGGCGGCCGCCGCAAGTACTCGAAACTGTTGAAAGCGGATTTGACGCACTCCATTGAAAAGGTCGGCGCTCAACTGCGCGCCAGAATGCCCTGGCTGGAAGGCGCCGGAGGCTAGAGCGGCCATGCCCGCGCGCACATTGTTCGACAAGGTATGGGCGGCCCATGAAGTCGTCGCCGAGACGGCCGACACGCCCGCGGTGCTCTACATCGATTTGCACCTGGCTCACGAGGTCACCACGCCGCAGGCGTTCAGCATGTTGCGATCGCTTGGGCTTCGCGTGCGCCGCCCCGATCGCACGCTGGCGACCATGGACCATTCAACGCCCACCCACACCGAACAGGTGTTTGGGTCGATACCGATCAAGGTCGACGCGGCCGCGCGACAAGTGCGGCAGCTCGAGCAAAACGCAGCTGAATTCGGCATCGAGCTTTTTGGTATGCGCGATGCGCGACGCGGCATCGTGCACATCATCAGTCCGGAGCTGGGATGCACCCAGCCCGGAATGACCATCGTGTGCGGCGACAGCCACACCAGCACCCACGGCGCCTTTGGCGCCCTCGCCTTTGGCATCGGCACGACCGAAGTCGGACATGTCTTTGCAACTCAGGCCCTGCTGCAGCGCAAGCCGAAAAGCTTCGCGGTCAACATCGAAGGGCAACTGTCGCCCGGCGTCAGCGCCAAGGACTTGATCTTGAGCATCATCGGTAAGATCGGTGTCTCAGGGGGCACGGGGCATGTATTGGAATATCGCGGATCGACAGTGCGGTCTTTGTCCATGGAAGAGCGCATGACCGTGTGCAATATGTCGATCGAGGCCGGCGCGCGCGCGGGCATGATCGGTCCGGATGAGGTGACGTTCGAATACCTGAAAGGCAAACCGCGAGCCCCGCAGGGCAAGGCGTGGGACGCCGCGGTGGCGCGGTGGCGCACGCTCGTGACCGATTCCGATGCGAGATTCGACGCCTCCGTCGATATTGATGCCGCCGGCATCGAGCCCATGATCACCTACGGAACGAATCCCGGCATGGTGCTGCCCATCGGTTGCGCCATCCCCGATAAAAAAGGCGACCCGGTGTTCGACAAGGCGATGCGCTACATGGGGTTTCACGGCGGCGAAGGCATGCTCGGAAAACCGGTGAACGTGGTCTTCATCGGCAGCTGCACCAACGGACGGCTGGAGGATTTGCAGGCCGCGGCCCAAATCCTCAAGGGGCGTAAGGTCGCGCCCGGCGTGCACCTGCTCATCGTGCCGGGCTCCCAGCAAATCAAGCAGGAGGCCGAGGCCGCCGGGCTGGCGGACATTTTCAAGGCCGCGGGCGCGGATTGGCGCGAGTCCGGCTGCTCCATGTGTCTCGGCATGAATGGGGATACGGTTGCCCCCGGCCAGTATTCGATCAGCACCAGCAATCGAAATTTCGAAGGCCGCCAAGGGAAAGGAGCCCGGACGCTGCTGGTCAGCCCCCTGACTGCGGCCGCCAGCGCCGTCACGGGCCGCATCGCGGATCCGCGTGAACTGCTGTAATGCAGCCCATCAAACGCATTACCTCGAAAACCGTTGTCATTTCATCCAGCGACATCGACACCGATCAGATCATTCCGGCGCGATTTCTGACGACGACGACCCGGGAAGGGTTGGGTACACAGCTATTCGCGGATTGGCGCTATGAGAGCGACGGCTCACCGAAGGGCGAATTCGTTCTCAATCGCGCGGAAGCCCGCGGTGCCGAAATTCTGGTGACGGGCCGCAATTTTGGCTGCGGGTCGTCGCGCGAGCATGCGCCGTGGGCTCTCCTCGACTACGGATTTCGCGCGGTCGTCAGCACTGAAATTGCCGATATCTTCCGCGGCAATGCCCTGATGAACGGTTTGCTGCCCATCGTCGTGGATGAGCAGACATCGCAATGGTTGCTGCATCATCCGGGCGCGCAGGTCGATATCGACCTCGAGACCCGGCGTCTGACGCTGCCGAACGGCACCTCGCTCGCATTTCCCATCGAGCCGTTCGCCCGCCACTGCTTGTTGAACGGCTTGGACGAACTGGGGTATCTGCGCAGCAAGCTGAGCGACATCGAGCGCTTCGAAGCGGCGCGGGTCTAGGCTCCTGGATGCAAGCGAGCATTGCAGTCCTGGCGGGCGATGGCATCGGCGGCGAAGTCACCGCCGAAGCGGTTCGCGCTCTTCACAAGGTGGCATCTCGATTCGAGCATCGGTTCGAATTCGAATCGGCACTGTTGGGCGGCGCCGCCATCGATGCGACCGGCTCGCCGCTGCCCCCGGCCACGCTGGAGCTGGCGACGCGGGCGGACGCGATATTGCTCGGTGCGGTCGGCGGCCCCCGGTGGTCCGACCCTAACGCCGCTGTTCGCCCGGAACAGGGCTTACTGCAGCTGCGCAAGGCATTGGGGCTGTTCGCCAACCTGCGTCCCGTCGTGCCGCACCCCGCGGTGCTCGATGCCTCGCCCATCAAGGCCGAACTGCTGCGCGGCGTGGACATCATGGTGGTGCGCGAACTCACCGGCGGCATCTATTTCGGCGAGAAAACCCGCACCGCCACCGAGGCGGTCGATATATGCCGCTACAGCGTCATGGAGATCGAGCGGGTGGTGCGGCTCGCCGCCAATTTGGCGCGTGCGCGCCGCAAAAAATTGACCTCCGTGGACAAGGCCAATGTGCTGGAAACATCACGCCTGTGGCGTTCAACCGTGAATCTCATCATGCCCGCCGAATTTCCCGATGTGGCGGTCGAACACATGTTGGTGGACTCGGCGGCCATGCATCTGTTGCAGCGCCCCCGCGACTTCGACGTGATCGTCACCGAGAACATGTTCGGCGATATTCTCACCGATGAGGCGTCCATGCTGGCCGGCTCCTTGGGGCTTCTGCCCTCCGCGTCGCTCGGCGCCGATGCTCGCGGTGGAGTGTTCGAACCCATTCATGGCTCTGCGCCCGACATTGCAGGACGCGGCATCGCCAACCCCTACGCGGCGATCTTGAGTGCGGCCCTGTTGCTGCGCTACTCGCTGCGATTGGAGGCCGAAGCGAAGGCGCTGGAAGCGGCGGTGTACCGCGCCATCGGCGGCGGCGCTCTCACCGCCGACCTCGCAGCCCCGGGCAAGTCGATTACGACACGCGCCGCCGCAGATGCGGTGTTGGCTGCGCTTTAGCAGCGCGTTCGAGTCCTGCGCACAGGTCGGCCACCAGGTCCGCGTGATCTTCAATGCCCACCGAAACCCGCAGCAGCCCGGCGCTGATTCCCGCGTGCAACCTGGCGGATTCTTCCATGCCCGCGTGCGTCATGCTGGCGGGATGGGCGATCAGACTCTCAACGCCGCCCAGGGATTCAGCCAGGGTGAAGCACTTGAGTCCGGTGAGAAACGCGCCGATGGCCGCCTCGCCGCCGGCCAGCTCGAAGCTCAACATCGCGCCGAAGCCGCTTTGTTGGCGGCGGGCAATCTCATAGCCCGGATTGCTGCTGAGACCCGGATAGTAGACGCGCTGCACCTCCGGCCGCTGCGTTAGAAACTCCACGATGTATGCGGTGTTCTCGGCGTGAACGCGCATCCGGGCGTGCAAACTGCGCACACCGCGCAGGGTCAGAAAGCTGTCGAATGGCGCTCCGGTCACGCCGATGGCATTGGCCCACCACGAGAGATCCTGGTGCAGCTCCTCGGTCGCCGCAATCACCGCGCCGCCCACCACATCGCTGTGGCCATTGAGGTACTTGGTGGTCGAGTGCATCACGAAATCTGCGCCCAGAGACAACGGCTGCTGCCAGACGGGCGACAGGAACGTGTTGTCGACCGCCGCCAGCGCACCGGCGGCATGGGCCGCGTCGCAGACCGCTCGAATATCGACCACCCGCAGCAACGGATTGCTGGGCGTTTCGATCCACACCAATTTCGGCTCACCCTCGAGCGCCGCGCGCAGCTCATCGGGGTTGCTTTGATCGACGAAATCAACCAGCAGATTTCCCTTGGCGTGCAGCGCATTGAGCAGCCGGTAGGTGCCGCCGTAGCAGTCGTACGGGGCGACCACGCGCGCCCCGGCCGGCAGCGCCGCCAAGATCAAGGTGATGGCGGCCAAGCCCGTGCAGGTCACGATGGCGCCGGCGCCGCCCTCGAGGTCGGCCAGCGCACTGCTCAGTTGATCGCGGGTGGGATTGCCGGAACGCGTGTAGTCGTACTTGCGCGGTTGACGATAGCCTTGAAAGGCAAAATTCGTCGACAGGTAAATCGGCGGCACCACGGATCCGTGCTGCAAGTCCGACTCGAGTCCGGCGCGAACGGATCGGGTCGCAATGTGCTGGGGTGGCGTTTTGCTGCTCATGTTTGCTCCGCAAGGGCATGCTTGATAATGGGCGTCAGAGCGGCTCCTTCCTTCAAGAAGGCGTCATGACCGAAAATGGAATTGATCTCGATGAGCTGGCGAGGGCCGTTCAAGCGAGCCGACAGAGCCTGCATGTCGTTGAACGGCACCAGCTGATCCTCACGCACGGCAATCAGCGTTGCGGGTGTATGTACCTGGGTCGCATCCATCACATGCAGATCGATCGACTCGCTCAAGGTTAGGAATGATTCGGCGCGATACTTCTGCACATAGTCGTCGCCGCGCGCAAACAAGTAGTCCTCGATCGGGAAGCGGAAACGATCCGCCGTGCGCGTCGGCGCACCGCCGAACCTCAGCGCAAACTCGACGGGACTGCGATAGGTGGCCATCGCCAGCGCGCGCGCGAGCTTCAGTCCCGCTGCGCCGTCACCGCGCGCTATTGCCTCGCGCACGATTTGCCGCTGCACGCTGCGCCACGCCGTCGAGAGCACCTGGCCCTTGTCGGCGGCGCTCAGCACCACGATGTGATTCACCAAGGCCGCGTACCGCTCGGCAAAACACAGCGCCACCATCCCGCCATAGGACGCGCCGACAATGGCATGCAGAGGCCTGAGTCCAAGATGCCGGACAACCTGACTCAACGCCGCGGCTTGATCGTATGAACTGATGGGCGGAAATCGGCCGCCGACGCTGGGTGTGGAACTGTCGCCTCGACCGCCGATGTAATCGATGCCGAGAACGAGATATTGGCGGGTATCGACGCCGAGTCCCGGACCGACCATCTCCGGCCACCAGCCCTCTCCCGGCAAACCGGTGACGATTTTGTGTGCGGAGATTCCGCCGAGAACCGCGACGACAGGTCCCTCCTCGTTGCCGACCAGACGGAATGCCATCCTTGCATCGGGCAAGGAATCCCCATGGTGCAAAGCAAATGGCTTGAGACTCAAAGTCTCGTCGATCGGTCTTAACGCATTTTCGTCCACGACGCGGAAGCTCCTTGAAGGCAACATAACCCCTGGAGCATCGGCTCGTAGCCCATTGAAGTCGCGGGATCCCGCGCAATCGGCTGCCCATCTACCGGATTCGCCCCTTGGGCGACTTCCGCAGGAGTTGGCACCGTTCCGACCGCTCCACTGGAGAAGAATCGGTGGTTGCCCCGGCTTCTAAGGGCCTTTCCCTCAGCCGGTCTAGATAAGCCGTTGAATTTTAGGCAGGCCTGGTGGGCGCGTCAAGCATTTTACCGAAGATCCAGTTGCATCCTCTTCACCAACGTATTAATGTAATAGCGCATTAATACATAGGGAAACGGCGTCATGCTTTCGATGCGGGCTTTGCCATGAAAACCAACCGGCCGGTGACCCTGCGCCAGGAACAGCAGCACGAGCGCGCCCTTTGCACGGCGATCCTGGCGTTGCGCTCGATCGATGAGTGCCGCAGCTTTTTCCGCGATCTGTGCACGCCCGCGGAGTTGCAGGCGATGGCGGATCGCTGGGCCGTGGTGGAGCTGTTGGAACGCGGCCTGCCGTACCGTGAGATCCACAAGCAAACCGGCGTCAGCGTGACGACGATCGGCCGCGTCGCGCGCTATTTGATGTCGGGCAATGGCGGTTATCGCGCGGTAACCGAACGGTTGAAGCTCAATGCCTAAATCCGCTGCCGCCGATTCCATGCGCCTGAAAATCGCCGTGCAAAAGAGCGGCCGTCTCACCGACAGCTCACTCGATCTGTTGTCGCGCTGCGGCCTGAAGTACAGCCGCGGCAAAGATCAGCTGATGTGCTATGGCGAGAACATGCCGCTCGACGTGCTGTTCGTTCGCGACGATGATATTCCGGACCTGGTGCAGGAGGACGTCTGCGACCTGGGCTTGGTCGGTTTGAACGTGATCGAAGAGAAGCGTCTTGCGTTCCAGGCGCGCGATCTCGGCCCCTTGTTCGACACCGTGCAGCTTTTGGACTTCGGACGCTGCAAGCTGTGCATTGCCGTACCCGATGGGTTCGACTATGACGGCGCGCAATCGCTGCAAGGCAGGCGCATCGCAACCACCTATCCGCACATCCTTGCCCGCTTCCTCGCGGAGAACGGCATTACGGCCGAGGTCGTGGTGCTGTCAGGTTCGGTGGAAATCGCGCCGCGCCTGGGCAGAGCCGATTTGATATGCGATTTGGTCTCGACCGGATCCACGCTGGCCGCCAATCATCTGCGCCACGCGCAAACGGTGCTCGAGAGCCAGGCCGCGCTGATTCGCACGCCGATGCCGATCCCCGTGGAGAAGCAAGAGTGGACACGCCGCTTGCTGATGCGCATCGACGGCGTGGAGCAGGTCAAGGGCAGCAAGTACATCATGCTGCATGCGCCCCGCTCCGCCCTGGCGGCGATCGCGAAACTGCTTCCGGGCAGCGAGGCGCCCACCGTCATTCCCCTGGAAGGTCTGGGCGATCGGGTGGCGGTGCACGCCGTTTGCCGTGAAAATGTCTTCTGGGAAACGCTCGAGGATTTGAAGGGAGCGGGAGCCACTTCCGTGCTGGTCCTGCCGGTCGAAAAGATGCTGGCGTAGAGCCTCCAGGCATAGTCAATGAGAATCCTCGATTGGAAGTCACTATCGGCGCTAGAGCAACGCGATGCGCTGCAACGCCCGGCACAGCGCGCTGCCGCCCGCGTCACCGCCACCGCCCAAGACATAATCGAGCGGGTTCGCCGCGAAGGCGACGCCGCCCTATTGGCGCTGACCGAACAATTTGACGGCGTGCGCCTCACGGGGCTGCAGGTCACGGCGCAGGAGTTCGCCGAGGCAGAAGCTGCGTTGAGTGCGGAGCAGAATGCCGCCATCGAGCGCGCGATATCGACCATACATCGCTTTCACGCGGCGCAAATGCCGGCGCCGCTGCGCGTCGAAACCGCGCCCGGCGTGCAGTGCGAGCGGATCAGCGTACCGATTCGCGCCGTCGGCCTGTATGTACCGGCCGGCTCGGCTCCGCTGCCCTCGACCGCCATCATGCTCGCCGTGCCGGCGGCCATCGCCGGGTGCCCGGCGCGGATCATGTGCACGGCACCGAACCGCCATGCCAAAGCCGATCCGGCCGTTCTGGTTGCGGCACGCAAGGCCGGTATCGAACAAGTATTCAAGGTCGGCGGCGCCCAAGCCATTGCCGCCATGGCCTATGGCACCGACACGATTCCGAAGTGCGACAAGATATTCGGGCCGGGAAATGCCTGGGTTACGGCCGCCAAATTGCTGGTCGCGCAGCATCCGGACGGCGCCGCGGCGGACCTTCCGGCGGGCGTGACCGAGGTCATGGTCATCGCCGACGCGAGTGCGCGCGCGGACTTCGTTGCCGCCGACCTGCTGGCACAGGCAGAACATAGTCCTGACGCGCAAGCGATCCTGGTCACCTCCGACCCGGGATTGGCCGCGGCGGTGATGCGCGAAGTGCAGCGCCAAAGCATCCGGCTATTCCGCGCCCCAATCCTGACCGAGTCGCTGAAGGCAATGCGATTCATCGTCGTCGACGCGCTGCAGACGGCATTCGACATTGCCAATAGTTACGCGCCGGAACATCTGCTGCTGCAAATTCGCGAGCCGCGCGCTTGGCTGCCGCGAGTCACGGCCGCGGGCGCCGTGTTCCTGGGGCCTTGGTCGCCGGAGACCCTGGGGGATTATTGCAGCGGACCCAACCACACCCTGCCTACCTACGGCTACGCTCGATCCTACAGCGGCTTGTCGCTTGAAGACTTTCAGAAGCGCATCACCGTTCAGGAACTCACGCCGGCGGGGCTCCAAGGCTTGG
>Ga0179592_10000015_pt1 | contig 81612 bp, 87 predicted proteins | sample CZODoug2_1_08_16_FD_148623 | JGI IMG/M metagenome (GOLD analysis project Ga0179592, IMG submission 148623) | Vadose zone soil fungal communities from Angelo Coast Range Reserve, California, USA - CZODoug2_1_08_16fungal (Illumina Assembly) | ecosystem: Environmental > Terrestrial > Soil > Vadose...
TAGGAGTATACGAGGAGCCACAGGGGGAGGTGGAGCAGGCGCTGGCGCGGATATGGCAAGAGGTGTTGAAGGTAGAGAGGGTCGGCAGGCATGACAACTTCTTTGAGCTAGGGGGTCATTCGCTGCTGGCGGTACAGATGGTGTCGCGGGTCAGGGCAGTGCTGGGGGTGGACCTGGCGCTGCACGATGTGTTCGCAATGGCCACAATCGAGTCCCTTGGCGCACGTGCAATTCACATCCAACTTACACAATTTGATCCCGACGATTTGGTTCAACTCCTGGGGACCGTCCGCACGAGGGATGAGGTGGTCGTCGCGACGTCAAAAAAATGATTATGGTTAGAGGTGGCCCCACAAATTTAGACAGATTTCGCGGTCGGGATAAGTGGAACTCCGCGAGCGGTGGCTCGGGTAGTTCGGACAGAAATCTTTCTGGGATAAGTGGAAAGATCTGCTGATTGATTGATTGATTGAACCCTGCGATAGGTTCTTCAGAGGAGTGCCTTGGCGTGCGCAATGAGTTCTGCCGCGTGTTCGACATCTCGCGCAAATCTTAGCCACTCAATAATTTTAAATAGGGATACCAACCGCTGTTGGGCTAATACGCCAACGGTGGCCATCGAGAGCGCCAGGCGGCTGTTGTTCGCTTCGAGCCAGATATGTCTGTTGGCTTATGCGAGAAACTGCAACGGACAACGGAACGACGTCTACACCGTAACCGTCCGGTCTGGGCACATTGACTGTAACCGTCCGGTCTGGGCACATTGACACATTGACTAGCGTTTGTTGATTTCATCGGTTGGCGCATCATGATTCATGGCCATATCGACGGCATGATCGAGGCGGCGGACCAGGTCATTGAAGGATTCACCCTTGCGACGTACCAAGGCGGCGATCATGCCGTGTGGATCCGCGGCAACCGCGGCGCATTCGATCGGCGCGATCGGACCGATGTTGATGTTGCCGCCGGATTCGACGAACTCCTCGATGTGCGGCCACGCCGAGGAAGGCGTGAAGTCGCCGCTTAGGCGGCGAGTCGGTTTGCCAGATCCGGCTGCAGGTCGACGCGCCACGGCAGTAGCTCCTCGATTCGGTTGACGGGATGCTCCGCGATCCGCTCGATGACATGGCGCAGATAGGCCGATAGGCCTGCGGATCGAGACCGTGCAGTTTGGCCGAGCCCACGAGGCTGTAGATCGCGGCGGCTCGCTCACCGCCCGCATCGGAGCCGGCGAAGAGATAATTTTTTCTCCCGAGAGCCACCGCACGCAACGCGCGTTCGGCGGTATTGTTGTCGATTTCGATTGTGCCGTCAGCGACGAAGCGCGTGAGCGCTTTCCAGCGCGATATTGCGTAGCGAGTCGCCACCGCGAGTTCGGATTTTGCCGAGACTTGCGTGAGGAGTTCTTTGAACCAGCGATATAACGCATCGAGCAACGGACCCGATCGAGCCTCGCGGATTTCACGCCGGATATCAGCGCTTTGACCGCGGATGTCGGCCTCTATCCCGTACAACTCGCCGATTCGCTCAAGGGCAGTCTTCGCCAGCGGCGAGTACCCGATCAAACTGGTCGCGCCAGCTTGAAAAGTCTTTTCGCTTGAAACTGATGGACGAATAGCGGCCCTTTGCCTCCGCCAGAAATACGTTTTCAGAACTCTCGGCACAGAGGTAATCAGGAGTATCACCATCGACGAGTCGCCGGACTGCACAGCCACCAATTCCTCGTTGATGCTGACGACCAATCAGATCACCAACGTGCGCGAAGTAGGTGATATTCAGATAATCATGGAGGAACCAGCGACAGAAGGCTTGACCAAGTTCCGTTGATCGACTTCTTCGTGCCGAAGTTGAGACTCCAAGGCCCGACCCTTGCATGCGGAACTCAGACTCCGGAACCAAGAAACGTACGTGTTCAAAGTGTGCTGGATCGGGTTGTGGTGGAACCTGCCCATAGGTGTCGAGATAGTAGTGGTGAAATAGCTTGGCTAGATCGACCGCTACTTCGGTCTTCGGGACGTTCTCATCCTCACCAGCCCGAAGTGACAATGGCACCTTGGCATAGTTATTGAGTTCGATACGTATGCGCTTGTCCATAACGTATGGCGTCTAGTGGTGCGTAACGATGCGGTTGCGTTGCTAACATCGAGGCAGACTCACTTACACGCACGGCAACGATTGCAGACGTCGCAATCGCTTTGTGAATGCGCCTTTCCGAGTTCTGTCCCTCAGGAGACTCCGTATGGGTCGGAAAGGGCGCGAACCAGGCGAACGCATGCGTATTAGAAGGGTGGGCGAGAATCGGAGTGCGATGTGCGCGACATTCTTGTCGATGGGTCTCAGGTGACACGAATAAACGGGCGCGACATCGGGTTATCGATACCGGCGTTACCAAAATGGACGCGGAAGTTACCGAAAATCCGTGTCACCGACACCAACAGTAACGACGATTAAGCCAGGTTATTTATGATTTAACATAATATACATTATGCGAAGTGTTATGGCTAAGTTCAGATTTCCGAATCTAGCTCTTGAACACAACTGCCGATTTCAATACTGCTTTTGCTTCATAGGCCGGGATACTCCGATTGTACCCACTCCTGGAACGCCTCATCCTCAAACCTGTAAACGCCTTTCTCCGATTGGATAAGGATCTGGCGTTCGCGGAGCCGCCTCAACGCGTTTTGTGGGACCGACCGGTCAGCCGAACGACCAAGCTTAAGTGCTTGCCCAATTATTGCCAATGACTTCGAGCCGTGCAGATCAGCTTCACCAAGGGCCACCCACCGCAGGACGACCTTGTCAGCCGGCAACAGGTTGCTCCATCGCTTGGCGAAACCTGCTTCCGCGTAGATAGATTGCCTGCTAATGTCGATCGCATGATCCACACCCTCAAATGCATTTCCCAGGTACTGGGATAGGAATCTTCTAAAAAATTCCGGCACCCCCTTCAGAGTATTGAAGGCCCTCAAAGTATCTGCAAGCTGTAGCTTCATCGTGGTCAGAGCATTGGCGCGTCTGGTTAGCTCACGAACAAATTCGTCACCGAGTAAGGGCAACGGTTCGACTCGAGCCCAGTTATAAAAGGCCTTGTCTTCTGCGCCGAACATTACTCTTAGTCGGTCTTCAGACGACCCGGTGAATATTACTTTCAGGCGGTCTTTGCGGGTGTCCAAAAGTGCCCGCAATGCCATCTCCAGTGAAGCGTGCTTTCTGTCAGCTAGTATTTGAGCCTCGTCAATCAGTAGCAGTCCGGCGTTCTTGCTCTTGTCGAAAGAGGTGAACGCGGAACGCAGTTTGGTTGCACTCATTTTTTCAGTGTCTTTGAAGCCAAGCTCAGCGCTTCCTTCTCCGATAGGGGTCAGTTTTCCTGAAACTTTTAGTGTCGACACAGGTGTTTTAAGTTTGGCGCGTACCTTTGCAATGACATGCTGAGGCGCCGAGCATGCGGTAATTGCTTCCGCAATGGCGGCAGCTGGATCCTGATCTTCTTGCCAAAGATTGCAGTAACCGACTGTGTAACCTTTCTTTTCAGCCGCTGGAGTAAGATCTTTCGTGAGAAATTCGGTCTTGCCCATTCGACGTCTCGCATGCAGGGCGGTTGCCGATATCAAACCTAAATTGAAGGCTTGTAGATGATGCTCAGCAAGCTCCGGTCTCGCAAAATGCCAGCTAGTAAGCACCGAGTGGCGCATGTGTTAGCCTATAGTACAAACTTTAGGAATTCCTAAATATCGTACCACATGCTACCACAAATGGTATTTACCAGCGGGCCACCGCCCTGCCGTCAAGGCAGTAGCACCGCAGTCGGTATGCGCAACAGAGGGGACATCGACGGTCGTCATGCCGGCAAATTGGCGTTGCGCCGATGCTGCCACTATCGCGCAACAGTACGCCCACATGTCCACTCGCAACACTATGCCCGCTCTCGAATCGAGTTGTAAGCGCAAATAACCCTTAAAGTACGCATAAATCCGTACATCGACGTGCTTCAGTTCTCGGATGGACGCGTTGAGATCAGGGCAGGTTGGCAATCACTCCCCTACTCCACCTATGACCGAGTTGGAGTGATCGATCAGGGAGCCGTGGTGAACCACGAACGCCTGAGCCATGCACTGCAGGCCGCTCAGCTCCTTCAAGCGCAACGAGACGATCGCGTGGTCAATAAGCCATCAACCGCGCATCGAGCTGATGGCTCCAAGGTTCCAAGGAAAAAGGTTCATGGCACCCGATCTCCGCGAGAACTTGGATATGACGACATCGCTGGGGTCGGCAAACCGCTCCAAAGCATGCGTAAGGCGCTCCGTGCATCGAGAGGTATGCGAGAATTTCACCCTTTATCAAGAGGGTGTTGTGAGAACGGCATCGGCTATAAACGGCTTGCTGCTGACCTTGACCATGGCAGTAGCGCAGGGCAAGGAATGCAAAGGCGTCAACTTCCCGGACCGCGTGGAAGTGGGAGGCAGCGATCTGACGCTCAATGGGCTCGGCTTGCAAAAGGCCACATTCCTCAGGGTCGATGTGTATGTTGTCGCGCTTTACGTGACCGCGACATCACGCGATCCCGATGCGTTGATCAGGTCGGACGGCCCCCAGGAATTGATCGTGCATTTTCTGAGAAGTGTGGGTGTGGAAGACGTGCGGAAACAGTGGAGCAGAGATTTCGCGCACGTCGCCCCAGATCGACCGATCTCGCTCATGCAGCGGGTCGCAAGGTTGAATTCGTGGCTGTCCGACGTGAAGCGCGATGAGCGGCTGACGTTCATTCGCCAACCCGGTGAAGGCATCCAAGTGATCGTCAACGGCGTCGTCAAGGGAACGATCCCCGGAGATGATTTTTCACGGGATTTCATGTCAATTTGGCTGGGTGCCACGCCCCCTAGCCCGGAGCTGAGGAGAGGCCTGCTGGGCGGCAAGTGCGACTAGGTCATGCCGGCCCGAGCTCATCTCTTGGAGGAAGGATCCAGGATCGCTTGCGGATCAGATGCACCGCCCAACGTCGCGACTGCAGCAACCAATCGCGATTATGCGCGCGGTTCCAGGTGCTGCACGCGACCGGTACAGCCTCCAACCGGTCGACCAGAATCGTGGCAATCCTGCGAGCACGCGCGCTCCACGTGAAATGATGGCTGTCCGCAAGCGATGCCTCGCTGAGACGTCGCGCGAGCGCTGAGTCGCTGGTCAGCGCAGAGATCCCGGCAACAAGGTCGTCTACGCAGTCTGGTTGACACAAAAGTGCGTTTCTGCCGTTCTCCAGGATCTCCCGGATGTCGGTAGTATCACCGGCGAGAATGGGCCGGCCCGAGCCTATGTAGAGGTAGAGCTTCAACGGCACCACGGTTGAGCCGAACTCGGCGAGCGGCTTCACGGATGGAGGAATCAACAGCACGTCCGCGGCGAAAATGTATCTTGCAAGCGCATCAGGCTGCTGCCAGGGGACGATCCGGACGTTCTTGACACCACTCGCAAGAGCTTCGATCGTGCCATGGCCGGCCGCGCCGACCAGCAAGAAGAGATGATCCGGGAGACGCTGCGCCGCCTCCAGCACGAGTTCCAGCCCCTTCTTGTGATTAATTCGCCCCGTATAGACAACCGTCTTCGTGCCGCTTTCGATGCCGATTTGCCGCTTCGCATCCTCGGCAGCCATGCGGGTGCCCACGCGCTGCGGATCGAAACCGTTGTGAACACAGTGCAGCTTCTCAGCCGGAATCCCCAACTGGAGATACTTTTCGCGTGTGTATCTGGAATGACTGATGTTGGCGAGCAAGCGTGCGTTGCAGAAGATGGAGTGAATCCAGGGACGCAGCGGCGGTACCTGGTCGGGCCACGGTCGATAGTGATCGAAGATGACCCGTTGTCCGAACAAGAGTGCGAGCCAGGCAACCCAAAGATTGCGCGTGTACACAAGATCCGCTTCCCGGAAAACGCGGCGAAACGGGAGGCTCAGGCCACAGCAGAAGTGCCGCAACACCGCGGGGCGCAGCGGTGCGCAAGCCCGAACGACCGGCATGCCCGCCAGCGCAGAAGCGCTGGCACAGTTGGCCGCATCCGAAGCAGGAACGTGCAACCAGGCCTGGGTAGTGAACGCAGCCAAGTGTTTCGCCGTCGCCACAAACACCTCAGCATCCGCCTGTGGATTTGGAAGTGGATTTTCGAAAGTGAATAGAATCTTCACGGCGCGATCGACGTCAGAGCCGAATCATCCGGTCCCGGACCTTTGGGCGTGAGCTGGCCATGCCCCCCATTGTCAGGCAGCAGATAGATAAAGTGCTATTGAAATTAAGGAATGTGGATATATAAAGTTAAGCTTGTACAAAAATAGGTACAAATAGGCAACATAAGTCTTAATCATTTAGGGAAATTGAGAGAGAATTAGGCGGGCACGGTTCAATCCACGCCCGGGCTTAAGTGTGCGGAGGACAATTAGGTGACGCCAGAGTTGAAGCCGACGGATGTAGGCGGTTGCCGTAGTCGTCAGGCGGATTTTTCGACATTGATCGAAGCGCTCGAGTATTCAGCGACCAGTCGGGCCGGCTTCAATTTCTACTCCGGCCGTGGCGAACTCCTGGCTGTATTGCCCTACCGGGACCTCAGGGAGCAGGCCCAGTCACTGGCGCGGCGCATGCTCCGTGCAGGCCTGCGCCGGGGCGAGCGAGTAGCGATCATTGCCGAATCGAGTGCCGACTTCGTACGCGCCTTCTGGGCGAGCCAATATGCTGCCCTGATTCCCGTGCCTTTACCAACGCCCGCGGCATTCGCAGGACGGGTCAACTATATCGACCACATTCACCCCATGATGGCGGCCGCACGGCCCCGTGCGGTGATCGCCCCTGGGGTCTTCCTCGAGTCGGTCCGCCAGGCGGCGGTGCGTTTGGACGTCGAGCTGATTGGAACAATCCAAGACCTGGAACAGATGCCGGAAGCCGATGCAGACCTGCCCGCGGTCGAACCGGACGATGTGTGTTACCTGCAATTCTCTTCCGGCAGCACCCGGTCTCCGACCGGCGTCGCTGTAACGCATCGAGCGCTGCTCGCGAATGCGCGCGGTATCGCACGCGACGCAATCAATATCACAGAAGCAGATCGCTGCACGTCCTGGCTGCCGTTCTATCACGACATGGGACTCGTCGGATTCCATCTTATGCCGCTCGCCAGCCAGTTATCGACGGACTACCTTGCGCCCGATGAATTCGCGCGCCGGCCTCTCATCTGGCCGACCCTCATCTCCCGCAACGGCGGTACCCTCTCCTTCAGTCCTTCTTTCGGCTATGACTTGTGCGCCCGGCGAGCGATGAATGCCAGCTTGGAACATCTCGATCTTTCGCGCTGGCGCGTCGCCGGCATCGGCGGCGACGTGATCCGCCCGGGGATTTTGGCGCGATTCGCCGATAACTTTGGCGGCCGTGGTTTCCGCAAGGAGGCTTTTGTCGCGAGCTATGGCATGGCTGAAGCCACTCTCGGAGTCACTTTTGCGCCGCTTGACCGCGGGATAGAAGTCGATCGCGTCGATCTGGGTAGTTTGCGACGGGACGGCCGTGCCATCCCTGCGGACGGCGACAATGTGCGCGATCTGGTGCAGTGTGGCGAGGTGCTGCCCGGCCACGAGCTGGAGATCCGCGATGCGGAGGGAACCGTTCTTGCGGAGCGTCAGGTTGGCCGCATCATGTTTCGCGGCCCGAGTGTGATGACTGAATACTTCGGCCGCAGCGAGGAAACTGCTCGGGTACTCTCAACTGACGGTTGGCTGGACACCGGCGACCTCGGTTATCTCGTCGGCGGCTCCCTGGTAGTCGCTGGACGCAGCAAGGATCTCATTCTTGTCAATGGCCGCAATGTGTGGCCTGAGGATCTCGAGTTGGCGGTCGAGAATCACATCGACGGAGTGCGCCGCGGCGACGTCGTGGCTTTCTCCATCGACGAACAGGATGCTGAGCGTGTCGTGATCCTGTTGCAATGTCGCACGTTGGATCCGGTGCCGCGCGAGGCACTACGCACTGCAGTTGCCTCAATCATCCTGACAACCGCGGGTCTGAATTGTTCGGTGGTGCTCGTCTCACACAACGCCCTGCCCCGAACGTCCTCGGGCAAGATGAGCCGCATGCGGGCTCGCGCCATGTATCTTGCCTCATTACTCGGAGAGCCCGAGCAGCACGCTGCTTCCGTGACTGTGGGGTTGGATTCAAGACCGGATGTCCACACCCTGCGTTCATCATGAGTAGGATTGTCGCAATTACGGGCGCCACCGGTTTTCTGGGGCGCTACATAGTCAGAGCGTTCGCTGGCAGCGGCTGGCGAGTCAGGATTCTCGCCCGGCAACCGATCGATCATCCCCAGCTCGCCGGCTTGCAGCTGGAGGTTGTATTGGGTGACCTGTCGAACCGCCAGGCCCTGCGCACACTCGTGGACGGCGCCGATGTCATTGTCCATGCTGCGGGCCTCATCAAGGCGCGCACCCCGGCGGCCTTCGAGGCCGTGAACGTCCGGGGGACTGCCAATCTCGCAGGTGCGATCGAGGAGCGTGGGGAGATCGCCCAGGTTCTGCTGGTTTCGTCGATGGCGGCTCGAGAGCCGGAGCTGTCGACCTACGCGAGAACGAAACGTGCGGCAGAACAACTTTTGATGGCCGCGCTGAATCGTCGCTGTCAATTGACCATCGTCAGGCCATGTGCCATCTATGGCCCGTGGGATCGTGAGACGCTGACGATCTTTCGGGCGGTGCAGTATCACATTTTCCTCCGGCCACGGATTGCCCACGGCCGGATCGCGGTCATTCACGCTGTCGATGCCGCGGCGGCCATAGCAGTTCTGTGCGAGCAGAGCTCGTGCCATTCGTTGTTCGAACTGACAGACGAGCGCACCCAAGGCTACTCCTGGGACGAGATTGTGCGGACCGCCGAAACAGCCATGAACTCGAAGGCTCTTGTCATCCCATTACCGGGACCGGCTGTTCGGGCTGCCGCCGCCGTCAGTCTGGCTGCCGCCAAGCTGCTGCGGCGCACGCCCATGTTCACTCCAGAAAAGGCGCGCGAGATTCTTCATGCCGATTGGGGTTCCAAGGCCGAGTCCCAGCCGCCTCGCAGTCTCTGGCGCCCCGAAATCGGTCTTGCCCAGGGTTTTGGTGACACTGTGAGCTGGTATCGGGATCGGCACTGGCTCGCAGCCCGCTGACCCCGCCGTGGAGGTGCGTGACTTGACAAAGAATGCCAACACTATCGAAGCAGAAGTCATAGAACTGCTCGCTCACAGGGTGCCCGCTGACATCAACGTGACCGCCCAAACTCAGATTGTGGGAGGTCTGGGGCTGGACTCTGTGGCGGTTCTGGATTTCATCATGGACGTCGAGGACCGCTTCAACATTTCGATCCCACTCGATCGGGTGGCCGAGGTCCAGACAATCGCCGAGCTGAGCCATGCCATCGAGGGGCTGAAGCGGGCTGCCGGCTGATGGCGCTGTTTTCGAAATTCGATGACTTGCGCGCCGCCCTGGATGCGCTCGCGGCGGGCGGCCGCAATCCCTTTGACGTGCGCTTCGAGCGAATCGTTTCTGCCACAGAAGCGGTGCTGGAGGGTCGGCCTTGCCTGCTCTTCGGGACCAACAACTATCTGGGTCTGACATTCGATGAGACGTGCATCGCAGCGAGCGTGAGATCGGTGCACGACGCCGGCACGGGCACTACCGGCTCCCGCATCGCGAACGGAACCTATAGCGATCATGCGCTTCTCGAGCAGCGGGTAGCCGAGTTCTACGGCAAGCGTGCTGCCATGATCTTCACGACCGGATATCAAGCGAATCTTGGCCTGATTTCGACCCTCGCGGGACGTGGCGACCATCTGCTCATCGATGCCGACAGCCACGCTTCGATCTATGATGCATGCAAGCTCAGCACCGCGGAGGTCATCCGTTTCCGTCACAACGACCCGGAAGACCTCGCACGCCGGCTCGGCCGCCTCAAAGGTCACACCGGCAACCGCATCATCGTCACTGAGGGCATCTTCAGCATGCTCGGCGATAGCGCCCCGCTACGGGAGATTGCGGGTGTGAAACGCGAAATGGGCGCCACTCTCATAGTTGACGAGGCTCACTCGCTCGGGACTCGGGGCAAGAACGGGCGTGGCGTCTGTGAAGACGCGGGCGTCGAGAACGAGGTTGATTTTATTGTGGGCACCTTCAGCAAAAGCCTCGGCGCGATTGGCGGCTTCGCGGTATCCGATCTGCCCGATTTCGACCTGTTGCGCATCGCCTGCCGCCCTTACATGTTCACGGCCTCCCTGCCGCCAGCCGTCGTCGGTTCAGTGACCGCGGCTCTGTCCCGCATCTCGACTGACGAGTCACTTGGCGCACGAGTGCGGTTCAACAGCATCAGACTATATCGCGCACTGAAGCTGGCTGGATTCGAGGTCGGACCGGAGCCAAATGCGATCGTGGCCCTGAAGATGACAGACAAGGAGACGGCTGTGCGGTTCTGGAACCGGCTCATCGACCTGGGTATCTACGCCAACCTGGCATTGCCGCCGGCGACTCCCGGAAGTTTGTCTCTCATTCGGTGCAGCATCAGCGCGGCGCACACGGAAGCACAGATTGACAGAGCCCTGTCGACCATGGTTGCCGTGGGACGTGAGCTCGGCATCCTTGACCCAAACCACCGGACGTCCGACCAACCGGCCGAACGCCTGCCCGCATGACGATCGAGATTCTCGCGGTTAGCGATAAGGCCGTGCTCCGGCGTTTCATCCGCGTTCCCTCCGCCGTACACAAGCACGATGATGCATGGATACCTCCGCTGATGATGGAGCGCGAGGAAGCCTTTTCGCCGAAAGACAACGAGTTTCTCCGGCGGGCGGAAGTGCGCTTCTGGATCGCACGACGCGACGGCCGCGATATCGGAAGAATCAGCGCGCAAATCGATCCCTTGGCCCAGCACAACGACGCAGAGCGCGTCGGTCACTTCGGCTGCCTCAGCGCCGAGGATGACCCCGAAGCCTTCGCTGCGCTTGTGGCTACGGCAGAGGATTTTCTCAAGAACCGCGGCGTGACCCGCGTCCGCGGACCGTTCTCACTGTCGATCAATGAGGAGACCGGCCTTCTGGTCGACGGTTTCAACACACCACCGATGCTTCTGATGGGACACGACCCCGAATATGCCGCCGCGCGGCTCGAGGCCCTGGGGTATCGGAAGGAAAAAGACATCTACGCCTACCTGCTCGACTTGGAGGCGCCACTGTCGGCTTCGGCGCGCAGGATGTTGGGTCGCCCACTCCCTGCCTCCGTCAAGCTGCGCCGCCTCAACTTCAAGGACTACGCGAACGACATCCGCAAGCTGGTCGATATCTTTAACGACGCCTGGAGCGGTCACTGGGGTTTCGTCCCCCTCACGGAGGCGGAGACCGACGAGATGGCGAAACGGATGCGGATGTTGCTTGATGACCGGCTCGTTTGGTTTGCCGAAGTGGACGGCGAAGCCGTCGCATTTATTGTCACTTTGCCCAACATCAATGAGGCCATTCACGATCTCAATGGGCGCCTGTTGCCATTCGGCTGGGTCAAGCTGTTGTGGCGTCTGAAATCGCACCGGGTGAGATCGGCACGTGTGCCGCTCATGGGCGTGCGGCGCCGCCTGGCGGGGACCTTGATCGGCAGCGCGCTCCCGTTGCAGCTGATTGGAGCAGCAATTCTGCCCGCCCGTGCCGTCTTCGGATTCCGCTCCATTGAGCTGTCCTGGATACTGGAGGACAATCTGCCCATGCGCAGGGTGCTCGAACGGCTCGGCGCCCGTGTCTACAAGACCTATCGCATTTACGGAAAGAAGCTCGCTGCGACCGGTGATGCGCTGGTCGCTCGGACAATAGACACGAACGATTCCATCCAACTCGCACCACAGGTTTCCGCATGAATAACAGAAACGCCCGCATGAATAACAAAAACGCCATCCGCATCGCCGTCGTCGGCGTAGGTAACTGCGCGAGTTCGCTGATCCAAGGCATCCACTACTACACGCGCGAGCGTTGCCGTCAGGGCGTGTCAGGCTTGATGCACACGCAGATCGGCGGCTACCTGCCGTGCGACATCGAGGTCGTTGCGGCTTTCGATGTCGATGCCCGCAAGGTCGGCACGGATGTCAATCAGGCCATCTTCGCAAAGCCCAACTGCACGAAGGTTTTCCAGAGTGACATTCCGGACAGCGGTGTCATGGTGCGCATGGGGCAGGTTCTCGATGGAATATCCGAGCACATGCTGGCTTGCGCTGAGGACCGCACGTTCGTGCGCTCCGGGGCACTGGAATTAACCAAAGAACAAATCGTTCGCGAACTGAAACGCGCCGGAGCGGAGATTCTGGTGAGCTACGTGCCGGTAGGCTCAGAGCAGGCGGCGCGCTTCTACGCGGAGTGCGCGCTGGAAGCCGGCGTGGCGCTGATCAATAACATGCCGGTGTTCATTGCCAGCGACAAGGAGTTCGCTGAGCGTTTCAGAGCACGGAACCTGCCAATCATCGGCGACGATATCAAATCCCAGCTCGGCGCGACGATTGTTCATCGCGTCCTGACGGACCTGTTCGCCAAGCGCGGCGTCAAGGTCCTGCGTACCTATCAATTGAACACGGGTGGCAACACGGATTTTCTCAACATGAAGAATCCAAGCCGCCTTGTATCCAAGAAGACCTCCAAGACGGAAGCGGTGCAGGCTGTCGCCGCCAAGCGCCTGGACGACGAGAACATCCACGTCGGCCCGAGCGACTATGTTCCTTGGCAGAAGGACAACAAGATCTGCTTCATCCGCATGGAAGGACAATTGTTTGGTGACGTTCCCATGGATGTGGAATTGAGATTGTCGGTGGAAGATTCGCCGAACTCCGCCGGAGTTGCCATCGACATGATCCGATGCTGCAAGCTTGCACTGTTGAACGGCTTGGGCGGACCGCTCGAGGGGCCGAGCGCGTATTTTTGCAAGCATCCTCCGAAGCAGCACACGGACGACATTGCCTACGACATGGTTGAGACCTTCATACGCAACAACACCGCAAAACTGAGAGCAGTTGTCCCTTGATCTGCCTCATTGTCGCCGCCGGGACAGGGGGGCGCCTGCGAGAACGGGGACAGAGCAAGCCTCTGGTCCCGGTGAACGGCGAACGGCTGCTCGAGCGCGTCATCACGCGTGCCCGAAGCGCCGGCGTCGAGCGCTTCCTGGTGGTGAGCGGCTACCGGGGGGAAGATGTGCGCGCAGCGCTTGACGCGTTTTCCGACCGGGAAGGAATTCCAATCAGGCACGTGTATAACGACGAGTGGCAACGCGGCAACGGCGTCTCCGTCTCGAAGGCGAGACCTTTTCTGGACGGTCCGTTTTTATTGAGCATGTGCGATCATCTGGTCGATCCGGCCATTCTTCGCGATCTGATGGCCTCGAGACCCGAGCCGGATACCGTCACGCTCGCCGTGGATTTCAACATAGCCGGCTCGATCAATGATCTGGACGATGTGACGCGGGTCATGTGCTCCAACGGCCGGATCGTGAACATCGGCAAAGTCATCCGCGAATTCAATGCCATCGATACAGGTGTTTTTCTGTGCACGCCTGTCATCTTCGATGCGCTCCAGGTCAGCCAGGCGGCAGGAGACGAGAGCATTTCCGGAGCCATGAACGTGCTTGCCAGCCAGGGCAAGGCCCGCGTCTTCGACATACAGGATAGGCTCTGGCTGGATGTGGATGATCCGGCGACCTTGGACAGGGCCGAGGCCCTGTTGCAGTCGGGACGACTCTAGAATGCATCCGCCGGCGGCGCGGCGCGGCACTCCCCCGTATGGACAGTCATCAACAGCACCTGCACCGCGGCTTCAACTGGCTCGGCGGCGCAATGATCATCGCCAAGATCACGGACGTCGGCGCGATCCTGATAGTGCTGCGTTTTCTGACGAAGGAGCAGCTAGGCGCGGCTTCGCTGGTGGTTGCATTCGGCGCCGTCATCGAAGCGTTCGACGGCCTGGGCACGAGCTCGGCGCTCGTCCAGGCGCCATCGCTGTCGCGCATCCAGCTCGACTCATTGTTCTGGGTCATCGTCGGTGCGGCGTGCGTAGTGGCCGGCCTGACCCTGCTCGTCGCTCCGTACATCGCCTCCCTTTATGGGATTGCCGGCGTTGGAGCGTACTTCCTCGCCGTAGCGGTCAAACAACCTCTGGTCGGTGCTGCCGTCATTCCGCTGGCGATGATGAACAGGGAACTGAAATACGAACGGATCGCTATCGTCAACGTATGCGCGACATTTGCCTCTGCGTTGACCCGGCTGGGCCTTGCCATCGTAGGCGCGGGTGCCTGGGCGATCGTGATCGCATACACAGCGAGCGGCCTTTTTACGCTTGTCGGAGCGGCGCTTGCGAGCCCGTTTCGACCGCGACTAAAGATCAGCTTGTCGGCGATCTCACCATTGCTGAAATTCGGCACGCGTGCGACCCTTTCGGGGCTGTGCGAGCAGATGATCAACAATGTCCACCATCTGTTGGTCGGATGGTTTTACGGCGCGGCAGCGCTTGCGGAGTTTCGTGTGGCTTTTGACCTTGCCATGGAGCCGGCCAACGCAGCGGGCACACTCATCAATCGGACTGCGCTGCCGGTCTTCGCAAAGGTCTCGGCCGTGCGCGAGCATCTGGCGCAATCCCTGACGTGGTCATTGCGAAGGCTGCTGGCCGTGGTGGCCCCGTTGGCCGCCGGCGTGGTGCTCGCGTCGGATTCCATCACCACGTTGATCCGCGACGAACAGCATCGCAGCTACGCTTCCGCGAGCTCGCCGCTCAAAATACTGGCGGCCGCGGCGGTGCTGAGGGTGGTTTCACAACTGACGTACCCCGTGATGTTTGGCTCGGGGCGTCCGCATCTGGCGCTTCGCTTCTCGGCCGCAACCCTGACTATGCTGAGTGCCGGCATGCTGTTCGTCGGTTTCACGTTCCCTGCCGCGAACGGAGTCGTTGGCATGTCGACAGTCTGGCTCGTGGTCCCTCCCCTCCTGCTCCTCTGGCAGGTTCGCTACCTGCATCGCCACTGGAACATCGGCGCCCGGGACCTGATCCGGGCCACAGCTGCTCCGTTCGTGGCAGTGGTTTTTCTCGTCTTGGCGGTGGAGGCAGGCCGACACCTGATCGGCACCGGCAACCCTGCGCTTCAACTGGCAATGATCCTGACGCTCTCGGTGCTGGCCTGCATCGGCCTGCTGCTGCACGATCGCCGGGATTACCGGGCGATGGGTGCAGCCGGTAATCGCGCGACGCTGAGAGAGTGAGGCAAAATATGATCGAGGCGCTTTGCGATCCACCCCTCGGCACACAAGCAGCCGAGAGCAAGCAGGAGTTTTCTCCGACACAGGCGAGAATCCTGGTGAAGGACCTGTTCGAGCACAGCGCCCGGATCTACTGGACGGATTTCCTCCTTACCCTGTTCGTCGCGTATGGTGCCGTAGCGCTGTATCTGTCCAGTCCGATTTTCTCGCTGAGATGTTGCATCGGCTTCACGGTCGCCGCATTCGCCCTCTTCCGTTGCGGCGTGTTCATTCACGAAATCGCACACATTCCCCAGGCGCGTATGCCCTTATTCCGAGCCGCCTGGAATATCCTGTTCGGCATCCCCGCCCTGATGCCCTCTTTCATGTACAAGTGCCACTTGGACCATCACAATCCGCGCCACTTCGGCACAGCGAGGGACGGGGAGTATCTCTCCCTGGGAGCAGGTCCGGTGAGGCGCATCGTTTGGTACTTCCTGCAGGTCCCTTTGTTGCCGGCATTGGGGATATTTAGATTTCTGATATTGACGCCCCTTGCGCTCCTGCATCCACGGCTTCGCCGCTGGGTGTGGAAGCAAGCCTCCTCGTTCGTCATCAACCCGGCGTACCGGCGAACGGTGCCGAGCGACGAACGGCACGGGAGCTGGATCGCGCTCGAAGCCGCAATCTTCCTGGAACTCGCCGTGTTTGCCTTCCTGTTGTTTTCAGGGAGAGTGGCCTGGAGCATATTTCTCGAGCTCTATGTTCTGGGCATGGCGGCGGCGGGTCTGAACTGGGTCCGCACCATCGCCGCGCACGGCTACCGCAACACCGGCGCCACGATGAGCTTCGTCGAACAGATCGAGGATTCCAACACCGTCATCGGCCACCCATTGCTGACGGAGCTGCTTTTCCCGGTAGGCTTACGCTACCACTGCCTGCACCACCTGTTCCCGGCGCTCCCTTATCATTCAATGGGCATCGCTCATCGAAGGCTGATGGCCCAGCTACCCGCGGACTCTCCTTACCGGGGCACGATGCGGCGCGGGTTTCTGGAAGCAGCGGGTGAGCTGTGGCGCAGCGCCAGCACCGGCTATGCGACCGCCCGGCGGAAAAGATAGAACGCAAGCGCCATCAATACGATCGACGGTGCGGTGGCCGTGAGCGCCGGGCTCAAATTGAGCAACTGACCCAGATAAGTCGTTATCTGCTGAGTGAGCGAGAAGATCATGCCGATCATCGTCCCAATCATCATGCGCTGTCCTATGCCTTGTGTGCGCAACAGCCCGAACACGAAGGGAACGGCAATCAGGATCATTGCCGTCATCGCCAGCGGTATGTCGATTTTGGCCCACAACTCCTGAGTGTAGTGGGCCGCAGGCTGATGCCGGCGCTCGAGATCACGGACGTACCGATACAAATCGAGCGGCTGCATGCTGTCGGCGGGCAGCATGAGCAACGAAGCCTGCCGGGGCCGCAGGAACGACTGCCAGACGAGAGAAGCGAGCCGCTCGGTGTCGAATGGGGTGCCACCGTATCGCTTTCTAGAAACTCCCTCCAACAGCCAGGTGCCATCCGGGCGGACCTCGGCTCGATCGGCCTGGATCAGGCTCTGCAGCTCGCCGCTGGCGGCAAATTCATAGAGATAAATGTCAATCGGGACGTTCGCGTCTGCGAATCGGCGCACGTTGAGGAACTGATGATCGCCCGCAGCCCAGAAGCTGTTACTACTGCGCACAGCGTCCACCGTGGAGAGCCTGGAGGCCCGCTGCGTCTGTGCCAACTGCTGGGCAGGCGGAATCACGAACTGCGCCAGCAGGAACAGCGCGACCAGGATGGCCCCGGCCAGTTTGAACACCGATCCGACGATTCGGCCCGGGGAGACGCCGGCCGCCCGCATCACCGTCAACTCAGCGCGCGCCGCCAGGCCACCCAGGGCGAAAAGGCAGGCGAACAACATCGCTGCGGGCATGAGCTGCAGAAACCGGGCTGGCGCGGTCAGCAGCACGTAGAGGCAGGCGTCGATCAGCCGATAGTGCCCCTTACCGACGTCGCGGAGCTGATCGACGAACTCCAACAGGCTGAACAGGAATGTCATGCCGGCGGACACCAGCACGAGAGCCTTCAGGGTGGCGATCGCGATGTAGCGCTCCAGCAAGGTCACGCCACACCCCTGCGTCTGAACCCCAGGCCGAGGCGCGGCTCGAACAGGGCGAAGATCAGCACGAGGGCGAGCAGCGCCGGTGCAATCCACAGACCGGGAAAGGCGGGAATCACCCCGGTCTGGACCCAGACCCGCGCTGACTCGTAGAGCAGGTAATAGCCGGCATAGATCAGTATCGCGATCCCCATCTTGGCGTTCCTGTGTTGACGCGGCCGCGCTCGGGACAGCGGCACACCCAACATGCCCAGCAGAAGCGTCGTGACGCAAGTAGACTGGCGCCATTGGAACTCCGCGACATCGGCGGCGGAATCCGAGAATCTCAGGTGTGCAGTGCTGGCAGCGATCGCGCTGTAGTCGGGCGGGTGTACGGACGGGCTGGGAAGTTGCAGAATGACGTCATCCGCGTTGAGGACGACATCACTGCCGCCGCCATTGAGGTCGATATCATAGACGTGAGCGCCGGACAGACTCATCTGCGAGCCCTCGCCGACATGCGGCGTTTGCTCGATGGACCTCGCATAGATGATGCGAGTGCCGCCTCCGCGGAGCCTCAACTGCACGAAAACGCCGCCGGCCGGCGCCCCCGGACCCTCGCGCCGCTCGATGTAGATGGTACGCTCTCCTTTGCCACCTTCATAGAAAGTGCCCGCCTGCATGTTGTTGGTGTTGAGCGATGCCTCCGCAATACTGGCCAGTTCGTGTGATCGACTATAGGCCCACGGTCTCGCGATAAGAGACAACCCGGCGACGACCACAGCCGCGCACAAAGACAGACCGAAAATGATCCCCATCAACTTGGCTGGGGTCAATCCAAGCGCGAACAGGGCCGTCATTTCGGAGTCGACATACATCCGGCCGAGGGCCATGACGACGGACAGGTAGAGCGCTATCGGAATCAGCATCTCGAGCGCGATCAGCGTCCTCAGGCTGATCACCTGAACGATCATGTCCGTCGGCAACAGCCCGCTCACGGCATCCGACAGGAAGCTGGCGGCGCCGTAGCTCGCTTGCAGCACGCAAAGCACGCTCAGCACGACCACCAACGGTCCGAGGACCTCGCGCAGCAGATAACGACTTATAATCATCCGATAGCGCCAACCCATGTGAAAGTTAAATGCCTGCGGCCGAATTGTATGCAAATTCCATCGCCTGAGGTCTTGGATCCGAGACGGCAAGCCATCGGAGCCGGAGACGCCTTGCCTGAAGTGGCGATTTTCCGCCACAACCTGTTCAGGATCTCAGAGCCCTTCATTGCCGAGCAGGCACAACATCTGCGCCGGTACCGACCGCTTTACGTGGGCAGGAAACGTTTCGGCCCCCCTCCCGATGGGGCAAGCTCCCTCGCGCTCGAGGACCTCTACATAAGGTGGAAGCTCCCTCGCATCGGCTGGCAAATGCTCACAGGCGATGCGCAGCCCTATCGGCGTTTGTTGGGGCGACGCCGCCCGTCGCTCATTCACGCCCATTTCGGTATCGAAGGCGTCTCAGCGCTCGGGCTCGCGATGCAGCTCGAGATACCGCTCGTCACGACGTTTCACGGCTTCGATGCGACCCTCAAGACGCACGCGATGTTAGGATCCCCCGCGTGGTTTCGCTATCCGTTGTCGAGACGAAAACTAGCACGCGAGGGCAATTTGTTCCTCTGTGCCTCCTCATTCATCCGCCAGAAGCTCCTGGAGACGGGTTTCCCCGAGTCGCGCACCCACACTCACTACATCGGCGTGGACTGCCAGACCATCCGCCCGCGCGCGGATTTCGAGGAAACACCGCTGATCCTGCACGTCGCACGTCTGGTGGAGGTAAAGGGAACTCGCTACCTCCTGCGGGCATTCGCGACCGTGGCGCGAAAATACGACCGCGTCCAACTGCTGATCATCGGCGATGGACCTTTGAGACGGCAGCTTCACGCGCTCACAGCCTCACTTGGCATGCGAGACCGCGTAGAGTTTCTAGGCGCTGTTCCCCACGTTGCGGTGCTTTCCTGGATGCGCAAAGCCGCGATGCTGGTGCTGCCGGGCATTCGGACCGCCACCGGGCGCGAGGAAGGGCTGGGCATGGTGCTGCTGGAAGCGGCCGCCACAGGGCTACCCATCGTCGGATCCCGAGTGGGCGGAATTCCCGAATGCATGCTTGAAGGAAAGACGGGTTTTCTGGTCCCGGAGCGCGATGAAGACGCGCTTGCCCGAAGGATGGCGGAGTTGCTCGAGGATCCCGTCAGACGGCACCGGATGGGCGCAGCAGGCCGTGCGCTGGTCGAGGACCGATTCGACATTGACCGGCAAACCGCAGTGCTCGAGAATTTCTATGACTCTCTCCTCTCGGACGGTTGAGTTGACAGCTTGACGTTGCGGCAGTCGATGAATGCCGTGGTGGTGGCGCATCCGGATGATGAAGCGCTCTGGTTGAGCTCCGTCGTCTGCTCGGTGGAGCGAATCGTGTTTGGTTTCGGTGCCGTCTTTGACGACCCCGGCAGATCCCAGGCACGTCGACAGGCCGTCGCTGCGTTACCGCTGAGCGGGATCGTCAACCTGGAGATACCTGAAAGCGGTGTGCACTGGAAGTCCTATCTGACCCAGCCGGAGCTGACGCTGTCTGGTGTGAGGATTTCTGAATCGGCAGTGCGGGAGCGTTATGAATCCAACTATGCGAGGCTTCTTGAAGGCCTGCGCGCATCTCTGACCGGATGCCGGGATGTCTACACCCACAATCCTTGGGGCGAATATGGTCACGCCGAGCACATTCAAGTCTACAGTGCGGTCACTGCCCTGCAGAATGAGCTCGGTTATACAGTGTGGTTTTCAAACTACGTGGGCGCCAGAAATTGGACCTTTGTCAGAGGACTTGCCGAGCGCCTGAGCTGGGCTCGTCGCAAAGTGGTGAAACCAGACTTGGTCACTGCTCGCGCGTTGATGCGGGTCTACCGACGTTACGGCGCCTGGACGTGGCCGTTCGCCCATCGGTGGCCTGCACACGAGGTGCTGTATGCCCAGCCGCCGGGGAGCAGCCCTGACCTCCGATATCTGTTTTCAGGCGAAAGGCTGCTGGACGTCGAGAGATTGCGGTGGTGGCCGCCGCCGTGGCGCAGTCCCTGGCGGCTCCTAGGTCATCCCCACGAACCGCGCGGGCGCGCATTGCTGTTCTGATGACGAAATCTCCACGTCATTCAGTCACAAGGGGGCGGGTTGGCCGGGTTGTGATGTGTACCGCCGGTGTCCCGCTTTCTGATATGGCTTGCAACTTGTGGTTCCGAACATGGTAGACGAACATCGGTGCAGTGATCTCCGTGCTTTGCCCGTCGACTATGTGCGCATGGCCGTGGAGGCGGACGGTTCCCTGTTTCGCGTCATATGTAATTTCGTCTGCTTGACCGTGCTCAGGCAACTGGGAGTCGGTGCGCCGCTGCTCGAAATGCGCTGGAGAGCCGGTCGCCGTTACCTGGGCAAGTTCGCCGTCGCGATACTCGAGAATGGCTCTATCTGCCCAGAGCGAGCCGCGCGTCTCCGAAATGATCGTTACCCGGCCCGCGCAGGTCCACTTGCTGTTCTGGAAACCCACGCCCGTGGCACTGGCCCGATCGGCCGTGAGTCTTGTATTTCCCTGAGTAATGCTGATAGTTGTGAAGTCCGCGGTGTTGTTCGCCTCATCCATGTTTGCAACGACAGAGTTGATGACGATTGGCTCCGCAGATGTCGCGGGGCGCTGCGCCGCCGCAGACCCTGCGATGAGCGACGCTCCAGCCACGATCGCCGCCACACGACGGCGCGGCACGACGGACAGCTGGGCGCAGGACTTTAAATAGTGAATCATACGGGCCGCACTTCCATTAAGCGAACGACGGAAATTGAGGAGATTACCAACCTCCACCTCATCCATCCACTGGCGGGCCGACTCGTGCCAATCTTCGCCCGGCTGCATGTCACGCCCAATGCCGTATCGATCGCGGGCATGCTGTTCGGCATTCTTTCGGCCGTTGCGTATTACCGCTACTGGGACTTTCGATATGCGACCACCGGCTTTGCCCTCATGGTTGCCTGGCACGTGATGGACGGAGCCGATGGCCAACTTGCACGCTTCACGCAGTCGTACTCGTACTTCGGCAAGGTCCTTGACGGAATTTCCGACAATGTGACCTTCCTCGCTGTCTACACCGCTCTCGCCATCTCTCTCAGCCGCCGGTATGGCAACTGGATCTATGCGTTGGTCGCAATATCGGCAGTCTGCCACGCGATCCAGTCGGCGAGCTACGAAACGCAGCGGCAAGAATACGAGTATCTGGGATGGGGAAAGAAACCACAGGAGCCGCCGCCCCGGAACAGCCCGGAGCGCGGTCGGGACGGCCCCCCGGTCATCCGCTGGCTGTTCGATTTCCTGCACCGGCTGTTCTTCGTAGGCCTGAGCTTCCCCACGGCAGGCATCACCCGGAAATTTCGCGCCAGCATGGCTGACGCCCTACAAAGTGACTCCGCAACGTCGGCTTCGGTCCATGAGCAATACCGTGAGACGATCGCGCCGCAAATTCGCGGCTGGTCCATCTTGTCGGCCAACTACCGGACTCTCGGAATATTCGTTTCCGCCCTCTTCAAGGCACCCGAATATTATTTCGCGTTTGAGATCATCGGATTCAGTGCGGTTTTAGCCGTGCTCATCTCGCGACTGAAGACCGCCCACCAGGCACTGCTCAGGCGGCTGCGTCAGCCTCTTTCAACGGCTCCGTAGCCGGCCCGGCAGTGTGATGCTCTCCGCCGTGACGGGTCGTCTCGGGAAAACTCACGGCGGTATTCAGAGTTGCGGCAAGACTCGGCTGACCAACGCGCTATAAAGCTGGGTATGGCGGTGGGTCCGGACATAGTCAGGATCAATAAGCGCGATATAGGGCTTGCTGCGCACCGAGGCATACCAATGCACGACCAGTGTTTGCGGCTGCAACGCCAGGTCGAGACTGGCTGCCCCCGTTCGAAACCAATGCGTCGAAATCTCCGGGGCCAGCGGATAGAAAACCCCGGGTTCATGAATAACCAGATCGGCGCTGGAAAATTGGCCAGTGAGACTCTGCAGCAGATCCGGTCCCAGCGCGTAGGGCTGGCTCCGGCGCGCCGGCGGCAGCGCCGCCATGGCTGTTAAATAGGCGGCGAACAGCGGCGCGCCCGCTTGCGCGCCCAGCACCGCGTTGTTGACGCCCTTAAAATACCAGGGTTCCACATGCCGGAAGCCGCGCCAGCCACCAGGCCACAGGCGCAAGCCGGAGCGCAGCACATCCAGCGCCAAATGCTTCGCCAAGACCGTCCAGGAGCGCGAACTGCGCACCCAATGCGGCCAAACGATATATTCCGTGCCGACGAATTGCGGCGCGTCCAGAAGCGGGCGCAGCGAGGCCACGGTGATGGTGTCGAGATCGAGATAAATGCCGCCCTGCAGATAAAGTATTGCCGCGCGCAGCACGTCGGCGCGCTGCACCGGGCTCGTCAGATTCGAATAAAGCGCTGCGAGCGCGTCCGAAAGGCCAAGCCTCGCCCCGGCCTCGGCCAGGCAGGCGCGCGCGTCGATACGCTCAAGATGCAACCCATCCGTGCCACGCAAGGCGGTGAGCACCGCGCCTTCCTCAAGTTCATCGGTATGGTGCAGCACCACCTCGTCCATGCCGGCCTGCGCCGCCGCCGATAGCAGAGCAAAAGCATGAGCCCAGCTTAGCTGCGGGCCGATCCAGCAGAAATGCACGCGCGCGGGAATGGGCGTGACGGCAGATGTGCGTTGTGGCGAATCCCCGACAGCGCCGCTAACAGCAACATTCCTATCGTGGATCTGACCGCGGTTGCCTGTTTCCATTATTTTAATTCTCTCCTACATCTCTCCCCTGCATGTCGGTCGCCCGGGGCAATGCCTCCCCGCGCCGCGAGAACATTTTCTCCATATCGCATTGGCATTCTATTCGACTTCCATAGGTTGAGATGGAAATGATGGCTGCTCAGTCCTCTGTATTGAGGCAGCCTGCCGCAACATCTCGATGCGATTCTCCAGCAGCACAGGCATCTCGGCGGTCTCCGATCGCGCATTATCGTCCCTCGTCCAAGACCGTTTCACAAAGGCCGTGGCGCAGCTCGCCTGTTCATTGCGCGAAGGATCAAAGCGTTCTAACAGGTTCCGAGCGCGAGTAGCATGCTTGATCGGTCAGGCATTTGCTGAAATTGCCATCCGCGCTTAGACTTCGCGAGAATGAGCGCAAATAGAGCGCCGGTTCTGAACGGTGAATCCGGTTCGTTCCGGCTCGGTGTCGCATGGATCATGATGTGGACGGCGCTCGCGATCCACGTTACCGACGAGGCGCTAACCGGTTTTTTGTTCGTTTATAATCCCACAGTACTCGCATTGCGAGCGATGCTTGGATTTTGGCCGATGCCAACCTTCGAATTCCGGGAATGGTTAATCGACTTATCGGTGGGCATTATCATATTGGCAACGCTTTCACCATTCGCATTTCGTAATGCGTGGTGGATCCGACCCATTTTTTTCTTTGTCGCCATTGTGGCTGGCTTGCTCAACGCCGCCGGGCACACGATAGCCACCGTTTTAGGTCACACTGTCGATACGGTGCGGTTTGCCCGCCCAGCATCCGGATTTTACTCTTCTCCCCTCTTGATAATTGTTTCTATCTACTCCCTGCTCCAGTTGCGGCGAAGTAAATCACTGGAAACCAGAAGTCGATAGAACGCGCAACGGCACGGTTGCGTCGCCCTTGTCGGGAATACTCGGAGTGAAAGACTTATGAGGATCAATGAGGGCAAGGTGCATCGAATCATGAACGTGAAGAGCGCGGGAGATCGAAAAGCGCGGCCGCATAGGCCCGACAGAATCGAAATTAGGAGCGGGCGCTACATCAAATTCTTCGACGGCCGCTCGAACGGGGGAGCTTCTGCCGACAGTGAGATCGCGGCGCCTCGACCACGCGTAAAGGGGGTTGTTCACGGTTTACGGACGAAGCGATAAGTCCATTCATGCATACGCCGCGCATCACGTTCGAGCGGAATACCCCGTCAGTCCGCCACGCGTCGGTACTGTGCCGAGACGGGCCCGTTCAGCGGAATCAGGACGAGAACGTTGTCGCAACCGCCGGGTTTTCCGTCGTTGTCGGGTCCCACCTTGGCCGCCGATTCGGCGCATGCGTCATCCTCAAGATCTGTGCGAAACAGCTTCCCGAGACTCTCGACCTCGTCCACGATTTCCTGATCGGGGAGCGTGACACTCGCGTACTTTGTGGGACCTGCCGAAATGATAAACAAGTCCGCGCCCACCTTGGATAAAAAAGTGGCGCGGGACGATGTCTTGCTGCCGTGATGACCGACGATGAGAACGTCAGCCTTCAAGTCCGAGACACAGCAGGCGAGCAGCTTGCCCTCGATGGAATCGGCGGCGGGCGCAGTCGAGGGCGCCTTGCGGCCTCCCGCCTCAGCATCGCCCATTAGCAGCACTCGGTGTGAGCCCAGATCGAGCCGCACTACCAGGCTGTTTTCATTGAAACTCGCGTGCTGCGAGCCGTCCGCGTAGAGGAAGGTCATCGACGCGTTTTGCCCAAGCCGTACAGTCTCGTGATCGATCCGCTTGCCGTGTTTCAGAGTGATGATCTGCTGCGGTTGATTATCTCCGTAGCAATTCTTCGCGTCGATCGCGACCGCCTCGTCTCCCTCGTCGTGTGTCGCCGTGTGGTATTGCACGGAGGCTTCCGCGGCGATCGCAAGCAGGAAATTCCGGTAGCCGCAAATATCGTTGTATGCTCCAGAATTCCACACATCCCGTGGTTGGAAATGAGCTACCACGTCCGGCAACAACTCGACATGATCGCGGTGAGGATGACTGAGAATGACATTGTCGATCTTCTGGACCTGGGGCTGCAGCGTCTTGAGATAGGCCATCGTACGATTCTGATCGCCACGCGCGAGATCATCATTGCTGCCCGCATCATACAAAAGATTGAAATCTGCGCCGCGGACCAGCACGGATAACCCCGTCCCGACGTCGATTGCGTGTAATTCGAATCCCGCGCCGGCTGGTGCCGTACCACCCGTAGCTGCGGGCGCCGTCGCTGCAGCAGGTGTCGTCCCGGCCGAACATGGGGCGATGATGGTCCATCGCTTCGCGACGAAAGCAGAAGTTCCATCTGGACGGCGCGCCTCGTACCAGCGCGGCACGGAAGCGACCAGCGGCAGACTCGCTCCCGCGCTCAAGGACCCGACTACCGCACTGTTCGTATTGGGCGCCGAGCGCAATGTCACCAAATTACTGACATCCGATGAGGGCACGACACAATCCGCCGCCGCGGCCAAGTCGATTCGCGCGAATCCGACCGTCAGCAGCAGGATGAAACAGGCGCACGCCTGCAACGACGACTCAGCACATACCTTCTGTAGGAATTTTACAATACGCATGACGTCAAACTCCTTTTTGGTTTTCCCTTGCGAAGTCGCGTACGGTTTCCGCGACCTATCCAATCACCTTCCGTCCCACTAAGTTGTCCGATGAACTCTTCATTCATTGACTACCGTGGCGTCCCCTCCCCCACTTGCTCCCTCATGTTCGCCTTCGCAGCCGGCGTGGAGGAACCCTCACCGGGCTGCGTGGAAGGTTTCAGCGGCTTTCGGCGTTGAGCGGTGGTGACTACTTCTTGTAGCTCGTCATCGCTCGCGGGAGCCGATGCAGCATTGCCATGCGAAACCGTCTCAGCAATTCCTTCGTCTTGGAGCTGAACTCCCGCGGGTGGCGGCTCGATATTCGCGCGGCGGATGTCGGCGCATCCAACCATCAGCGCGATTGCAATGAACGCTGCCGCCAAACACTGTGCAGCGGCAAATCCAGTCGCCTTGGCGCTACCGAATGTCTCCAGTACGCGAAACATATTCACACGCCGAGAAACAGCTCAGTGGGGTCGGCGGTCTGTGTGGTAGTAGCGTGACTTCCGACGGTGGGGACGTAGGTAGCCATGATGCATCCTCCCTATGCTCAACCGCCGCGGTGCGGTGGCGGCGCATTCATCCTTAAGAGATCAGTCAATGTTTCCCTTGCCCCCGAAAATAGTCCTATCCCCATGGCGAGTCAATGGGAGCTGGCCAGTTCCTCGACGAAACCGGCCGCCCCCCGAGACAAACCACAACGTATTCGTGAAGTCCAAACTCGAATCCGAGCCTTATCTAAGGTCTTTGCCGGTGTATCGCTACCGCCAGCGATACGCATGCGCAAAGGTGCCGCATCCGGATCTCCGCCGAGAGACGGCAGCGCTTCCCTAGAGATAAAGTATTGTCCGTTGATCTTAACGATCCACAAGCGTTGAAGGACGCCGCCACTGCGCAGCATCAGGCGCAATCGCCGCCGGCTTCCTCACGAGGATGGCCGGGCGAACGTCCAAGTGCGATGTAGTTTGGCGCCCTCCCCGTCTTGGAATCAGTCGCCCGCAGTTGCAACCCACTGAGGATCGGATCCTCGCCACCACTCTGAAACGCAAAGGGGAATCGAAGATCGTCGCGTCCTGCCGACCGCGTTGCGGTTGTTCGCCATCGCGAGCCCCATTGCAGGTACGTACCGCACAACAGAGCAAAAGTTGGCGATCGCAGAAAACTTAAATCGAATGCTGCCTGAAATCAGGGCGCATATAGTCGCCAGCGGCGTACCGCCACGCTCGATCCAACAAAGGCTCATAAAGGAGGGACTTAACATGACCGCATTTTCAGGAACAATCAAATACGTCGCGGCAAGTTGTGTGTTGTCGATTTGTTCTCTTTCCTCATTCGCTCAGAACTACGTGCAAACGAATCTAGTGTCCGATATTCCTCAACCGCCCAACGCCGACGGCACGACGGTTGGTATCGATCCGCATCTGAAGAACCCATGGGGAATTGCGCGCGGCGCATCAACTCCTTGGTGGTCGAACAACGGGGCAACAGGCACGGCGACTCTGTATACGGGCGCGGGTGTCACGGTTCCCCTGGTCGTTACCATTCTAAACGCTGCTGGCGTAACGACGCCTTCGACGCCGACGGGAATGATCTTCAATGGCACGGCCGATTTTGCCCTGGCGCCCAACGCGCCGGCGTTGTTCATCTTCGCGACGAAGAATGGCACGATTGCCGGTTGGCAAAATGGTCCCGCGACTCCGATCGTTCCGGGTCCCGGCGGCGAAGGCGCCTCCACCGCCATCACGAAAGTGGACGAATCGAAGCAGGGCGCCGTGTTCACGGGCCTTACTTGGATCGAGTCCGATGGCAATCATTTCCTTTTGGCCGCTAATTTCAGCCACAACGAAATTGAAATGTTCGATAAGAACTTCAGGCGCGTGCACCTTTCCGAAGAGGCCTTTGAGGACGACCGGTTGCCAAGGGACTTTGCTCCGTACAACGTGCAAGCGGTCGGCGCCAATGTCGTGGTGACATTTGCCAAGCAAAATACCGCCAAGAACGCGGCCGTGGATACCTGCGGTGAAGACTGCGGTTTTGTTGATGTATTTTCCAAGAATGGGAAACTGCTGCAGCGTCTGGAGCGCGGTCCCTGGTTCCGGGCGCCTTGGGGCGTTGCGCTGGCACCTCAGGACTTTGGATTCTTCAGCCACGACTTGCTTGTAGGCAATCGATTCGGCGGGACCATCGCCGCGTTCGATGTGGTGAGCGGAAAGTTCGTGGGCAATCTCCTCGACGCCGACAACGCGCCCATCGCAATCGATGGCCTGTGGGGCATCGAGGTTGACAATCGTGGCGGTAACATCGGCGGCACGACGGCCACGCCCTCGGCGGGCCCCGAACTGTTTTTCACTGCGGGCATCGATGGCTACGCCCACGGTCTGTTCGGGACGATCACGCCCGTGCCGGCCCAACTGAATGCAGAAGATCACGAGTAGCCGCAGAAACCGCTAGAGATCGGAACGAGATCCGGCCTTTCGTATCAGAGAGGCCGGATCAACCGCGCACTACTTTGAGTGCAGCGCGTGATGCCATCGCACGCGAATCGGTAATTATTACAACACGACCGTGTGGCGAACGGCATCATTCAACTGTCATCAATTCCAATCGCGCCGCCGGAATACAGCGCGTTCCCTCCGAGTCTTTACTAACGTCTTCGGCGAAGCGGTGCTCGCCGTATGCAATGAAACGGTAAGGGATAGGACTCTTTGGGAGGGATATGTGATGAAGCTGAGACTCACTGCTGTTTTGATTTCCGCAATCGGCGTGCAGGTGCCGCTGTGGGCGGCGGCGCCGCAGCCAGCCACCGAAGCGCCGGCCGGCTTTGATACCCCGACGCTGGTGAAGGCTCCCGGCTCGATGAGTGTGAGCAACGGGATAATCGAGCCGAACGGCGATCACTTTGCGCTCGACCAACAGGTCTATGAAACGCAGCACGATGCAACCACCGGTCTAGGGCCCGTATTCAACGGCCGGGCATGCGCCGAATGCCATCAGAATCCGGTGACCGGCGGCTCGAGCCAATTCACCGAACTGCGGGTGGGACACCTCGATGCCAACGGCAATTTCGTCAATCCAACGGTGCCGATCAACGATGGGGCCGCCACCATCACCGGCCGATCTCTCATCAACGATCGGGCCGTGCTGCCCGAAGCGCAGGAACACGTCCCGCTGACGGAAAACATCCGGGCGCTGCGGGCTGCCCTGAACACGCTGGGCGACGGCTTTGTTGAAGCGATCGATGACAGCACATTACTTGCGATAGCCGCCGCGCAGCCTCAGATTAGCGACGGTCGGATTCATGGCGAGGCCATCGAGGTTCCCGTGTTGGAGGCGCCCGGTCAATCGCGTATCGGCCGTTTCGGTTGGAAGGACCAGCACAGCAGTCTGCTCTCCTTTATCGGCGATGCGTACTTGAACGAAATGGGTGTCACGAACCGGCTGCGGCCCAAGGATGAAACTACCATCGGCAAGGTCACTTCGGATCCGGAAGACGTTCCTGACGATTTGGGGTTGGCCGACATCGATCATTTTGCGCAGTTCGTCCGTGGCACCAAAGTGCCGCCGCGCGATACCACTTTGGCGGCAACCCAGGCCGCCCAGTCGGGGGACCGCTTGTTCGATCACATCGGCTGCGCAGCCTGCCATGTCGCGAGCATCACCACCGCCCAACCCGGTACCGTCATCGATGGTGGAGCATTTGCCGTGCCCGTGGCATTGGGAAACAAGATCGTTCACCCGTACAGCGACTTCCTGCTGCATGACATCGGCACCGGCGATGGCATCGTGCAGGCCGGTCCCGCGGACACGGCGAACAAATTGCGTACCGCCCCACTGTGGGGTTTGCGGATGCGCCCCCGTTACATGCACGACCTGAAATCCCTGACGCTGCAAAACGCCATCGAGCGTCACGAAGGTGAGGCCGAACATGTCGTACGGCGATTCCGCGATCTGACCGAAGCGCAGAAGCAGGACCTGCTGACTTTCCTCGAGTCCCTATGAGACCTTAAGCGGGCGGATACTGGCAGGCGGCGCCGTGCGCGCCGCCTGCCACCGCCTGACGCGTCATCGATAGCTCCTAGTTTCCGTCTCGCCGGGCCGTTCAGCATCGTCGAGATCAGAGGCGTGACTCTAACCGCTACGCTCTCGTGCCATGCGCGACGGCTACTTGCGGCCGACCGCCAAGGCCGCGGTCACCCCCAGACCGATAAAAACACCCCCGGTGACATAGCGCTCCCAATCCATGTAGCGACTCTGGCGCCTGACCCATCCGCCCGCCGTGCCCGCAACCAACGCATACAGACCATCGCTTGTCAGGCCCATTAATGTGAACAGCAGACCGAGGAAGGCGATCTGCATCGGCACCGCTCCCCGCGCGGGATCGACAAATTGGGGCAAAAACGCCAAGAAGAACAGCGCCGTCTTTGGATTCAGCAAATTGACGATGAAACCATCGCGATACAACCTTCCTAAGCTTCGCCTTGGCAGCTTCAATGACGAGGCCGGCGTGTCAGTTCTCTTAAAAATCCGCCGCACCCCCATATAGATCAAATACGCAGCGCCCGCATATTTGACGAGCGCGAACGCAAGCGCCGAAGACGCCAGCAGCGCCGACAGCCCCAGCGTCGATGCCAGTACATGCACGAGTGTTCCCGTTGTGATACCGAATACCGAGGCCAACCCGGCTATGCGGCCTTGCTCGACGCTGCGCGCGACAACGTATAAAACGGCAGGACCGGGAGTCAGCAGCAGCAGGGTCGCCGCCACGGCAAACAACCCGATCGATGTGGCGCTTGGAATGATGATATCCATCTAGGAAGCTCCGTCCGTATGAATCCTGCTGTACCTTAGCCGATGCTGTGCAAGTTCGTGGCTCATTCATGGTCTGTCAGACACCCGCCCGCAGTGCCTCGAGATGCTCGGCGGCCGTTGTAACTCCGTTTCTGGCCGCGACGGCCGGCGCGAGTCTGTTCACCCGTTCTCGTATCAAAGGATCGCTGACCGCACGGCTGATGCGGTCGGAGAGCGCGTCGGCGGTGGCCAGTTCGACCGGCAGCGCGCGCGGTCCGAGTCCCGGCACCTCAACGCGATGCGCCCAATAGTACTGATCTAGGATGTGCGGCAGCAGGACTTGCGGCACGCCCGCCCGCGCCGCCGCGGCCGTCGTGCCCGCGCCACCATGATGAACGGCGGCCGCTACCCGAGGAAGGATCAGGGAATGCGGCACATTGCCGAGAGTCAGCACGTCGTCAGCCTCTTGTATGTGCGTTTCCAGTGATGCCCAGCCGCCGGCGATCAGGGCACGCCCTCCGACCGCGCGCACCGCTGCGACGGCCCGTGCCACCAACTCGGGAACGCGTGGCGCGATCATGCTGCCGAAGCCGATGTAGATCGGCGCAGGACTCTGCTGCAGGAACACCTCGACGCGCGGATCCAGTGTCACTGGCTCGTCGAGCACCCAAGCGTCGGTACTCATCGCGCTCTTCGGCGCATCATCCGGGAGCGGCCCTAGGTCTCGATCTGCCGCGAGAATCGTCCGCCCCTTAAGGATCTGGCTTATCGGACTGTCGAGAGGCTTAAGGCCCAGCGTGGCGCGGCCGCGGTTGATGTGGCCTCGAAGCGCAAGGTCGGCCATTGGTCCGCCCACCTTCCACAGTAACCGGTTGATCCATCGCGGCATCGTCTGCCTGTGCACGTTCGGCGGCGGCGTCGCGCTGCTCGGCGTCGCGCACGGACAAAATACGCCGTGCGCATAGGGCACGTTGCGCCACTGCGCCACGGAAGCGGCCGCGAATTGGAGGCCGGCGCCGATAATTAGCTCGCAGCCCTTGCTCGCCCGCGCGACCGGCTCGAAGATGAGCGGCGTGATGTGCGACAGATACCGCATCTGCCAGCTTAAGGATTGCAGGCCGGTGCCCGCAGATCGCAAGACTGTCTCGACATCGATGCCATCCGATTCGGTGTCGAATCCGTAACCGCGAACCCACGATACGAAATTCGCAGGAACGGTCAACAAGACAACATGGCCTCGCGCCCGCAGGGCTACTGCCAGCGCGACAATCGGCTGCACGTCGCCGCGAGTCCCATGAGGCGCGAGAAGAATACGCATGGCTCTCCTTCGTCGGCCAGCTTGTTCGGGCTCCTGCCCTCCCCTGGCATCGGCGAGTCAGAGGCGTGACTCTAACTCGCCTTCCGGATCTCGGTCGAAGCGTCCTTCGATCCGTTGCGACATCCTGTCGCAATTTGCGCTCAACTGCCACCACATTGGCAGCGACAATTGCCCGAAGCCAACCCCATTTTTCCGCCGGCGATACAGCCACAACAGCAGCGCCATCACCGATCCACCCGGTAGAACGAGTTCTATCAGCGCGTACGGTGCGAGAGCCCTAAATCGCGCAATGGCGACCGCTGCATAGCCGCCCCAACCTTTCAAGATCGACATGGAATTCGCTGAGGTCATCACTGTGCATCTCGTTAAACTATGGACTTAGACGAATGAGCCGGCCCGGATTCGACATGCGCTGGTCGAAATCTTGTCGTCGATACGGGCGGCGCGCTCAAGTCAAGTTACGCCAGCATCGCAAACTGCAAGACAAGGAGAGACGCGCCCGTGGCGGCGACGGCGAATAACCACTGCGCGACCCGCATAATCAAATCTGTGCTGTTCATGTGTGTATACCCGTTAACTGATCGAACAGAGCACACAATGCGCCGCCCGCCGATTCACAACAAACGCACTATCTGACCCGCCCTTAAGAAAATCTTAATTGTTAGGTCCGCGGGTGTTCTGGCGCACCACGCCAGCTGGTTTGCCGAATTCGAGCCACTACGGACCTTTTATCAACGCGTTTATTCGTGGTTGAATTATGGTCTTGCCGTAGCGGCTCATGAGCGCGGCATAGATTACAAACACGTATGAGACCATGCACAGCGCGAATGCCATCACTCCTGCAAGGTTGAGCGCATGAATACATTTGAGGCTACATGTCTGCGCGATTTCATGCGCATACGGAATAATGGCGACTGAAGCCGTCATCACCAAAAACGTCAGCGATACCGCCACCCAGAACGCCCACGTAAGAAACAAATGAAAGCTCTGCCCGGCGCGTAGGCGTGTCTTCGTCGCCATGACCTCAAAACTCGGTTCTTCGTTTGCTGTGGTCATTCTCGCGATTTGCGCATCGATTGCCTTGTTAAGTGATGGCCAAACCGAAAGACCTCGCAGGGTATCGTACGTTTCCAAGTCGGATGGCGTTTTCCAGATCGACCTTAAGCCTCTCGACGCATTCAACATTGATGCATCCAAGGACTGGAATCGAAACAGCACAAAGGCGGAAAGAAGTGCGAACGCACCGCCCAGAGCTTGGGCAATGGTGCTGAACGTATATAGAATGCTATTTTCCATCGATAGGGTCTTGTCGCAATCAGTGCTATTTAGTTGCTCGCCCCTGCACTTCCGCCACTCTCTCGCCATTCCGCCTCTCGCGGCGAGGGCGATTTCTCCGTACCGCATCGGCATTCTATGGCTCTTCCACCGCCTGAATCACGGACTATTTCCATATGAGTGCCATCGTCCAACACTCTCAATAAAGGAGTACTGACTCGCGCTCGCTGCGCCAGCGGTCCTCGTCGCGAGCCGTCAGCGCCTCCAGATCGGCCGGCATCGCCGCCGGATCGTCCACCCAACGACGCAGCAGATCGCTTCCGTTGATCACATCGATCGCGGGCCTGTCCTTTTCATACTCGTAGGCAAAGTCGCGCCAAATCTCGTAATCCGGCCGCAGTCTCCTCAGAGCTTTGAACACGAGCGCGAACAATCGCCAAGGTCTGAAACCTTCGTGGTCATAGTACGCGGCGTCTTCCACATGCACCTGGACGCCCGCGCAAAGCTCGCCTACGTGCTTGTGAAACGTAGGCTCGAACCAGCAGGGCCGGAGCCGGCAGCCACTCATCCATGGCGTTGCAAGCGAATGCATCTCTGCCAGCAATGCCCCCACATGCAGATCCGGAGCGCCGAACAATTCCAGCGGCCTGGTGGTCCCCCGACCTTCCGACAACGTCGTGGCCTCGAGCATCACCGAGCCCGGATAGCAGCGCGCCATCCAGAGATTGGGGGCGTTAGGACTTGGGTTGACCCACGTGCGCCCGCCGAGCGGCCACCCATATCCCGGTGCAGCGTTCGGCTCCCAACCCTCCATCGGCACGACGCGGCAGTCGACGTCGAGATTAAGAGTTCCAACGAACCAGCGTGCAAGCTCCCCGAGTGTCAGGCCGTGGCGCATCGGCATCGCCCCGGCGCCGACAAAGCTTTCGCAACCCTCCTTAAGCATCAGCCCTTCCACGGGCCGGCCCACAGGATTCGGGCGATCGAGAACCCACACGGCCTTGTGCTTCTTCGCAGCCGCTTCGAGCACGTAACGCAGTGTGGTGACGAACGTGTAGATTCGGCACCCGACGTCCTGCAGATCGACGAGCAAAACGTCAAACGTATCCATCATTTCAGGTGTCGGCCGCCGTACTTCACCGTAAAGGCTGAACACCGGGATGCCGTGGACCGGGTCGGTGTAGTCCCGCGACTCGACCATGTTGTCTTGCTTGTCCCCGCGCAGTCCGTGCTGAGGGCCGAACGCCGCGCTTAAGGTTACGTCGCCGAGCGTCGCCAGCGCATCGAGGGTATGGACGAGGTTGCGTGTTACGGAGGCGGGGTGCGCCAACAGGGCCACGCGCCGTCCCTTAAGCGGCTTGCGCAGCTCCGGCTCTTCGAGCAGTCGGTCGATCCCAAATTTCATAAGCGTGCAACTTCCAGTGCGAATCCGTTCGGGTGGTGGAAATCGGGTTTGCCGGGCGGGTGCCGCAGCCCCCAGTATGAAAGCCTGCCACTGTCGTTTTCGATGACTGCGGCCAGAGCGATCCGCAAGTGACGAACTTCACGCAAGTTAGCCAGAGGCCCTAAGCGCACAGCTGACTTAAGTTCGAGCCCATCGTCACCCCGGCGCACGGAGATTTCCGGAGCCCGGCCAATCTTGGCGGGCGACATTCCCTCACGGTAGGCACTGAACCGGTAGATGGCCCAGTCGAGCGAGGGCGAGAAATTGAATTCGTGGTAGCCGGGCGCATCTCCGACCGCGACGAATGCCTCGAAGCACGTGTGCTCCCATAGAGCGTCGGCCCACCCACTAGCGCCGGACACGGGTACTCGCACACGCGACATGTCCGCCACTAGTGAATACTGGAACACGAGAATATCGGGCTCCTCCGCTCGCAGCTGCACCTCGAGGCTGCGCACGTCGTCGTTAGGGGTCGAAGGGTGGGCAGTCAACATAGCCGATTTCATCTCAACGGACGACATGTAGGCGATCACTCTGCAATGTTTAGGGGACCCGCAGAGCACGTGTATTCCGTCAGCGACCACTGTGTTTGACGCGCGATGGGTCGAAGTCGCGGCGCACCGGTCGCGACGGCTGGTTTCGAGTGTTTTTCTGTCCGGAAGGCCATGTGCGCAATTTTCCCCAAGCAGACGTGGATCGCCGGCACTACGATCACACCATCGGCGGAAGCTCCCGTCATCAAGAATATTGGAGTCTGTGCGCCGCCATGTTAAACCACATTTCCATCGGGGTCTCATCGCTTGCCAACGCCAAAGCGTTCTATGACTCAATACTGTTGCCGCTCGGCTATCGGTGTCTGAGCGAAGACGCCGGCGCGAAGGCGTACGGGCAGCGCGCGGTCCGGATTGCACATCTGTTTTACGGACCGGCCTGGACAGCCCAAGGAACGCTCAAAAACGGATCATCCTGCCATCGAGTTCTCAATTACTCGGCCCATGACTGCCAACGTGAATGAGTATCCGGCGGCCCATCCGCTCGCTCGCGGCCCGGCAACATTGAGCGTTTCAATACTGTTGTCATCGATGAATTTCAAAACCGCCGCCGCCGCCGCAATCGGATCCGGTGTCTCGCGCGCACTAATGAGGATGCACGGCCGGTTCAAGAGTTCGCAAAGATCGCGCGTGAGTCGAGTGCCGCTGCTCAGAGAGCCCTCACAAAAAACGACCGTGCCGTCGCTGTCCACCACGTTCAATCTCGTCCTCTGCCGATAGTTTCCGTTTGGCAAAATCGTCAGCGGATACCGGTCAGGGATAATCCCATCTTCCGCCATCCGATCCCCCGGCGCCCATCCACCACATTCAAATCCGACTGCGAGCGCTGCGTCCAGCGCACCGCGATCCACACCCGTCTGCCCGCCGGAGACCATTCTCTTGAAGGTCACTGACGGGGCGACGGTGCTCATTCGGTAGCTCACGTCCATATGAAACTCCTCGCCGGTATTCGAGTGGGCTGCAGAGGAGTTAGGCGCTTTCGTGGTCATTAATACATTCTTAAATAAAAGCTGCCCAAAGCTCAAACTGTCGCGACGCTGAGACATCCCGTGCAAGACGAAAACATCGACCGCTGCGTGAATTAAGCAAGGTATTCCCCCGGCTACGGCTGAGGCACCGGAAAGGCAAGAACATCGGCCATGTAGGATTCCACGACTTCGCTGAAGGGAGTGCCGTCTGGCAATGTCAAAACGGCCCGATGCTCCAATAGAATTGCGGGCATGGGAACAACCGCAGCATTAGCGCTGGCTGCGTTCATCTCCCACCCCTCGGGCAACGGGTGCCACAACAGATTCGACGACAGCGTGCGGCGCTGAAAATGAAGCGCCTGCACCGCCCTGCCGAACGGCGCATCAGTGGTGTCCAACAGTTTGTTCATCTCGGTTGTCAATCGGCTGGGGACGTACCAATTGTCGGCTTCCGACAGCACAACGGAGCCACACTCCAGTCTCACCCTTCGGTAGCGCACCGGTTCGGTCGGCGTGACATCCAATTCTCGACGCTGCTCGGGCGACACCGGTTTGTTCACATCGGGAACTCGTATGGCTTTGATGCGTGCTGGGGACGCCAAATGGTGAATGTCGCACCAATGCTCCAGAGTCAAAGTCGCGCTGTTATTGCTCAACAATTCGGAATTCAGTGTCTCAAGTAGCGCAAGCGCCTCAACACGCGAAAAAAAGTTGACGGACCAATTCCGCGCTTGCGCCGACGTAGGGTCATTCGCGACAGCCGACGACACCAGCAGCACGGCGGCGCAAGCAAGAGCCGCCATTCGTGCAGCGACTGCCTCATAAATCATCATTCACCTACCTTGTTGGCGCGACGCGCGCACGAAAGCGCCACTAAATGCTCATTAGACATCCCCTCTAACCCGCGGTTCCCGACACCCGTTTTGCTGACTTGATCCCATTCCCGCATGCGACTGTACTTTGTCGCCGGCTGGACGGCTCATACGATAGTGGTCCGCGACTCGGCCACGCTGGTTCTGCAGTTTAGACACGCGCAGTGCCTCCACTACGAAGCCGAGTCTCTCGTAAAGCAACTGGGCGCGCGGGTTCGTGGCGGCAACATCGAGGGTCGCGCGGCGATGTCGATCGGCGTCGAGGCCTTGAAGTAGATGGCGCATGAAACGCGCGCCTATGCCCTGGCCGCGCAACCCCGCTCGGACGCCGACGTGGCACAAATAATAATCCTGCGCCTGCGGCGGCTGGAGGACGGTCTCGGTGCGGAGGCCGCGAATCATTACGCCCCACGCTAGGATTGGACCGTAGAATCGCAAAATCAGGAGTGCGTTCGCAATGGTGAAGCGCAGTACGGCGCGACCATCGAACGCGGCGCCCGTGGCAGCCACCCGCCTGCCGATCTCGGCGACACGATGAGCCCGCCAGCCGAACTCGCCTCCACCGTCTAGGTACGCGAAGCGCAGGAATGCCTGCGCATCCCGCGCACCACCGGTATTGAAGACATAGTCAAACGCCGCTGGTCCCGAGCTATAGATCAGCGGCACCGCATCAGCGACATCAGCGGGGCTAGCCGGACGGAAGGTCAATCCCGCCTGATTTTCCGCGTTCGATTCCATGGTGTCCTTGTTGAAGCCTTCGGCGCAGTCCGCACCCTCGATCTCCAGCCCCCACATCCTCGTCCGGCAGATACGTCCCGCTGGCTGAATTCGCTGTGAGTACCATTTACACGAATCTCTCGGGTAAGCCTATTTCGCCTCCGGCCGTTAGAAAGGCAGCTTAGCGCCGGCCCAACCCGCGCCGCCATTCACAATCCCCGCCGCTCCCAAAAATCCCAATGGATTCCGCCGGATACCGTGCGTTAATTACATCGCGTGCAATTCAATCGAACACAATGTAATATGCTAGACATGTCGAACAAGCGCGCCAACGTCTCCGCCAAGCCAAAAGGTTCGCCGCTGCTCGGCGAGCAACTGTGCTTCGCTCTGTATTCGACCTCGCTGGCGATGACCAAGACTTATCGCAAGCTGCTGCGCGAACTGGGGCTGACTTATCCGCAGTACCTGGTGATGCTGGTGCTGTGGGAGCGCGATGGCGTCTCCGTATCGGAGATCGGCGAGCGCCTGTACCTGAACTCCGCCACGCTAACCCCGCTGCTCAAGCGTATCGAGGCGCTCGGCTTGATCAGCCGCCGCCGTGCTAATGAGGACGAGCGCCAGGTGATCGTCAGCCTTAGCCGCGCTGGCCGCGAGCTGCGGCAGAACACGGGAGAGGTTCAGCATGGGGTGTTCCAGGCTTCCGGTTGCACGCTCGATGAGCTGGTGGCAATTAAGCAGCAGCTCGATCGGCTGCGCAGCCGCTTGATGGAGAACGCCTGAGTGCGGCAGCAAGTGTGCAGCAGGGCAAGGCTTTTTTTTGGAGCATTTAACTCGTACACGATTTAATCGCTCTCTATACGATCATCCGCCGCCGTGGCAGGCCGGCTGATCTCGCGAAACGCCACGCAATGAAATCAGGAGTCATTCATGTCTATTGAAAAAATTATGTATCGTGCCCATGCTAAAGCCACCGGCGGCCGTGACGGCCGCGCGGTCTCCTCCGACAACGTGCTCGATTTGAAGCTGACCGTTCCGCGGGAGATGGGCGGCGGCGGCGAGGTTGGCACCAACCCCGAGCAGTTATTCGCGGCCGGCTATTCGGCCTGCTTCCTGGGCGCGCTGAAGTATGTCGCCGGCCAGCAGAAGGTCAGCCTGCCGGTTACGACCTCGATCAATGGTAGCGTCGGCATCGGCCAGATCCCCACCGGTTTCGGCATCGAAGTCGAGCTGAAGATCAGCGTGCCGGGCCTGCCGCGCGAGCAGGTGGAAGCCCTGGTACAGAAAGCCCACATCGTCTGTCCGTACTCCAATGCAACACGCGGCAACATCGATGTGAAGCTGGTGGTGGCGTAAGCAGCGACCTGTATCTGCCGGGACTCTCGGACCGGAGGGGGTGAGGTTGCGCTCACCGCCCTCCCACCCCTAGTCTCATGGGGAAACGTTGTTGTCCCTTCTGCAATTCATCCCCAACTGACGGTCGACGCTGGACGGCTATGAGCTCAGCGATCGGGCAGCAGCGCAACCACCATGCGTCTTCAACCCTCGACTTCCGCCTCCGGACGATCATCTCCCGCGGATTTTTCCTTATGCCAATGGCCCTCTTTGTCTTCATAAGCGATGACAGTCCCCTCGCCCGGCTCCGCCTGTTCTCTCGCCGCCAGCTCCGCGGCTTTGCGCGCCTCGTCATGGCTCCGGAAGGCTTCCGAGAATGTCTCATCGACTTTGTACGCCCAACCGCCATCGTGTCGAACGATTTCATAAATAATCTTGCTCATGCTAACTCCTCATATGTCGACCGCCACCCGCTACTATAGCCCTCCGCACGAGGGGCCGTGTTCACTCACGGCAAGTTAGCACGCCGGCCGCGTGTCCCGCGGATTTGCATTTCCATCGCCACCGCCGTTGATTGCGCTCCGCACATCTAAATCATCGACTCGAGTTCTTCGAGCGAAGTGCGGTCACGTTGCATCAACGCACCATCACCGCGCCGCCCGACACGTCGAGTACTACGCCAGTGATCCAGCTTGAATCGTCAGAGACGAGAAATAGCACTGCGCGAGCAACATCGTCCGGAATACCGAGGCGCTTGATGGGATGCGAATCAATGAGCGCCGACTTCTGTTCGCCGGGAATCCGCTGTTCATTGCGTTCGGTGAGGATTGTTTCCGGCGCGATGCAATTCACGCGGATGCCGTACGGGCCGGCCTGTGCGGCGACGCCTTGCGTCATCAGCTCGATACCCGCCTTGGCCACGGAATAAGCGATCGGTGATCGCGCGTGTGGGCGACGACCCGCCGCGGATGAAAGTGTGACGATGTTGCCGGCTCTGCGCTCCTTCATGCCAGGCAGAAAGCTCTTGATTGTGAGAAAAGTTGCCGTAAGGTTTCCCTCGACGGATGCACGCCAACCGTCTTCGCTGGTCTCCTCGATCGGACCGGGGCTGGTGAAGCTACCTCCGGCATTGGCGATCAGCAGTTCGACAGGTCCGAGTTCGCGTTCAATCCGACGGCGCGCGGCCTCAATCTCCGCGAACTTGGTAACGTCGGCAACTACTCGGATTACACGACTGTCTGTGCACTCGAGTTCCGCTGCGACGCGCGCGAGAGCCGCCTCGTCTCGGCCGTGAATGGCGACCTTCGCGCCCTCGCGCAGTAGGATCTTAGCTATAGCGGCTCCGATGCCACGCGAGCTCCCGGTAACCAGTGCCACCTTGTCATTGAGAATGCCCATGCCATATCACCGTACTCAAACTGATCGAACCAATGTGACCCTTGGGATTCAAAATATAGCCTCGGCGTAGCGGAAGCCGGCCATCGAAAGGACTGCGAGGCCTAAGAGTGCTGTGGCAAACCGGGAGCTCAACTCCGCACGCCGGCGAAGCCCCGACATTTTCTGCAATACGTCTGCAGGAGGCGCGGCGGCAAGTGAGTGCTGTTCACTCAGCTTGGCGAGCTTCAGTCCAGTCGGCCGACCGATCAAAAATCCGATGACAAGCGACAGGAAAGCGGCGACCGCCCCTACCTTCAGGACAAGCCCCGCGGCCGAGCCATCGTTCGAGTGCAAGGTCGCAAATAAGTAGCTGCCGGACAAGACCGTCAGCAGTGCCGAAATACCTGAGAGAGGACCGACTCTTCCGGCGACCATTGCGGTCCAGCGGCCAGCACCTTCTGTACCGTGACGGGCCGCAATGGGCACGATCACTGCCGCGAGAACAATTGTGGCGCCGGCCCAGATGACGCCCGCCATGACATGAACCACGCGGGCGAGCACAATCAGTTCTATATTGGGCATTGCCAATCTCCTCTATCTATATTAACTATACGTAGTGTATATCTAATAGTATGACTGTCAAGACCAAACGAAAACCTTATCGAAGCGAAGTGCGCGAAGCGGCAGCAGACCAGACGCGCGCACGGATTGTTGACGCTGCGCGAACTCTGCTCGCCGGCGGCAAGGACGTACCCGCATTTTCGCTGGAAGCGGTGGCGCGTGAGGCCGGTGTCACGCGCCTGACGGTCTACAATGCGTTCGAATCCAAGCGCGGGCTGCTGGAAGCCGTTTTCGACGGCATGGCTCGCGAAGGGGGATTGTTCGAGCTACCGTCGGTTTTCACGGAACCCAACACCGAGAAAGCCCTCAGTCGCCTGGTCTCGGTGTTTTGTCGATTTTGGGCATCTCACCGGAAGGTTCTCCCCAAGTTCTCGGCTGTGGCGAAACTGGACGACGAAATCGCGGAAAGCTTAAAGCAACGATCCGAGCGAAGACGACAGGTCCTGACAGTGCTCATCGGTCGGATGGCCACGGGTCAAGACCAAACTGACCTTGTCGATGTATTGTTCGCGCTGACCAGTTTTGAGTTGTTCGACGCCTTGTCCATTCACCGGCGAAGCGATCAAACAGTCGAAGCACTAATCCAGCATCTTGTCGACGATACGTTGGAACGATTCTCGGGCACACGACTATCCGACGGTGCCCAATAGGCGCGTTCTTGGCGGCCGCCTCGGGTCTAGGTTTGTCTTTGCACCGTTTTTCGATGTATCACGAAAGCAATCGCCACCGCTAGAAACGGTAGGACAACCACACTCCCGATTTTATGCACGATCAGCGCGCCCGAAAGCAACGCACCGAACAAATAGGACACGACGACGGAACTCTGAATTTTCACGTCCTTGAGTCCAAATACGCCGCCGTTTGCGATTGAATCGACCACGGTGCTTACGAGTTTGGTCAGAGTCGTCGTGAAAACGATGGTAGTCGGGCTGATCGTTTGACCGGCGACGGCCTGCAATCCCATGGCGACCGCAAGCAATAAAATTTGCAGGTGATCGGACGGAGAATGAGTCGCATGCGGCATCCAAATTGCGTAGAACGCGAAGAATAGTAAAAGCGCTGCCTCGCTGCCGAGAAGGAAACTAAGCGCTTGCGATTGCACACGGCCCCGCCGCTGCAAGACTCCGAGAGTGCAGCCGATGACAAAGCCGCTCAAAGCCACAATCGAGCCCATCGCAGATTGCGAATCGCCCTGCGCAACGTAGTAGGCAAGAAGCGCGAAATTGCCTGTCATCGCGGAGGCGAAAACGCCGCCCAACGTCGCAAAACTGATTACATCGACCGACCCTGCAGCAAATGCGGTGAGCACGAGTATCCATTCGATGTAGCTAAGGTTGGTTTTTTCCATCATTGGATGTGTTCGCCCCCCCTGGATGCCACTCGTCCGGTATCAGCATTCAATTGAGGAACTCATTCGTGGGGATCTGCGATCAAAACGGTTCCGTGCGGCTGCGCAATTCCAATTCCCAGCTCCATGCGCCGGAAGGCTGGGCCAGCGCGGCCATATAGGAACGCGCGATTGCGCGCGGCGACAACACGCCAAGATCCTGACTTTCCTGAACCACAGCGCCGTCGATGACGAAGTGCACCACATGGATCCCCCGAGGACCCAGCTCCCGCGCGAGACTCTGAGCGAGACCGCGCACTGCAAATTTCCCCATTGCGAACACCGAGGATCGTGGAAACCCCTTGATGCCGGCAGTCGCCCCAGTAAAGAAGATGCTGCCACGACCCTTTGGCAGCATCCGCCGCGCCGCCTCTTGGGCCGTTACCAACGCGCCAATCGCCGTTGTCTGTATTGCGGCCGACGCGTCTTCTATGCTTAAGGTAAGCAGATCCCCACGAATTCGCGGACTCGGGTTAAAGAGCACCACCTCAGGTTCACCCAGCGCCCGATCGACCTCATTAAATAGTCGTGCCAAGCTCGCTGACGAGGAAGCGTCGGCCGCAAACGCCTTGGCATGCATTTTCGCCGCCAGCGGCTCCAAATTCGCGACCGAGCGCGAGGCGAGCGCGACTTGATAGCCGTCCGCTACCAACGCCTCAGCAAATGCTGCGCTAATTCCAGGACCTGCACCAACGATTAGTGCAACCCGCTTGTTCATACTTTGTCCCTCTCGTAGATGAAGTATCGCTAGCGCCTTTCAAATGGTGCAGGCGGTGTACCCCTGTTTGCCCGGGGCACTGCCCGCGCCCTTCACTTTCTCGCACCCAATCGCGCCAGCATTAGCGATAGGTCCTCAGGACTAATATAAAAGTACTCGCAGACTCGGCCCCATAACATCGCTGTCGGCACGTTTCGATCGCCACGCTCCTTTTGCGTCTCATACAAAACGTAAAGAACAACCCGCTCCTCGCGAGTTAATCCGTCTCGTACATCAGGGATTTTGTCGAAACGCTCCTTCATAAAACAAGCAGGTAATCCCGGCTATCGATCTTGGCGATCATGAGCATTCCGGGTGCCAAGCTCTGTAAATGCGCGCTGGATGCCTTTACGCATCGTCCGTCCGAAGAACTCTACGATCTCACAGACGATGTCATCCACCGCCCCCAGCGACAGCACATGTCGAATCCAGCAAAATCTCGCCGCTCGGTCCAGTTCCCGTCAGCACCACGAATCCAGGACCACCCCTAAACTGCATACCGGCGACAATCAGCGTGTAGTTGCCCAGGTGATGCCGCGCGTCCGGACTGAGCGCCGCCAGCAACTCAAATAAATTGAAGGCGTCCAAGCTGTCCGCCATGATTCGCCGTGCTTGAAACGTCGATCCCGCGATGGTGATGGGCGACCACACGTCCGTGAAGTTCTCTGCCGACGCGTGCATTGCTTGGAAAACATCCTGCTGCAAACATTCGATGTGAATGTGAAATTGATCTTGAGCGCGAGATTGGGCGATACCTGCGGCGAGTCCTACTGAAGGTCTCGGCACGTCGTGGCCCACAAATGCCGCAAGCAGGCCACGCGCATTCCAGGCCTCCGCAAAATAGTTGGGCGTATCAGGATCAAGCAATTCGCTGCTTTCAATCCCGGCCGTCGTCCGCGTCGGTATCAATAGATAGTGCGCTCCACCGCCCGGAGCCGCCAGGACAGCATATCCAGACGCGTCACTTCTGGGATCGGCAAGGAAGACCCGCTCGCAGGGCGCCGGATTATGGTGCTCCTGCCAATTCCGAACGCATTGCTCTTGCACTATTTGCCGAAAGGCGCTCCGGCCTGCTGGTTGCTTTGGATCGATAGGCGAGTCGGTGGAGGACTTGGCACCACGCGACTTCTGACCCATCGCGGAAGGCGCGAGCGCGATTGCCGTGGCAATGGCGATGCTTATGACGAGAAAAGCCCGTATCGTCAAGTTCGTCTCAATCCGAATCTCCGGCTCTGGTCCAGTAGCACCGCCACCGCTCTTGTTGATCAGCTGCAGCGTATTTAAGTATGGCTGCGCCTGATTGTCGACGGATACTACAATGGTTCCTGCCGCACCGTCAGCACCGGCGTGGCCGTTGCATCCATTCCGACCGTTTTGTCCGGAAAAACCCGGCGGAAATCCGCTTCCACCCGAACCGCCGCGACTGCCCCTGCCGGCTGATCCGCCGGCGCCTCGGGCTCCGCCGCTGGCATTTACCGTCAGGCTGCCGCCTCTTGGATCGTTGTCAGCCGCCACGGTTCAACCACCAGCCCGCGCCAAACAACGCCACCATCACCAGCGACGCGACCAACTTGACAATCGTGCCGAAAATCACGCCCACCCACGCACTTACCCCCGCATGCGCCGAACGCAAAACGCTATTGCCGGAGGAAAGCTCACCGAGCACCGCGCCGACGAATGGCCCGAATAGCAATCCGGGTATGCCGAAGAAGAGCCCGATCACGGTGCCAATGAATGCACCCCAGACCGCATTGGAACTCGCTCCCATTCGCTTCGCGCCTAAAGCGCCGGCAAGTAGGTCCGCTACCACGCCCACTGCACCGACGGCTGCAATTCCAAGCAGCCATCCCAGCCCAAGATGGCGATAAGCATCAACGCCGGCGATTAACCAGATGCCTGCAAAAATAAGCGGGATGCCCGGCAACGCGGGCACTATCGCGCCAACCAATCCAACTGCGATAGCTGCCGCAGCAAGAGCATTTAGAAAAATGTGCACGCTTTGTCGCTCCCGACCATCGGCATTGCGGTGACCACCAAGATCTACGACCTGCAGAACACGCTCATCGAAACCGATGTACCGCGCACTAAGCGGGTCTCGATCAAGCTTTGATCATGTCTTGGCAGCCTTCATGAATTTGACCATTACGCGCTGCCCTATGAGGAAAGGCGTGTTGTCCGCCGAGATGACAACTTCGACCACGCGCTCATCGCTGGCTTCATTGGCGCTGTCCGACTTCAGCTTGCGCGAACCGAAGGTTAGCGCAATTCGGATGACGTGCCCGGTCCAGACTTTGCTCGAGTCGATCTCAGGAATGATCTGGGTCTCCTGACCCACGTGCACGTCCGGTATCGCACTCTCAACGATTTCCGCGCGAATTATGTGTGGTAGAGCCGGCTCCAGGTCAAACATGTTCGAGACGTTAAGGGTAGATGCACCGGCGCCGGGATTTGCATAGCGGCGGATAATCTTGCCATCCATTGGCGCACGAATATTGGTCAGTTCCTCGTTGTATTCCGCCTGCGCCAACTGTGCGCGAGCTGTTTGAATCGCTGACTGTTGAATACCCAGCTGAGCTTGCGCCGTGGCCACGACATCCCTGGCCTGATCCAACTGCTGTACGGCGACGGCATTGGAGGATGAAAGTTTCGTAAGCCGCTCGTACTCGCGTTGGGCAGTCCTCACGTTGACTTCCGTCAGCACCAGCTGGCTCTGCGATTGCGCCACCGCGGCGCGCGCGCTGATGATCGCCAAAATTGAATCTTGATCTTCCTGGCGCGCCAGTATCTGGCCCTTGCGAACCACGTCGCCCTCGTGCACGAGGACATCCTTGATGACGCCGAAGCGACGGGCCGCTATCTCAATCACGCCGCCTTCGATATCGACCTTGCCGTTGGCGATGGTCGCAAACGGTGAAGGGGGACCCGCGCCCGCCGACTTATCGGTATGCGCTCCGGCTCCGCTCTTCCCGCATCCGCTCAAGCACAACTCGACGAATGCGATCGCGATTAGGACGGTGACCGATTTGACGGGCCGGCGATTCATGCTCATTGCTCAGTTTTACTTGCGGCGTGCATGGCCAAAGCAACCATGTGATCGCTCAAAATCTTGCCGTCCTCCATGTGAATGATGCGATCAGCATGCGCCTCCAATCGCGAATCATGGGTTACCACGACGATCGCGGCGCCCCGCTCCTTTGCGGCCTGATGCAGCAGTTTGATGACGACTTGACCGTTCACCGAATCGAGCGCCGAGGTTGGCTCGTCTGCAAAAATCAGCGCAGGGGACTTGGCGAGCGCGCGCGCAATGGCGACCCGCTGTTTTTCCCCGCCGGACAGCTCGGCGGGCTTTTGGTGCAGGCGCTCACCGAGACCGACGGATTCCAGCACGGCGATGGCGCGAACTCGCGATTCGCGCTTGCTGATGCCGCAGTACCGAAGTATCTGCGCGACCTGGGCGATCGCACTCAACGCCGGGAAGAGATTGAAGCCCTGGAATATGAAGCCGCAATGATTCAACCTGAATTTGTCGATCTTGCGATCGCTCTTCGACCATAGGCTCTCGCCCATGGCCATGACCTTGCCCTCGTCGGGCCTCATCAGACCCGACAATGCGGCGATTAACGTTGACTTGCCCGATCCGGAAGGCCCCATCACCATGGTGACCTGCCCGTGGTACGCCGTGAAGTCGACGTTCTTGAGCACCTGCTGCCGGGTTTTGCCGATCTTGTAGGCCTTGCTCAGTCCACTCGCCTCGAGTGCGAGCGAGCTCATCGCAGCAGATCCGCCGGCTGGCTCTTTTTGAGAACCCCCAGGGACAAGGCCCCCGAGGCGAGGGCGATAACCAGAAGCGTAATCGCCACCGGCAGATCAATAAATAGCGGGAAATCCAAGGGCACGCCGAATCTTTGGCCCAAAATCCACACCAGGCCGGTGATCGTAGCTGCGAGTAGCATGCCGCCGATGCCGACCCACAAACTCAACTCCAGTACGATCAGCCTGAGCGAGCCCATCGAAACACCCAGTGCTCGGAGGCTGGCAAATTCCTTGATGTTTGCGAGAATCGCGCCCTGCAATGTCTGCCAGGTGATGACGATGCCGATGAAGGTACCGACGACGACGGCGAATCCGATCATGACGCTGATACCTCCCTCCTTGAGCATCGACTTCTGGCTTGCCTCGGATAGATCGTGACGAGACCAGGCTTTATAGTGACCGTCGCTCATGGCATTTAGTTCAGCCGCGACTTGCTGTGCAAGCGCCGGATCCCGGATCTTCACGACGAGTGGTCCGACGCGCTGGCCCTCGCTCAATAGCTTGAGCTGCTTTCCTGTTTGACGCGACATGAATACCATGGCGTTGAACATCGATGGGTAGGTGTTCGTCGTGCCACGTACCGAGACGGTGAGGCCGTTGATTTTTGCCTTGTCTCCTAAATGCACGCCCAGCTTGTTTAAACTCGACTGATCAATCACCACCGAATAGGGCTCCTGCAGCGCTTGTACAAGGTTGTCGCCAAAATCATTCGGTAGCGTGACGGCACCGGAGACCGGGTCAATGATGATGACTTGCACGCCCTCAGCCTTCGCCACCTGTCCTTCTTCCGGAAAATTGGACCAGAAAGCAAAATTGAAATTTAGGGCTTGAACTTCCACGACACTTGAGTGCCCGTAGATCTTCGGGATGAGGCGACGCGGTTGACCGGAATTATTGGAAAATAGACTCTCAGCTTGGGGCGGCAATATCATTACTTCGCCGGGAGAGCGATCTACCGTGGCGGTAAACGATTTACTCACGCCCATGAACATGCCGGTCATGGACAATACGAGAACACCGGCAACCGCCAATGCAATTACGGCAGCGAGGTAGCGGCGCCACTCATAGACCAAAGTAGAAAGAGCTAGCGACAAAGGATAGCGCCACCAGTCATGGAGCCCGCCTTAGATATCACCATCATCGCGACGTAGACAACGAATGCGTCGTCTACCTTCTTGATCGACGGTGCTACATGCCCATGGCGCGACCGTCAAAGGAGCGCCGCGTTTGCAGCACTGCTTTCATGTAGCAACAGCAGCATGCGCACGACCGGGCGGCCTGCGAAAGCGGCTGCAAAAGGGCAATACGGGTACATAACCTCTCCTTGGCTGTGTCGATGCGATGACTCAGCATACGCTTGGTAGCACTTTTACGCACGCACCTACCATCAACACTTCGTCCACCCGCCTCGTCAGTATCAGCACTTGGGCTATCGCCGCTTTCGATTGATCGACCTGAACCTCACACCGAGTTTCATCGCCTTTTGTGCGACTGCGCCGCGCGTCCGATGCAGCTTCTTCGCCACCTGAGGCGCCGAGAGCCTCGCTTTCGCCAGAGCCCGCAGACTCTTGACGTCTTCTTTCGACCAGGCACGAACTACCCGATGTTTTTTGATCTTCGCCATCACCACACCTCAAAGGAAAAAACGCATTGTACCGACGTCGAACCGCTTCGGCACCGCAATTGCGCCCTATCCCGTTGCCTCCTAGAAACGCAGCGATAAGCAGCTGAGGCCACCGTCCATTTTACGAAACTCGGAAACATCGACGGCGAGCAGTGTATAGCCCAAGCCCTCCAGAGCCTTGGCCATTTTTGGATACCCGGCGGGAACCAGCACATGGTCATTGATAAGGATGCAATTGGCGGCATACAGCTCGGCCGGGGGCACCTCGATCAACTCATAGGCTTGGAAGGCGGATAACGCGCTCAACTCGGGAGCGATGACCAGCCGATTGTCTCCTAGATAGGCAATGCCGGATTTGAGATGCAGGAGCCGGCTTTGCCCACGTATGTCTACGGTTGAACATGTATAGCCATGCGCCCTCAGAATGGCACTGAGTTGACGCGCGCCTTCCGGATTGGTGCGCGCAGATAGACCGATGAAGAAGTGCCCATCGGCTTGACAGACATCTCCCCCGTCCATCGAGCCAGGTGCAACAATCTGCATAAGTTCGGTGCGGTACGCGAGAATCGCATTTTTGATCAGCTGGATTTCGCCCAAGCGGGACGGTGCGCCGGGCCGCGTAATGATTGCCAGCCCCGCCGTCAGGATCGCCGTGTCTTCCACAAATGTACTATCCGGATACTCTAAAGCGGCCGCCAATAGATCGACCGTCAGCCCGCACGTACGCAGCGCGTCACAATAACGCTCATGCTGAACGCGAGCCTTCTCGATGGAGGGTGATCCTTCGCCGCAAGAGGTCAAACCGTGCGAGAAAGTTTGACCGGGAAGGCGGGTTATCGCGTGCTCAAATCGCATTGATTCCCGTCATTTAACCGCTTATCGTTCAGAAACCCGTATATACCACTCAGCCAAGCAACTCCTTTTGGTGGGCTCCAACAAACGCGGCCATGCTGTCGAATCGAAAGTCGTAGGTCGGCATTCCAGGAGGACGCTTCGTCGCACCCGACCCCGTCTCCGCGTGCCGTCTGTCGATCCATGCCGAGGCCAGCCCGAAACGGTTGGCAGGTGCATGGTCATGGAACAGACTTTGCGCGGTGTGCAGGACGTCGGCCTTTTCTAGGGCGAAGTCGTCCCTTAAGCGTCGAAGCATATACTCAAAATTTCGTGGACTGGGCTTATACGATTCGACATCCTGCGCCGTATACACGGCATCAAAAGCAACTTGTAGCCGAGTATTGCTGGCTCGGAACGAAATGCGGTCAACGTTCGACAGAATGACCAGCTTGTAGTGCTTTTTGAGGTATTGCAGTGCACTGACGGAATCTGAAAACTCCGGCCAGTCTGGAATGGAGGCGCCGAAGGTGTTGGCCTCCTCGTTGGTCACCGTAACACCCCAAGTCCGCGCGATACGTTTGTACACAATTGACAGCAACTGCGAATACGGCGTCGCGGGTGTCTCGTCCTGTTGCGCGGATTCATTTTGCGCGAAGATCTCGAGAATTTGGCCGCGCGACGCTGTGAAATCAGCCTTTGCGACGAGCGGCTGCAACCCGCTCAGGATTCCCGTCTCCCAGTCGATAAGCGTTCCGTAGCAGTCAAACGTCAACACTTTGAAATCCGTTAGCTTCATAGTTGTTTCCGGTAAGCAATATTCACTCGCAGCCAGCCTGAACGATGCGCGGCACTGAGTCTTGACGATTCCTTCCGATGTTTATTCAAATACGATTGGCGGCGCTGGCACGGGCTGCGTTACATGCGAGGGAGGCCGGACAGCGCGCCGCAACGCAGCCGGCGTTACGCCGAGTGCGAGTCGCAGGCGACGCGTAAGAGCGCTTTGGTCGCCATGACCGGTGCGTACCGCGATCTCCGCGATCGACAGGTTTGTCCGGGCAAGGAGTTGCCGGGCGGCTTCCACACGCAGTTGCACCAACGCGGCATGCGGACTCTGCCCGTAGTGCTTATGGAAAAGGGCGTAAAGCCGGGTGACGCTGAGCCCGGCGGCGCTGGATACATCCGCGACTTGGATCGGTTTGGAGGCATGGTTGCGCATGAAGAGCATTGCCCGGTTCATTGCAAGTATCTCCGAAGAGGGAATGACGGGACGACCTTGCGCAATGCCGTCGATGAGAAGCATCATCCAATGCGTCAGTATCGTCCCTGAGGGATTGGTTCGTTCGAGCGTTGCCGACGCGTAGTCGAGCAGGCCCTGCACCTGTGGCTCTATCGGGAAAAACGCGTTTTCGTCGAACGACCACGCGAATTGCTCACACTCAAAGTGGCGGACTGGTACATCGATGACTAGGAAGCCATTTGTTCCCTTCGCGAGGAATGCGTGCGTTGCCCCCGCGACGATGAAAGCGCCGACGCCCTGCTCGACCCGGCCACCTCGGCCACCCACCTCAAGCTCGAGATTGCCGACCCGAGGCAGGACAATCTGGTGATGCTCGTGCCGATGGAGCGTGGACTCCGCTCGATACTTCCTGATGCTAACGAGATTGGTGCGCATTGGTGCCATCGCCGTTCCTCGCAACATAGATCCGACTCGCCGAGCGCCAGCTCAGCCAAACGCTTCGGTACGGGCATTGCGCCGGATGATTTGCGGCGGCTGACCCAAAGTTCGTAAAAATGCCTCGCGCATCCGGCGACGATCGACGAAACCCGTCTCGCGTGCAACGACCTCAATCGGATGATGACTGCGCTCTATCATCAGCCGCGCAGCTTCAACACGAAGTTTCTCGACAGCCTTGGCGGGAGATTGCCCCGTTTCGGTTTGAAAGGCACGACTGAACTGGCGCGGGCTCAAATTTGCCACCTCCGCTAATTTGTCGACTGATAATGTAGAGCCAAGATTCTTCTCGGCAAAGGATAGCGCGTTTTGAATGCGATCCGACTTCGGGGATAGCGCCAGTAATTCAGAGTGCTGCGATTGACCGCCCGCGCGCCGATGATGCATCACCAGCTTCTTGGCCACTGATTGAGCGATTTCTACGCCTAAATCCTTTTCAACCAGGGCCAACGCAAGATCGAGGCCGGCGGTGGCGCCTGCCGACGTCCAGATGGGTCCATCGACGATGAAGATTCGATCTTCCTCCAATTTCACCTTGGGAAAGCGCCTATGGAATTCTCGAGCGTAATACCAATGGGTGGTGGCACGGCGCCCATCCAGCAAGCCTGCTTCCGCCAGGAAAAACGCGCCGGTGCAAATGGATGTGACGCGCCGCGATACTTTCGATCCACGTCGAATGAATTTGAGCAGCCCCGGCGTGGCTTGCGGCGAGGCATCCTCGGTGCCAATGACAATGAGCGTATCAAAGGCCCGAGCGCTGAAGCGCTCGGTATGAAGCGCTACGCTCAAAGATGAAACGACGGGACCTCCGTTCTCGGAAAGCACGCCGATCTCATAGACGGCTTTTCCGGCTACACGGTTTGAATACTCAAACACCGCTTGGGCGGCAAGTGCCATCATTTGGAACCCTTCCGAGACCACGAATCCGATTCGCTGCATCGAAATCTCCTCACAAGCCGCTATGTCTTAAAAACGTACTATATACGTCATTTTGGACATTCGCCAGCCGGCTTACAGTTGCTCCATCGCCGCTGATGGCGAGTCAATTGAGGAAAGGAGCAAAATGTCTGTTCAAAACAAAGGCACGGCACTGGTCACGGGGGCCTCGTCCGGCATCGGCGCCGTTTATGCCGACCGCTTGGCGCATCGCGGTTACAACTTGATTCTCGTCGCGCGCAATCGCGGCAAGCTCGACGCATTGGCAAGCCGGCTGACAAACGAAGCCAGATGCGCGGTCGAAGTCCTGCCTGCCGATCTGAGCGACACAGGTGACCTGGCGCGCGTCGAGGGCGTGCTGAAAAAGGACGCCGGCATCAGGCTGCTGGTTAACAATGCAGGGTTTGGAGCCGCCACACCGTTGCTCAACAGCGATGTGAATAGAATGAATGAAATGATTGCGCTCAATATCGGCGCGCTTACCCGGTTGACCTATGCGGCAGTTCCGGGATTCGTGGCGCGTGGCACCGGCACCATCATCAATATTTCGTCCGCTGTTGCGATCGCGCCCGAATTGCTGAATGGTGTGTATGGAGGCAGTAAGGCTTACGTACTGGCTTTCAGCCATTCTTTGCAGCACGAACTCGCTCCCAAAGGCATCCGCATTCAGGCGGTTCTTCCCGGTGCAACGGCGACGGACTTCTGGGATCTAGCCGGTTATCCGGTGAGCAATTTTCCACCCGAGTTCGTCATGACAACCGGTGATCTCGTCGATGCGGCTCTGTCCGGACTGGATCAGGGCGAATTGGTCACTATTCCGGCACTGCCCGACCAGGCCGAATGGGATCGGTTCGAAGGCGCTCGCCGCGACATATCAGCCCGCCTGTCACGCAGGGAACCGGCACCGCGCTATGGTCTCAAAACAGCTGCCTAAGCGTCTAAAGGCATTCGGCGCCCGGTTTGCACCCGGCGCCGAATGCGTCTTATCGACCCGGTGCCGCGCGGCGCGACAACGCAACGGCGGACTGCAACGCTTGCAAATCTGAAATGCCTGAGACTATCTGCCGGCCGACCAACACTCCCGGTGTTCCGCGAAGACCCAAGCCGCGCGCCTCGGCGTCGTTGCGCATCAGCAGGCCGTCAATGGACGCCTGATGCGCAATCAGGTCCTTCTTTAGCCGGACCATGTCAATCCCGGCACCCCGCAGGGCCGCATCCACTTGGCTGTTTTCCGCCAGGCGAGGGGCGCTGATCAGCGCATCGTGCGCCTGCAGATATTTGCCCTGAAAGTCGGCAGCCAAGGCTGATTGCGCCGCGTAGATGGAGACTCCTCCGAAAACGGGCCACTCTTTGTAGATGACTGCCGACCCGTGATCTTTGTCAATGAACGGGCGAAAAGCCGGGGCCAACGCCTTGCAAAAAGGGCAGTTATAGTCGAAATACTCAACCACGGTGACATCGGCGTTGGCAGATCCGAGGAGGGGTGCGCCGGGTTCGCGGAGTATCTGCTTCTGTGCCTCTGCCGTAATCAAGGGCGGGCTCTGCGCGCTGACAACGTTCGGCAAACCAAGGGCGAGCAATTGTGCTACGAGCAGCGCGACAACGCCGAAATGTTCTGGAAATCTGTGCTTCATGGTTTCGCTCCACTCCATTGTTTGAGAGTTGACCGTGACTCGGTTCCGGTTATTACAAAACGCCCCGTTTGCGTCCCGGCAGCTGCGAGGGACGGACTCGTATCGGCGAGGGACGAACCCGAAACATCCGGCCAACGCTTCGACGCCGTAAATACTCTAATTACCATTATCCCGTCCAGGGATCTGGCGCTTGTCGATCAATGTCGGATTTTCGCTTAGGGAGACGGCTTGTGATGAGAGAGTTGAAGCACGGTGGGATCGCTGTCGCTTGCGGGGTGATCGTAGTGCTCTCGTTTCTCATGCTATTTCTTTGCAGCGCTTGGGTGTTGTGGAGCGTGCCATTCGCACAAATGCTCGCATTGACTGCCTTGAGCGCGTGCGGATCAGGGGTCGCCGCCCTGATGGGACCCGCCGGCGTCTTCGACGGAAATTCAGAATTTGCGTCGACCGTTCATCGCCAGCGTTTTCGCCGAAAGTCCCGCGCTTCTTAGTCGCGGTGGAGCCAGTCAATCACTTCGATGGCTCCCTGCGCGAAAGCACCTGGACTTGCCCGATTCAAGCATTGTTCCACCAGGTGCTTTATCCTTGCTGTCGGCAAGAAGACCAATAATCATTCCGGTGGGGGAACGCTGATGGCCATTGATGCGCAGGTTAACGGTAAGTCCTTTTCGATCGAGGCAGATCCCGATACGCCGCTCCTATGGGTCATCCGTGAAGAGTTGGGACTGACCGGTACAAAATTTGGCTGTGGCATCGGCGCATGTGGTGCCTGCAGCGTGCATATCGATGGCGAAATCGCGCGCTCCTGCCGAATTCCCGTGGGGTCCGTTGCCGGCAAGACCATCACCACGATTGAAGGAATTGCGGCGTCAGATGGCACGCTTCATCCGGTGCAGCGGGCCTGGATCGATGCGCAGGTCCCGCAATGCGGATATTGCCAGTCTGGCCAGATCATGGCCGCCGTCGCATTGATCGCGAAAACCGGCCGGCCGAGCCCCGCCAGCGTTGACCGGGCGATGACGAATATTTGCCGCTGCGGAACCTATCCGCGCATCCGCAAGGCGATCCTTGCTGCCACAGGCCAGGCTGCCGCCGCGGCTCGGGGAGACTCATAATGGGCGTTAAGCGCAGAGCGTTTCTGATCGGTGGCGCGGCATTGATTGGCGGCGGGCTGTTTGCCGTTTCCTGGTCCGAAACAGCGGCAACCCGCAGGGCAGCGAAACTTGTCGGCAAAAACAAGGCGGGCGTGTTTCTGACCTGGATCCGCATTGGCGAGGACGACACCGTCACCATCTTCTCGCCGCACGTCGATATTGGCCAAGGATCGCTCACCGGTCTCGCCCAAATGGCGGCCGACGAGCTGGACGCGGACTGGACAAAGATCGTGCTCGAATCCGCGCCTGTGAATGACGCATTTGCCAACGCGCCGCTGGCGAAGGGATTTGGCGGCGAATTGCTGCCCTTCTCCATTCCCCCCTTTCTAAAAGGGATTGCGGGATCCACTTTCGCCATGATGGCGCGCAACATTCCGCTGCAGGTCACGGGAGGCTCCTCCTCCGTTCGCGCGACCGGCCAGCTCGGTATGCGCGTCGCGGGTGCCGCCGCGCGCCGTGCCCTGATTGCTGCGGCTGCCAGGCGCTTAAGCGTGCCCGAGGTCGAGTTGCACACTGCAAGCAGCAAGGTGATCCATGCCAAGAGCGGCAGATCCCTGCGCTACGGCGAATTGGCCGCTGAGGCCGCCGACATGACGCTCTTGGCCGCGCCCAGGCTCAAGGACGCGAAGGACTATCGCCTCATCGGCAAGCCCATTCCGCGGCTGGATATTCCAGCGAAGGTCGATGGCAGCGCCCGCTACGGCATGGATGTGTTGCTGCCGGATCTGCGCGTGGCCACGATCATGGCCGCCCCGGTGCGCGGCGGGAAACTCGAGAGTGTTGATCCTGCGCCAGCCATGGCGATCAAGGGTGTGGAAAAGGTCGTCAAGCTCGACAACGCGGTGGCGGTTGTCGCCAAAGGCTATTGGCAGGCGCTCACCGGCCTGCGGGCATTGTCCCCCAAGTTCTCCGATGGCGGACACGGAGCATTGTCATCGACCTCCATCAGTGCGGCGCAAGCCGACAAGATCAAAGCGGACAAACCGGACAATAAAAGCGGCCATGGCGACGTGCCGGCCGCGCTCGCGTCCAGCGGCGTCAAGTTGGTCGAGGCCGATTATGCCGTGCCGTTCATCCATCACGCGATGATGGAGCCCTTCGCACTCACCGCCCATTTCAAAGATGGCAAGCTGGAGTTGTGGGGCGGTGTGCAGGATCCGCTGCACAGCCGCAAGGCAGCAGCCGAAGCTGCGGATATCAGCACGGATCATGTCACCTTCCACCCGATGATCATGGGGGGTGCCTTCGGTCGTCGCTTGCCGGGATATTGCGAGATTATTGGCCAGGTGGTTCAAATCGCCAAACAGACGCCCTATCCCATCAAGCTCGTCTGGTCGCGTGAGGAGGAAGTGCAGCACGGCACCTATCGTCCGCAGGCATCGGCCCATCTGAAGGCTGCGCTCGACAAGCACGGACGGATTGCCGGCTGGACAACCGACTATGCCCAATCAGCGGATGCCACGCGGGAAACGCGCTTTATCTATGACATTCCGGCCTTTGCGCTGCGCCACTATGAATTTGCCACCAATCAGCACGATGGCGCCTGGCGCTCGGTCAATTCCAACCAGAACGGTTTCTATTCCGAAAGTTTCATGGACGAACTGGCTCACGCGGCCGGGGAAGATCCCTATCAATTCCGCCGCAAACATTTGCGGCCTGGATCGCGTCATATGGCCGTGCTGGACGATGTGGCGAAGCGCAGTGGCTGGGGCGCTCCGCTTGCCGCAGGGCACGGGCGCGGCATGGCCATGGTGGAATCCTTCAACACCATCGTCGCTCACGTGATCGAAGCATCGGTCGGCGACGATGGTCGCCCGCGCGCACACAAAGTGTGGTCGAGCGTGGATTGTGGCCTCGTGGTCAATCCGGATGGAGCCGCCGCGCAGATCATGGGCGGCATCATCATGGCATTGTCGTCCTGCGTCGATGAAGCCATCACGCTCGACAAGGGCGCCGTGATGCAATCCAACTTTCATGATTACCCGCTCTTGAGACTGGCCGAAGCCCCGGACGTGGATGTGCATTTTCTGGAAAGCGATGCCTCAATGGGCGGGCTCGGCGAGCCCGGTGTCCCGCCAACGGCACCTGCACTCGCCAACGCCATTTTCGCCGCAACCGGTAAACGCATCCGGCAACTGCCGTTTCGGAATCAGGCCAACTCTCTCAAACCGGTCAATGTCGCCGCGCCAATCGCCACGAGCACGAGCGCAAAGACCCCCAAACCCGGTTTCGAGCCTAGAGCTCTCGGTCCATTGGAAGCGCGGACAACAGCCTGACCTTTATTCGCTGCCACGCATTTCGTGCCGGCTCGGTGTCACGGTGGACTACCGTGCCCGCTTCTTGGGTAGTCCAAATGAGATGTTGCTTGCCTTTCGCGCCATCGCTCAAGGAAACGGCATATGAGTTGTCGAGCTGCGCCAGGGCATCAAACCGAGCCGCTATGTCCGCGGACAATTCTGGACTCGCTATCAACAAACCGATTTCGGTGTTCAAGCGTTTGGACCGCTGATCGAAGTTCATCGAACCCACGAATGAAGTTTTTCGATCGAAAACCAACATTTTGGCATGCAAGGCATAGTGCCCATGCCGCGAAATTTTCTTGCCCTGTCCGTTACCGCGCGCGCTTCCCAGCAATGCGCGCACTTCATGCAGCTCCACGCCCTCTTGCAACAACTGCACTCGGTAATGCATGTAGCCGGACTGCGCCTCTGAGCTGGGGGCCGCCTCGAGCGAGTTGGTCAAAATACACACGCGAGCGCGGCGCGAGCGCGCCCCCGCGAGTTGCGCCATTTCTTCCGAGGATGGAACGAAGTAAGGCGACACCACCAGCAGCTCGGTGGAGACCGCGTCTGCTTGTTCCGCCACAGCTTTGTAGATCAGGCTTCCGGGCGCGCCACGCTTGCCGACGCCTTTCTTATCGGGGCTGTCGTAAACCAATTTCACAGGCGCCCAATGCAAGGGCGTATGACCCGATACGATATCCCGGAATGGCTGCTTCGGCGCACCTTGAGTGTTGTCTGGGTGTTCGGCATCGAGTCGTCGCCGGAATTCGCTAAGCGCCGCTAGATATCTCGAGAAGGCTTCTTCGGAAGTATCCGGTTTGTCGATCGCTTGGGCCGGGATGGCCATGGCACTGTTCCAAAATTCATCGAACACGGCCGATAGCTGCGGGACGACCGGGCCGGCGACCACAACGTCATCATCGCCGAACTGTGAACCAGGATCGATCTGGAAATACTGATTGCCGATATTGCGACCACCGACGATCGCCACCACATTGTCAGCGACCATGAGTTTATCGTGCATTCGATAGTCGACTCGCGCCTTGTCAAACAGGAACTCGGCACCGCGACGAATCTTACTGTGACCGCGATATCTGAGCGGATTGTAGATCCGCACCTCGAAGCCGGAATGGGCTGACAACGAAAGGATCTTCTCATCGCCTGCCACGGTCTCCCCGTCGTCGACGAGCAGGCGTATGCGCACGCCGCGATCCGCTGCTCGCAACAAGGCTTGAGCAATCAGGTTTCCCGACTCGTCAGCGCGGAAAATGTAGTACTGCAGGTCGAGCGATCGTTGCGCGGCATCGATCATCTCGACGCGCACCGTCAGTCCCTCGATGCCGGTCGATACCAGTCTAAAACCAGAATCGCTGCCGTGAGTCTTAGCCGTTGGCGGAAAAGCCTTCCCCAAGAAACTCTCAATCGGTGGGTCCAAGGCACTCGTGACGGGTTTTGGTTGTGAGGCTGCGGGCGGTAATGTTGTACATCCGGCCACGCCCAGTACTACCAGGGCTATCGGGAGAATTATCGGCAGGCGTTTCGGACAGTTGTTCTGCATGAACGGCCTTCCACCTGAGGCGCTGCTCTTTTTTTGGGCCGCTTCGACTCTTCTGCGCGACACAATGGCAAGTTAGCGCATATTGACCCGAGCGACGGACTATCCGATTGCTCACTGCGGCGTAAGCATTAGCCTACGGGTTCAGCCGACCGCGGGACGCGATCGTGCTCTGTGGCCCTCCATGGCCTGCCAAATCAGTAGAATGGGGACTCCAATCGCCAGGTCGCGAGCCCGTTTCAATACCGACACCGCAAGTCCGAATTCCGCCCCGATACCGAACAAGGGCGAAAGCAGCGTGTAAGCGGCCTCCTGAGCACCCAGCGCATGCGGGATGAAAACGGCCGTGCTTCGAATCGCGCTCACCAGGCCTTCGAGCGCGAAGACGGACTTGAGTTCGACCCGCATGCCGATCAGTCGAAAGGCGATCCAGGCGCCGATCGCGCTCGCAATCCAGCCAACGGCATGAATCACGATGGAAGCCCCGACCCTCGCACGAGAACGATAGATTGATCTCAACCCAGTACTGACCGCCATGGTGTGCCGCAGAGCGCCAGGCAAGAACCGCGCCGTGACCCTTTCTATCACACGGTGCCCATGGCGCTGCAAGGCGAGAAAGACGCCGGCACAGGCGACGGCACAGACCACACCGATGAGCAGCGCCTTGATCAGAGACTGCGCGAAGGAGCTCGGCGGGGCGCGCAAATCCAGGATCAGTACCCCCAACGCAACATAGGCGATTTGCGCCAACATTTCCGTCGTCACATCAACGATGGTTGCGGAATAGACCAAAGTATCCGAGATGCCGTGCAAGATCGCGGCACGAGCACCCAGCACGATTCCACCAAGTTGGGAAAACGGCAGCACATCGGTCGCGGCGTCTCGAACCATGCGCGCCCACACGAAAACCCGCAGAGTCGCTGCGGACGATTCGGGCAGCAATACATACCAAGCACAGCCAAGAATGACGAACAGCCCCAAGGCATAGAGACAAAGGAGGGCAAAACCACTCCATCCGACGGCGACGACCGCCGAAAAGACCGCGCCAATGCCGGCATACGCAACCAGATAGATGGCGAGCGCGAGCCCGAGAAGCGAAACAATGACAACGCGGAGTTTCACGCAGATTTGACGCGGGTCTATGGCCGATCGAGCTTCAGGATCGCATAAAGCGCCGCGCCAATCTCGCGAGCGCCGGGACTAACGCGGGCCGCAACAAACGCCGATCGTAGAGACTCATGCGCCGCTGGTTTTCGGCCAGGCAAATATCGATCAATTGACCGACGTTCATGTCGCTGCCGACCGACTTCGCTCCGGTCACGGTAAAATTGTTGTCCTGTACGCCGTTTCCCATATCGCGGGCGATGCCAATGCGCTCCCAAATGAGAAATAGCCAGACGGCCAGCACCTTTATTTCAAAGAAAGGCCGCCGCCAGAAAGACATGGTGCGACGATGCCACGCGGCCCAATTCACGAAAAACAGGATGTGGCGGGCTTCCTCTTGAATGACCGGCTCGAACGTGTCAACAAGCGCCGCGGGGAAAAAGCCGGAACGCTTCGCAGACTCGAATAGTCCGAAGGCAAAGAAACTGTCGATGCATTCACTGTAGCCGGTGACCATGAAAGCCCACTCGGGGTCTCCCTGCACGACGTATCGCGGTTCTGGCGCAAGCGTGACGCCATACGCGGCGACAAGATTGGAGAGCACCAGTTTGTGGCGGCCCTCCTCAAAGGCGTTAAGCTCAATGGCTTTGCGCAACAAGGGATCGGGCGTGACGGCAGCATAAGAGGCCACGTTGAGTCGAGCTCTACCCTCGGTCTGCACGGCAATGTCCCAGATGGGCAGGCCCACCAGGTGATCACGGGTTTCCGTGTCGAGATGGGGCCAGTCGATCACCGCCGGTTTGTATGGATCGAACGTATCGAGCAATGTCCGGCAGAAAAGGATCTTATGCGCATTGCTTCCCAAGTCGACGGAGCCTTTGGGGAAGGCGTCGAGCTCGCGAGAAGATTCCGGTACTCCCGCCATGGGGACACTCACGGCCTCAAACCTCCGCGTTTGCAAGGATGCTCCGCCGCGATGATCAACGATTCAAGCAGCATCTCGTCGAGTGCGCAGGAAGTTGAAAAATTCCACACCCTCACGCAGCCGGCGCTTCATCATTTCCGGACTAACGATCATCTCAGCCACAATCGAGGCGATCTTGGAAGGACGGAAATAGAATTTCTTATAGAAATCCTCGACCGAGTCGAAGATCTCGGTATGGCTCAAGTGCGGATAGTTCAGCGGCGCAATCTGCGTGCCTTCCTGCGTCAAAAGGTCGACCTCTTCGTTGAACAACCAGCCATTTTCCTTCGCCTGCCGGTATAGAAACGTGCCCGGATAGGGAGCCGCGAGCGAAATCTGAATGGTGTGCGGGTTGATTTCCTTGGCGAAGTCCAGCGTTTCCTGGATGGTTTCGCGTGTCTCACCGGGAAGTCCCAAAATAAAGGTACCGTGTATGACAATGCCCAGCTCGTGGCAATCCTTGGTGAAACGCCTGGCGAAATCGACGCGCATCCCTTTCTTGATATTGATCAAAATTTGCTGATTGCCGGATTCATAGCCGACCAACAACAGCCGCAGGCCATTGTCCTTCATGATTTCAAGCGTCTTGCGTGGAACGTTGGCCTTTGCATTGCACGACCAAGTGACCCCAAGTTTGCCCAGCTCTTTCGCCAGCGCTTCGACCCGCGGCAGGTTGTCGGTCAACGTGTCATCGTCGAAAAAGAACTCCTTCACCTGCGGAAACGCCTCTTTCGCCCACTTCATCTCAGCGACGACATTCTCGACCGAACGCACACGATACCGATGTCCTCCAACGGTCTGGGGCCACAGGCAGAAAGTACAACGCGACTTGCAGCCACGCCCGGTATAGAACGAAATGTATGGATGCTTGAGGTAGCCGCCGAAATAATTCTCGATCTTTAGATCGCGTTTGTAGACCGGCGTCACCCAGGGGAGTGAATCCATGTTCTCCAGGACGGCGCGGTCCTCGTTATGCACGATGACGCCCTCCGTATTTCGGTACGACAACCCCTTGATATCGCCCCAGCTGTGGCCATCCGCCACTTCCTTGATGGTGAAGTCGAATTCGTTGCGAGCGACGAAGTCGACTGCGCGTCCCGCGATGAGACTCTTTTCCGGCTCAACCGCAACTTTGGCGCCTATGAAACCGATCTTGATGTCGGGATTGATCGCTTTGATCATTTCGGCCGTTTTCACGTCCGACTTGAAGGATGGCGTCGATGTGTGCATCACCACCAGGTCTCGGCCTTTAAACTCGGCAGCGATGTCCTGAAACGACAGGCGATGTGGCGGCGCATCGATCAGCTTTGAGCCCTCGACGAGGGCCGCGGGTTGCGCGAGCCAGGTCGGGTACCAGAACGAGCGTACCTCGCGTTTCATCTGATAGCGGGCACCGGCACCGCCGTCATACCCGTCAAACGAGGGTGGATGCAAAAACAGAGTTTTCATGGCGTTATCCTTCAACCGATTCTACCAAACCATTATTACGCTCTGCACGACAAAGTAAAGAGGCCGGCAGCGGCAATGGGGCAATTCGCGATTTTGCCGCGCCGGTGAGGCGAATACCCCCGTGCATAGCTCTATGGCGTCAGGTCCGGATTGTACCAGTCGATGGCATCGATAAAATCGATAATCGCGCTCATATCATGGCCCACAAAGCGGGTCTAGAATGCACCGAACGCAAATACGCCCGTTTGGCGTCAGAACAGCGAGGGAGAGCGGGTATGCATTTTTTGCAACTCAAATTCGCCGGCGGGATTGCGCTCTTGGTTCTCACGCTTGCGCACGCTGCCGCTGCAAAGACGCTCGATATTTATTTCATTGATGTCGAGGGAGGCCAGTCCACCCTGCTGGTGACCGATCAAGAGTCTTTGCTCATCGACACCGGCTGGGCCGGAAGCGGCGCGCCGGGTGCGAAGCCTGGGAATCCTGCCGAGTCCCGGGACGCCCAACGCATCGTCGCTGCAGCTCATGACGCGGGACTTGCGCAAATCGACTACCTCCTCATCACTCACTTTCATCCAGATCATGCGGGTGGCGTGTTGGAGCTCTCACAGCTCATGCCCATCCGCCACTTCATCGACCACGGCACCCTATCGGCCGAGGCACAAAAGGACGCGGACTATAGGAACTGGTTCCTGGCATACCTCACCGTTCGCAACAAGGTCCCGCACATCGAGCCACGCCCCGGCGATCATCTGCCACTTGCGGGCATCGATGCGATCGTCGTGAGCTCGGCAGGATCTGTCATCAGCAAGCCATTGGCGGGTGCCGGCCAAGTCAACGCTGCCTGCGGTCAGTCGGCTGTCCCGGCAGGCGATCCTTATGAGAATCCGCGCTCGACAGGCATTCTTGTTCGCTATGGCAAGTTTCGCTTTCTCGACGTTGGAGATTTAACGGGTCAGCCGCTCTTCGATCTGGCCTGTCCGAAGAGTTTGATCGGGCCTGTCGATGTGTACCTGGTTGCCCATCACGGCGGCCCGGATGTGGCGGACCCAGCGTCGTTCGCGGCTCTCAGGCCGCGAGTCGCCATCATGAACAATGGCGCAAAAAAAGGCGGCGCATTGGCGACTTACGACATGATGCATCGTGTGCCCGGCCTTGAGGATGTCTGGCAGCTTCACCGCTCCGAGGCCGCGGGCGAGAAGAACTTCACCTCTGATCACATCGCCAATCTCGATGAGAGCTCCGCCCACTGGATCAAACTCAGCGTCAGCGAAGACGGCGCGTTCCGCGTGACGAATCCTCGAACCGGTGACTACAAGAACTATCCTGCAAGATAGCGCGATTGGCGCCGGCGGTCGCACGGCCCATGCGCCCACCCCGCGACCCCGATTGCACTGATCATGAAGAACGGCTGGCCAACACGAAATCAATCGCCGCGCAAACCGCCGCCACCTGCGCCGCATTGCATTGCTCAGGCGTTGCCCGAGGGCTATCGGGATAGACCTCGGTGGTCGTCTTGTAGGGCGCGCGGGTGATGCTTGCGCAGAGGCCGAGGCGCTCGAGCGGGTAGTTGATGACGCCCGGCGCGACTATGGGCGATCCGATGATCTCGCCGTGGCGATCCGCCGGCGCAATGTGTGTGACTGTCGCAACCGCTGCGATCACCGCCTGCTGGAACTCGGGTTGTGGATGCTCGCTATCGTCGACCAGATAGAAGCCATCGGGGATTTCACCCGGCACATGTGCCACGCCATCGCGAGCGGCCAGCGCCGGGCGAAACTCGGACTCATCGGTATCAGTGGTTTCATGCAGATCGATGTGCACGCGCATGCAATCGCGGAAGGGCGCGACCAGGCGCATGAGAGCCGCGGATTCCTCAGCCGGGCTGTCGTCGCGAAACGAGCGGTTCGGGTCGACCGCATGCTTGTTCCAGCGGTGAATCACCTCGTAGGCCCAGGGGCTGACGCACGGCGCGACCATGAGATTCACTCGACCTTCATAGGGTGCCGCGTGTTCGTCGACAAACCGTAACGCCCCGTGCACGCCACTGGTTTCATAGCCGTGTACTCCGCCCGTCACCAATGCGCAAGGAAGCGCATCGCGCCAACGGCGGCTCTTGATCGCGATCAGCGGGTATTTGTGCGGGTCATAGTCAAGGCGGCCATATTGCACCACGTCGTAGCGCGAACTTAAGCTCTCGATCACACGCAGCACGTCCGCTTCGTAACTGCGCTTGACGGTCTGCCCTGACAGCCATGCAGCCACTTCTGCTTCGCCCCAGGGAAGTCCGGGCGTGCCAATCGGATAGGTCAAGGTTGGCCGCTAATTCTTTGCAGATATTCCGACAATCCATCGACTTGATCGTCAGGAATCGGCGCACCGTAAGCGGAGCGCATCTTCATGATCTCAGCGCGCCATTCGTCTTTGGTCAGAGGAGGCTGTCGCAGCACCATTCCTGCGGAGTGACAGATCAAACATTGGCTCGCGGCGATGTCCGCACCGACTCCGCGCGGGAAACTCTCATCGCTCCCCGGCAATTCAACCCTGACGATCGCCCACTGCCGCGAGGCCGGATCCTTCTTGCCGGATGGAGAGTCCGCCCTCGCAGAACTCCACCACGCCGCTCCAGCCGCCATGACAAGTATCGCGACGGTCGATGCGATGGATACCAAACGCTGGAATCGTGATGTTTTGCGCATTGTCTGTCGTGCCGCTAAACCGATTGGACCGAAACTGATTCAACGACGTTGCGCATAAAGCCCGAGCCATTCCAGTTGGCGCGATCGGGCTGCGATTCACCAGCCGTAGTGAGCGCCTTGACCATGAGTGTTTGCGGCCCGCTGGACGAAGGCCGGAAATCTACGTCCCATTGCCGAAAGCTGTATTTGCCGTGATCCGGCCCTAGTCGCGCCTCCCGCCAATGGCTTCCGGCATCGGCCGAAAACTCTACTTTGGCGAGTCCCGCATCCCCGCCGAACGCGATGCCGCGCACGATCTTTGTTTCGCCAACCTCGAATTTCGCTGCGTCCTGAACGTTAGTGAAGAACGATCGCGGCGGCATACGATTTATAGGAATCAATTTTACGCCCTGCTGGCCCGGCACGACGTCCGCGTGAGGCGTGTCGGGAATTAGGTAGGCATGTGCCGTCCAAAAGTTATCGTCGGGTTTGTCCAGCACCTCGATGTCATCGAGCATTTTGACCCAATAGGTCGCATACCAGCCGGGAACAACCAACCGCAGAGGATAGCCATTCAAGAGCGGCAGTGGCTTTCCGTTCATTGCGTACGCGACCATCACTTCTCCATCGAGTGAATGATCGACATCGAGGGATTTCATGAAGTCGGGGGTTTGCGGAAGAATGCCGGTATCGAGTCCATTGAACCGGACCTGGAGCGCACCGGTTTTGACGCCCGCGCGATCCAACAACGCCTTCAGGCTCACGCCTCTCCAGAGCGCATTGCCCATAGCGCCGTTCGCCCATTGCCCGCCCGCAACGCGGGGGGTGAAAAATCCGCGTGAATTGCCTGAACATTGGTTGACCGCAGCGATCTCGATCGGCTTGAATTTCCGAACCAAATCATCGAGGGTGAAGCTTACAGGCCGCTTCACGTGACCGCGGATCTTGAGCCGAAAGGCGGCGGGATCGACGACCGTGGGAATATTCGCCAGGTGCCAGCGTACGTAGAAGCGATCGTTTGGCGTGAAAATACCTTGATCAAACACTTCAAAGGGAGTTTCGAGCAACGGTGGCCGTTCGCGCTGCAGAACCATCGCGCCCTTCTGCGGAAAGGTCTTCACCAGATTGCGTCCACCATTGACGAAGGGAAAGACGACAGAATCTTCTGTACCGCTCCACGCCAACGCGCCAAACAATCCGCTTAAACCAAGGCCGCCGAAGCCCGCGAGAAAATGTCGCCGTGATTGCGGCAGTGGGCCAAGAAGGGATCGCTGCATAAGCTTTGACTCCACATCCGCACGGCGACGCTCGCCGGGAGCATTATACTTCTCTCAATGGCCTACGGCTCAACCGGAATTCGAATTATGGGTTCCCGATTGTCCGTCTGGCCCGGCAGCTCGTCCCCCGACACGCTTCCGGATCGCGAGCAATGTCAATCGTCCGACCGAAGCGATGTCGTTTCGATTATGCTTCTCGCCACTACAATTCAAACGGGATACCATGAAAAAAGATCCAGGGCGATCGATTTCCCGGCGTCGATTGCTGACGATGATCGGATGGAGTGCCGGCAGCACTGCGATGTACCAGGCGATGCACAGCCTCGGCTTTGCGGCTGAAACCAATTTCACGGGCCCGATTCAGCTCAGCGCCGCACCCCGCGGGGCCTCTGTCCTCGTGCTTGGCGCTGGTATCGCGGGACTCGTAGCCGCCTACGAGCTTCGCAACGCCGGCTACCGCGTTCAGGTGCTTGAGTACAACGGCCGCGCCGGCGGGCGCAATTGGACGCTTCGCGGCGGCGACCGATACACCGAATTGGGCGCAGATGCGCAGGAGTGCCGCTTCGATCCAGGTCAATACATCAATCCTGGTCCGTGGCGCCTGCCCTATCACCATCGAGGAATGCTCAGCTACTGTAAGCGGCTCGGCGTCGCGCTCGAGCCTTTCGTGCAAATCAACCACAATGCGTACCTGCATAGCCACAAGGCTTTCGGCGGCAAGCCGCAGCGTTTGCGCAGCGTCAAGGCCGATTACCAGGGCCATGTAGCCGAACTGCTGTCGAAAGCGACTCGGCGTGAGTCTCTTGACGCGGATGTGACTGCCGAAGACCGGGCAAAGCTGCTCGACTCGCTGCGTTTCTGGGGCGCCCTCGATAGCAATTTCAAATATGTGAAAGGCGAGAGCAGCAGCAATCGGCGCGGCTACGAGCGGGATCCGGGTGGCGGCCTCAGCGCGCGGCCGCAGTTTTCGGAACCCATAGGCTTGCGCGACCTGCTGGACTCCGGCCTCTGGGGCGCGCTGCCATTCAACGACATGTACGATTTTCAGACAACGATGTTCCAGCCGGTCGGCGGCATGGGCCAGGTAGGCCAGGCATTTGCGCGCGAGCTGGGGCCGCTGATTCGCTATAACGCCAAAGTCGTGGACATCCATCAGGACGAGCATGGAGTCCGCGCCACCTATGAAGATACCGCTGCTGCGTCCAGCCGGCAGAGCGTGCGAGCTGATTGGTGCGTGTGCACAATTCCGCTGTCAATACTCGGCCAGATACCAATGAATGTCAGCGGCCCGATGGCGGCGGCAATCGCCGCGGTTCCCTACGCGACGTCGGTCAAAGTGGGCTTGCAGTTCAAGCGCCGCTTCTGGGAAGAAGACGAACAAATCTATGGCGGAGTTACCTATACCGACCTGCCGATCGGTCAGATCAGTTATCCGAGCAGCGGCATGTTCAGCGACGGCAAGGGCGTGTTGTTGGGCGCTTATATTTGGGACATGCTGAGGTCAATGGAGTTCACGTCGATGACCCCGGTGCAGCGCGTAGCGAAGGCCGTTGAATACGGCAGCAGCATCCACCCGCAATACCGCGAAGAGTTTGACAACGGGATTGCGGTTGCTTGGCATCGCGCACCGTTCGCAATGGGTTGCTTCGGCCTTTGGTCAGAGGCCACTCGCGCTCAGCACTACGACAATATGTGCGGATTCGACGGCCGCATCGTCCTCGCGGGCGAGCACGCCTCCTACTTACCGGCCTGGCAGGAAGGCGCCGTCACCTCAGCGCTCGATGCAATCGACCGGCTGCATCGGCGTGCCCTGGCGGCAGGAGCCGCGGCATGAATGCGCCCAAACTATCTCTGGCCGCTGCGGGCTGCGTGGCAGCCGGCGTCTTATTTTGGCTCGCGTGGACGGCCGTAGCCCTCGTCAATACACCGGCGCATGCCGATTCCGCCGGCATTTTCGACCCCGCGACCTCGAGTGCCAGCGATGGCCGGCAAATCTTCGAACAGATCTGTCAGGGATGCCATATGCAGAATGGCCAGGGAGCGATCGGTGCCGGACGATTTCCGGCGCTCGCGAACAACCGCAGCTTGGCATCGCGGCAGTACATGGCGCTGACGATCCTGATGGGGCGGCGCAACATGCCGGCGTTTGGCGCCAAGCATGCGATCGGATTCGGCGGTCCGCCGGCGACCTTGAGCGAGGAGCAAATAGCGTCCGTAATCAATTATGTTCGCACGCATTTCGGCAATCGCTACAAGGACTCGATCACGGCCGCCGAGGTCGCCGCACTGGACCAGCGCGCGCATTGAACCGAGAAGACACGCCGGGTATTCGGGCTAACTGGCCGGCGTCTGCGCTTTCTCGCCGCGGAACGCGGCTTGGGTTTCCGCTGCTCCGCGTTTGGCCGCAGTAGCTATCCCATGTCCCACTGCCTTTGCGGCGATCGCGACGCGATGCGCCCCCTCCTTGCAGTCGGCGCCAATCGCCTTCGCATCACGCTTCACAGCCGCTCCAAAAGATCTCGCATGTGTCGAAATCGCGGACTCGTGCGGCCCATCTTCAGCTGCATGAGCCGCGATGCAGGGCGTCAGGAGCAGGCTCCAAGCAATCAATAGGCCGGCACCACCGCGGCGCGCAGAGCGTACTAGATCAATTGTCGTCGCGGTCATGACCTTCATGTCCGTGGCCTCGCTCGTCCCCGTCATGCCCGCGTCCGTGTCCGCGGTCGTGATCACGGTCGTGATCGCGGTCGTGATCGCGCTCCTCGTCGTGTTTGCGCTCTTGCCAGTGCTGGCGCTCTAATTCGCGCTCGCGCTCATGATCTTCATAGTGGCGCTGGTACTCTGGATCGTATTCCTGCGATCGAACGAAGTATACGGGCCGATTGCAGGCATTGTATTCACGGCAGTGCTTCCGCCAATTTCTTGAGTGCTCAGGCGGCACGTGTAGATAAATCGGAGGAGGAGGAGCTTCTTGCGGCTCGATCAACATCGGCTGTACGTAGACGACCGCCGGCGGACGCTCGTTGCCGATATTTACTTGACCGTATAAGCCGGGCGCCACCTCGCCCGACAGCAATACGTGGATATCCAGGCCGCCCGCCTGACTGACGCCGGTACCGATGAGTAACACCGCCACGAGAAACATTGGACGCATATAGACAATCCTTTTAACTGGATTTCGTGAGGATAACGGACGGCCGGAAGATCTGACTTAATTACCATGAAGCTGTGACTCACGTCACGAAAGAAGGCCGCTTCAACCGTAATCGCCAAATCATGCCTTGGCCTCTGGCTTGACTCCACTCCTACGAACGCCTTCGAATTTTCTGACAGGCAATGTCGAGCGTTGCTGACGGATTGTCCAGCGCCTGTGACTCAGCATTGCACTTCGTTTCGGCTTGCAACCAGCAACTCCCAATCGTGTCGTGCGTGCATGACGAACATTGTCGCCATTCGACGTCAGTGCGTTGAGCCCTGCGCACAATTCCGCCGGAAATCTTGGCGAAACTTCGCACTGTGCGGCGAATAGGATTACGCGAATGCGGCGTTATCTGACATACACCGGACCTTGCCGGCACCATAGTTTGTGCAGATGTACTACGAACGCCCCGACCTCACACATGCGAGAGCGCCGTTAAACGATGAGTTGCAACGGTGTCTGGGCGACCTTCTGAGCGGCAAATACGACGAGGCCGAGTTTGTTGAGGCCGTGCGAGGCAATTGCAGCGAGAGCGAGTTCATCGACGCCATCGCCATTCAACTCCGTGCAGTGCCGGATTCAAGGCCAAGGATTCTGGCCGTACTCAATCGAATGCAAAGCCGCGGGGAAGTGTCACTTGATCTGGTGCATTTCTTGGAATCGAAAATCGACGAAGAACGGTTGGCGAATTGCAGCGACCAAACCGTCGATCTGGCGAGGAACGGCACCTCTTGCGTCGTGTTCGGCGGCCCTCCTCCATCACCCGTTCAAATCGGCCGGGTTCTGCGGGACCGCTACGTCATTGAGAAACTCCTGGGAAGCGGGGGCAGAGGCACTGTCTTCAAGGCACTCGATCGATTCCGCTCCAGCCTGCCGTCGCAGCAACGCTACGTGGCGATCAAAATTCTGCACGCGGTACCCCACGGTCGCGATGCAATGATTGAGTCTTTGCAACGTGAGCTTTATTGCGCCCAGATGCTTTCGCACGAAAATATAGTCAACGTATTCGAACTGGATCGTGATGGCGACACCGATTTTTTCACCATGGAATTGCTGGAAGGCGAACTCTTGAGCAGCGTGTTGGCTCGATTTGCCGCGCGGCCGATGCATCGCCCGCATGCCTGGGCGATCATTCGACAAATTGCTTCCGGATTGGAACACGCGCATAGCCGCGACGTGGTGCACGCGGATCTGAAGCCGCAAAACATAATGATTACCGATTCTGGACAAGTTCGAATACTCGACTTCGGTTCGTCGAGCTTTTTTAGCAAACAGGCCTTGAACGTGCACGACCTAGGCTCCCGATCGGCAACCGCCGCGTACGCCTCCTGCGAAATTCTGGCGGGTCGGGCGGCCGACCGGCGTGACGACCTTTATTCGTTCGCGTGCATCAGTTACGAGTTACTGACCGGATCGCATCCCTTTCTGCGTCGCCGCGCCAATGAGGCCCGTGATCTTGGCATCATTGCGACCAGGCCTTCGCGATTGAGCCGCAGGCAGTGGCAAACCCTGGCCAAGGGATTGTCATCGCATCGCGCGGGTCGCTCAATATCGGTGTCCGAATGGTTCAAGCGGTTGAACCCTGACAGCACAGAGGTGCAGCGACTGCCGGGTTCGAAGGATCTGCTGCCCGCGGCGCCTCCAAGCACCCCAAAAGCGCCGTCATTGAAGGCTTCTGCCGCATTGACCCTGGTGGCGGTCACGGTGGTTGCTATCTGGATTTTATTCATTCGCATGGCACCGGGCGGAAGAGTGAGTGACGAGCCCGTATCGTCGCCTGCGGCGAGTGTGGGCCGAGCCGAAGAGCCGCTCGCCGGCTTGAGCACCATCGAATCCAGCATTCGAGACGCGATCACCAGTTCTCCGTCTTCCCCTGTCCCCGTCCAATCGCCGCTATTGGGCGAGGCGAGCTCTGATGGCAGCCGCGTGAGATTGTTGTCTCCAATGAAGCACCCCATCGCCGTTTCGGCCAGCGACTACCAGGTTCGCCCCGGAGAACGATTTGCGGAGATTCGGGTGCATCGCTCGCCCGGGCTGAGCGCCGATGGTCCTTTTGTTTGGTGGACCGAGGCGGCCTCCGCGAAGCCCGGCGTCGATTACGTGCAACAAGGGAAGGTTACCCAATCGTTTCCCAAGGGCAAAAGCTCGACGAGCTTTTTCGTCAAGCTATTACCCAAAGCATCGCGGCATCGACCTGAAGTATTTTATGTGGCGATCCGCGATGCCACCGGCGGCGCGTCTCTTGGCCAAGTTGTTCATACTGCCGTCTGGCTACCGTCCAATGAGGCCCCGCAAACCGCCAGCGTGGTGAAATCCATGTCCGGACTAAATTGAAGTTGCATAAAACATTAAGTACACAGCATAAGTATATAATATCTATAGATTTAGTCGTCCGCATTACCAAAGAAATCCCACGGGGTCTTTTCCTTCCACGTCCGCGCGATGAGTCGCGTACCGAATGCTGAGGTCTGATGAGGTCTTCGCTCGTCCGACCTAGGACGGCCTCTCACGATCGCGCGCACACAAGATTTTTGGGGAAACGGCACCCGCTCGACGACCATTGATACGTACGCTTAGTGTTACGGGGCGCAGTTCGAATCGACGTGCACGTTGACGTCGACGTCGTTATCCAGACCCCGCTTCACCGCATGGCCGCAGCGCCGGTCTCGGCTATCGACGCTAATGGCCGTCCAAGAAATATTGGCTCGACCTGTCGCATCGGCACTGGCCGCAGCCGGAATCGTCGTAAACCCGTTGATCCGTTGATGGTCGACCACAACCGACTTCGGTTTCGTGTTCAGGTCATACACGGTGACGAAAATATCGACGATACCGTCGTTGGTGACTCTGAAACTCACTCCGTCGCCCGCGACGGCAATCGCGCCGATCAGCGCCAGAGCCAAGGCGCCAAGTCTTCTATGCGGATGCGCAGTCATATTTCATTCCTCGCACATTGATCAATACGCCATGCAAATCGAAAGATAGGCCCATTCCATTTCGCGCTGTTTACATCCAGCTCACAAACGTCCGCGGCACTGTTCGCGTTCTGTATCGTCTTACGCCAGAATTCCCGAGCCTGCACGTTGTTTCGCGCTACCGCGACCTCCCACGACCCCGGGTGCAAAGAGAAGATGTGCGCTGCAGCCATTCGCCCCACGCCCTGCCCTCTGTGCTTCCTCAAGATAAAGAACTCCGCAACGTTTCGGTTGGCGGCTTGTCCGGAATGAGTCTTGTCATTGATGAGGGAAAAACCGGCAAGAACCCGGTTGCGCCAGATGAACAAGGCCGACCAGTTTGGCCTCGACCAATACTCGCCCAGGGGATACGCCTCGAATCGGCCGTCGGGGTTCAAGTCGCCTCGTGCAGTGCAGGGCCAAAATTCAGAGAAATCATGCGTATACAGCTGCATGAGGTTTTGAATGATAGGCGCCTCCGCAGGGAGGGCTTTGGTCAGAAGCACGGAGCCCGAGCTGTCGCTATTGGACTTCATGGGTGTAGGACGCCGCCTGACGCGTGCTAGGGGGACGAGCCACTATACCGAAAGACCGCCCACGCGCATGCTCTCGTCGTGCTCTCGTCGTTCGCCGAACGCGCGCCGGCGCAAAGGACTGATCGTGAAGCTCATCATCATGGTTTTGCTCGCTGCCTGCTTGACCGGATGCCTGGGTAACGGCGGCAATATTCCGCACGAGGATAGCGCAGGATCGACCCCACGAAATGAGGGCGCTCCACTTTGTCGCGACGGCACGCCGCCGCCATGCGTCATTCGCGACTAGATGTTCTCTCATGCGGGGAGGTAACGAATATCGCCCTGCCCTTCGCCGCCTTCTTGACCACTCCCAGGGAACCGCCAACGCCAACGTTAATGGAAGCATTGTGGGTATAGGTTTGCGATCCTACGCCCGTGCCCACGGCTACCGGATCCGAGTCCGAGAAATCCTCCAGAAGCAGGCCGTTTGCCCCCAACAGAGCGGCCTGGGACCGCATGGTTTCAATCATCTTTTCGATGGCGCGCTCGCCGCCCGCGCTGGACACGCTTTTTCTCGACGCGCTAAGAACCGCAATTTCCTCGAAGCTCTGAGGCGCCTGCGTGTACACCCTCACATCGCTTGGCGCTAGGGGCGCTCGCGGAGAGCCTGTCAGCATTTGCGACGACGTCGCGCACCCTGTCATCGTCATCAGTGCAGTCGCTAATATTGACCCTTTGACCATGCACGCCCCACTCCCCACCAGAGACTCCTTACTTCGGCGGAGTTTCACCGGCGGCTGGTGCAGGTGCAGCCGGTGCAACATCGCCCTTGGTCGTGCGCTTCGTGAACCGCCATCCGTCCTTGGTTTTGACCAGGGTATCGGTGTAGGTGGCGGTCGTCAAAATGCTCGCCGGCTTGGTGCTGAAATCGACCAGCATCAAGTACACGAATCCCGAGGCTTCTTTTGAATTACCGCTGATCTGTAAATTGTTGTTCCAATGCTTGCGCGTGGCACCATTCAACTTCTCGCGCCACATTTTTACGAAACCAACCAACGCATCGTGCCCGACAAACTGATTGAACACGCCGTCCGGCGTGAAGGTCGCTGCCCACGCTTCGCCATCCCCGCCATCGATGGCGATATTGTAGCGGGCGTAGAGTTGTTGAATCTCGAAGTTATCCTGAGCCGAGAGCGCGCCCGCACCTGCCGCACCTGCCGCACCTGCCGCACCTGCCGCACCTGCCGTGATGATCGCCGCAGCTGCGAGTGCCATCCGTAATATTCGTAATATTTTGTTCATGATGACCCCGGGATATCAATGGTTCTTTCACTTGTTCGGATTGACGAGCGCCTGATACGTCAACGCACGCGACAGATTCTCCACATCAGGTGCGCCCGGCGCCAGGAGCCAGCGCTGGACAATGCCGACGAAAACAACATCGTTGGTCGGGTCGATCCAGAACCATGTGCCGGCGACGCCGTCCCACAGAAACGTGCCCTTGCCGGCGGTACTGCCGAGTTTCAGCGGCTCTTCGAGAATTGCAAAATCATAGCCGAAGCCCAAACCTGGCTGCATTTCATACAGACCAATGCCGAATTTTCTCGCGTTCTTGACCTCGTCGGATACGTGATTGGTGCGCATGAGCTCGATCGAACTCGGCGCGACCAGACGCACGCCGTTCAACTCTCCACCGTTCAATACCATTTGCGCGAAGCGCAGATAGTCGCCCGCGGTGGAATACAGACCGCCGCCGCCCGAAGGCATTCCCGGGGGCTGGCTGATGGCCGGGTCCTTGGGCATGGCAGTCGCACCTGCGGTCGCATCGCCTTGATAAGTACTTGCTACGCGATCGAGCTTTTCGGCGGGGACGTAGAAACCGGTGTCCTTCATGCCTAAGGGCAAGAAAATTCGCTCACGCAGAAAATCCGCGAAGGGCTTGCCCGACAGTTTCTCCACCAGATAGCCCTGAATATCGACCGATACGCTATAGACCCACCCTTCCCCGGGCTGGTAGAGCAGGGGCAGTTTGGAGACGCGCTCGATGAATTCCTGCAAGGTCGGTGCGGCAAGAGGTTGTGCCTCTTGATACATTTTGTCGACCGGTGTGGATCCGAAGTAACCGTAGGTGAATCCCGCGGTATGCGACATCAGCTCGCCCATGGTTGGTGCGTGTCCGGGCTTGTCGAGGGTGGGCTTGCCGTCCTTGTCGACGCCTGAGTACACCTTCAGATCGCGAAATTCCGGGATGAAACGCGCGATCGGGTCGCTCGGTTTCCATTTCCCCTCCTCGTACAACATCATCATCGCGATGCCGGAAATCGGCTTCGTCATCGAATAGATGCGCACGATCGTGTCTTTCTGCATCGGTTTCTGGCTCGCAACATCGGCAAAGCCGTAGGTCTTTTCCTCGACGATCTTCCCGTGACGCGCGAGAACCGTGACCATGCCGGCGAGTTTCTTGGCGTCCACCAGCGATTTCATGGAGCTGTCGAGTTTGCCGAGCCGCTCCGAGGAGAAACCCACCGCTTCCGGCTTGGTTTCCGAAATTTCGCCCACAGTGGCTTGATGCGTTTGCTTTGCGGCCTGCGCGCTCACCGGGCTGGCGACCAATAACACCAGCGATACCACCCCTAGGACCTGTCCGATTTGCATTGTGAATCCCTCCCGTTTTTTTTGGCGACCGCGGCGTCGAATGCCGATGCGCTACGATGATGCCACGGCGCATCTCAGAGGGACAGGATATATCAGGCTGTCGGTGTGCTATTAAGATGCTCAACCGCGCGCCAGGAGGAGTGCATTTCGTCTAGAATAGCCCGTAAAGGCCCGCCGTTCGAGGGCACGACGGACCCGCCGCGATTGAGCACACGCAGCAGCTCACGTCAAAATGCCGCATTGACGAATATAGATGGAATTCATAGCGCGGTGAGTTCGGGATTGAAAAAAAATGGATGACAAGTCAGCCCTGCTGAATCAGCTTCGCATCGATCGCAGGGGCCAGTCGGCGCCTTCGCGGACCGGGAAACTTTGGCTGGCGGGCATCGTCACGATCCTGACGATTGTGGCTATTGCGGCTTGGTTTTGGTCCCGACCGGGTGCAGTTCGGGTACATACTGCCTCGGCACAACTCATTTCCGGTGGCACGTCAGCGGGCTCTATCCTTGATGCCTCCGGCTATGTGGTCGCACGCCGTCAAGCCACGGTGGCGTCGAAGATCACGGCCAGGATGGTCGAACTCGACATCGAAGAGGGGGACCATGTCAAAGCGGGACAAATCATCGCCAAACTCGATGACACCAATATTCGCGCGGCTTTGAATCAATCGAGTGCCCAGCTGGACTTCGCCAGGGCCTCGCTCGCCGAGACACAGGTGAACCTGGCAAACGCGCAGCGCGACTACGAGCGTCAAAAGAGCCTGCTCAAAGAGCACTTCGTCAGTCAGGCGGCCGTGGACAACTCACAGACCACGTTTGACGGTCTGCGCGCACAACTCGCCACTCAGCGCAGCAACGTCGATGTCGTGGCAGAGGGGATGAAGGTCGCACAGCGCAATCTCGATGACACGATCGTTCGTGCCCCGTTTTCGGGCATCGTAACGGTCAAGGCGGCGCAACCGGGAGAAATGGTGTCGCCGATTTCCGCCGGCGGAGGCTTCACGCGCACCGGCATCGGCACCATCGTGGACATGGATTCGCTGGAATTTCAGGTCGACGTGAACGAGAATTTCATCAACAAGGTGCGCGCCGATCAAAAGGTCAGCGCCAAACTCAACGCCTATCCCGATTGGCAGATTGCGGGGCATGTGATTGCGGTTATTCCCACGGCGGATCGCAGCAAGGGCACGGTGACCGTACGCATTGCCTTGGATCAGAAGGACTCCCGCGTGCTGCCCGAGATGGGCGTACGCGTGTCATTTCTCGCTGAGCCTACTGAGGGCGCGGATAGCAAGCCGGCGGTTGGCGTAAGCGTGCCCATCGGTGCCGTGCAGGCATCCGGCGAAACCGGGGTGGTTTTCGTCCTACGAGGCGATATAGTGGAGCGGCGTGCGGTGCGGCTTGGCGCGAGCAGCGGCGACAATGCCACCGTTTTGTCCGGATTAGCGGCCGGCGATCGTGTGGCCATAGGTGATTTCACGCAACTGAAGGATGGCGCGAAGATTCGCGTCGAACAATAATGGGATACAAGTCATGAGCGAAGTCATCGTATCGCTGCGCAATATCGACAAAAGCTATGTCCGCGGCAAACAGAGCATCGATGTGTTGCAAGGGCTTACCTTGGACATACCCAAGGGAGAATTTGTCGCGCTCATGGGACCCAGTGGTTCCGGAAAAACGACCCTGCTGAATCTCATCGGCGGCCTGGATACACCAACCTCGGGTGAAATCACGGTGGCCGGCCAACGTCTCGACAAACTCTCGAGCGGCGGACTGTCGCACTGGCGTGCCAATCACATAGGCTTCGTATTCCAGTTCTACAACTTAATGCCGATGCTCACGGCGCAGCGCAATGTGGAGCTGCCCTTGCTGTTGACGAACCTTTCTGCCGAGAAGCGCAAGGCAAACGCCGTGGCCGCCTTGACCTTGGTGGGCATTGCCGATCGCGCCAAGCACAAACCCAGCGAACTATCCGGCGGCCAGGCGCAGCGTGTGGCGATCGCGCGCGCCCTGGTGGCCGATCCGATGCTCTTGGTATGCGACGAACCGACCGGAGACCTCGACCGCAAGTCGGCGGACGAAGTCTTGCATCTGCTGCAGATCCTGAATCGAGAGCATGGCAAGAGCATCGTCATGGTGACCCACGATCCCAAGGCGGCCGAGTTTGCCAGCCGTCAACTGCACATGGATAAGGGATCTTTGTTGGAAGCCGGGGCAACTCTGGTGTAGCGGGCGGAAATATCAATGAAGTACTTTCCTCTAATTTGGGCGACGCTGTGGCGCAAGAAGACACGGACGCTATTCACGCTGCTGTCCGTGGTGATCGCGTTTCTGCTGTTCGGAATGCTCGAGACCGTGGACTACGCATTTTCCCATCCGAGCGCCGGCACGACAGGCGCGGACAAGCTCATCTCGACCAACAAGTACTCGATCACGCTGCCGCTGCCTTTCGCCGATCTGCAGGAAATCCGCTCGGTGCCGGGAGTCACGGACGCGACCTGGCTGACCTGGCTTGGCGCGTATTATCAGGAGTCGAAGAACTTCGTGTTCGCGCTTCCCATCGACACGGAAAGCTATTTCAACGTGCACAAGGACGAATTCATCGTCAGCGACGAGCAGATGAAAAACTATCGTGGCACCCGCAGCGGCGCACTGGTGAACGTGGCGTTGATGAAGAAATTTGGTTGGAAGGTGGGAGAAAAGCTACCCGTTCACTCGACCATCTGGACGCAAAAGAACGGCTCGCTCGACTGGACCTTTGACATCGTCGGGACTTTCGATGTGAAGGATTCCACACAGGCCAACGCTCAGGCTTACACCGTGTTTTTTCACTACGATCTGTTCGACGAGGGACGCAGCTTCGGCAAAGGCACCGTAGGTTGGATCGAGGAGCGGATCGACAACCCCGCGAATGCTGCCGCGATTGCCGGCAAAATTGACGCTTTGTTTGCGAATTCGCCGAACGAGACCAAGACGCAGCCGGCCAACGACTTCGCCATGACCTTCATTAAGCAAATCGGCGACATCGGCTTCGTGCTGCGGGCCATTCTGGGCGCGGTATTTTTCACTTTGCTGTTTTTGACGGGCAACACGATGATGCAGTCGGTGCGCGAACGCATCCCGGAACTTGCCGTGCTAAAGACACTGGGCTTCACCGATGGCAAAGTACTTGCCTTGGTGATTGCCGAGTCTTTGCTGCTGTGCCTGTTCGCAGCCGTCATTGGCCTCGGATTGAGTTACGCAACGCTGCCGATCATCGGCCAGGCCCTGCAGGGCGTGCAACTTGACCCGGTGGCACTCATTCCCGGATTGGGTGCCGCAGTGCTGCTCGCGCTGATCGTCGGCTTCCCGCCGGCGTGGCGCGCTATGCGGCTGAACATCGTCGATGCGCTGTCGGGTTTGCATTGAGCGCGCACCTCCGCACGGCCGCCGTCATAGAGGAATCTACGTGCTCAAACAGCTGATCGCCGTCATCTCGATGAGTCTGCAAACGGTGCCGCAACGCCTGGGCGCTTCGAGCGTCATCGTCATCGGCATTGCCGGCGTGGTTGCCGTACTGGTGTCGGTGCTGGCGATGGGCGCAGGTTTTAAGCATACCTTGGCTGACAGCGGCCGAGACGACCGAGTGATCATCCTGCGCGGCGGGTCCGATGCTGAGCTGAACAGCAATCTGACCCGTACCGATATCGACACGATCGGCAATGCACCGGGCCTGGCCAAGGACGCCGCCGGCAAAGCGCTGCTGTCGAGCGAACTGGTTACGGTCGTAAACGTACCGAAGTTGGATACCGGCACCGACGCCAATGTGACCATGCGGGGCGTCGGTCTAAAGGTCATCGAGGTTCGTCCGGAAGTGAAGATCGTGAGCGGAAAGATGTTTCGTCCGGCGGTGCGCGAGTTGATCGCCGGGGTCGGTGCCGCCAAACTCTTTCGTGGTCTCAACGTCGGCAGCGTGCTACGCCTTCGCAATGCGGATTGGACCGTAACCGGTATATTTTCGAGTAATGGCGATGTGCACGAATCAGAACTGTTGGCCGATGTCGACACAGTAGGCTCTTCCATCGAGCGTACCGGGTATAGCTCGGCCGTGGGATTGTTGACGAGCGCCGCCGCCTTCACGGCTTTCAAGGATTCTCTGACCAGCGACCCACAGCTCAAGGTCGATGTCGTGCGCGAGCGGGAGTACTACGCCAAACAATCCGCGGGACTGACCAAGACCATCAACATTGTCGGTACCACGGTCGCTGTCATCATGGCTATAGGCGCCATGTTCGGCGCGCTCAATACCATGTATTCGGCCGTGGCGGCGCGTGGCTTGGAGATCGCCACGCTACGGGCGATCGGTTTCGGCGCACTCCCCGTGCTGTTCGGTGTGATGATCGAATCCCTGCTTCTGGCCCTGCTTGGCGGGGTGATCGGCGCTTCTCTGGCCTGGATGTTCTTCAATGGACATACCGTCAGCACGCTTGGCGCCGCGTTCGCACAAGTCGTTTTCCAGCTGATCGTCACCGATACGTTGATCATTACCGGCATCGTTTGGGCTTGCATCATCGGCCTGCTTGGCGGCTTTTTCCCCGCACTGCGCGCGGCCCGACTGCCCGTCGCTGAGGCATTGCGCGCGGGCTAACTCAAGAGTGCCCGCATCGCGGCGACCAACGCCAACGGCTGGTCCACCGGCACGTGATGATAGGCGGACGGTATGACGATGGGTCCGCGCCCATTGCGCAACGCCTTGCCGATGCGGTCCGCGAGCGCCGGCGGCACGACTTCGCTGAGCTCGCCGGCGATAAAATCCATGGGCACTTCAATGTCCTTGAGCAATTCGCCTTCCGCGACCTGCTCCCAACCGACGCTGCCGACCGGCTTCTCGTCGAATTTCCACACGAAGCCCGCGTCCTCTTGCTTTATCGAGTGAAGAGCGAGGTGCTGCATGATGCGCGGCACGATGGGCGGCTCGTCGGGTACAAAGCGAAATCGCGCGCAGGCGGTCGCGAGATCCGGATAGATCTTTTTGGGACGCTGCATAAAGCGGGTTCGCAAAGGTTGATCGGCAAATCCGATGTTGGTATCGATTACGAGCGCCCTTTTTAGAAGGTGCGGATACTGGTGAGCGACAAAAACAGCTATGCGGCCCCCGAAACTGTGCCCCACCAGAGTCACCGCTTTGGGACCGATCATCATCAAGGTCGCGTGCACTTCGGCGACGAAATCGCTGCGGCTGTATTTCAGTCGGGAGCTGCTGTCACCCATGCCGGCGAAATCGATGGCAATGACCCGATAATCGTCCGCAAACCAGGGCGCGATGAAGTCCCACCAATGCGCGTGGCCGCGGAACCCGTGCAGCAACAGCAAAACTCGCGCGTTCGACGGATCCCCCCACTCCAGGTAGTGCGTCTGGTGATCGCCGCTCTGCAAATGCCCGGAGCGGCCGGGCGTGTCAATCATTCGTTGCACCCAGTCGTCGGCGACCGGCGCTATCTTCGCTTCGGGGGTCAAACGCGGTACTCCAGCAGCGCCGATCGGCGCTTGCACATTATGCCAGGCGTTACCCCGGTCCGACTTCGCCAGATGCCGGGTGTTGGATTAGAATCGAGGAGTCCGATCACGGGAGAATGCCATGCTGAAATCCGTTCCTGCCGCCGGCGACGCTGCTGCGCGCACGTCCCCTGAAGAATGGGCCATTCGCGTCGACTTGGCGGCCGCGTATCGGCTGGTCGCGCATTTTCACTGGGATGATCTGGTGTTCACGCACATTACCGCGCGCGTGCCCGGACCTGAACATCACTTCTTGATCAATCCGTACGGCATGATGTTCGATGAGATCACGGCCTCGAGCCTGGTCAAGATCGACATGCAGGGCAACAAGGTGGGCGAGAGCCCATGGCCGATCAATCCGGCAGGTTTCACCATCCACAGCGCCATCCATGCGGCCCGCCACGATGTCGAGTGCGTGCTGCACACGCATACCTTGAATGGCGTGGCTGTTTCGGCTCAAAAAACCGGCGTGTTGCC
>Ga0179592_10000016_pt1 | contig 81374 bp, 68 predicted proteins | sample CZODoug2_1_08_16_FD_148623 | JGI IMG/M metagenome (GOLD analysis project Ga0179592, IMG submission 148623) | Vadose zone soil fungal communities from Angelo Coast Range Reserve, California, USA - CZODoug2_1_08_16fungal (Illumina Assembly) | ecosystem: Environmental > Terrestrial > Soil > Vadose...
TTGATGGCGTTCTTGACGTGGCAGTGGTGGATGCGGTCTTTGGGCAGAGCATCCCAGCCGCCGGGATAGGCATCGAGTTCACCGCGCATGACGGCATTGCCTGGGTCCCAGTTGAGCGAAAGATTGCGTGAGGGGACGCCGGCGAGGGTAGCGGCGGCTTCTCGTCCCGTGGCGGTGTTGCAGGCGAACTCGTTTTCGAGCACGAGCATGATGTTCTGCGCGGCGGCGTGTTCGGCGGCCTGCTGCAGCTTGTCGTTGATGGCGGCGCGGTAGGGCTTGATATCGTCTATGCGCCAGAAGTCGAAACAGCGGACCTTATTCGTTTTGAATTGTTTGGCGAGGGAGATAGAGCGTTCGAGGACTTCATCCTGATGCTTGAAGCTGACCTCGTCGGCGCCGTGCATGTCTTCCTTTGTGCCGTACTGGGAGACGGGCGCGCCGGGCCAGTTCACCTTGTAGAGCGGGCTGCTGATGTCGGTGACCTGAAGACTGTACTTGGCGAGGATCTTCTGCGCTTCGGCGATCTGCGCGTCAGAGATGACTTGCAGGTTCTTGCCCCAGACCTCGCGCAGTTCGACCCAGTGAAGACCGAAGTCCTTCGCGATGACGTAACAGGCGTGATCGAAGTCCTGGGAGATCTCGTCGGAGATGACGCCGACCTTGAACTTCGTATCCGCGCCGAATGCCCGGAGGGCCAGCAAAAACGAGGCGGATGCGCCAGCCGCGCCGCCGACGAACTTCCGTCTGGATAGATGCCTCATTTGTTCGATCTCCTTTTTGCCGTCCCTCTTGCCTTGTCGATTGCAGCAGACAGCATCATTCCCCTTTTAAGCGTACCGCGGGCTGTGAAGCCCCGTCATTTCGCAGCTCTTGCGGCATGGCCTGGGACTTAAGGATGGATTGCATACCCCATGCCCGCAAGCACGCCGCGCATATAGGCGAAGCTGCTGGTCACGCCGGGCATCGGATCGTCGGCGTGGATCTCGTACTCAAGGTCGACGAAGCCTTCGTACTTATTGGCGATGAGCGCTGCAAAGATAGCGCGGATAGGCATCTTGCCGTCACCCACTGCTATCTGGCTCTCCTTGACGTTCAAGTCGGCCAGGTCTTTCATATGCATGTTGAAGAGGCGCGGTCCGACTTCATGGATGGCCTCGACGACGTCCGTGCCGGTGCGCACGGTGTGGCCTACATCGATGCAGCAGCCGATTCGCGGGTCCATGTTTTTGACGAGCTTCAGGATGTCCAGCGGCGACTGCCAGAGCTTGTCTTCCGGACCATGGTTGTGGATTGCGATCCTGATGTCGTACTCCTTCACGAACTTCTCTACCCGCGGAAGAGTGGCGGGCGCGGGATCTCCGGCGACGATAACGGTGACGCCGGCCCGCTTGCAATACTCAAACTTGGCGCGGATGTCGTCGTCTTGATCCTTGAGGAAGTAGATGACGCCCGCAGCGTGAAGTTTGATGTCTGCTGCTGTGTAGTCGGCGATGGCCTGCGATTCCTGCGTTGGATCGGTTGGAAGATGGTCTTTGACATCCTTTGCGTTCAGCCCTGAGACGCCGAGTTGCTTCATGTAGCCGATCATCTGGGCGCGGCTGAAGTTGCGAAAGGTATAACTGGCGAGGCCGAGCTTGATGGGTGACGGTTTGCCGGTGGCTGGCATGCCTAAGGCAGCCGCGGAAAGCATGACCGGAGTGGACATTGCAGCTCCGGCCATTGCACCGGCGCGAAGAAAGTTTCGCCTCGACAGATCTCGCTTCATACGTACTCTCGAAAATGGATGGAACGTTACTTATGCGCTTGGAGCGGGTCCGCCTTACAGATGCGGAGCCCAGCCCTCTTCATAGGTGCGGTCCCAGAACCTCATGGCTTCCGGATCGTTCAGCACCTTGCCGTCCTTGTTGTTCAGTTGCAGTTCACGCTTCGTCTCCCAAGCGATGTTCGAGAGTTGCAACATGGTCACGGCGACGTTGCCCTGTGCGATGGGCTGCTTCAGCTTCTCGCCCCTCTGAATGCCCGCGATAAAGTTTGCGAAGTGGGCGTCCGTCATCGAGTCGCGGCCGACCAGGTCCGCCGAAGCGGTCTTGTTGCCTGCCTTGAACTCAGCAGTCATCTTGCCCTTCAAGTCGTAGACCTCGTAGCCGTCGCGATCGACGACCACAGTGCCGGTGGTTCCGATGATGGCCGCGCCGCGGTCGCGACCGTAGTACTTCATCCCGTTGCAGGACTTCCCTTCCCAGGAGATCATCGCGTCGTCGTAGGCGAAGCTGGTGCTCATGGTGTCGTAGAACTGCCAGTCGTCCTTGAACTGATATCGCCCGGCAATGGATGCAACGCTGTTGGGATAGTCCACGCCCAATGCCCAACGGCAGACGTCTACTTCGTGCGTGCCATTGTTGAGCGATTCCCCTGTGCCCCAAGTCTTGAACCAGTGCCAGTTGTAGGGCTGCACGTTGTCCTTGTAGGCCTGACGTGGTGCTGGCCCCTGGAAGAGGTCCCAGTCCAACTGCGGCGGCACGGGAACTTCTTTGCCTATGCCAATCGACTTGCGCACGTTGCTGTACCAGGCCTTTGCGAAGTAAGCGCGGCCGATCAAGCCGTTGTGGATCTTGTCCACGATCTCGATGGTGTGCGGCGAGGAGCGCTGCTGCGAGCCCATTTGCACCAGCTTGCCCGTTTTCTTTTGCGCCGCGATCAGCATTACGCCCTCGGCGGGATTGTGGCTGCATGGCTTTTCGATGTAGACATGCTTGCCCGCCTGAACGCCCGCGATGGCCATCGGCGCGTGCCAGTGGTCGGGCGTTGCGATGCTGATCGCATCGATTTCTTTCAGCGCGAGGAGGTTGCGGTAGTCTTTCTCGGTTGCCGGGGCCTCGCCCATCTCAGTCTGCGTGTAAGCGGCGAACTTCTTCAGGATGTTGCTCTCCACGTCGCACACATGGGAGATGCGCGCGTTCGCCTTGTTCGCCTTCAAGGATGAGAGGAGCGCGTAGGCGCGACCGTTCAGGCCGATGACGGCGAAGTTGAGCCGGTTGTTGGACCCTATGATCTGCGCGTAGCTCTTCGCCGTCGAGCTGATCGCTAAACCCGCTGCACCTGCTACCGCTCCATCCAGAAACTCACGCCGGGTCATCATGCTTCTTCCTCCTCGAATCGCTATCTCGACCGGTTCTCTTTGGTGCTTTCGGTGAAGACGTGCCAGGCAAACAAAAGTACGCCGAGGCCTGACTTACTCTGCTCCATGCGAGGCCGTCCGCGCCTTGGCCGGCTTGGATAAAACTTGAAACTGTCCACTGAGTGTGTCGGCAACCTTGATTAGTGACATTCTGCACCTTTCAAGTTGGGAGTGGAACGCAAGTAGGGGGGGCGCGTACCAAAGGACAGTTGGCGATCCCCAAGGAGCTGTCATGAAATGGACGCTTCGGACTGAACTCACTCCCGAGGGCAACGAGCCGATCACACGCGATGTTGGCACAATCACTCGACCGAATGCCGATGATTATATTAATGCGTTAAAGGTCCGTACTGGAGATCTTCGACGCTGGCGCCAAGCCATCAGCAGACTGAGTGCCAAGAGACTCGCTACGTTCAATGCTCCGCCGCCGCCGCTCGCTTGCGCGGTGACGACCACAACCGCCATCGCTTGTACGGTCTCTGTTCCCGCGGAGCAGTTCACCGTATAGGTGTATGAACCTGCAGTGGCTTCGGTGACACTGGTACTACCACTGGCGGCTTCGGAACCGGACCAGCCATCCCCGGTTGTGCCGCCGCTCGCGGTGCAATTGCTGGTCTCTGTTGAATTCCAGGTGAGCGTGAAGGACTGGCCGGTATTGACCGTCATCGCGCTCGCCGACATGGTCGCCGTCGGCGCGGGATCGACGACAAGAACGGCTTGTGCCGTGACCGTGCCTCCGCCCGTACAAGAGATGTCGAATGTGTACGAACCCGGCGTCGTTTCTAGGACTGCTTGACTACCGCTGCTCGGAATTGTGCCCTGCCAGCCGTCGGTGCCGCTGCCGCCCGAGGCCGTACAGGATGTGACGCCGTTCGCGGCCCAGTTTAAAGTGACGCTCTGATTCGCAAATGTCTGACCGGTTACAAAACTCAACTGCACATTTGCTGGTGCCGGCGGCTGGGGTGCGACCGGAGCAGGATAAACCTCAATGCCCACCAGCGCCGGCGCGGAAATGCCGCAGCTGATCTCATATGCGTAGGGCCCCGTTACCAGTTCCGTGATTTGGGTCGTACCCGATGGCGGACGGGGTCCGGCCCAACCATCGCCGGGTGCTCCCATCGTGGCGTTGCAGGAACTGCCGTCGGCAGAAGCCCAAGTCAACGAGAACGGTTGTCCTGCCGTGGCGAACGGCGACACGGTGAGAGTCGGCTGCGGTGGTCCCGTAAATGTGACAACGACCTGAGCCGTCGCGCTCGTTGTAAGACCAGTGCCGCACTGAAGGACATAGGTATGTTGACCGGGAAGTGCCTCGGAAATTGTCGCGGTGCCGGAGCTTGCCAGCGAGCTGTGCCAACCGCCTTCGCCATAGTCGCCGATCTGCAAGCACGGCGAAGTATTCGAGTTCCACGTCAAAGTGACAGGCGTGCCCTCCGTGGCGCTCGTCGCGCTGCTCGTCAAAGTGGCAAATACCGGTCCGGGCGTGATTGTTAATGTCGTCTGAGCTTGCACTGTTTGCGGACCGGTGCCGCAGGTAAGCGTGTACGAGTAGGTGCCGGGCTGGGTCTCGTTCACCGGCAAGAACGAGAGCACTTCCGTGGATGTGCCGGTCCAGCCGTCACCGGGTTGGCCACCGCTCGCAGTGCACGGCGAGACATTGCTTGACCAGGAGATTCCTGCCGGGGTCCCGATAACGATGGGAGAGTATCCCGCGGTCAGAGTCAGCTGCGGCGTACCTCCCCAATTCACCGTGCTGCTCGCGCTCGCGGTACTGGTCCCGGTTCCACACGTCACCGTATACGTGTAAGGACCGATGACGTTCTCCGAATCGTCGAAACCGCCGACGAAGCCGTAGTTGCTCAGTGCACGGCTCGAATAGCCGCTGACGCTGGCGGTACACGGTGCGACGCTGGCCACCCATGAAATGTGCACAATCGAGCTTCGGACGATCGGCGTACCGGGTGTCGTCGTCATGGTCACCGTGGGTGGACCATTGGAGAAGGAGACCGTTACGCTCGCTGATACCGTGGTGGTTCCGACCGAGCAACTCAGCGTATAGGTATAGGTTCCGGGCGTGCTCTCGGTGAGGGTGAGGGTGCCGCCATTCGCGATTAAATTATAGTTCGGCCAGCCATCGCCCGAGCTACCGCCGCTGTTCGCGCAGTTCGTCCCTGCACCCGAGCCGGTCAAGGTGATTGGCTGGCCAATATTGGCCGACGTGATGCCGCCGTCCTGCAGTGTTACGACCGGAGCGACAAAGGTCACTCGGAATTGCGCGGTTGCGGATCGTGAACCCGATCCGCAGGTAATGATGTAGGTATACGAACCTGCGGTAGTTTCGTTGACGGTCTGTGTGCCGTTGGCTGCAACAGTTCCCGTCCAACCGTCGTTGGTGTTGCCGCCGCTCTCGACGCAAGGTGAGACGGTCGAGGACCAGGTCAGTTGTATCGGGTTGTTGAGGAAGCCGTTGGATCCGGTCGCGACTTGAAGCGTGGCCGTGGGCGCGGCCAATGTCCATGTTATGGCGGCGTTCGCGCTCGACTGCGCCGAACCCGAATTGCACGTGAGAAAGTACGTGATGGCGCCGGCCGCATACTCGGTCACGGATTGGCTGCCGCTGGCGGCAAGCGAACCACTCCAGCCGTCTCCGGCTTGCCCGCCGCTCGCCGTGCAGCTCGTCGCGCCCGGTGCGTTCCAATTCAAAATAACGGGCGAGCCTGTGGGCGATGTTGAGCTATTCGCCGAAAATCGCGGCGGCATCCATTTGCCGTTCAGAGTCAGGAGGCCGGTGTTTTGCGGATCGAGCACCGTGCGCAGTGTCGCTGCGCCGGTCGTGCTCTGCGGGTCTGCTGTCGAGTCAAATATGCCCGAAAACGCCGTCGCGAAGACCGTCGCCGTTGCCGGTCCCGGAGCGGGTGGAGTGAGCACCGGACACACGCCGGGGCTGTTGGGTGTGGAGTCTTGCGCCTGGGCCCGCACCAGCGTGCCAACAAGGCGATTATTGGCGTCAAACACGCCGCTGCCAGATGCACCTGGGGCAACGCTGCCGACTTGGTTGACGAGGTCCCAAAACGTCGATGCGTAGTGAACTCCAAGTGCGGCCGCAGTGACGTGGTCGAAGTAAGCTTGGCCGTACCAACCGGTGTACTGACGCGCGTTTCCGAGTCCGTAGTGCGCGGTGTAGCCGCCGACAAAAGCGGCGCCGGTCGCATCCCAGCCGGAGAAATACGCATCTGTTGCCGGAATCGGACCATCGAAGCGAATCAGCCAGGCATCCTGCTGTTCGACCATAGTGACCGCGCCGGTGAGCACGGCGGTCTCGGTGTCGAAGATCGAGGCTAAGACCTGACCGCAGGGCGTAACGGCATCGAAATAGGCGCTGACCCCCGAGGCAGCGCTGGGATCGCCGCCGTCGGCATTTCCGTTTTCGCAGTGGCGGGCCGTGAGCACATAGGGTGTGCCGTCGCCCGCGACGTTGTTGAGCAGCACGCCGCTGCACAGCCCGGTATTCGCGATCACGAGCGTCACGCTGGATTGCCCCGGACCCTGATTGCTCGGCGTGACGTGGCACTGGTAGTTCTCGACGCAGCTCGTCGTTCCGGCGGCCGCTTTTACCTGCCGGAGCGCATCGTAGTGAGGGTGATTGGGTCCGCTGTTTCCGATGCTACGGAAGCCTGCTTGCAGCCCGACGATGTCCAGCGCAACCGCTGTATCGGCTGCTTCGGTCGTGAGCGTGAAAGTCAGGGTGTCGCCACGCGCGATCCGGCTCCACAGTTCACCGCGGTGAACGTCGCGCGATACGTAACGATACTCGGATCCACCGCCCGAGACGCTGAGTGCAGCGCCGCTCGGCAGCACCACCCGACTCGCATGGAACGAGAGCGATACCGCTCCCGGCACTGTTACTTGATAGCGCCACGTGCGCGCATTGCCGGTCGCCGTCCATGCGCCGTGAGATTGCAGGCTGACGCGGTAGGGCACTTCAACGGCAAAGCGCTCTGGATTTCCGGCGACCTTGTCGATCTCCGACGCCAAGTCAATTGAGACTTCATCTCGCAGTGCGCCCGCGTTGGCATTGGCGGAGACGGCCCCAATGGCGAGCAGCAATGCGATGAATGTGCCGAGCGCAAGCGTATGACTTCCATTCATGGACATGCGATCCCTTTTTATTATGGTTCGTTCCGCTCTAGCGTCCTGGCAGCTTGGCAAGCTTACGCCGCCTGCGTTCGTAGCATAAATATTAGACCACAAAACATCGCGCGGCTATTTAACAGAAAATTCGTTCAAACGCGTGCGCGAAATTACCCGTTATGCAGGAGTAGGATCAGCCAGAGACGGATTTCGCTGCCGCAGTCGACATAGATCCGGAGCAAGTGATCGACTATGTTCGCGAAACGGTGGTAGCAAGGCGTGACTTTGACGACAGCTGGTTCCGAAAGCCGCCCGCGGGATCAATCGGACGGCGCTCGGCCAGGTCACTGATCTTGGCTGGATCCGCGAACGTTGAGCGGATGCAGGGAAAGAAATTATTTCATTTAGTCGGTGAATGTGAAGCGCGATCTGTCGGACATGTTGATCACCAGGAAAGGCGTTTGGCGAAATTTGTTATCCCGGCTGTGATGAGGCGAATTGTTCACTATGGCTGGACGCTATGATGCTGTTGACGGCGGCGCGCAAGTGATCAACACGATGCATTTACCGAAGGGTCCCACCGACGTGCGCAAGCATTTCGAGCGCAGCGCGCACAACCCACCGGCAAACAAGGCGGTCGCTGCAATGCACCCAAAAATCGCCATCGAAACAGACTGAGCTGAACGGCGAAGTCAACGCACAGTGAAATCGTCGTGCCGTGACGAACCTGGGACATCGCCGCACCACAACAATTTGATTCATAAGCAGCTGATGGCTATATCAGCGCGTGACCGCAGCACCGGCGGCACTTGACGTACGGGGCATTTCACGGCACTTTGGGGGCACAAGAAAGAAAGCGGAGCCAAGGATGCGCATCGCAACAGACCCCCTACGATCACGCGCGACAGTGCAAAGCGCGATTCATTGGACGGCGCACCCGGTTTCCCGCGTGTGCATTACCTTCTCGAGCCAGAGCTTGCGTCGCGAAGTTAAGATTCTGGGCATCGCTTGCGTGGCCACCACCCTGGCGCTCGCCACGATCGGTACGCGCAGCGCGGACGCGCAAGTTCCGGCCGCCACAGCCACGCGCGCACAGACCCAGGACCTGCAGGTCCTGCGTCGCGCCCTCGAACAGCGGCAAGCAGTTGAGGTCAACCGCGCGGCGGTGGTAAATCCCGCGCCGGCGCCGGCGCCGGCCGCGGCCGCGAACGTGGCGCGGCCGATGCCGCCCAGCAATTTGCAGATCGCATCCGGCGTGCTGTACCGCGTGCCCGTCGTGGGCGACGAAGACCGACGGCTCAATGAGGCCCTTAGCAGCCGCATTCAAGGCTCCGGCGGCGATGTCCAGACTCACGCCGTGACGGCGATCCCGGGCTTGATCCGACAGTTGGCCAAAGATGGCACCCAGGTGCAACTAAAGCCCTATATTTTGGCTGGCGAGCCGCTGTCCTACGACGCGAACCTGGATGTTTTTCTCGGCAGCATTCGCGTCGGGGTTGCCGATCTGTTCGATGACGTTGAGGGTCGCGCGCTGTCGGCACCCGTCACTTTCGAAGTATTGGAACAGGGTCTCGCCAGGCCCAATTCGATCTCCGTGGATAAGACGAGTCCTCCGCATCAGATCATCGAGATTCGCGTCGCCAATCCCCAGTCAATTGTGACAATACACGTTGCCACGCGCTTCCAGCCCGAGGGCGTCAAGATCGACGTGCCGGTCGCACCGACCTTAGTCCTGCACGCAGAGCGCGCGGAAATACAGGGCTACGGCCTTGAATCGACCAGCGTGAGAATTTCGGCCATTGGGCCTCTGCGATCGGAGGGTCAACGGGTACAGCTAAGCGCTGTGCCGAGTGCCTTCTTCACCCCAGGCGAAGTCGTTCTCGACGCGCAGGGCACGGGCACAGTCGATGTGCGCTCCGACAACACGGGTCCCGTGTCCATTACCGCCAGCGCGCCGGGCTATACGCCCGGATCCGCTAGATTGAAATTTCTGCCTCCGATACGAACGCTTGTCGCCGGGGCATCGGCGGATTGGGCGGCGGCTTGATACGTTTGCTGCCGCGGGTTCGCAAGGGGTTGAGTTTGACCCGCTTATTCATCGCGCTCGTAGTGGCCGTGCTGGTGGGTCTGTTGGTATTCGGCTTGTACGCCATCGGGGTGAACCTGCTCCCGATCAAGCCCACCATGACCGCCGGCGCGATCTTCGTCCTGGTGTTCGCGGCGGCCGGCGCCTACGTAGGCACTGGCGCGTTGTCGAGGCTGCGGTCTGGTTTCGATCGTGGGCATCCAGGAGCCTCGTGAATACAAGGAGGTAGGATATGAGCACTCCCATCCGCCGGCGCAATTTCGTCGTCTGGCTGCACAATGTTTGGCAACGTATCCGGGTACTCACCGCGGTGCTGGCCATTATCCGGTTCAACTTGCTGATCCCGGCACTACTCGCCGCCACCTTGCTGTTCGCGGATCAGATGATTGACATCTTGCGCGCGGTGGGCGAGGACGAACGGCGCGCCTCGGTAGCCTGGCTGCTCGCCATGTGCGCTTTTGCGGGACTGGTGGTCTGGTATAGCGCGCGCACCATGCTGCGGTTTCGTTTTGCCGCCAACCCCGCGTCCGACCCGAAAGTGCATCCCCGATTAAAGCGTGTTCTGCCGCGCTTACTCGGGGTGTCGATTCCCGGCATGCTCACGCTCAAAGTCTTCGAGCTGGCCTGCACCAGCAGCGCGGAGCGCACGCGGGGGTTGTGGGTGTTCACCGCGGCACTGGCCATCATCACCGCGTTGGTGGGGATCTATGTATTCAAGCGTCGGCGCATCGCAGAGGAGACCGGATTCACGGCCCTCGCGTCCTCCGAATTGAACGAGAAACGCGATCTCGCCCAATGGCGCGAGTTGCCCGACACCTCTCGCCGCGTGCTGATCGCTTTGCTCGCCCTCAATGTCGTCGTGCTGTTGCTCTTCATGTGGGGACGGTTTTATGCCATCGGTGGTCCCGTGGCCTTAGGGGCGCCCGCGATTCTGCTCTTGGGACTGGGGCTTACCACCGTGGGCGGCAGCATCGTGGTGTACATCGCCAATCATCACGGCATCCCGATCATTTTGCTGTTGGCGCTGTGGACCCTGGTGTGCAGTCTGGCGAACGACAACCACATGGCCCGCGTGGTGCCAGACGGCACCTCGCATGGATTTCTATGGCGCGCCCATACGCCCGCTCCGGCGCAGCTCAAGACGCATTCGCCGCTCGGCGATCAAAGTCTGGATGAGTATTTCAAAGCGTGGTTCAAGGATCTAGCGGGCCGGCAGCCAATCAAGGCTCGGCCCATCCCGGTGTTCATCGTGTCCGCCGAAGGCGGCGGACTGCGCGCGGCCTATTGGACCGCCATGGCCCTGGCGCAGCTGGAAGACGACACGGCCAACAATCCTCTGCCTTTTTCCCGGCACGTGATCGCCATCAGCGGCGTATCCGGCGGCAGCGTCGGCGCGGCCCTGTTCGATGCCTCGGTGGCGAGCCGAATGACGTCAGGTGCTTCCGCTTCGCGGCGCCAAGAAATCGACATGATGCTCAAGCAGGACTTTTTGTCCGACACGCTGGGCGCCATGCTGTTTCCCGATCTGTTGCAACGATTTTTACCCTTACCTGTGTTCAACGACCGCGCCATCGCGCTGGATCAGTCCTTCGAACGCGCTTGGGCGGGCGCGCATCCCGAAGACGGCGCACGGTTCAAAGAGTCGTTTCATGAACTGTGGCGCAAGGATCCCCACCGGGTGCCGGTACTGTTTTTTAACAGCACCGTGGTCGAGACCGGTCAGCGCGCGATAAATACTCCTATCGCGACGTTGACGCAGGACCCCGATCCGGCCTTCACCGATACGCTGTCGGTGGGCCGCTTGATCGGCACGGAACTGCCCTTGAGTACCGCCGCCTTGCTAAGCGCGCGCTTTACCTACGTGAGCCCGGTGGCCCTGATCGACACACACGGCCAACATGATCCCAATTGGATCAGGCTGGCGGATGGCGGCTATTTCGATAACTCTGGGGCGGTGACGGCGCAGGAGATCGCACGGGTGCTCGTCGATTCTCATCTGGTTTGCGGCGCCGGCGGCCCGGACCCCGGCATGCCCTGCATGCGCCTGATCGTGCTGCACTTGCCGAACGAGCCCGAGACGCCAACGGCGGTTCTTAATGAAAAAAATAAGAACAGGGGAGCCCCTGAGTTGATGAGCGAGGTGTTCGCGCCGGTGCAAACTTTGCTCAATACCCGCGGCGCACGCGGCGCGCAGGCGGTGAGCTTTCTGCACGGCGAACCGAACGTCGAGCTGCTCACCCTGCGGCCGTGCACCGATAAGGTGACTGCGCCGTTGGGGTGGGTGTTGTCCGCTCAAGTGCGAAGCGATATGGCCAAACAGCTGACCGAATGCAAGGAAGCCGGGGGCAATTGCGCCGGGGCGAGGATTGCTTGGGTGGATGGGTTGGTGAATGGGGATTCAACCACCGCACTGCTGAAGGAGTTCAGTCAGCCGCCGGTGTGTCCAGCCGCGAAGATCCAATGAGCGATCCGAAGTCTTAGCAACTCTGGCAGGGTCAATGCCGGAATCGAGATTGTGGTCCCTCCCTTGTCACTGACAATTATCTTTTTCACTTACGACCGCGGCGCCGTCTGACGCGGGGCGCATGCGGGACGCAACAACTCCGTTAATCTCGGACAGCGACCAAGCCATTCGAGTGCAACGGGCAGGCGTTGAAGCGTTAGATGTGATTTGGAAGGGAGACAGGACGCGGGACTATTAGAGTCCAGAGCCCTTGACTGTACAAAAAATACGTATAGAATGCGTATATCAGATGTATATATTCAGTGAGAAATGCCCATGCCTGCACCCCGTAAAGTCCGCCTAAATGCAGATTTATCCCCTGATGTGGCCAACGCATTGAAGCAGCTGGCGGCCGCTCAAGGCGTAACTCTGACCGAGGCTTTGAGCAGAGCCATCGGCACCGAATCGACACTGGCGGACAAGCGCCGCAACGGCGGTAAGGTGTTGGTGCAGGAAGGTGGTGATCTCAAGGAATTGATCTTCACGCGTTAGACCGCGCTAGGGATCGAATGCAGCAGGGAGGCCGGGCCGCGATGCCAGATCAAAATGAAGACGTTTTGGACGCGACAGTTCCTGACCCGGACCAGGCCGCTCCTGGTCTTGACGCGCCAACATCCAAACCGTATGACCCAGATCAGTTCAGAGATCAGGCGCGGAAGCGCATCACTTATTGGCTGCTCATACTATTGACGTTGTTGGTGACCTACGCCTTCGGCGGTTTGTTTTTGATCGAAGGCAAACCCACGTTTGAGCACCTGAAAAACCTGGTTGAAATGCTCTTGGGCCCCATAATCGCTTTAGTGTCCGCGGCCACGGGGTTTTATTTTGGGGCCCAATCGGGCAGTAAAAAGGGTTCAGCTTGACGCTTACTTAAGTATTGCCTAATGCATTTGCCGCTGGGGCGGTAATTTCCTGCACCTATTCGAGCTGGCGACTCGGCGGAGATATTCTTACCGAAGAGATCCGGGTTTCCGCATCCAAATGCGGAAGAACGGATTGTGCGCAAACGCGGCGGGAAGCAGGTGTTTGCTTTTTGCTTTCGCTCTAATGACCGTTATGAAGAGCCCTCGGAGCCTGCCGAGCGCGCACGGTCAATCGTTCTTTTGACTTCCGACTTCGCGCGAATTGGGATACTGCGTATCAGATGTATTTTTTGGAAGTACTAAATATGACGGCAAAGTTGAAGTGGATACTTTGGATTACCGGCGCGCTGTTGCTGGCCATCGTTGCTTCTGTGGTATTTATCGAGAATCGTGGTGGGCACTACCCGATTTATAAAGCCTCGAGTTTTTCGCACCTTACGCTGCCGACCGCCAGCACGGCGTCCACCGGCGAACCGGTGGTACAGATAAGTGCCGGAGCGCTGCGTGGTGCTACCGCTGGATCCGCATTCGCGTTTCGAGGTATACCTTACACGCGGCCGCCAGTAGGCGAGTTGCGCTGGCAGCCACCTCAACCACCGCTATCCTGGCAAGGCGTGCGAGAAGCGCTGCAGCCGGGAAGCGCCTGCACGCAGCGAACCTCGGGCCTAATTCCTTTTATCGCCCCGATGGCTCAAGCATATGGCTCAAATTTTGAGCAACCTCCCATTAAATCGTCCGAGGACTGTCTTTATCTTGATGTATGGGTCCCAGAGTGGCCGGTGAAACATGCGCTTCCCGTGATGGTCTGGCTGCACGGCGGCAGCAACACCGTGGGCAGCGGCGCACAGTCGACGTATGACGGAGTTTCCTTAACGCGGCACGGCGTGTTGTTGGTCACCTTGAACTATCGACTCGGGGTGATGGGATTCTTCAGTCATCCGGAGCTCACGGCCGAATCGGCGCATCACAGTTCGGGCAATTATGGATTGTTGGACCAACTAGCGGCGCTCAATTGGGTGAAGCAAAACATCGCTCAGTTTGGCGGCGATCCCGATAACGTCACGCTGTTCGGCGAGTCAGCCGGCGCGATTGACGCTGCTCTATTGATGACCTCGCCGCTCGCGGCGGGACTATTCAAACGCGTGATATCAGAAAGCGGCCCGGCATTTGGGTCGGGACAAACATTGGCTCAAGCGGAGGCTTTCGGGAGCGCAGTGGGTGGCTTGGCGCCTGGTAATCCGCAGTCGACGCCGCTGCAGAAATTGCGGGCACTGCCGGCTAGCGAAGTCGAAGCACTGGTACTTAAGGCCAAGGAACATTTCCCTACCGACATCACCGCCGCGACGACGGACAGTTGGGTGCTTCCGGTGTCACCGCAGCAAGCCTTTCTTACGGGTTCAATCCAGAAAGTGGATTTGCTGATCGGTCTCAATGGGCGGGAGCTCAGCGCGTTTCGTGTCTCCGCTGCGGCGGCAGCCAAGTCGTCAGGGGGTCCGGGCAGAGTCGCAGAATCCGGTGGGCTGAAGAGATTTTCGGAGGCTGCCCGTCCCTACTTCGGAATCTGGACCAATCCCGCCATCGCTGTCTACTTCGGCAGAATACTGTTGAAAAAGACTGCTGGGATAGATGGGGCCGCCAATGAATTGATTGGCGCGTGCCCGGTTGGCGCGATGGCAAGCCTTACCGATGCCTCCGGTCAGCACGTGTTTGTATACCGTTTTGATCGCTCGATTCCAGGGAAGGGAGAGGCTGAACTGGGGGCATTTCATAGTTTGGAGGTACCCTACGTTTTCGGTAGTCTGCGAGACCGAGAATGGCAGTGGCTTCCCTCAACTGCTGATGATGCGTCGCTGTCCGACCTTCTGCAAACTTATTGGACCAACTTCGCAAAGACAGGTAACCCAAACGCTTCGGGCTTGCCCAATTGGCCGGCCTGGAGCGATGAAGAGAAAGAGTTTCTGGTAGTCAATCAGGATGCGAGCGTCACAGCGCAGCGCAATTTTCCGCCGCTCTTCTCCAGCCTCGGGGCAAATGAGCTGAAACAAAGTTTCAAAGCCAATTCGGCCGTACCTCAACCAATCCGCGAGCCTTGAGAACATCGAGACCAAGCAGCCCTCTCTCGGTTGATCAACGCGAGGATCAAGAAACTAGAGTTTCGCCGAAACCTGAGCAAAAAAGTATCTTCCTACTACGTCAAATAGAGTCGAGGTCCCGGTGTACGTGGTCGCGGTTTGAGGCGGCGCCTTATCAAAGACATTATTCATTCCAGCGGACAGCTTTACCTTTGAACCAAGCGTAAAGGAAGCAAACAGGTCGAGATAGGTTCTGCTGGCAACGTTGTTATCATTGGTAAAGAGAGGATCATAGGTCACATCGACCTTGGATTTGCCGATGTACCGAATCTTGGCGCTCGCGGACAACGGCGACGCCGCAAAGGTTGCCGTCAAATTGGCGCGCACCTTCGGCAGGGTGTAGTCACCGGCGCTTTGAATCACATTTGAGGGATGGCTCGCATCAACGATGGAATTATTCTTCATGGTGTACGAACCTTCGAGGCCGAGCGTCAATTGGTTCGAGACATTCAAAAAATGGCTTGGCAGATCGAACTGATAGGCGGCGGACGTATCTACGCCCTCGGCCTGTAGAATCCCTATATTGAGCGGCTCCAAAGATACCAATGTTATGGCGTTCTGTACGTTGCCGCCCGCCGAGTTTCCGCCGCCTCGCGTAATCAGCGAACACAACGACGTCACCAGTGTCGGGCCATCGACGCAGCCATTGATGATCTGCTGTACCGGCAGGGTATTCACGGCCGAAGTAATGTCGATGTCCCACCAATCGATCGTCCAGGTGAAGTGCGGCAGTATCCTCGGCGTAAGAACAGTGCCGACAGTCCAGCTCTTCGCAGTCTCCGCGGTCAGGCTCGGGTTACCGGCGACCAGCTCCATGCGACCCTCTGCAGCGAGCGGATCCACATAATTCGCCGGCACTCCGAGCTTCGCGCAATTCGCGGCACGCGTCGAAGAGCCGGCGTTGATGTAGACAGCACTGCACGGATCATAGTAATTGCTGAAAGTGCTGGTACCACCCGGGCTGAACAGCTCGGTGAGATTCGGCGCCCGCACGCTTGTTGATCGCGTTACGCGGAACCGGACGTCGTCCGTGGGCGCCCACTGGGCAGCCAACTTCCAAGCGGTGGTATGACCAATCGTATTGTAATCGGAGACCCGAACTGCAGCCTCGCCCTCCAGGGCTTTTGCGAACGGAAGATCTTTCAGGACGGGAATCACGGTTTCAAAGAATCCCTCCTTGACATTGAAGTTGGCGTAGCTCGACGGTGTATACGTGCTGAACAGCAAGCCCTCGCTTCCCAGGCCATCTGCGAGCACAGTTTGACTTTCTTTGCGATATTCGATGCCCGCCGATACGGCGAGGTTGCCGGCGGGTAGGCGAAACGCGGTGCCCGTTAGCTGCGCGCCCGCCACTTCCAGAGTATTGATGATACGGGTCTGGGAGTTGTAGAGGAAATAGTCGAGCGCCGCCTTGGTGGCAGTATTCGGTCCGAACAGACTTAGCGGGTGGCATCCGGCCGCCACGGCGACCGGATCCGCGCACATCGGACCGTTCGGACCTGGGATCACGTCTAGCGCTTGCAGGTAGCGGCTCTTGATGCGCTCGTTCTGAAATTGACTATCGTTGTTGTATTGGCCGTAGTCATAGAAGGCCATCCACTTAAAATCAGCGAACACACTGCCGTCCAGGCGGGTGACGGTATCGAAGGTATATCGGTCATTGACGCGAGTAAATTGTCCTTGATCGGTATCTGTCCTGCCCACCGAGAGCGAGGTCTGGCCATTCTGCTGCATCAATGCAAGGGCCTGAGCCGGGATATAAGGGTTGTTGCCGTTTATGGTAAGGCCGTAGTCAAATGCCGGCTGCACCGGGAACGAGGTATTGGTATACGAGAATTGCACATCCTCCGAGAGCTTTATGCCGGCGCCGATGTCATAGCCAAAGTGCAATTGCGAGGCGAGCACAGAGAACTCTGGCCGCAATAGCAGGAAATCTTGATTATTGAAGCCGTCGCCGCCTCCTGTGCCCAGATACGACAAGGGTCTCGCACCGTTCTGTACGGGCCTTACGCTGCCGTCTTGATTGACCGTGTACTGAGTGTTGCCGATGTAAAATGCGGAACCGTAAGTCGTATTCGGAAAGCGGCAGCCAAAGTATTCGATGTTCGTGTACGGATTTGAAGCGGTGACGTTGGCATTCGGAAAATCACAATTGTAACTGCGGTCCCATGGCCGACGCTCCGCCGGGAGAGAGTTTTCGCGATTCCAGGAAATTCCAAACGTAAACTCGCCGCGATCCTGCAGTGGTTGTCCATAGGTGGCGCTCACACTTTCCGTTGCATTGTCGCCGCGGCTTGAAATTCCCGATCGGGCGCTCAGCTCAAGACCCTCAGCCTTGTGCTTCAAAATGATATTCACCACGCCGCTCACTGCATCGGCACCATAGACCGAGGAGGCGCCGCCCGTAATGATCTCGATTCTATCGATCATATTGGCCGGGATCGTGCTGAGGTCCACCGCCGACGAAGAGCTGCCCCCCGAAACACGGCGAAGTCCATCCACCAGCACCAAGGTGCGGTTGGTCCCCAACCCTCGCAAGTTGAGAAAAGTCGCGCCGGCGTCGGTGTTATAGCCGGCTTGGTTGCTCGAGAGCCCGGTCCCTACTCCGAATTGAGAATACTGATTGAGAATATCGCCAGCATTGGCGAAACCGCTCTGCACAATCGCGTCGGAATTGATTATGGTGATCGGCGTCGGTTGTTCCAGAGCGCCGCGGGCAATTCGTGAGCCGGTGACTACCAGCTCATCGAGCGGGGTATCTTTTTTCGCGGCAGCGGAGTCGGCCGACAGATCACGGACGCCGCTACCGTCGTGGACGGGACCCACTGATGATATCTGCAGGCGAGCCAGATGCAGGCCCTCCGGCGGTCCCCCTGGAGCGGTAGCCGATGATTTTTCGTATGAGGCTTCGCTTTGGACGTCGGTTGCAGAACCTTGCGATGGAAGAGCAATGAGCATCGCCCCAGTCGAGTCGACAGTGACCTTGAACGAGGTGCCTTTAAGCAGCCTCTGTAAGGCCCCGCGGGCCGACAGCGTTCCACTCACGCCTCGCGTGTGTTGCGCTCCCACCTGTGCCGAGATGTACACGATTTCCGTGCCGGATTGGCGCGCCAACGTCTCGAGCGCCGTGACGAGGTCACCTGGCGGAATGTTTATGGACTTAAGATCGTCGGCAAATGCCAATGATACAAAGGCCATCGAGCAAGCGATGAAGCCGGCGGCACGCCGCTTTATTCCGTTCTGCATGTTTCATCCCTTCGTGTATGCTTTTTGAAATCTTCGGCATTAACCGGGACGAAGAAGCACCACAGATCCACCCCTCGGTCGTCAAATATTGTCCGAAGCGGGGCTAACTGACGCGCGAAGACGAGCTAAACAAAGACAGAAACCAACAAGGGCCTGAGCCGGCGGAAATTAGTGCGCGACGCCAGGCATCGCGCCTAGCGCTTCATGCTCACTTGTGGTGCAGGACGATTCGACTTTCGTTGTCCTCGACTCGGATAGGGAAGGCGTCGGCGAGCAGACGGACAAAGCCCTCCGCATTGTGAGTGCGAAAGTGGCCGCCGATGCGCATGGACCCCAGCGCGGGATCTTCAATGTAGATTTGGCGGGTGTTGTAACGATTGAATTCAGCAACCGCATCGCTTAACAAAGTTTCGCGAAAAACCACGATGCCTTGACGCCAACTTAGCCGTTCCTCGGCATCCGACAGAGATCTATCCTCTACCAGTACGCCGGCCACCCCCGCCACGGCAACGCCGCCCGCCGATATCAGCGCGACCTCCGCCGGATGATGTGGCTCGGAATGCTCAACGCTCACCCGCCCTTCCGTCACGATCACTCGAACGTGGTTAAGTTCGCGCCTGACGGAAAATTTTGTTCCCACCGCTATGACGCGCTGATCGCCGACGCGCACGACAAAGGGGCGATTGGGGTCTTTGGCCACCTCGAAAAATGCCTCGCCCTTCTCCAAATCCACGCGCCGTTCGGTTTCGCTCAATGCAACTCGGATATCGCTGTTGGTATTGAGCGTTACCGTCGACCCATCCTTCATCGAAATGGCCTCGATGCCGCCTATCGCGGTACGGAATGAGGTTTCCGGATGCGACCACGCGATCCAGCCAGCGACAACTGCGGCAAGACAAACTGCGGCAGCAGAAGCGCCCAGCATGCGCGGGGCCGGTATTCTGGGACACCGGGTGTCTTGCGCGACAACCGCTGCGTCCAAATTCCGGTGCCGCGCGAGTGCGGTCTCGGATTTTGCCGGCAGCAAAGTCCCGGGCCGATCGCCTGAATGCAGCGCATAATTTTTGGTCGCTCCGGCGGCAAGCGCCTTGAGGCGACCGGCTTGTTGCCAGGCTGCCTGGAGCCGGATGAACGCGACGCGATGCGCTGTAGACGCCGACAGCCAAGCATGGAGCTCGGCCTGGTCGGCGTCACTCCATTCTTCACGATCGCGACGAGCCAGCCAAGCTGCCGCGGCAAGTTCCATTTGTCGATGGGATCCCATTGTTGTACCGCTACCGAGCCCTACACCAAGCCTCATTCACCGTTTGAATTTCTTCTTGGGTGTTGCCCGATCTTTAAGCATCTCCAATCCCCGCTCCCCAAATAACGCGTCGGCAAACCGACGCATCGCCTTTGCAATCTGTTTCTCGACCGCTGCCTGACCAATGCCAAGCCGCGTTGCAACCTCCTTTTGAGAGAGATCCTCAATTCTTCTCATCCACACCACTTGGCGGCAGCGCGGTGGCAACTGATCGAAGGCTCGCAGCAGTGTGTGAAGATCTTCGTGCGCAATCGCATGATGCTCCGGTGATATCTCATCTATATGGACGTTTAAAGACTCCAAATCCGCCCTTGCCTCGATGGAAACCACCCGACTTCTGCGCAGCCGATCCGCCATGAGGTTGCGTGCAGTAGTGAATAGAAACGATTTAGGTGTGCGCGGTCGCTCTTGGGCCGCCGCTTCATATACACGTACATAAGCTTCTTGGCGCAGATCATGAATGTCATCCCGGTGATGCCAGCTGCGAGTCAGATACCGCACGAGCGAATCCTCATACACGAGAATCTCTCGGGTGAACCACTCGTCCAGGGAGTCCGGCATGGCGACTACACTACATGTAATGTCTTGGTCACTACATTGCTATTTTTAGTGCGCTTTATTTTTACCTTACCGGGAGAATCAAGGGGTGGAAATTTGCTGCTCGTCCGTCCTAATTGGATTGGGTCAAAACGAGGGCGACTGAGATGCGGTGCTTTGCGATCGCGCTTGCGTTGGTGGCGAATGTTCCGGCAATCGGGGCCGGAACGGCGCAGGAGACAGATGGACTGACGGCAACGGTAACCCGTATGGCCCGCGTCGGCTCTTGCATGTCCCCCAGCTTCTCCCCGGATGGGCAACTCCTGGCGGTGATCTGTGACCTTGGCGGCACGCCGCAGGTATGGGTCACGGCGACCGACGGGGGTTGGCCGACTCAGGTAACGGCACTCGAGGATCCGGTTACCCGCGTCGATTGGTCGCCGGTTGGCAACTGGTTGGCGATATCCGTCGCGCCAGGCGGCGGCATGAACACGCAAATCTATTTGGTCCACCCCGATGGGACCGGGCTGAAGCGCTACAGCCAAGGCGGTAAGGACAACAACTGGCTCTCCCGTTGGACGCGCGGGGGCTCGGCCCTCATGATCTCCTCCAATGTCCGCGACGGCGCCGCCATGGACACCTACTTGATGGGCCTGAACGACGGCCAGATGCGGCTGGTGTCGAACAGCCCCGGCATGGACCAAATCGTAGACGCGAGCCGTGACGATGGCGCCGCCCTCGTGTCTCGCATGCAAAGCCGGGGCAGTAACAATGTGTACTGGGTCGACACCGTCGCGCACACCGAGGTCAACCTCACCCCCCATGAGGGCCCCGGCACGTTCGACGGCCGATTCTCCCCAGATGCGCACACCGTCTATCTCATCTCCAATAAAGATCGAGACCTCACGGCCTTCGGGAGGGAACGCCTGGGTCCTCGCGGTGAAGCCGGAGCCATCGAGCTGCTGGCGCAACGCGCGGACGCCGAAGTCGCCGACTTCGAAATCAATCCGGACGGCACAGAGGCAGCACTGATCTGGAATATCGCCGGTCGATCCGAACTCGACTTCGTGGATTTGCGCAATGGCCAGGTCAAACACGGACCTGTATTGCCCACCGAGCTGGCTTATCACCCAAGATACTCGCCCGATGGACGACGACTTGCGCTGGAACTTACAGGTGCGGCCGCTCCCGCAGATGTGTGGGTCTTAGATCGTCCCAGTGGCCATCTCCGCCAGATTACCTTCAGCCCACATGCGGGCGTCAATCTTGATGATCTAGTCCACCCCACACTCGTGCGCTACAAGGGTGAGGATGGTGAGCCGTTGACCGCTTGGTTATGGCTACCGAAACGCTGGACCGCGCCAGGACCCTGCGTGTTGAGTTTTCATGGCGGACCGGAAGGCCAGGAGCTACCCGACTTTCGCAGCGATTACCAGGCCCTGCTCGGACAGGGCATTGCTGTGCTCGCACCCAACGTGCGGGGCTCGGGAGGCTTTGGCAAAAGGTTCGTCAACCTCGACAATCAGCAACTGCGATTCAATGGAATCAAGGATATCAAGGCTTCGGTGGATTATTTGACCAAAAACAAGATCGCCGACGGGCAACGACTCGGCATCATGGGCGGTTCTTACGGCGGCTACATGACGATGGCCGGATTAACCGAGTATCCGGATTTATTTCGCGCCGGCGCCGATTTATACGGCGTCGTTAACTTCGAGACCTTTTTCGCACATACCGAACCATGGATGGCGGCGATATCAACCATCAAATACGGCGATCCGAAGACCCAGCCGGATTTGCTTCGGAAATTATCCCCCATCAATAAAATCGAGCGCGTCAAAGCCGCCACCATAGTGTTGCACGGTGCCAACGATACGAATGTTCCAGTGGTGGAGGCGGAGCAAGTGGTCGAGAATCTGAAGAAGAGGGGCGTACCTGTAGAGTTGGTGATGTTTTCCGACGAGGGGCACGGTTGGCGAAAGACGCCTAACAGGATCCGTTCGACGATCGAAGTAACGCGCTGGTTCGTCAAGTATCTTGGCCAAAATAAAGTCGCCAAGCTGAATTAACGGTGGCTGCGGTCGGCGTTGCCCGCAACCGAAAGGAACGCTGGCCCTAACGCGTGCCCTAAGCGCGAGCAGTTCCGCGCCGTGCCGCTTCGATAGCGGCAATGTCGATCTTTTTCATTTTCATCATCGCCTCGAACGCGCGCTTGGCGGCCGCACGGTCGGGATCGGTCATTGCGTCCAACAGCGCCCGTGGGGTGATCTGCCAGGACAAGCCCCATTTGTCTTTGCACCATCCGCACGCGCTCTCGGTGCCGCCATTGTTGACGATTGCGTTCCAGTAACGGTCCGTCTCGGCCTGGTTGTCGGTGACGATCTGAAATGAAAAGGCTTCGGAGTGCTTGAACGCCGGCCCGCCATTGAGACCGAGGCAGGGCACTCCAAGTACCGTGAACTCGACCGTGAGCACCTGTCCCTGTTTGCCGGCCGGATAGTCTCCCGGGGCGCGGTGAACCGCAGTCACGGCGCTGTCTGGAAAGGTCTGAGAGTAGAACCTGGCGGCATCCTCGGCTGTGCCGTCATACCAAAGACAAATTACGTTTTTGGGCATCGTCTGTCTCCGTTCGTGGGTCTGAAGGTGACCCGTCTAGGCTACAACGAAACAGCGACCCAGGATTCGACAGTCACCCCTGGGCTATGCGCTGCGGCAGAGCTGCGATTGGTCTTCCCAGAATGCTGGGTTTATCCTTGGAGAGCAACGCGCACGGCACTCTGGTCATCGATGCCGACAACCCCGGCATGCCGCATTGGCGGTGGAGTTTTCACCATGAACGTACGAGAAATCTTTTTGAAGGGCTTCGCCGCCGTGGTGGCGGTGGCGCTGGCAGCCCACGCGGGGACGGGCGGGGCGGCGCCGGCGGATGGTGCTCCGCTAAAGGTCGGCATCATCGGCGCAGGTCACATCGGCGGTACGCTCGCCAGATTGTGGGTCGCGGCGGGACACGAGGTGCTGATCTCTTCGCGCCATCCCGACGAGTTGCGCCCGCTGGCGCAATCGCTGGGGGCGAAAGCCAGGGTCGGCACGCCACGCGAGGCGGCGCTGTTTGGCGATGTGGTGTTGGTGTCTGTGCCGTACGGCGCGCTGCCGCAGATCGGCCGGGACCTCAAGGCGGAGCTCGCCGGCAAGATCGTGCTCGATACCGGCAACCCCTATCCGCAGCGCGACGGCGACATGGCACTCGAGGCGCGCCGCGTCGGCACGGGCGTGGCCTCGCCGCGTTACCTACCCGGCGTGAGGCTGGTGCGTGCGTTCAACGCCATCAATTCCAACGATCTGGCGAGCGAGGCGCACCGCACCGGACAGCTGATCGCGATCCCGCTGGCCGGGGACGACCCGGAGGCGCTAGCCGTGGCGCAGCGGTTGGTGAGGGACGCTGGATTTGAGCCCGTGGTGGTGGGTGCTCTGTCGCGCGCGCATGAGTTCGACGTCGGTACGCCGGTGTACACGCGCCTCATGACCGCGCCGCAGCTGCGCCAGGCTCTCGGACTGAAGTAACCGCTACGCCAAGTGCGACCCCGCCTTCGGGGCCGGCGTGGCCAAGGCAGGGGACCTTTAGTGAATCGGACCCGAGTCGCACTGCGTCAATCATTTTTGACAACAATTTTATTCGTTCCGCGGCATTCTGAGTGAATTCAGATCACTGGGGAGGCAGTGGGATTGCAAATCATCCCGATGTGCTGACTTAACAGGTTTGGAGAAATTGTGCCGACAAGCCAACTCCCCCGTCGGTGCAATGCCTAACGGTCGGGGCCCCTCCAAAAGGTCCCGCCGTTTTTTCTTCTTGCCGGCTGGTCGTCAAGGCAGCCGCAGAAGTCCAATGCAACCTGAGCATTGGTAGTTCCAATATCTTCTGATTGGTGTGCTCGCCGTGAGTGTAGGCGTTCTAAGGTGTCGCGGAAGCTGGCCGCATGCGCGGTCAATAGTGGAAGAGGCGACATGCCTATGGTCCTATTCGATTTTGCCAGGAAATTGAAGATCACTCGTTTCACGATCGATGTACTCACGCAGCGGCTCGAGCAGCTAGAGTCGCCGCGTGATGGTACTAGCGAAGAGTGTGTGCGGTTCATCGGCTTGACGCACGAGAGCGTCGCGGCCTGCGATCAACTGCACGATGCGCTGCGCGCGATATTTTCTGGTGTGCAGTCGCTCGATTCCGGTGCGATCGCGTTCCTAAACGCCGGGTTTGTGGAGCTGCATCGCAAGATTGCAGATTCAATTGCACGCTTGAACTTTTTCGAATACGGCACTCATACGCTCGCCGATTTGGCCCAGCGTTGACCTAAAGACGTCGACATTGTCACTATCACGGCAATCGAAGATGCCGACGTGGTGATGGTCGATGTTCATTGAGAGGCGGACGGCGGCGACAACATTGTGAGAGGAGAAAATCATGTCGAAAGTTTTAGTGCTCTATTACTCGTCATACGGTCATATCGAAGCCATGGCGGCAGCAGTCGCCGAGGGAGCTCGCGAAGCGGGTGCGCAGGTCGACATCAAACGCGTGCCCGAACTCGTATCCGACAAGGTCGCGCGCGACTCGCACTACAAGGTCGATCAGGCCGCGCCAGTCGCGAAGATCGACGACCTTGCCGCTTACGACGCAATCATCATTGGCACCGGCACCCGGTTCGGACGGCTGACGTCGCAAATGGCCAATTTCCTGGACCAGGCCGGCGGCCTTTGGATGCGCGGAGCGTTGCATGGAAAGGTCGGCGGGGCTTTCACCTCAACCGCGACGCAACATGGTGGGCAGGAAACGACGCTGTTCTCGATCATCACGAATCTCTTGCACTTCGGCATGGTGGTCGTCGGGCTCGACTACGGCCATGCGGGTCAGATGACCCTTAACGAGATTACCGGTGGGTCTCCGTACGGCGCCACAACGATTACCGGTGGTGATGGCTCGCGTAGGCCGAGCGCGAACGAGCTGGTCGGAGCGCGCTACCAGGGCCGCAAGATTGCGGAGGTCGCAAACAAGCTGCACGGCTGATGCCGCGCTAGCGCCGGCCTGGACCATCCTGCGTATGAACTTCTATGCCGAAGCTTTCGTGCAACTGGCGCAGGCGTCGCTGAACCAGGGCGTGCTGACCGGGTTGGCCGAGAATCGGGCTGCTTTCGTTGCGCGCGGTGACGTGGCGGCTGCCGCAGCCGGAATCTTGATCGGCGATGGCCATCCAGGGTGACTGTGTCGAGCACAGTCTATCTCCAAAGGAGATGGATAACATCGAATAATATTGGCTTCAAAGATGCATCGCGGGAGCGTACCGTAATCTGCACGGAGAAACTACCCATTGGGAGAACTGCCATGTCAAACGCCAAAAAGCTCATCGCCGTCGTCGGCGCAACCGGTCTTCAGGGCGGCGCCGTCGTAAGCGCGCTGCAGGCGAGCGGTCAATTCACGGTACGCGCGTTGACGCGCAATCCGGCCAAGCATCCGAAGTTGGCTGACGAAGTCGTGCTGGCGGATCTGAATCGTCCGGAAACTCTGAAAGCCGCGTTTGCCGGAGCACACGGGGTTTTTCTGGTAACCAATGCCTGGGAACCGGGCACGGACGAGCGCAAGCAGGTACTCGCGGCCGTCCGCGCGGCGAAAGATGGCGGCGTTCAGCACTTCATCTGGTCGACGCTGCCGAACGTGGAGACGATCAGCGGCGGCAAGCTCGATGTCCCGCATTTCACGCACAAAGCAGAGAGCGACCGCATCGTGAGGGAGGCTGGATTCGCGCACCACACATTCGTGATCGCGCCATTCTTTTATCAAAATCTGCTCGGCGTGATGGCGCCGCAGAAGCAAGGGGATGGGGCCATGGGTTGGGCGCTGCCGCTTGATCCGGAGCGGCGCGTCATTCACATGGGCGACATCACCGAACTCGGCCACATCGTGGGCGCTGCATTCACGCAGCCGCAACTCGCGGGGCACGGCGAACATTTGCCACTGGTCGGCGACTTCCTAAGCTTCAACGAGATCATCGCCACGCTGAATCGACAGGGACACAAATTCTCGTTCAAGCAAGTCCCGAAGGAACTTTTTGCCGGCTGGTTTCCAGGCGCCAAGGATGTCGCGGAGATGCTCGCCTACTTCGAGACCCACACCTACCTCGGCGCGGACTCGCGCGACGCAATTGCGCTGGCCAACAGAGTCGCCGGCCGACAGCCGACGAAGTTTGACGCGTGGGCTCGGGCGAACTTCGCGATCTCGGCAGCAGCCTGAAAACACGACTCTCGCGGTCTGCAGCCGATGGGCATCCTGCATGCCGAGAGAAGGGGCCGCCTTTTTTCAGCGTTTCAATCGCGAGCCGGCAACGCAGCTGATATTTCGAGGCAAATCGCGATCCGCAACCGTTAGCTCCGATTCCGTTTCCCACAACTCTTCCCATTGTTGTCGACTAAGAGGGCCCGGGTAGGGCACGCCGGCAAATTGCGCAAAGCGGCGTTCTATAAGATCACTCACAGTGCGGATGCCTATCCGCACGTGATATCCGAGAGCGGCAACAAGCGTTGCCATGAATTGGACCGGCCGGCGATTGTCCGCGGCGATCGAATTCACAGTCGGAACGACGATAGTACTCACTGCGTGTCGCTCAACTCCATGGGACTCGATTCATACGATTTAGTCACCTTCGTGGGCGGTTCTTCAGCGCTTGCGGGTTTGCCGGGCGTTTCCAGAATTGCCGGCGATTCGTGAGCACTCGCCTGCGAAAGGTCCCAGGTCAGTTTGACCAAGGAAAGACAAACTACGAAAACGAAGCCAAAAACTATGGTCAGAGAAGTCAGAAAATGCATGTTCTACCCTCAGCGCGCATGAGTCGCTCCAAGTCAGTTCAATAGAACATTATGGCCACCGTGATATTAAGAAGAGTGCTGCAAACGCGCTTGAAGGCAATTGCCTTTTCTTAGCACCAATTGCGGTACAGCTTGGCGGCAGCAGCAGCGCAGTTCGACTTGTCGGGGCTGCCGCGGCGCGCGCGTCAAACGGGACCCGCTCCCTGCAGCGTTTTGTGCACTGCTCGGCAAGGCCCTCTGAGCGCGATGTCGCGCTGCGATCGTTGGATAAACCCGCAGTCCAATTCGGCCAGACTATCCAGAAAATCCGCAGGAAGAACAGTCAATGTCGGAATCGGATGATCTTAATCAGTGAGCGACCGCATCCGGCCATCAAAGATCAACTGCGTTCCAATCGTCTGAACTTCGATCTAGAGCGCACACGGTCAAGCGCGCAGGCTTGCTGCGCACGGCACCCAGCGTGCTGCCGGGCAAGCAGGAGATCTCACGTGGCCACCGCAACTCAAGAGGGCAGGCAGGCGAAAGCGTAGATCCCGCGCGCTACCGATTTGAACTGGACGAGCACGGAGCACTCGCCGCCATCGAGGGCGTTTGCCTCATTTGTCCAAGGCATCCTATTCTGGAGGAAACATGACTGATTCCCGCTCCTCAATCGGACGCCTGTTCGTGCTCGACCTGAGCGGCGGCCGCATCTTCTCGCTCAACCCCGACGGCTCGGACTCAAAAACCCTGGTCACGGGATGCCGGCTTCCCGATGGCCTCGCGGTCGATTTGGCAGCGGGCTACATCTACTGGACCAACATGGGCGTTCCGCACAAGAATGATGGCTCGATCGAACGCGCGGATCTCGACGGCGGCAATCGTCGATTCATCATTCCCGAAGGGGGCACGTTCACGCCCAAGCAACTCCATCTCGAGAAGAGGAGTGGCAAGCTCTATTGGTCGGACCGCGAGGGCATGCGCGTGATGCGCGCCAACCTCGATGGCTCGGAGGTCGAGACTCTCATCCAGTCGGGCGAAGGTGAAGGTGATCGCCACAATCCATCGAACTGGTGTGTCGGGATCACCGTTGATCCGATTCGCGGCCAGATGTACTGGACCCAGAAGGGTGAGGATGACTCTGAGCACGGGCGCATCTTTCGCGCGGGCATCGATATACCCGGCGGCCAGACACCGGCGAACCGGCTCGACGTCGAGCTACTGTTCGACGGGCTGCCGGAACCGATCGATCTGGAGCTCGATCTCGAGAGCCGCGTCCTCTACTGGACGGATCGGGGCGATCCTCCACGCGGCAACACCGTGAGTCGCACGCGGATCGACGGCCATCTCAACCAGGAAATCGTGCTCGGCCACTTGATGGAAGGCATCGGCATCGCACTGGATGTGCGAGGCGATCGGATGTTCGTCACGGATCTGGCCGGCTCGATCTACTCCGCACACCTGAAAGGCTCGGAGAAGCGCCCGATTGCAATGGCCCAGGGAAATCTCTCGGGCATTGCCTACGCCGAGGGACTTTGAAGCCCGTCACCGCCAATGTGAACCTGGATCCATGATTCACGTGCATTCCCTGGGCCGCGCCGCCCGATACTATCCCGAGCTCCCGGCACTCTCTTCGGGTGCCACGCGACTCACTTTCGGCGAGCTCCACGGCCGTGTGGCGCGAGTCGCTGCGGCCTTAAGTCGGCACGGCTTCGCTGTCGGCGACCGGTTGGCCCTGCTCCTGCCGAACGGCGCCGAATATCTCGAGCTCGTGTATGCATGCGCGTGGCTCGGCGTGATCGTAGTGCCCCTGAACACGCGCTTCTCAGCCCTGGAGATCGATCGCGTGCTCGCCGATGCGAGTCCGCATGGCCTGATCCGACACTCGGCGCTGCCGGCTCCTACGGTGCCGATCCCATGGCAGCGCTTGCTCGACCAGGAGCCGCTCGAGCTGCAGAACGACTCCGGTCCTGAAGCGATTTACGACCCGGACGCCGTTCTGGCTCTCATCTACACCAGCGGGACGACCGGCTATCCGAAGGGAGTCATGCTGACGCACGCCGCGACGCTCGCAAACGTGGACCACCTCAACTACTGGCTGCCTTACCACGAAGGCGGCGTGTACTTGCACGCCGCGCCGTTGTTTCACATCGCCGACTTCCCGTTCATGTTTGCCGCGCCCGCCTTTGGTACAGGTCAGGTCACGATTCCGAAGTTCAGCCCCGAGACATTCTGCGAGACGGTGCAGCGCGAACGCGCGAGCTATACCGTGCTCGTCCCGACGATGATCAACCTGCTGACGCAGTTCCCCGAGCTGACGCGCTATGACCTCGGGAGCCTGAAGCTGCTTGGATACGGGGGCTCGCCCATCGCGCCCGAGGTCATTCATCACGCGCGCGCCGTGTTTCCAAATATCAAACTGATTCAGGTTTACGGGCTGAGCGAGACGGGCTTTCTCACGGCTCTTAAGGACGATGAGCATACGCCAAAGCGACTGCTGTCATGCGGGCGTCCGTGCCCGGGCGTCGATGTGCGCGTCGTGGACGAATCTGGAACGGAGGTGGGCGTCGGACAGTCCGGCGAAGTGGTGGTGCGCGGCGCCAACGTCATGCGCGGTTACTGGAACCATCGCGAGGACACGCAGAGCGCGTTCCGCAACGGGCTGTTTCGAACCGGCGATGTCGGCTATCAGGATGCGGAGGGGTATCTGTACATCCTGGACCGCTTGAAGGACATGATCGTCACGGGCGGCGAGAACGTCTATTCCGGCGAGGTTGAGGCCGTCCTCTACCAACACCCGGCCATTCGCGAAGCCGCGGTGTTCGGTATACCCGATGCCAAGTGGGGCGAACTGGTCATGGCGTGTGTGGTGCTGAAACCCGGCGTCGCGCTCAGTGTGGATGAGCTGATCGCGCATTGCCGTCGATCGCTGGCCAGTTACAAGGTTCCGCGTCGCGTCGAGTTTTCCGATCTCGAGCTGCCGAAGACCGGCTCCGGCAAAATCCTCAAGCGCGCATTGCGCGAACGGTTCTGGGCGCATGCGGCGCGAGCCGTGAGCTAATTACCGCGCTGACGTTAACCGGTGACTTAAGCACCGCGCAGCGGCAGGAACTTGTCCGCGTAGGGAATAAGTGTCCAATCCAGAGGCTCATGACTGAGGTCAGGACCGAAATATCGACCACCAGCGGCAAGTCATAGAATGCCGAGCGCCCGCCCTCGAGCCATTGCAGCGGTACGGTTCTTGACGTTTAGCTTGCCGTAGACATTGTGGAGGTGCCACTTGAGCGTGCCTTCAGAGACGAAAATCGCTTCGGCGATCTCCTTGTTGCTCAGGCCCGTCTCCAGGCGCTTCAGGATCGACAGCTCTCGCTTCGTCAGATCTTTGCTCATGCCGATCGGGGGGTCATCCTGAACGTCAGGCGCGTACATCGCGCGCTGCAGGCGGCGCGCCAAGGGCGCAACCTCGGAGCCGCGGAGCTGTTCCATGTCGAGTCGATCGATCAGCGCGCCCAGTTCGCGACCTTCGTCAAGGAACACGCGGAGATACTTTTTCGGAGCCGCGATCGTGAGTGCGCGACGCAAGTCCGCCAAGGCGCTCGCCCAGTCCCCGTCTTCCTTTTCGGCCAGGGCGCGCAGAATTAGCAATTCCACGGAGCGGTGAGCGAGTTCGCGCTGTTGGCTATTTTCGATCGCAGCATCCAGCGCTTCGACGACGACTCTCGGCGATTGCTTGAGCAGGTAACGCGAGGCTGCGCGCAACGCCTTGTCGGAACTTAAGGGTGAAGCGCCACTGCGGGCCGGCAGCTCGTGAAAATCGAAGCGCGTTGCCACGAGCCTGGCCTCCTCGTGATGTCCGGCGCGCGCGAGAGTGCGGCACTCTTCGGCCGCCAATGACAGCGTCACGCGTCGCCAGCCGCGCTGTTCACCATGTTCCTGTCCCTCTCTCAGTATCGCCAGTGCGCCGCTCTCATCGTCCCGAAGGTGCTGGATGCGGGCCTGCGTCAAGTACGCAACGATCACTGCGTCGGCATGAGCGCATTCGTTCACGCCGCTCGACGCCAGCTCGAGATGTGCGAGAGCCTTCTCGATCTCGTCGAACTCGTAACAGATACCCGCCAAGAGCGCGTGAAGCAGGCTGCTCTGCCCGGCATGTCCATGGAGTTTTCGCTCAACGAGTTCGAGTCCGCGCGTGCACGCAAGTCTCGACTCGAAGTAACTCCCGCGTTTGAGGTGCAGCAAGGCTTCGATATAGGCGGTCCAGCTCAGCGCATAGTAGCCTTCGCTTTGCTCGAGCCACCGGCGCGTCTCGGTGATCAATTTAAGTCCCGCATCGATGTCGACCCGCGTCTTGTGTCCAAAACCTAAGACGTTGCCCATCACGCCCTTGCGCCTTAGCGACGCCTCTGGCCAGCTTGCGAGCCACGCTTCCGCCAATTCAGCGCCTCGCATTCCGTCATCGCGCAAGGCAACCGACATGGCGACCTGCATTTCGACCGCACAACGCAACTCCTCGATTCCGCGTGCGTCGTGATGGGCCTGCGCCTCGAGATTCTGCAGCAGCCGCTGCAGGCGGTAGATCTGCGCTTCGTATTCCTGATACCGGGGGTAGAACGAGAGCGCAAACGCGTACTGTATGCGGATGACCGGGTAGCGATCGACGAAAGCCTCGGGAAGAGCGTTCATCCAGCGCAGGATTGTCTGATGGTACCCGCGGCGAAAGACGAGTTCCTCCACGCTGTCGGCGACCCAATGTGTGGCCTGCTCCCACTCCTGAGCCCGGATCATGTAATTCACAGCTTCTTCAACATGGGCGTTGGCGTGCAACCACCGTGCTCCCCGCACGAGGCACTCCCTGGCTTGCGCAGGTGCCGTACGGCGATAGGTCGCGCGGAAAAATTCGCCGACCAAATGATGAAAGCGTACCCACTCCCAGGATCGATCCAGCGGAATCAGAAAGAGGTTGCGCGTCCGCAGGCCCAGCAACGCCTCTTCGGCGTCATTGGCATCAGTGACGGCTTGAGCGAGCGGTGCGCAGATGCGATCGAACATCGAGATGCGGAACACGATGTCGCGAGTTGGTTCGTCCATCTGCAGCAGGACCATGTCGCACAGATAGTCCACCACGCTGGTGTCTGTGCCGGCGAAGTGCTGGATGAACGCTGTCGGTTCGCTCGACCCGGCGAGCACCAGCGCCGCGAGTTCGAGCGCCGCGGGCCAGCCTTCGGTCTTGGTGAGCAAGGTCCGTAAATCCTGCGCCGGCAGGTCTCGCCCGAGGCGGCTTCTGTAGAACTGAGTTGCTTCCGCGGCATCAAATTGCAGTTGCTCGGCTCCCAGCTCGAGCAAATGGCTCCGTACCCGAAGACCGCTTAAGCGAAGGCCGGGATCCTGGCGGGTGCCGATGACATACTGCAGGCATCGAGGCGCATAGTTGATCAACCAATCGAGAATTTCGCGAACCTCAGGCCCCTCGACTAGATGCAGGTCATCCAGGAACAGCACGATGCGGTGTTGGACCCGTGCGAGGTCGCCTGCAACCGCCTCCAGCACCGACTTTGATCCACTCGCGAAGTCGGCGATGAGGTCTTCCGCGACGTCCTTGCCTATGTTCGCGCTGGCTTTCTGCAGTGCTGCGATCAAATGACGCAGAAAGCGAGCCACGTCGTTGTCGTCTTCATCCAGCGACAACCAGGCGCAAGAAACGCCGCGCTCGAGGAGCCGTGCGTGCCAGCGGGCCATGAGAGTGGACTTGCCGTATCCGGCAGGCGCGGCCACGACAACGACCGGAAAGATGCCGTCCAGCACGTCGCTGGACGAATCAAGCCTCGGCCGGGGCAACGGCTTCCTGGTCCCGGTGGCGGGAAACAGCTTGCCCTGGATTATCACGCGCTCGTGTTGGTTGCCGGTCATACGCTGGAGCCTGTCCGCCGCGTCGTGGTGATTTGGCCCTATCTAATCCCTAACTTCGGATAGGGGCAACTCGAACCGCTGCCGGGCAAGCTTGACCCGCGTCGACTCGCCTGGGGAAGTCAAAATGGCCAACAGCAAGCAAATTACCGTAAATTCGCTAGCTCAGACGGTAAACGTGCCCGCAGAGCACTTCCTGCGTCCCCGTGAGCTTGCCGTGAGCCGCCGCGTCCTACTCTCGTTCCGAACCAACCAAGCGGCAACGTCTTCCAGCTGCCTGCTTGACGAACGATCCATGTCTTCGGGAGGCTCAATTCAAGCTGTGCGTCAATCATCTCTCGCAGTTGTCCGGCAGCACGATTCCACTGCCCTGAATCGGGACTCTCGCCCGCGGCGTGCGGCGCTTCATGGTCCATACGGCAGCGGACCGACCGCGAACCCGAAGTCCAGAACAGGCTCGGAGCTTAGCGCGCTGGTATCGCGAAGCGCCCGGCTTTCTCCAAACACTCTGCTCGTGCACGCCTGGCGGAACCTCATCGAACTGCGTATCGAAGATGCCTTGACAACGCTCGCTCAGTTCGAAGATGAGATCGCGCGTGCCGATGTTACGGTTGCGCCTCGATCGCGGGAGTTTGCCGAGGTTGTAGGAGCCGTGCTGCTGGTGCTGAAGAGCCAGGACGGCGCCACGGTGCGCGCGGCGCTTGCCGTGCTCGAAAGCCGTCAGCGGTCAGGTGGGAAGAGTCCCGCGCTGGCGGCAGCGCTGCGCGTCGGCTACTGGAAGGTGCGAGACTTTGATCGATACTACGCGGTGCCTCGTCTCAAACACGCGGTGCCGACTCATCGCGGCACGCACGGGCTGGCGACGATCATAGGGCCGATGTTCGAAGCGGTCGTGGAGGCTGAACAGCTCCGACTGGCCGTTGCGACGCGACTCGCAAGGAGCGCGCACGAACGCGCCGTGAGTCGTTTCGGGAAGCGATCACCGGTGACAGCCCGAGCGGCCGTCGTGCTCGCAGAGTTGCTCTACGAGGAAGGGCACGGCGCCGGCCTGGAGGCTCTGGTCATGGAGAGCCTCGCGGCGGTCCGAACGTCAGGGGATGACGAGAGCGCCATGCGAGGTTATAGGGTTCTGGCCCGTCTCGCCGCCCGTCGAGGCGACACGGAGTTCGCCTTCCTCGTCCTAAAAGAGGCGGAGGTCCTGGCGGCCGCGCGCGACTGGCCGGGGATGATCGCGGAGAGCTTGATGCTGCGCACTCAGCTTCTCCTCGAGGAGGGTCGCACGCGCGACGCAGCGATCTGCAATGAGCGTATCGAGACACTCGCGCGCGACTTCTCCTCGGACGACGCGTTGCAGGCCAGCCTTGCCTTGGCACGTGCACAGGTACTGATCGCCACCGGGGACGCGCGCCGAGGAGCGACGATTCTCCGGGAGCTGCAAGCGGTGAGCTGCGGGAAGCGAAACAACTACCGGGCACTGCAATTGTCGGTTCAGCTGGCCGACGCTCTGCTCGGGTGCGGAGACCAAGCCGAAGGCCGTGCGATGCTGATTCAAGCGCTTCAGGTTGGCGCACGCGCCGGTGTGTATCAGACATTCGTCGATGCCGGCGCGCACGTCGCCGAGCTCCTGTTGTCCCTTCACCACGCCACCCCGCAGGACAGCCGCCTGCCCCCGGAGCTCAGACCCTACATCGGAAGCATTCTCGCGGACCGTGCTCAGCAGCGTGCACGCGCGCTGCCGACTCGTGCCTCGCGCGTCACGGAGTCCCTAAGTCCTCGCGAACACAGCGTCCTGCGCTCGATGAGCTGTGGACTTTCCAACAAACGCATCGCTCAAGAGCTGCAGATTGCACCCGAGACGGTGAAATCCCACGTCAAAGGCATCTTCATCAAGCTCGCCGTGCAGACGCGCGCTCATGCCGTATCGACGGCCGGCGCTATGGGACTGCTCTGAAAAGCGGCGACAGGCTCTAGCATTCAGAGGCTGTCGCAAAGCCCTCCGCAGGCGGTGTCCCGTGCTCATCATGGTGCGACCTGTGCGCACGTCTCCAGGCCGCGGGGGTCTGGCCCGCAGCCTGCCGGAAGCGCTTGCACAAGTGCGCCTGGTCGGTGAAGCCGCACCGCAGCGCAATGTCACTCAAGAACGCATCGGTCGTAAGCATGTATTGAGCGGCCAGATCCACGCGACGTCGCACGACGAAAGAGTGCGGTGACTCGCCGAACGTACGCTTGAAGGATCGCGAAAAATGCGCTTCGCTGCGCCGAACGAGCGCGCAGAGATCCGCGACGAGGATCGTCCCTGTGATATGACGGTCAATATAGTCACGCACCTTGCGCGCCTGCCACGCCAGCAGGCGCTCTCTTCCGTCGGGGACCTCTCCCGCGGCTGGTGGATGAACCTGGCGCCGCAACAGTGAGGCTGCTTCGAGCAGAGTACCCTGGGCTGGGTGTTCTTGGCCGTGAAGCTGACCCACAGCCGCCTCAAGGAGCGAAATCACCCGGTGCATCCATTCACGCGATTGCGTCGCGCCTAGGGTCGATTCCGCCAGCGTCTCTTCGAAGTGACCATCCATTTCCAGTGCCTTCCTCTACACTCCACCGGCGGTCCCACGGTTGTCGACATTGCAATCTTTCGGTTGCGTGTGTGATAGGGTCATCCGGATCGGGAATTGCTGCCACCACAGATGCCGCAGTAATTTCCCTGCACTCTTATATAGGGACAAACCGGAAGTTCCCTTTAGAATCGACTCCAAGAGGTATTCCCCTGAGTTCCGCTGCGCCAATAAGAATCCTGTGCGTCGAAGACCACCCGGTTTTCCGGGAGGGTTTGGCCACCGTTATCGCATCACAGCGGGATATGCAGCTGGTAGGATCTGCGGGCAATGGGGTGGAGGCTGTGGCCGAGTTTCGCCGCTATCAGCCAGACGTTACCCTGATGGACCTCCAACTTCCCGGCTCGAACGGCACCGACGTTCTCATAGCCATTCGAGGCGAGTTCCCTCGATCTCGTATCGTCATGCTGACAACCTCGGACGCCGATGGTGAGATTCAGCGAGCCATGCGGTCCGGTGCCGCCGCTTATGTCTTGAAAAGCATGGGCAAAGACGACCTGCTGGCGGTCATCCGCTCGGTGCATGCAGGCCGGCGGCACGTGCCGGCGGAGGTTGCCGCGCGCCTGGCCGAGCATCTCGGCGAGGACGACCTGACCGCACGCGAATTGGAGGTGCTCAGGCTCATTCGCGATGGCTATCGCAACAAGCAGATCGCGGACCAGTTGGCCATCGCCGAGACGACCGTCAACTTCCACGTCAAAAACCTCGTCGCCAAACTGCAGGCAAAAGATAGAACGCATGCGGTGACGATCGCGCTTCGGCGCGGCCTGCTCCAGATGTAGCGAAAGCACCTGTAGATAGCTACAGGATCCGCGCTCTACCTCCTAACGGTGCGGGGCTGGCGTGGCGGAACTACTGTCGAGCCGTTCTTAAACCGGTGGGATACTCAGTGTGCGAACATTTCAAGCGTGCATGAAACACCATCGGAATTCGCCGTCGCTTTGTTCCTGGCCCAGCCACCGTACAGCCCTGGCGATCTGTAGCTTTCTGCTGCTGTTCCTCACCGGGACTGCATCGGCGCTCGATCCTCACCGGCTGATTTCCCAATATGCGCACACGGTCTGGAGGGTCCAGGACGGCTTCCCACATGGGCCGCACATGATCACCCAGACCAGCGACGGCTACATCTGGATTGCGGGCGGCGGTCTCATTCGGTTTGACGGCGTGACCCAGACCCCAGTGTTGCCGCAGAAATCCTTCCCAACCGACGCGGGCATCAACTGGCTGTTGGGTAGCCGCGACGGAAGCCTGTGGATGGGCACCTATCACGGCTTGTACCGCCTCAAGGACGGCGAGGCATTCAGTTCGCCGATCACGAGAGGCGGCGTGCAGAGCATCCTCGAGGATCACGACGGTGCAATCTGGATTACTCGCGCTCGCGTGCGCGGCGTCGAGGGGTCGCTTTGCCGAATCGTCGGAAACGATTCGAAGTGTTACGCCAAGGACGAGAGCGATGGCAACCCGGCCAGTTTTGCGACCTCCCTTGTCGAGGACAGTTCAGGGGGCATCTGGTTCGGATGCCAGATGCTATGCCGCCGGAACGGGAGTTCGATCAGCCACTACATGCAAGAGCAGATGGATCATCCATCCGGTGATGGCGTAGTAGGGCTTGCTGCCGGGGCCGCGGGCTCAGTCTGGGTGGCCATGGACGGCGTGGGGCCGGGGCTCGGAGTGCGCCATTACAGTAATGAAAGCTTCGTGAGCTATGTGGTCCCCGGGTTCAATGGCGCGACTATTCGAGCGACATCTCTACTTCTGGACCGCGATCAAACTCTCTGGGTCGGAACCGAGTCTCAGGGCCTCTACCACATTCATGACGGCCATGCGGATCACTACGGCGCCGCGCAGGGCCTGACCGGCGACGACGTGAATTCGATCTACCAAGACAGAGAGGGGAATCTGTGGATCACGACAGATAAGGGTGTGGATCTCTTTCGAGACATTCCCATCGTCAGCTTCTCCTCGACCGAGGGCCTACTTGGAGGAAGCGAGGTCAGCGCGGTAATTGCTCGAAACGACAATTCTCTCTGGGCAGGGCTTAGAGGGGCCCTGGCCCTTATTCGTCCAGACTCTGTTTCGCTGATCACGATGGCTGACGGGCGTCCAATTCAAAATGTCTATGCGCTGCTCGAGGACCACCTGGGTCAGGTTTGGCTGGGGATCAACACCACGGTGATGGTGCACCAGCTCGGGAAGTTCATTGAGATCAAGGGGCAGGATGGGAGTCGCTTAGACCGGATCGGAAAAACCTTTTCATTTACTGAAGACATTGACGGGAATATCTGGGCCATCGCATACGACGATCCGAAGCACATAACCCATCTGCTGCGCATCAGAGATCGGCGGGTGCAGGAGGACATTGATCTCTCATCCCTTGTGCCTCACGCTCATTTTCTCGCCGCGGATCCGGCCGGCGGAATCTGGATCGGCACGGGGGATGGCAAACTTGCTCACTATCGGAATGGCGTAGCGAAAATCATCTCCAACGGACATAGCGGTGCCCCCGCCGTCATGATGTTCAGCTTTTCCGTCGACTCAGCAGGAGTCGTATGGGGTGGAACCAGCGAAGGCTTGCATCGATGGGACCATGGCACATTGAGTGTCATGGACTCGCACAACGGCTTACCGTGCTCAGGGGTTACTGCTGCACTCAAAGATGACTCCGGATCACTGTGGCTCGACGCGAGGTGCGGCTATATGCGGATTGCCGCGGCGGACCTGGCGAATTGGACGGCCCACCCCGATGCTCAAGTGACTGTGACAACTTTAGGCGTACTCGATGGGGCAGACCCGGGATGGAATGCAGAGCGGATCCAGCCGAGCGCTGCAAGATCACCTGATGGTCGACTCTGGTTCGTCGGCTTGTCATCTCTGCAAATGATTGATCCTGGCCGTTCATACAAGAACCCGACGCCACCACCGGTACATGTCGAAGGGCTCGTTGCCGACGGGAAAAGCTACTCACTGGCTTCCCCCATCACTCTTCCACCACTCTCGCGAGACCTGCACATCGACTACACCGCGCTGAGCTTTGTCATGCAGCAAAGGATGGGCTTCCGCTACATTCTCGAAGGCCGTGACACGGGCTGGCAAAATCCGGGATTGCGCCGCCAAGCGTTCTACAGCGATCTTCGACCCGGGAGCTATCGCTTTCGCGTGATCGCGTCCAATAACGACGGGGTGTGGAATGAAACCGGCGCGACGCTGGACTTCAAGGTTGCTGCCGCCTGGTATCAGACCCTCTGGTTTCGTTCGCTGTGTTTCGTCGCCGGCCTGATGCTGCTCTGGGCGATTTATCGATTGCGGGTGCGCCGGATTGCCGGAACCATGAAAGCCCGTTTCGACGAGCGCCTGGCCGAACGCACCCGTATCGCGCGCGACCTGCACGACACGTTCCTGCAGACCATACAGGGTAGCAAGCTGGTGGCCGACGATGCGCTGAGCGCCACCACCGATTCGTCGCACATGCGTCAAGCCATGGAGAAACTGTCGGCCTGGCTGGGACGAGCAACCGAGGAGGGTCGAGCCGCCCTGAATTCCTTGCGCACCTCAACCACGGAGGTGAATGATTTGGCGGGAGCCTTCCGGCGGGCACTCGAGGAGTGCCAGATCCATAGCTCGATGGAAGTCTCGCTTCAGGTGTTGGGGCAGATTCGAAAGATGCATCCCATAGTCCGTGACGAGGTATATCGCATCGGATATGAGGCGATCCGCAATGCCTGCGTACATTCGCAGGCCACGCAGCTGAAAGTCGAGCTCTCTTACGGGCAGGATCTCAGCCTCCGTATCTGTGACAATGGCGCGGGCATCGATCCCGATATCGCGCATCGTGGCAAACAAGGGCACTTCGGTCTGCAAAGCATGCGCGAGCGTGCCGCCCGCATCATGGGTAAATTCTCAGTCGAGACCTCCGCCGCTTCAGGTACGGTTGTTATCCTTACGGTTCCCGGCGGGATCATCTATCGCACGGTGAAAACGTAACCGCCCGCTGGGTCTGACGTCGTAGGCGATCCCTGCCAACGTCTATCGCTCCCCCAAATGTGGGATAAAGAATTCCTGGCAGGAGGCACACAGTGACAGCTCTTCAGCTGTAACAGTACTTTCAAAATGGACGCCAAATTGAGCGAGATTCAGGCCCAGCCGCCAGCCCAAGGCAGCGGATCCACTTAGCGTTGAGCTAACTAAGGGTGTTGCAGCCGCATCCTCGCTGCACTACCGAGTCCGCCGTAAGCCTTAAACCAATCGACGATAGGAGCATAGAGATGACAACCGCAACCGTAGCCGGAAAGCCGGCGAAGCAACCGAAGCCGTTGCCCGCGCCGAATAGTGACTTCTATGAGGTTTATGAAACCTTGAGCGCCGGGGAGCTCGCGACCGTGAAAAAGGTACGCGCGTTCATGGAGGCCAAAGTCGCACCCGTCATCACGAAATACTGGGTGGATGACGCCTTTCCCTTCGAGCTGCTGCCGGGTGTAAAGGAGCTCGGTATTGGTGGACTTGGAATGCAGGGCTACGGCTGCGCGGGCGGAAGCGTGGCGCTGTTGGGCTTTGTGCTCATGGAGATTGCGCGCATTGACCCGTCGTTCGCGACGTTCTTCGGCGTGCACGACGGCCTGGCGATGGGCTCCATCTACATCGACGGATCGGAAGAGCAGAAGCAGAAGTGGTTGCCGCCGATGGCGCGCTTGGAGAAGATCGGCTGCTTCGGCCTCACCGAGCCGCTCGTGGGTTCGGGCGCCTCCGGTGGCCTCACCACGACGGCGAAGCGCGATGGCGACAGCTGGATCCTCAACGGCGAGAAGCGCTGGATCGGCAATGCGCCATGGTGCGACGTCTCGGTCATCTGGGCGCGCGATCTCGCCGATGATCAAGTCAAGGGGTTCATCGTCGAGAACAAGACCACCCCAGGCTTCAGCGTCGAGAAGATCCAGAACAAGATTGCGCTCAAGGTAGTCCAGAACGGCCACATCACGCTGAAAGACGTTCGGTTGCCGGAAGCGAATCGTCTCCAGGGCGGCAACTCGTTTCGCGACACCGCCAAGGTGCTGAAGATGACACGCTATGCCGTTGCATGGATGGCGACCGGATGCGCCATGGGCGCCTATGAGGCCGCACTCAAATACGCCCAGGAGCGTCTGCAATTCGGCAAGCCGATCGGCTCGTTCCAGTTGGTGCAGGACCTGCTCGCAAAGATGATCTCGAACATCACGGCTTCACAATGCCTGATCGTGCGTCAAGCACAGCTGCACGCCGAAGGCAAGCTGACGGACGCCCATGCGGCGCTCGCCAAGGCATTCGCCACCTCTAAGTGTCGCGAGACCGTTGCGTGGGCCCGCGAGCTGCTGGGCGGCAACGGCATCGTCGCAGACTATGAGGCTGCCCGCTTTTTCGCAGACGCCGAAGCGCTCTATTCCTACGAAGGCACGTACCAGATGCAGCACCTGATCATCGGCAAGGCGATCACGGGAATCGGCGCCTTTATTTGACGCGCGCCGCGGCGACCAACCAGCTTGAGGACCCTTGCAATGAGCTCACCCCCAACTGCCTCTACACTCGAACCTTCTTCAGCGACGGGGCTGAAGCTCGAGAACGTTCTGTACGAAAAGCGTGACGGCATCGCCTACGTGACCGTCAATCGGCCCAAGGTGCTCAACGCCTTGAACACGCCGACGTGGACGGACATTCGAACGGCATTCGAAGACGCGCGTGATGACACGGCGGTGCACGGCGTCATCCTGACGGGCGCTGGCAACAAAGCATTCATAGCGGGCGCCGACATCAGCGAGCTTTCGCATGCCAGTGCGCTCGATGCGGAGCGGGCCAGCCGTTTCGGGCAGGAGGTCCTTGATCTCATCGAGAACCTCGGCAAGCCCGTGATCGCGGCGGTCAATGGTTTTGCACTCGGCGGCGGCTGCGAGACGGCGATGGCGTGCACCATCAGGATCGCAGTGGACACGGCGAAGTTCGGCCAGCCGGAAGTCACCCTCGGACTCGTCCCGGGCGGCGGCGGCACGCAACGTTTGCCGCGCTTGGTGGGAAAGGGTCGCGCCCTGCAGCTCATCCTTTCCGCGGAGATGATAGGCGCGCAGGAGGCTTACCGCATCGGACTCGTCAACGAAGTCGTACCGGCAGCGGATCTGCTCGCGCGTGCCGAGGCAATCTTAAGGAAAATCGCGTCGAACGCCCCCATGGCGGTGAAGTTCGCGCTCACCGCCGTGAACAAGGGACTGGAGACGAGCCAGGACGAGGGCCTGCTGCTCGAAGCTTCTTACTTTGGTCTCTGCGCAGGAACCGAAGACAAGAAGGAGGGCACGAGCGCCTTCCTTGAAAAGCGTCCACCCCAGTTCAGTGGCCGCTAAAGAAATCCTCATGACGACTTTGGAGACACATATGGCAAGCGACAACATTTTCTCCGGACTCAAGGTGGTGGAGCTGGCGAGTTTCATCGCCGGCCCGAGTGCCGCCGTGATCCTGTCGGACTTCGGCGCCGACGTGATCAAAGTGGAACCGCCCTCCGGCGATACTTGGAGAGTGGGGCACAAGATTCCGCCGCAGCCGCAAGCGAGCGATGCCTATCCCTGGCACTTGGCCAACCGTAACAAACGGGGAATTACGCTCGATCTGAAGTCCCCGAGTGCTCGGCAGGTTCTCCAGCGCCTGGTTGAGTGGGCGGACGTGTTCATCGTCAACACACCGCATCCCGCGCGCAAGCGACTGAACCTTGAATATGACGACGTTGTGAATTGGAATCCGCGGCTGATTTATGCGGATCTCACCGGCTTTGGCGAAAAGGGGCCCGATGCCGATCTTCCGGGATTCGACATCACCGCCTATTGGGCACGAAGCGGTTTGTTGTCCATGACACGCGATGCCGGGGCGCCGCCGACTTGGCCGGTCGCCGGCAGTGGTGACAATGCCACCGCAGTCGGTCTGTACTCCGCGATCGTGACGGCCCTGTATCGTCGTGAGCGTACCGGCAAGGGATCCTATGTCACCACGTCACTGCTCGCGCAAGGTGTCTGGTCGGCGAGCGTTTCGATTCAGGCCGCGCTCTGCGGAGCGAACTTCTACGGCCTGCACGACCGAATGCATCCCGCCAACGCGGCACTCAACGTATATCGCGCGTCGGATGACACCTGGTTTGTGCTCATCGTCACACCTGACAAATTGGCTGCGGTGGCGAATGCCATTGGGCGGGCGGATCTTTTGACAGATCCTCGATTTGCCGATCCGGTCAAGCTGATGCAAAACATGCCACAGCTGGCAGAAATTCTCGACCAAGTCTTCGCCGCTCAGCCGATGACCCATTGGTACCAGGTTTTCAATGGCGTTCACGTCACGTTCGGCGCCGTGCGAGGACCACTGGAAGTGATCGAGGATCCACAGCTGCGAGTGAACGACATTGTCGTTCCGCTTGACGGCGCAGGCGGCAAGCTGGACACGACAATCAGCAGTCCCATTCAAGTGCACGGCATCACCAAGGTGCCGGCGAGGCGTGCCCCGACACTGGGAGAACACAATGATGAGGTACTCAAACAACTCGGGTTCGGCGCGAGCGAAATCGCCGCCCTGCACGCGAGCGGTGCCGTACCGACAAAAAAAGAGCCCGCGCGGGCGGCCGCCGGCTAAGAGAGAACCCCATCCGCGTTGCGTACGCCGAGATTTGAATTCAATCAAAAGGAGAGCTGACCATGTCAACCACTAAGCCCATTCGCCGCGTTACGATCATAGGCACCGGCGTCATCGGCGCGAGCTGGGCGGCGCTGTACCTCGCCAAAGGCCTGGATGTCGTGGCGACCGATATCGCGCCGAATGCAGAGGCCGCCCTGAAGCGATTCGTGGATGCGGCGTGGCCGGCCCTGAAGAGATTGGGCCTTGCGCCTGGCGCATCGCAATCAAAATTGACGTTCACGCCGAAAATCGAGGCCGCGGTAAGCGGTGCGGATCTCATCCAGGAAAATGGTCCGGAGCGCCTCGACTTCAAGCAAAAGCTCTATGGGCAGCTGGACGATCTGTTGCCGGCGGACGTGATCATCGCGTCGAGCTCATCCGGGCTCACCATGAGCGAAATCCAATTAGGCTGCCGCTCCCATCCCGAGCGTTGTGTCATCGGCCATCCGTTCAATCCTCCCCATCTGGTTCCGCTGGTCGAAATCGTGGGTGGCGCCAAGACCTCCGAAGAGACCATTCAGCGCGTCGCGGAGTTCTATCAGGGCATTGGAAGGCGGACGGTTCGAGTACGCAAGGAGATGCCGGGACATGTCGCCAATCGTCTGCAGGCCGCCCTTGCCCGGGAAGTTTACTATCTTGTTGCCGAAGGCGTCGTCAGCGCCGCCGATGTGGATACCGCCTTGTGCTGGGGACCGGGCCTGCGTTGGGGCCTCATGGGCAACATGCTTCTCAATCACTTGGGCGGCGGTGAAGGCGGCATCGAGCATTTTTTCGAACAATTCACCCGTCCCATGACAGCATGGTGGAAGTCTCTTGGAAGCCCCGTGCTGACCCCCGAAGTCCAAAAGAAGCTCATCGACAGCGTTCATGCCGAAGTCGGCTCACGCTCCATCGACTCGCTTGGGGCAGAACGTGACGAAATGCTGCTCGGGCTCCTCGAGCTTCGTACCAGAACAGAGAAAGCGTTTCAGATGGACGGAAAGAATGCCAAAGCGGGCTGATGATTTCCGCACCTCGGGCGACGACAAATAGCGAGAGCAAAAAATGAGCGAGTCATTGGGCATTTCACAACCGCCTGACAGAGCCAGAAGACCGCATGTCGTGATCATCGGTGGCGGCTTCGCCGGCATTGCAGCCGCCAAAGCATTGCGACATTGCGAAGCCGATGTCACGATCATCGATCGTCGCAACCATCACATATTCCAACCACTCTTGTATCAGGTGGCAACGGCAGTGCTCGCCCCCGCCGACGTCGCCGCACCGATTCGGCAGCTATCAGCGCGACAAAAAAACGTGTCCGTGCTGCTGGCTGAAGTCATCGGTGTCGACTTGGAATCCCGATCCGTTGCTGTCAAATATTCGGGCACTGGAGATAAGAAGATCGCCTTTGACTATTTGGTGCTCGCCGCGGGGGTGCAATCGAGCTACTTCGGCCACAACGAATTTGCGAAATATGCGCCTTGCCTGAAGACCATCACGGACGCGCGAACAATGCGATCAAAAATCTTGAGCGCCTACGAAATGGCAGAGTCCACCGACGACGACGACGAGCGGCGGCGGCAGATGACATTCGTCCTGGTGGGCGCGGGACCAACCGGCGTGGAATTGGCGGCATCGATCGCGCAGATGGCAACGACAACCTTGCGCGCCAACTTTCGGCGGATCGATCCTGCCACCACGTCGATTTTTCTGCTCGATGGCGCGAAGCGCGTACTTCCGAGCTTCGCCGAATCCTCCTCACTAAAGGCGGCCCAACGCCTGGCCAAGCTCGGCGTGAAAGTGATCACCGGCGCGACGGTCGAACACATCGATGATCAAGGCGTGACGGTCGGCGGAAAGAGGATCGATAGCGGCACGGTCTTGTGGACAGCAGGCGTCTCGCCGTCGCCGATCGTCAAGATGCTCGGCGTAGCGACCGACCGAGCCGGCCGGGCATGCGTCGGCCCATATTTGAACGTCGCCGATTCTCGCGGGATATTCGTCGTCGGCGATGCCGCGACCTTGATACAGGACGGTCGACCGTTGCCGGGGGTGGCGCAGGTCGCAATTCAACAAGGCCGGTACGTCGGAGGGTGGATCGCCAGTGAACTCAGCTACGGTAAACCGCCTCGTCCTTTCCGATACTTCGACAAAGGCAACATGGCGGTGATCGGCAAGAATTTTGCCATCATGGAGTCAGGCCGAATCAGGCTCTCAGGAATTATTCCTTGGTTCATCTGGGCGTTTGTTCACATCATGTTCCTGCCGCAACTGCAGAATAGACGCCGCGTGCAGAACCAATGGTTCTGGAGTTATTTCACCGGCCAGCGCAGCTCGCGTTTGGTCGATGAGGCGCCGCGGATTTAATCCAGCCTACTGGCGTCGCGAAGGCGAAAGAAGAAATCACAATTCTTTCATGCCAGTACTCCTTCGCCTTGCGCCCATTTCGCGCGTCGCCAGGCGGCCGGCGTTTCCCCAGTGACCGCTCGAAAGTGCTTGCATAGATGCGCCTGATCCACAAATCCACATCCAAGCGCAATGTCGCTCAATGACATATCGGTCTGAAGCATGTATTTTGCAGCCAATTCGACGCGGCGCCGGACCACAAAGGCGTGGGGGGAGGATCCGAATGTGCCCCTAAAGGAGCGCGAAAAGTGCGCTTCGCTGCGCCATACCAGCGCGCATAGATCGGCGACAAGCACGCGACTGGTGATATGCCTGTCGATATAGTCGAGCACCTTCCGTGCCTGCCATGCCAGCAATCGCTCTTTTCCGTCGTCCGCGGCCCCTTCCACCGGTTGTGGATCAACCTGCCTTCGCAACAGCGAGGTTGCCTCGAGTATTGCGCCGTGCGCCGCCTGTTCCTGGTGAAGGTGACCAATGGCCGCATCCAGCAGTGCTATTACACGGTGCATCCAGTCACCCGATCGGCTCTGACCGATCTTCGGACCGGCTTGAGTTTCGCCGACCTGAGTTTGCATTGCGGAGCAACGGTATCAGTCCCTGACGAGGATGTGGATCGCGAATTGCAGTGGATATAATCTCCCCCAATTGAGGGACTTCCCCAACATACCCCCTCCTGCTATGACTCGGACCTCAACCAACAATTGTTGGAGGGGTCCGTGAACGGTAAGTGGCTACGCGCTAAGACGCCCGCCGTGAATGAAAGACTGCTCGTTCGCCGACAAAAATGCTGGCTCGCGATCGCTGCGCTGCTCTGGTGCGGCTGCGCCGCCGCGCTTAGTCCTGATCTGACCATCAAGGAGCTGCACCACACGGCCTGGGGCCCGAGCCAGGGCGCGCCTCTGGGCGGCGCCGTCGCGCTCGCGCAGACGAGCGACGGCTATCTCTGGATGGCGGGCCCGAGCGGATTGTTTCGATTCGACGGAATTGCGTTTGAGCGCGTCGAACTGCCCCACGACCCGAAGCTCTCGTCGTTGAGGCTGTGCTCGGCTTTTGCTCCGCGCGGCGGCGGCTTGTGGGTCGGCTTCCAGTTTGGAGGCGTAGCGCTCCTCAAGGAGGGGCACTGGCAGGTATTCAGCGTCGCTGATGGGGTTCCGCCGGGATCACCGCGGCAGTTTGCCGAGACGCCGGAGGGCACAGTATGGGTCGCGACCAACAATGGCCTCGCCCGCTTCGACGGTGCTCGTTGGAAGACGGTCGGCTCCCAGATGGGTCTTCCGGCGAGCAACAACTCCATGGTGTTCGTCGATAGTCAAGGCACGATCTGGGCCGGCGGCGGCGAGAACTCATTGTTGTTCTTCCTGCGTCCGGGCGAGCACCAGTTTCGCAATCAACCGGTCGCCGCGCCAACGCCGTGGGTCAGCAGCACCATGCTGGAATCCCCCGCTGGCACCGTTTGGCTGGACTTGGGCTACGACTTGGTGCCCGTTGCCCAGAACCCACCGCCCGGGAAGCCTGGCAGGTCATCCATGGGGCCCGTTTTCGATCACGATGGTACGTTGTGGGACTCGTCGGACATTCTGCGCCGCATTGCCCATCCCGAACACCCGACCATGGGGGCTACGCTCCCCCTTAAGGATATCGCGGATGCCTACACTGACGCGGACGGACTGACCTCGCGAACTGTGGGTGCCTTGCTGGCCGATCGCGAAGGCAATGTCTGGGTCGCGACGACTCACGGGCTGGATCGTTTTTCCGAGCCAAGCCTGAAAGCCCCGCTACAGTCGGTGGAGAACCTGAAGGTTTTCCCCACGATTGACAATATGGGTGTAGCCCCTGCCGATGACGCGGGCGGCCTGTGGGTCACCAACGCCGTCAATGCGGTGGTGCGCTACCAGGACGGGAGAATGAGCCCGCCCATCATCAGGCAGGATGTCGAGAGTCTGCTCCGTGTCGCGGACGGCACGGTATGGTTCGGAGGCCGCAAGGCCTTGTGGCGCGAGCGGCAAGGGCACCTGGAATCGGTCGCGCCGCCAGGACCGGACCGTTACACGCAGGCGTTGGCTCAAGACAAGTCCGGTGGCCTCTGGGCGTCAGTCGTTCGTTCCGGGGTCTTTCGGCTAAAGGACGGGGTGTGGACGCCGTACGGCGGCATCGCCGCACTGCCGCGGGGTTACCCGACCACCATCGTGCGCGACCGGCGCGATCGCCTATGGTTCTCTTATCCCGGTGGCAGCGTCGCGGTGCTCGATGGTGACCGGGTAGGCATCTACGGCGTCGCGGATGGCCTGCAGATTGGCACCGTGATGGCGAATGATCCGGGCCGGATCGGTCACTGGTTTGGCGGGGAGCTCGGGCTGGCGCGGCTCGAGGGAGAGCGTTTTTATAGCGTGCAGTCAGCACCAGATCTGCCTCTCGATGGCATCACGGGCATCGTCGAAACGGCCGACGGCGACCTCTGGCTCAACGGCCGCGCCGGCATTGTTCATATCGCGGCGGCCGAGCTTCAACGGAGTCGCTTAGACCGCGCTTATCGCGTGCACGGCGAGACATTCGGCGCCTTCGACGGCGTCGTCGGCAGTAGTGCGATTCTGCGACCGCTGCCGACCGCGATCGAGGCCGCGGATGGAAAGCTGTGGTTCGCCACCACCGGCGGCATTTATGGCATCGATCCGGCGCGGCGAGCGCACAACCGCGTGCCGCCATCGGTACTTATTCGCGCGCTCACCGTGGCCGGCCACACGATCGAGCCGATCCCCGGATTGACACTGTCGACGTACACCAACGCGGTACGCTTCGATTACTTAGGTCTCAGCCTCACGGCAGCCGAGAAGGTGCGCTATCGCTACCGGCTGGACGGTGTAGACACCGACTGGCGCGAACTCACCGCGGCACGCCAGGCGCTCTATACCAACCTACGACCTGGACACTATACGTTCCGCGTCATTGCCGCCAACAACGATGGCGTGTGGAACGAGTCGGGCGCCTCGCTTGCATTCGTGATCCCACCGGCGTTTGTTCAGACCGGGTGGTTCATCGCCCTGTGCGTGGCAGGTTGTGTGGCTGCTGTGTGGACTCTGGTCCGCCTGCGGATCCGCCAGGTACGCCGGCGGCTCGAGGAGCGCATGGATGAGCGTCTCGACGAGCGGACCAGGATCGCCCGGGAGCTGCACGACTCCCTGCTGCAGGGCTTCCAGGGTTTGATGTTCCGACTGCAGGCAGTTCGGCAGCTGCTTCCCGAACGGTCTGGCGACGCGGCGAAGTTCTTGGACTCTGCGATGCTGGTAGGAGACCAGGCGATCGGCGAGGGACGCGACGCCGTCCAGAACCTGCGCTCCTCGTCTTTTGACGACCGTGATCTCGCGACTTCGTTGAGCGCACTCGGCACCGAACTCGGGGCGGGGATTGATCCCCCGTCAAAGCCTCAGTACCGCGCAGTCGTGGAGGGCAGGCCCCGCGAGTTGACTGCCGTCGTTCGTGACGAGGCTTATCGCATCGCACGCGAAGCGGTCAGCAACGCGTACCAACATGCCAAGGCCGGCCATATTGAGACCGAAGTCACCTTTGGCGATGCCAATCTCACCATCCGCGTGCGCGACGATGGAATAGGTGTGGACGCTCAGATCCTCGCACGTGGTCAACGGCCCGGCCACTGGGGACTGCCCGGAATGCGCGAGCGCAGCGAGCGCTTTGGGGGTCACCTTCATGTTTGGAGTGAGGGAAACGCGGGTACGGAGGTTGAACTTCGCATACCAGCCGGCATTGCCTATTCGGAGCCTCGTAGATCCTCATTCGCCGGACTCAAAAATCTGTTCCGCTCCTCACGGTGACCAAGCTTAAGTCCCGCGACGCGCGCAGTTACGAATTTATATGATGCGTTTGCGGCCATACAGGTGAGCATCGATGGACCAAGCTCCTGGTCCCAACATGGCCAGCGACAAACCTACGGCAGCGAATACCAGCAACGACAAATCGAAATGGTGCCCAAATGTGAAGACGATGATCTGAATCGCCGCCCCGGCGACCGCCGCAAGCGGCGTCCACCATCCAATCCAAATCAATACTGCGACGCCGCCCACTACACAGCGGGCAAGCACGCTTGCCGTGTCTGCAAGATCGCCCGCCACATGCTCTACAGCGGCTAAGGAGAGTCCGATGGCAAATCGAAGAATCAACAGCCCGAGTCCGGGCCATGAATTGGGGAACGTCGAAAAGAGCCTTTGCACTCCCCAGTATGAGACGGGAATGCACCTTCGCGATAACCCTCAAAAGGGTGAGCCTTGCGTCACCCCAGGGCCAACTATAATGAGATGATCCCTCGCTTCAGGCCTAGGGATACGGCATGGGTTCGGTCTCTGGCGCCGAGTTTCGCCAGAACGTTCTTGATGTGGGTCTTCGTCGTTTCCACATTGATGTCCAGATGTGCGGAGATCGTCTTGTTCGCATACCCTGCGGCAACCAATCTGAGAACCTCGAGTTCTCGAGTCGTCAACGCGGCATCTGCCGTGTGTTTCGCCATCTCGGCGGCCACGTCTGCCTGGACCCGCTTTTCTCCGCCAAATACGACTCGAATGGTATTCAGTATCTCCGTACGAACCAGGCTCTTTAGCACGTAAGCCTGTGCGCCGGCCTTCAAAGCCCGTTGCGCGAGCACATCGCCCGCGTAGGTTGTGAGAACGATGATGCGTGCAGAGGGTTGCTCTGTTCTGATTGAGATGATGGCATCCAGCCCACTCATATCGGGCATCTGAAGATCCATCAGCGTCACATCCGGATTGAGTTGCCGGTGAAGTTGCACCGCCTCGTTTCCATTTGAAGCCTCCCCCACCATCCGCATGTCGGGCTGCGTGTCAATGAGCGCCGCAATTCCCGAGCGCAACAACGGGTGGTCATCTACCGAAAGAATGCGGATCAGACGGGTGTCGTTCGTCATAGCAAGCGTCGGCCGGGCAAACTTGGCATCAATGCTACGCCAGCTTGCGCAGACCTGCACGTTCCACCGCGTCCGCAGGATTCCACAATCCGGCGTTCTCTACCTACAAGCGTACGTCGATGCCTGTGGTCTAGGCTCGAGGCATGTCCAAAGTCGTAGGCGATCCAACTTCTCGTAGCCGTTGGTTCGCGGATTTCGCACAAGTGCATTTTTCGCCTACGCACGTGCAATGGTTTTAGGCCGTGCACCCATGGTTTCCTGTCTCCGCAGCTGATGTTCCTGAGTGTCCTAGAAGGGGTTTGCCATGTCCGGCCGCAATTGTTTCAGAATCCACGTGTTGGGGCGCTTTCGCTTACTCACGGGAGGTGCCCCTATCATCATCCCGCCACGCTTGCGCAAGCCGCAGGAGTTGCTGCAGGCCCTGATCGCGTTCGGCGGAGCCGAAGTGAGTGCGGGCGTGCTGATCGATGCGCTGTGGCCGGATTCCGAGGGCGATGCCGCGTACCACGCACTCGAAAGCACGCTTTATCGGCTGCGCCAGCTGCTCGGTGCGCGCGACGCGGTACGCATGGAGGGCGGCAAGGCCAGCCTGGACACCGAACAGTTGTGGGTCGACATGTGGGAGTTCGAGGAGGAGCTGCAGCGTACCCATGATCCGGCGGCGAATGACATCGAAAGGATCGGCCGTCTGCGGCGCCTCTATCAAGGGCATTTTCTGCAGCACGAGGCCGAAAGGCCCTGGGTCTTGAAGGTGCGCCACGAATTGCGAGATGGTTTGCTTCGCGCCATCTGCGATGCGGCACGTGAATGTGAACACGCGCGCCACTGGGAGGATGCTGCGAACTTGTATCGATCCGGGATCGAGCTCGACTCGTTCAACGAGGGTCTGTATCGGGGCTTGATGCTCTGCCACCAGCAGCTCGGAGATCACAGCGAGGCGCTGCAGGCCTACAGGCGCTGCCGCGAGTTGCTGACGCGCTTCCTCGGCATACCGCCCAATGCCAAGACGCAAGCCCTCTATCACAGCGTGCGCGAGCGCGCCGCCTACGCCACAGTGGGAAGCGCGCTGTGAGAGCGCGCACTCAAGCGTGATGACGCCGCCATGCGTCTGTTCTGGCGAGGAGACCACCATGACGTTCGTTTCTCCGAGTGTGAGCGTGCGTTATTTGACCGGTAAATCAGAGGCGACTGGCTCCTGGTCGGCGACCAAGAACCCCCGTTGGGTTCGTACCTTGTCACACCGCGGCGCGGCTATCTGCATCACGGCATCTACGTCGGTGCTCGCACGGTCCTTCACTACGCGGGGCTCGCGCACGGTCTGCGCAGAGGACCGGTGGAAGAAATTCCTTTGGCTCATTTCGCGCGGCGGCACGCCGGAACTGCACCTCGCTCAGCTCAAGGGATGACAATGATTAGGCTTCCGGCGGCGATGACTGGACTTGAGGTACGCGCCGAGGATTGGGTGCGACGGCACCGAGACCGTCGCGAACTCGTTCCTCCATGGCTCCATGTCGTGTCAGTCGCCAGGAAGAGGGAGTCTCGCCGACGATGCGCCGGAACGAACGGGTGAAATGCGACTGATCGCTCATGCCGCAGCTCAAGGCAATCTCACTGAGTGAGGCACCCGTCGTGAGCATGAGACCTTGAGCCAGCTCGATGCGCCGCTGTTTGATCCAGATGCGAGCAGGCATACCGAAGGTGTGCTTGAACGCGCGACAGAAGTGACCGACGCTGACGTGGAGTGACGCCGCAAGGTCTTTGACGACGATCTTGCCGGCGAGGTTGGCATCGACATGCGCCGTGAGTCGTCGCGACTGCCACGCCGCGAAACCGCCGCGCGGGATCTGTCTTGGGCCTCGGTCGCTGGTTGGCCTCGTAACACTCGGTCCCGGATCTCCGTCCAGTAGCGCTACGGCACGGGCGATATGTGCTCTGGTGCCGCGGCTGTCACCGTCCCTGGCGCGACATGCGGCCTCGATGAGTTGAGCGGTTACCATCAATAGATCGTGTGAGCTCTGCTCCAGCATCGATGCGTGGGCAGTCGCGGTACGAATCGCGCCCAATTGCTTGCGTCGGCTTTCATGATGATGCACGTGAGTATCGGCTGCACCCTCATAAATCGGCGCAGTACTCTGGGTCGTGGGTGGCGCAGGTTCGCTATCGAGCGTAGTCACGCCTGCAGTGTGCGCGAATGCCCTGGGTCGGGGACCCCCCCGTCCGGGGGGCTGAGCGCCATCAGGTGTATCGAGACCGCCCTGATGCACCAACCCGCAGTCAATGCGGCTCCGCGGACCGGTCAATTAAAGTGCGCGGCGGGCGTGTCCCGCCGCGCAAGGCCCAAGAGGGAGTGCTGGGCCGTTGAGACCTTGCTCGCTGATCCATGGCTACTTGAGCGTGATGTGCATACCGTTGGCGGACAGGTTGAATCGCAAGCCGCCCGTCTGTGAATGCAGCTTGATGACGACGCCCTTCTCGTTCTTGAGATAGGCGACGGAGCCGCCCTCGATGATCGTCACGCCGGCGGTGACCGCCGAATAGTCGCCGGCGAGATCCGCCGGACTGGTGAGATTATAGACTTCACCCTCGGCGTTGATTCCAGCGCCACCAACGTCCGCGATCGATACGCCCGACAGTTTGAAAGGGTACTGCTTTTGGTCTTTGCTGTTGTAAAGAGTGCCGTGTCCCCAGGTGTATCCAATGCCCACGGCGACCGAGCCGCCGCTATACCACACGTAGCCCGAGGGTATCGCTCCGGGTGCAACCGGCGGCGCGGCGTCGTCTGCCGCCACAGCGACGGCCGACAATAAAAGGGGGGCGGCGAGACCGAAAATCAACTTACGCATGAAATCTGACTCCTCAGGTTGTGCAACAGTTAGTCGTTTAGAAGGAAACTTAGCGCAGTGGGGCTCACCGCAGGCTCACGTCTGGGTGACTGACGGCGGGAAGCATCACGAACAGCCCGGGCAGCCGCAGAGTCGTTCGGTTGCGGCTATTGCACCGACGCTGCGACATGCTCGGTCTCGACGCTCAATTTTGAAACCGCCACTTGTGCAGCCGTGCCGGATTTAGGGGTCATCGCAGGTTCCGCAACTGGTGGGAGCGCGCTGTCCTCGGCCGTCGCGTGCGCCGCTCGATCCAGCCAATCGCCGAGTGACGCAACTGCCCGTGCATCGACGTCGCGCGCGAGCGGCTCGCTGGCGGCGATGAATGCGGCGCCGGCCAATCGCTCGATGCTGTTGAGGGCAGGAAAATGCGTCTGCCGCGGCAGCATCTCCAACTCGAATTGGCTCAGCACCTTGAAGTTGTCTGCCCGCGCCAGAGCCTCAACCGTGTGCTGTCTGTTCGTTTCAGCGTTCTGGGGCAATCTTAGGAGCGCAGCGATGGCACGCAGCGCATCCGCCAACGCGCCGCGCAGCCTGGTGATTGCCGACTCGGGCCACAGGCTGCTGAACACGAGTGTCATCACGACATTGCCCAACAGGATGCCGACGATCCGGTCTCGCAGCACGGTCAGGTCATTGGCGGGCGAGTACGTCTGCAGCAGCCCCATGAAAAACGCCAAAGCGATCTGCATGCCCGCGTAAGATAGGCGCTCACTGCTGGTGGCGACCCAACCTGCGAACAGCGCGACCACGGCAGTGAGCGCGCACAACTGTCCGATGTCAGTGAAGTGAGGAAGCAGGAATACGATCGATAGTCCCGCGAGCAAGCCACCGATGATCGCTCCCGAGATTCGCAGCGTGAGCTTGTGAACCGTTTCACCGACGCTCCCCAGCGCGACGAAGAAGACGGTCACGATCGAAGTCAGCAAGCCGGGCCAATCGAGCATCGTGTACACGCCGTACACGATCATGATCGCGATGGTTGTTTTCAGCGCGAACTGCCAGTGAGCGGGATTGCTCAACGCATCGGGCACGAACAACTGCCGTGGCTTGTGCCCAGCGTGAGCAGGTTGATGCACAGGTGTACGAGAGAGCTCGCGTTGCAACTCAGCGAAGGCGTGTGTCGCTGCAAGTGCTTCCGGCGTCGATTCCGTTTCAGGACGCGCATCGGCCACAAGGCTCTGCCGCTCCAATGCTCTAAGGCAGCCCCGAACCAGATAAGACAGACGTGTTCGTTCGCGCGGCGGTATTGGGTCCGTGTAGGCCTCGAGAATGACCAATGCATCCAGCAACCGCTGAATCGCAGGCGGATTTCGCGACTTTTCGATGAGCGGCACCAAGATTGCGCGCCATGGCGCGAGTCGCCCGGCGATTTCGCCACGGGTTAGCGCGGCCTCGAGTTCTGTGAGGACTTTCCTTACACCGCGCTCGGCCACTGCCGCTGCCACGGGGCCAAAGAGCAGATTTATCAGTGTCATCGTCAACGCGGGTACCACAACGACTACCCATAGCCACAGCGTCGTTCGCGTGAAGACTTCGGGACTTGGCATTTCATCGACGACCGACTGCATCGTCACGGTCAAGAAGCCGGCGAGGAAGGAAATGGGTCCAAGCGCAAAGACACGAACGCTGAACATTGCCAAGAAGGTCATCAGGGCCATTGCGGGCAAGCGGACTGCCGGATCGCCCAAGGAGATCTGCGCGATACCCAGCGTGAAAAGGATGGCAAGCGTGACGGCGAGCACTCCGGCCACGGCCATCGTCAGAGTCGCGGCACTGTCATCCTTGCTCGTCAGGAAAACCATATAGACCATGTACGCTGCGAGTGGAATGCGAAACACCATGGCAATCGCAACCGTGATGGTGCAGGCCACGGCGATACGCGTGACGGCGAGTCCGCGGCCTTCTCTTGGCGCGAGCTCTTGCGCAAGGAACGTGAGAAACGGCGTAGCGCGCTCCATGCGTCTAACCGCTGACCACGCAGATCGGCAAGAACGCCCCGGTGGGCGTCAGCATCTGCGGAGCGGTGCGAGAAACAGCACAGCGGCCTTGAGTGTCGAGCACAATCACGCCGCTATTGTGTGTGTGGCGGCTGGCACCGAAGAGTCCCCCGTTTGGGGGACGCGCGCGCAGTCGTAGCGGATTTTCGCAATTCAACCCGCTACTGTTTCCGAAGTGAGTGAAACTCTTGCGGTGCACGCCGCATACCGGCCCCCATCCAGGGGATATGTCAACCCGCCGCGCCGCCCTCACACTTCGCCCCGGTCGTACATGCGAGGACCTGCGGTCGTGCCGCATGCCTCCGATGTGAGCCGGTGTTCCCCAAACTGGAGAAAATATGAACGTGCGAATTCGATTCGCGGCAATTGTGCTTGCGGCCATGCCACTTGGCCTAGGGGCATGCAGCAGCGCCTACTATGTCGTCAAGGATGCGGAATCCGGTCGCGAGTACTACACCACGAACGTGAAGCACTCCGGCGACGCGATCACGTTCAAGGACGGAAAGACTCGCTCGACGGTGACACTGCAGAATTCCGAGGTCACTGAGATAAGCAAGGATGAGTATGGGGCCAGCACAGGCGCCCGGTGAGTGATGATTCGTAAGCGGGTGAAGTCTAGTGTGCTGTGGGTTACTCCTTGTTCAATGATGCGTCGATTCGCGATTTTCAATTGCGCACGCCGCAATGGACGATGGGCAAATAATTTCAATGCCACAGGCGCATTTGGTCCGTGGCTGGTGACCCCCGGTGCCGTGCCGTCGGAGGCCCATGGATTGCGCATTCAAGGCCGCTTGAACACCCGGTGGTGTTGGGGCCGCGCGAAAGCCACCTGTTTACGTGCAGCCGGGCGATGTCTTCGAAGTGGACATCGAAGGAATGGGCGTCTTGAGCAACCCCATCGCAGACGGATGAAAAGAGCCCTCACCGACTGAACGGCCTGACTGCCGAAGTCGGCACCGCTCAATAAACAATCTCCGCGCCCAAACGCCGCGCTAGCTCGTTACCGTAAACCCCCAATGTGATCCGCACCTCGAGCGCGCGCCGTCCACCGCGCGAGTGGTGAGTCTGCAGTGAGTGGCAAGGCGGCAATGTGTGCTTCATTGATTCGAACCACTCTCATCTTCAATCGACCCAGAAAGGAAAATCTCCATGCCGAAAGCGCAAGCAACTCCCGGGAAAACGCTGCTCTCTCCCACCGATCACACCTTGATCATGATCGATCACCAGTCACAGATGTCATTCGCCACCAAGTCGATCGACGCTGTCCTGCTGCGCAACAATTGCGCGCTCGTCGCGAAGGCGGCGCGAGAATTCAAGGTCCCCACGATTCTGACGACCGTTGCCGAGAAGACTTTCTCCGGACCGATCTACGAGGAGATTCGCTCCGTGTTCCCGAAGGACGAAGTCATTGATCGCACAACAATGAATACATGGGAAGACGCGCGCATCTGCAAGCGGGTCAATGAGACCGGCAAGGGGCGCATCGTCTTCGCAGGACTGTGGACCAGTGTGTGCATCGTCGGCCCCGCGCTCTCTGCGCTCGATCAGGGGTTCGAGGCGTATGTCATTGCCGATGCCTGCGGGGATGTTTCCCAAGAGGCGCATGAGCGCGCCATGGACCGCGTGGTGCAGGCCGGGGCGCGACCGATGACCGCGCTCCAGTACTTGCTCGAGCTGCAGCGCGATTGGGCGCGCAGCGAAACCTACGTGGAGACGACCGGCATTGCCCGTGTACACGGCGGCGCTTATGGACTCGGCGTGATCTACGCCAAGACCATGTTCGGTACTTCCGAAGGGCACTAGCTCGAATGCGTTGTCGGAGGAGCCTGCCATGAAGATCTATGTGTTGTCGCTCGGTGTGGGCCTGCTGGTCGGTGTGATCTACGGCGTGTTGAACGTGCGTTCGCCCGCGCCGCCGGTGATCGCGCTGGTGGGACTACTGGGCATCTTGATCGGCGAGCAACTCGTTCCGCTCGCCAAGCGTCTGGTTTCGAGCGAGCCCGTCTCGACTGCGTGGGTACGTGAACAGTGCGTGCCACACATCTTCGGCCAGCTTCCTGGGAAAGCCGCGGAATCCCTTCAGCCCAAAAACATCGATGCCAATGTGAATCGCACCCTACCTGGAGATTTTTGAATGGCTGCAGACCTAATTCTCTATAACGGACGCTTTAGCACGCTTGATCGCAGCAATGCCAGCCCGGAGGCAGTGGCGATCGCGGACGGCCGCTTTCTCTCCGTCGGACGTGCGCGGGATGTGGAAGCGACGGCCGGCGCGACGACCAAGCGTATCGACTTGCAAGGCCGCCGCGTCATTCCTGGGTTGATCGACAGTCACATGCACATCATTCGCAGCGGGCTCAGCTACAACCTGGAGTTGCGATGGGACGGCGTGCGCTCGTTATCGACAGCGCTGCAGATGCTCAAGGCACAAGTGGATCGCACGCCGGCACCACAATGGGTGCGCGTCGTCGGCGGATTCACGGAACATCAGTTTGCAGAGAAACGGCTCCCCACGATTGACGAACTGAATGCCATCGCCCCGAATACGCCGGTGTTCATTCTGCATCTGTACGATCGGGCGCTGCTGAATGGTGCGGCGCTTCGTGCGGTGGGCTACAACAAAGCCACGCCGAATCCGCCGGGCGGTGAGATTGTGCGCGATCGCAATGGCAATCTGTCCGGCCTGCTTCTGGCTCAGCCTAACGCGGCCATTCTGTATGCAACGCTTGCGAAAGGCCCGAAGTTGCCGGAGGAGTACCAGAAGAACTCCAGCCGCCATTTCATGCGAGAGGTGAATCGGCTCGGTGTAACCGGCGTCATCGATGCTGGAGGCGGATTTCAGAATTACCCGGAAGACTATCGGATCATCGAAGAGCTGCACGCCGCCGGGGAGTTGACCGTCCGCATTGCCTATAACCTGTTTACGCAGAAGCCCAAGGAGGAACTCGCGGATTTTCGCAACTGGGCGGGCAAGGTGAGGCCGGGGCAGGGTGACGACTTTTATCGTCACAATGGGGCGGGCGAGATGCTCGTGTACAGCGCGGCGGACTTCGAAGATTTTCGCGTCGCGCGTCCCGATCTGTCTGCCTCAATGGAAACCGATCTGGAGCCCGTGGTGAGATTGCTCGCTGAGCATCGTTGGCCCTGGCGGCTCCATGCGACCTACGACGAGACCATCTCCCGTGCGCTCGATGTCTACGAGAGGGTCAACCGCGACACTCCGTTCGACGGACTGCATTGGTTCTTCGATCACTGCGAAACGATCTCGGATCGCAATATCGACCGCATCGCCGCACTCGGCGGCGGCATCGCTATTCAGCATCGTATGGCGTTCCAAGGGGAATACTTCGTCGAGCGCTACGGCCGCGCCGCCGCCGAGCGCACGCCGCCCATTCAGCGGATGTTGAGGAGCGGCCTTCCGGTGGGCGCCGGGACAGATGCAACGCGTGTCGCCTCGTACAACCCCTGGGTCTCACTCGCCTGGCTCGTCACCGGGAAGACTGTAGGCGGGCTGAAGTTGTATCGCGAGTCGCAGACGCTCGATCGCGAGCAGGCGCTGCGGTTGTGGACCGAAGCGAACACCTGGTTCTCCGGCGAGGGCGGCAAGAAGGGTCAGATCAAAGTAGGGCAGCTCGCAGATGTCGCGGTGTTGTCGGATGACTACTTCAGCGTGCCCGAAGATCGGATTGCGGACATCACGTCGGTTCTGACGTTGCTCGGAGGCGTACCTGTGCACGCTTCCGGCGACTTCTCGAATCTCGCGCCGCCGCTGCCGCCGGCCATGCCGGACTGGTCGCCCGTCAACTACTACGGCGGCTATCAGAGTCCTACTGAAGCGGTGGCCGCGGCGGTGGCGGCGTCAGGTGGGCAAAGCGTAGCAGCCCACCGCTGCCACGATTCGCATCCTCATCCGCGAGAGCCCGCACTATGGGGCGATTTCGGCTGCGCGTGCTGGGCATTCTGATGCGTCGCAACATGAGTGCAGTGACCGACAGACTGTCCCGATTCGCCACGCCTGTAGTGCGATGGCTTGCCCTGCTTGGGCTGTGTGCCGCGTACTTGCAGGGCGGCATCGTGAAGTTGGCGAACATCAGCGGTGCCGTTGCCGAGATGAATCACTTCGGTGTCTCGCCGGCGATGCCTTTTGCGATCGCCGTGATTGCTTTGGAACTCGCCGCATCCGTCGCCATCCTGACCGGCTACTGGCGCTGGCTTGGCGCGCTTGCGCTGGGTGCCTTCACCATCGCCGCGACGTTCATGGCCAATCGGTACTGGGAGCTTGGGCCAGCGGAGCGATTCGGGGTAGAAAATTCTTTTTACGAGCATCTGGGACTCGCCGGTGGCTTTCTCCTGATTGCCTGGCACGACTTACGTGATCGACGACCGCGCCCATGAGGCGACGCCTCTCTGACTGTTGGATGTTGAGTAAGGAGTTATATATGCATCATCGATTCTCGCTCGCTCTCCTCGCCGCCGCTGCCGCATTGATGTCGGTGGCCAACCTCGCATACAGCGCGACTGCGCCGGCGTCAGCCTCCCCAGCGGTGGCGGTGGGGCCGCAATACGACACGACCCACGTGTACGTCGCACCGGCCGACGTCGACCGTTTCGTCGCGAGCTTCATCGCGACCTTTGGCGGTCAAAGCACGAAGCAAGTGGTGGCCACGGTAACGCCGACGCCGAGCAGCACGACCTCGCAGCTCCTGCAAACCCCCGTTGGGACAGTGTCGCTATTCGGCTTCAAGACGCCGATTCCGTTTCCTTTCGGCGCCGAACGGACCGGCTTCCTCGTCACCGACCTCGACGTCGCGATCAAAGCAGCGCGCGCCGCGGGTGCGGATGTTCTTGTCGAGCCATTCCCCGACCCATTCGGCCGAGACGCGGTGATTCAGTGGCCGGGCGGCGTGAACACGCAAATCTACTGGCATACGACGCCTCCGTCGTATGCGCCGTTACAGGCCGTGCCCGAAAACCGCATCTATATCTCGCCGCTGCGAAGCGCCGCCTTCGTGAAGAGCTATCTTAGGTTTTCACACGGCAAGGTCGTCTCCGATGAGCCTAAGGCGCCGGGCGTCGAGATCGGCCGGGCTGGTGACACTTACCGGCGCATTCGCATCGAGTCCACCTTCGGCAAGCTGACGGCCTTCGTGACCGACGGTCATTTGCCTTACCCCTACGGTCGCGAGCTGACCGGCTATGAGGCTACGAATCTCAACGAAACGCTGGCCAAGGCCAAGAACGCCGGCGCGACCGTGTTGGTGGAGCCCTATCAGAGCGGGGATCGTGGATCGGCGATGGTCCTGTTCCCCGGGGGCTATATCGCAGAGATTCATTCGTTGACCGGCAAATGAATCAATGCGATTCAAGACCCATGCCTGCGTTGCCGCCCTGATCTTATCGGGCGGCGGGACGGCAGGCGCCGACCAGTCAGTCCAAGCGGATGACCAAGCGTCCCCGCGGCCGGCCATTTTATTCAATCGCTGGCAGGAAGACTGGTCGGTGCTCGCGGATCCCCGCGTGCCACGAGAACCGCTCGATAACCTCAAATACATTTCCTTGTCTGCCGACGATCCGAAAACCTATTTGTCATTGGGCGCGGGGCTTCGCGAGCGGTTCGAGGCCAATGACGCCACTAGCTTTGGCGTCGGCACCAACCGCAATCAAGACTACGTCATTAGCCGAGCCGAGGTAAGTGCGGACCTTCGCGTGGCCGGGCAATTCCAGTTCTTCATCCAACTTCAGAAGGAGAATGCGTTCGACAAGAAAACCTTGACGCCGGTGGACCAAGACCGCCTGGATCTCGAACAGGCATTCATCGCCTTGGTGGAACCCCTCGCCGGAGGAACACTAAAGGTTCGCCTGGGTCGGCAACAATTTGGCTTTGACCTGCAGCGATTCGTCTCAGTCCGTGACGGTCCTAATGTGCGCCAGTCCTATGATGCCGCATGGATCGACTATGAGCATGGACCATGGCGATACATCACATTTTACAGCCATCCGGTTCAGAATCGGGACCTGCGGCCATTCGATGATCACAGCAACAACCAGCTGACCTACGGCGGCTTTCGTGTCGAGCGCCAGATCATGAACTCCGCAAGTCTATCCGCGTACATATCGCGGTTCACGCAAGACGGCGCAAGATTTCCGGGCGCCCAGGGCAATGAGCGACGCGACATCGTCGATGTGCGCTTTGCAGGCACCAAGGGCTCGTTTGATTGGGACGTGGAGGCAATGAACCAGGCAGGTCGGATCGGCCTCGAGGATATCGAGGCGTGGGCATTCGGATCGCTGGCGGGATATACGCTGAGAGGCATCCCGTGGACGCCGCGTCTCGGAATTCAAGTGGACGCTTCCTCGGGTGATAGGAACCTGACCGATAACCGGTTCAATACCTTCAATCCGCTATTCCCCAACGGCTATTACGTGACGCTTGCCGGCTATACGGGTTACGTCAATTTCATCCATGTGAAGCCCTCGGTGATGGTGCATCCGCTTGCAAACCTCAAACTGATGGGGGCAGTCGGTTTCCAATGGCGTGAAACGACAGCCGATGCGGTGTATACGCAGCCGGATATTCCGGTTGCGGGCACGGTCGGGCATCCCGGCCGCTATACCGGGACTTATGGCCAGTTTCGCGCAGATTATATCCTTAACTCACACATATCCCTGGCGCTCGAGGTCGTGCATTTTGCGATTGGCGATGTCATTCGCGGAGCCGGCGGACATGACAGCAACTACGTTGGCGCCGAAATCAAATACGGATGGTAGAACGAAATGAAACTCACTCTTCCCACACTACTGAGCTTCAATGGCGGGTACGTTGATACCGCAGGCTTCCTCGCGCTCCAGGGCCTGTTCACTGCGCACGTCACGGGCAATTTCGTAACCATCGGAGCCGCGCTGGTATTCGGAACCTCGGGCGTCGTTGCGAAGCTGCTGGCGTTGCCGGTGTTCTGCATGGTGATCATCGTGACGCGCCTGCTCAGTTTCAATTTGCCGGCACGTCGGCCGGTCTTTGAAACAATGTCAACCCTGCAGCTGCTCCTCCTGCTTGTTGCCGCGGTACTTGCGATCACGTGGGGTCCATTTACCAATGGTGATGGGGCGCCCGCGATCATAACGGGCATGACGCTGGTTTCGGCGATGGCAATGCAAAATGCGGCGAATCGTATTCACTTAGCTGCTGTTCCGCCGACAACCATCATGACGGGTACGACGACGCAGATCATGATCGATATTGCGGATGTGATTCGCGGGGCGCCGGGGGTTGCACGCGATGCCATCAAACTTCGGTTACGACGCATGTGCGTCGCCGTCGCAAGTTTCGCTGCGGGCGCTGCGGCCGGCGCGTTACTCTTCCATACGATTGGCAGCTGGTGTTTCGCGTTACCGCCCGTTGTCGCATTTTTGGCCAGAATCGCCGCCAAGTCTTCGCCAACCACACCGACGGGTACGCCCGGGCCGCAATCCGCAACCACTTAAGCACCGTGACCAGGCAGGCATCTCCAGTTGTGGTTCTATCGTTAGCCCCCCATTGGGGGGATTGGGAACGGCGTGGGATTTCCACAGAATTTCTCACCATGTCCAACCGCGCCAGTGAGTACCGATGGAGTCCGTGATGCACGCCGCCAGAGCACCAAGCGCATCCGCAATATGGCTGCGGGCAATTTCGATCACGAGTGCCGCTGTGTTGATGGCGTCTTGTGAAGAGGGTGTGCTCGATCCGCATGGTCCGGTGGGCAAGGCAGAGCGAGTCATTCTCTACGATTCGACCGCGATCATGCTGGCCGTCATCATTCCGGTGATCGTGCTCACGCTGGTATTTGCGTGGTGGTTTCGCGCCCGAAATAAACGGGCTCGTTACCGGCCAGACTGGGAATATTCCGGTCGGATCGAGATGATCATCTGGTCCATTCCGGCCCTCATTATCCTATTTCTCGGCGGCATAGCGTGGACGGGGTCACATGATCTCGATCCCCCGCTGCCGCTGGCAGACTCAACGGCACCGCTCGATATCGAAGTCATCTCCCTCGACTGGCGCTGGCTTTTCATCTATCCGCATGAGGGGATCGCGAGCTTGAACCGTTTGGTTGTCCCGGCGGGCGTGCCGATTCGATTTCGCCTGACCTCGACCACGGTCATGAACAGCTTTTTCGTGCCTCAACTGGGCAGTCAAATTTATACGATGCCGAACATGGTCACGCGGCTCAATTTGGAGGCCGACCAACCCGGCACTTACGAGGGTCTCTCAGCGCAGTTCAGCGGCGATGGCTTCTCCGATATGCGCTTTGACCTGGTGTCGACTGAAGCCGAGGCCTTCAAGGACTGGGTCAATACGACCAAGACGCAGGGCGGCGTCCTTGATTCGACAACATTTGAGGAGCTGGTGAAGCCCGCCAAAGCCGACGGGGCGCAAACCTTCTCGCAGGTGAGCGAGGGTCTGTTCGACAAGATTTCGTCGGGTCATATGGCGGCCGTCTCGCCGCAACGAGGGCAGTAATATGTTTGGCAGACTCACCTGGGCGGCAATTCCTTTCGACCAGCCGGTCGTGATGATCGCGTCGGGCACCGTCGGTTTCGTCATCTTTTGCATTTTGGCGCTGGTGACGGTCAAAGGCTGGTGGCCCTACTTGTGGCGCGAATGGATCACCAGCGTCGATCACAAGCGCATCGGCGTGATGTACATAGGCTTGGCGCTCCTGATGCTGGTGCGCGGTTTCTCTGACGCCATGTTGATGCGCAGCCAACAGGCTCTTGCCGCCGGTCATGCACAGGGGTATTTGCCGCCCGAACACTACGATCAGATTTTTTCCGCGCACGGCACCATCATGATCTTCTTTGTGGCCATGCCGTTCGTCATCGGGCTCATGAACTTCGTCCTGCCGCTGCAGCTTGGCGTACGCGATGTCGCCTTTCCCGTGCTCAACTCCGTCGGCTTCTGGCTGTCCGCGGCGGGCGTGCTTTTGGTCAACGTGTCGCTGGTGGTCGGCGAGTTTGCCCGCACCGGCTGGCTTGCCTATCCGCCGTTGAGTGAAGTCGCGTACTCCCCGGGGGTCGGCGTCGACTATTACCTGTGGTCCCTGCAGATTTCGGGTCTAGGAACGTTGTTATCAGGCATCAATCTCACGACTACGATCTTGAAGTTGCGGGCGCCGGGTATGGGTTACCGGCAAATGCCGATCTTTTGCTGGACCGCGCTTGCCTCAAATCTGCTGATCGTCGCGGCTTTTCCGATCTTGACGGCGACGTTTGCGATGCTGCTGCTCGATCGTTATTGCGGTTTTCATTTCTTTACCAACGATCTCGGCGGCAATCCGATGATGTACATCAATCTCATCTGGTGCTGGGGCCACCCGGAGGTGTACATCCTGATACTGCCCGCGTTCGGGGTGTTCTCGGAGGTGGTCGCGACATTTTCGGGTAAGCCGTTGTTCGGCCGCCGCTCAATGGTGATGGCAACGATGGCGATCTGCGTGCTGTCCTTCGTGGTATGGCTGCATCATTTTTTCACCATGGGTGCCGGCGCGAACGTCAATGCCTTTTTCGGCATCGCGACAATGATTATCGCGGTGCCGACGGGCGTGAAGATCTTCAATTGGCTGTTCACTCTCTACGGCGGCCGCATCCGCTTCACGGTGCCCATTTATTGGGCGGTAGGGTTCATGGTGACCTTCGTCATCGGCGGCATGACGGGGGTCCTGATGGCGATCCCACCGGCCGACTTTGTTCTACACAACAGTCTGTTTTTGATCGCGCACTTTCACAATGTGGCAATTGGTGGCGTTGTCTTCGGTGTCATGGCGGGCATCACCTATTGGTTTCCGAAGGCCTTTGGCTTCACGCTGAATGAGCGGCTTGGTAAAGCGGTGTTCTGGTGCTGGTTCTTCGGTTTCTACCTCGCCTTCATGCCGCTCTACGTGCTGGGACTCATGGGTGCGACGCGGCGCATGCAGCATTATTCGAACATGCATTGGCAGCCGCTCATGCTGGTCGCCCTCGCAGGCGCGGTGCTGATCTTCTTAGGCATCGCGCTCACCGTCGTACAGATCGCTGTGAGTATTCGCCACCGCGAACGCAATCGCGATGTGACGGGAGATCCGTGGAACGGTCGTACGCTCGAGTGGTCGACCCCGTCCCCGCCGCCGGCGTGGAACTTCTCGCATCTACCGCCAGTGGAGCGCGCGGACGCGTTCTGGGCCATGAAGCAACAGGGCGGGACTGCGCAAGATCGCAACCTCAAGCGAACTTATGAAACGATCCATGTCCCTCGGAACAATCCGACGGGCTTCTTTCTCGCCTTCTGTGCCGTATTACTGGGATTCTCGCTCATTTGGCGCATCTGGTGGGGCGCCGAACTGGGGCTTCTGGGGGCGATTGTGGTTGGTCTCATGCAGGCGTGGCGCACCGATGGCGAGATTGAGGTGCCCGCGGAAAAGGTCGCTGCCTTTGAGCGGCTCCGTGGGCTGAAGGAGAGCGCGGTATGAGCGCTACGGAGCAAGCACTCGCGAGCGGCGATGCGGTGCCGCTCTCGCTTCGGGGCCCTGCGCCAACGCGCGTGGTCGCGGGCTATGGTTTTTGGTTGTTCTTGCTATCCGACATCATTATATTCGCCGCGCTCTTTGCCGCGTACGCGGTGCTTTCAGGCGAATCCGCCGGCGGCCCAACGGCTGCCGACCTATTCGATAAGAAGCATGTGCTGATCGAGACCGCTTGCCTGCTGGCCTCGAGCGTCACCTGCGGTTTTGGCTCGCTCGCGGTGCAGAGCGGAGATAGAAACTCGACTTATTTTTGGATGGCGATCACCTTCATTTTAAGTGTTACGTTTCTGAGCCTTGAAGTGAGCGAGTTCAGTCACATGCTGAGCATCGGCGCGGGGCCGTCCCGCAGCGCTTTTCTCTCGGCGTTCTTTACCTTGGTCGGTACCCACGGACTGCACGTGACCGTGGGCCTGTGTTGGCTGATCGTCATGCTATCGCAGGTGGCAACGCTCGGATTCCGGCCGATGGTCAGCCGCCGCTTCTTTTGCTTCGGCCTGTTCTGGCACGCGCTCGACATTGTTTGGATTGGCGTATTTACCATCGTATATCTGGGAGCTCACCTTTGAGTACCGAAATCACCGAAATCGAAGCTCAAGGCATGGCTCCGGGTGTCAACGTGCGCACGCACGGCACGCGCAGCAGCTACCTGATTGGCTTGGGCTATGCCGTCGTTTTGACCCTGGCCTCCTTTTGGGCTTCGTCGACCGATGTCATCTATCCGCCTGGCGTCCCCATCTTGTTGGGGGTTCTCGCGATTGCTCAGATGGGGATTCACTTGGTGTTCTTTCTGCACATCTCGAGCGCGCCGGACCAGACCAACAATATTCTCGCGCTGGCCTTTGGCGTTTTCGTTGTGGGTCTCCTGGTGTTCGGATCGATGATCATCATGGCTCATTTGAACCACAACATGATGCCCATGGATCGACTGATTCAGATGCAACGCTAGCGTTGCAGCCGAAAGCAATCACCCGCTGCCATGGCGATCGCCCCTGATGATTCGCTGATAACCGCACTGTCCCAGTCAGGGTGGCGCGAATATCTTTCGCTTACGAAGCCCAAAGTGAGCTTGTTGATCGTGTTCACAGCCATCGTCGGGATGGTTCTGGCATCACCCGGGATGGTACCGCTGCCGGCGTTGGTGTTCGGCACGCTGGGCATCGCCATGGCGTCGGGCTCCGCGGCGACGCTCAATCACATCCTCGACCGGCGCATCGATCAACAGATGGCGCGCACCCGGCGGCGGCCTCTCGCGACGGGGAGTCTGCGGACGAGTCAGGCGCTTGTTTTCGCGGGTGTCCTGTGTGTGGGCTCGATGATGATGCTATGGCTGTCCGTCGGAAGTCTTTGCGCGCTATTGACGTTCTGTTCCCTCATTGGCTACGCGGTCATTTATACCGGCTGGCTCAAACACGCGACGCCCCAAAACATCGTGATCGGCGGCGCCGCCGGCGCCGCGCCCCCGGTACTCGGGTGGGTCGCCGTGACTCACTCCATCGATGTGCAGGCATTGGTGTTGTTCATGATCATCTTTACCTGGACACCGCCGCACTTCTGGTCGCTCGCGATTGCGCGGCGCGAGGAGTACGCGAAGGTGGGCATACCCATGCTGCCGGTAACCCACGGCATCCCGTACACGCGCCGACAGATTCTGCTCTACACGGTCTTGCTCATTGTATGCACGCTGATTCCCGTAGCCATCGGCATGAGTGGATTGATCTATCTGGCGGCCGCTCTCGCGCTCGATGCGCGTTTTCTTTGCCTGGCCTTGGCGCTTCACCGAGGCGATCGGCCCGATCTTCCCATTCGAACCTTTCGTTTCTCCATCACTTACCTCATGGCTCTGTTCGCTGCATTCATCGCCGATCACTACTTCAGGCTGCTCGTGTAAGAACGCGGATTGCGTACGGCCGATAGAGCCGGTACGGGGTGATCAATTTTGGAAGGTACCCCCAAGCGGGGGATCCCGTTGGCCGCAGGGATTCGTTACGCTGATCTCCATCATCGATTGCTTTCAAATTTCGTAGTATTAGGAGTACTGATGGTCACGCTAAGTTGCTTCCGCCGAGTCAGCTCATGGCAGAGTCGTTTCCTTTCAACTGCGATCGTAGGTATCGCGAGCGCGAGCGTTCTTCTGCCCGCAAGCGCCAGTTTGGCCGATTCTGCGCGACCGATCGTCAATGAGAAATTCAGCGACTTCGCCCCAGCGATCGCCGAGCTGCGGCAAGAGGCAGGCCAGGACCGGCGTAACATCGTTAGGGCCAACATGCTGCTGACCGAAACCGAGAGCGCGCGATTTTGGCCGCTCTATGACGAATATCGTGCCGAGCGGCAGAAAATCGGCGACCGTAGGGTGCGGTTGATCACTGACTTCTTGGCGCAGGAACACTCAATGACTGAGGACGCAGCGCGAACTCTGGCGAACGAAGATTTTGCGATCTTGAAGGACACCGCTGAACTGAAGACCAAGTGGTATAAGAAGATGACCAAAGAGCTTTCAGAGCGAACGATTGCCCGCTTTTTTCATATTGATGAGAAGCTTGACGCCGCCGCGGACATCGCGCTTGCTGCCAATATCCCGCTGATCCACTGAGCGGAAAAGCCGCTCAGTACTCCGGCAGATCACGCAGGTCCGCGACTACGCGACCTGATCCGGGTGATTATCGAGGGCACCAGCGCTGCGGACCATGCCGCGGCAAAGGACGTCGCGGACGCCCGGTCCTGACTATGTCCACTAGGTAAAGGATGTGGACCCCTGCTGTCTGTCACCCATTGGGGGGATAGGACTGCCTCGTACCCTGCGTCAATCTTAAGGCTGCGGGCCATCCAATTGCCTCCTTCCTGACGTGGCGGAGATCCAGTGAGTAAGAAAGTAGCGCAAGTCATTGTCGAAACCTTGCAATCAGCCGGTGTCAAGAACTGCTACGGCATCGTGGGGGACACGCTAAACACGTTCGCTACCTGTCTGAGTCGCAGTGACATCAAGTTCGTTCACATGCGCCATGAGGAGGCGGGCGCCTTTGCTGCGCAGGGCGAAGCGCTTCTGATGGACCGCCTGACCGCGGTGGCCGGCAGTTGCGGACCGGGCAGCTTGCATTTCATCAACGGGTTGTATGAGGCGAACCGCAATCGTGCGCCGGTCATTCTCATCGCGAGCCAAGTGGTGCGAAGCGAGCTTGGATTCGATTTCATTCAAGAAGTGAATTTCCAAGACGTCTATCGGGGCTGCAGCGTATTTTGCGAAATGATCTTGACGCCGGACCAAGCGCTGCGAAAGACGGTCATGGCGTGTCAGGCCGCGATCTCCAAGCGGGGGGTGGCAGTTCTCATTGTCCCTGTGGACATTGCGGATTCGGATGCGGCCAGCGAGCCCCCGTTTCGCGTCCACGTCAACAAACCGGTCATACGGCCGAGTGACGAGGATTTGGATCAGATCGCCGACATGCTGGCGGAAGGCACGAACATCACGATTTACGCGGGCTCCGGTTGTGTGGACGCCCACGACGAGGTCGTCGAGCTTGCCAAGCGCCTCAAAGCGCCGGTGGCGCATACCTCGCGCGGCAAGGACCAGATCGAATACGACAATCCGAACAATGTGGGCATGACGGGCGTGATTGGGACGGAGTCCGGATATCACGCCATTTTAAACTGTGACACCTTGCTGCTTCTCGGTACCGATTTTGCGTGGCGGCAATTCTACCCGGGCCATGCCAAAATCATCCAAGTCGATATCGACTCGACCCATATCGGCCGGCGCCATCCGGTCACCCTCGGCGTGGTGGGAAATATCAAGGACACGATTCAGGCGTTGCTGCCGCGCGTTGCCCAGCGAGAAGACGCCACATTCCTCAATACGTATGTGGAGCGTCACCAGAAGGCGCTCAAAGCGCAGGCGGGCAGAGCCACGCCCGGCCATCGCGGCAAAATTCCCGGCCAATATTTGACGTCGATTATCAATCGGCTTGCCAATCAAGATGCTATATTTGCAGCCGATGACGGGACGCCGCTCGTGTGGATGTTGCGAATGGTCGAAGCGAACGGTAAACGTCGCATGTTCGGCAGCCTCCTGCACGGGACCATGGCGACCTCGATCGGGAATGCCATCGGATTGCAGCAGGCCCAGCCGGGCCGCCAAGTCATCGCTTTGGCCGGCGACGGCGGTTTCAGTATGTTGCTCGGCGATGTGCTCACCACAGTACAAGAAAATCTGCCGATCAAAATTGCCGTCTACGACAACGGCAAATTGGGATTCGTGGAACTCGAGCAGAAGGGCGAAGGATTGTTACCTATCTATACGAATCTTACGAATCCGGACTTTGGCAAAGTCGCGGAGGCCATGGGGCTTTGGGGCAGAACCGTCAGCAAGGCAGAAGATCTCGAAGGCGCCGTGGCCGAGTGGCTCGGGAAGCCCGGGCCCGCGCTGCTCAATGTCAAGGTCGAGCCGATGGAACTCGTGATGCCGCCGTTCACCGCACCCGAAGCCGTTTACGGCATGGCCATGTATTCGATCAAGGCCGTCATGCATGGAAAGGCGGGTGATGTTTTCGAAATGATCGGCGAGAATCTTTAGCGAGGGGCGCAATAAGTGCCGCGGCGGTGAACCCAATACTCATTTGTCGCGATTGCGATACCGTGTATCGTGCAATTGCCTTACGCCGGGGGGATGTGGCCCTATGCCGGCGCTGTGATGCGGTTCTGGCACGCTATTTTGCCGCGCAAGTGGACAGTGGCTTGGCACTGGTCTGCGCCGCGGCGATCTTCTTCGCCATTGCCAATCTCACGCCCATCTTGAGCATCAGCGTTGCAGGGATTGAGACTCAGGCCAACATCTGGTTTGCCGTGCGCTCGTTGCAGCAGGGATGGATTTCAGTCGCTGCCTTAGGATTGGCGTTCACGACCTTCCTCATCCCAGCCGTGCAAATAGCGCTGCTCTTCTGGGTACTGCTGTTCGCGCGCGCCGGGCACCGGCCGCCCGGCTTTGGGCCGATTATGAGGCTGCTGCACCGAATGCGTCCCTGGAGCATGACGGAGGTTTTCTTGCTTGGCGCCTTGGTCGCAATCGTGAAACTCGCGAATTGGGTCCCCATTACGGCCGGGGCCGGCATCTGGGCGATCGCGGCGTTAACAATAGTGCTTGCACTACTCGGGCGCTGTGACCCGGCGTCTTGGTGGTCGATTGCCCCGGCGGTCAAGACATGATGGCTTTGAGGCAATCACTCGAACTCGGGCTGGCGCTTTGCCGAACCTGCGGCCTTGCAGTGTCCCGCGCGTCGCTCGAGTCCGATGGGCGTTGTCCGCGCTGCCAAAGTCGAATCGAGCATCGCACGCCCTTCAGCACGGAGATGACGCTTGCCTGGCTGATTGCAGGTATCGTCTTGTACATTCCCGCGAATCTGCTGCCCGTGATGCACACCGGCGGACTGATGGGCGAGGCGGACAGCACCATTCTCGGCGGGATTTTCGAGTTCTGGCGCTCGGGCGACTGGGATATCGCCCTGTTGATATTCATTGCCAGCGTTGCGGTGCCATTCACGAAGTTCATCGCCATCGGCTTGCTGCTCCTGACGGTGCGCTATAACAGCCGATGGCAGCAACATCAGCGGACCGCGCTCTACCGGATCGTGGAGTTCATCGGTTATTGGTCGATGCTCGATGTCATCGTTGTCGCATTGACGTCGGCATTGATGCAGTTTCAGGTATTAGGCACCGCTGAACCGCGCGCCGGCATAGCCTTCTTCTGCGGCGTCGTGGTCGTGACCATGCTGTCAGCGTTGAGCTTCGACCCCCGCTTGATCTGGGACCAGCGCGCATGAGCGCCGCGCCCACGCAACCTTCCGACGACGAGCTTCCCACGCCGCTGGTCAAGAATCGACGTTGGATTCCGCGATTGGTGTGGGTGGTGCCGATAGCCGCCGCCGTCATCGGTATTTCACTGCTGATCAAGAATTGGGAGAACCAGGGTCCGCAGATCACGATCAGCTTCTTGAGCGGCGAGGGGGTCCAAGTGGGCAAGACGTTGGTCAAGTATCGGGATGTCACGGTGGGGCACGTGTCGGCCGTTGGCTTGAGCGCGGATCACAAAACAGTTCTGGTGAGCGCCGATTTGTCGAAAGACGCAGAGAGCTTGCTGAAGGCGGACACGCAATTCTGGATCGTGCGACCGCGCATCGGCGTCGGCTCGGTATCGGGCCTCGGTACTTTGCTCTCGGGCGTGTATATCGGCTTGAAGACCGGAACCGCCACGCTCAGTGAGAGTCATTTTACGGGATTGGAGAATCCGCCCGCGCTTTCCCATGGTCCGCACGGTCGCGAACTCCAGTTGCATGCCGCGCGCGCCGGTTCCCTTAGCGTAGGTGCGCCGGTGTATTTTCGGCAGTTCCAGGTCGGCCGTGTGATCGATGAGAATCTGCTGCCCGACGGCAGCACGCGGGTGAGCGTGTTTGTCGAGGCGCCTTACGATGGCTTCCTGAAGCCCGTGACGCGCTTCTGGAATGCCAGCGGCATCGACGTCAGGCTCGGTGCCGATGGCCTGAGCGTGCAAACCGAGTCGTTGGCGGCGGTGCTGGCCGGAGGCCTCGCCTTCGACGATGGGCCGACCGAAGCCGTCGCGGCGGAGAACATGCCGGGTGAATTCACCCTGTACAAGAACGAAACCGAAGCGATGGCGCCGCCCGATGGGGATCCGCGCTACATCCGGATGCGGTTCGCACAAGCACTGCGGGGCATCGATGTAGGCGCGCCGATCGAATTCGTCGGCGTAAACATTGGGTCCGTCGTCGCCGTGGACTTGGGCTACGACTTTCAAAATAAGACATTTCCCGTCATTGTGACCGCCAAAGTCTATCCCCGCCGCATGGGTCAAGCCTATGAGGTACTCGCTGCGCAGGGGAAGACCGAGAGCGAAGAGACCCTCGCAGCGTTCGTGGGAACCATGGTCAACCGAGGCCTGCGCGCACAGCCGCGATCAGCAAGCCTGCTGACCGGGAAGCTCTATATCGCGCTCGATTTTCTGCCCGCGAGCCCTCGAGCCGCCTTTGACTCATCGATCCGACCGCTCGAACTGCCGACGGTGAATGGGACTTTTCAAGAACTGGAAGCAGGTGTCGCCCGGATCGTGAAGAAGGTGAATGATCTGCCGCTCGAGCAAATCGTGGCGGATTTGCATACGGACCTTACGGACCTGCACGAAATCTTGAGCGAGCTCCACACCCGGGCGCTGCCGAACGCCGAGGATACTTTGTCGGCCCTGCATAGGACTCTCGATTCTGCCGACCGGACTTTGGACGTGGAATCGCCCTTGCAACGCAGCCTGTCAGAGACCTTATCCGAGAGCCGCAGCACCTTGCAGGCCGTGCGTGAATTGGCCGCCTATTTGGATCGTCATCCAGATGCGCTGTTGCGCGGGAGGCGGCCGCAGAAGATGCCGCAGAGGCCGGCGGCGTTATCCTCGGACGCCAAACCGTGAACGGCCACTACTTGCGGTTCGCTCTTGCGTGGCTCCTGAGCGTCGGCGTCGGCTGTACGTCGGCGCCGGTTCGTTATTACACCTTGACTCCACCGCCCGACAAAACCTTGCCGGCTTCAGAGACCACCGTCGCGATCGATGTGCGAGTCATTCATACCCCGCCGCAACTCAAGCGCTTAGAGCTGATGGTTCGCGCCGGGCCGACCGAAATGACGCTTCTCGAGAATGAGCGATGGGCGTCGCCGGTGAACGATGAAATCAAAGATGCACTGCGCCTGGAACTGCAGCGCCGCCTGGGCAGCATGACGGAATTGCGCCCCGCCTTGACAAAGCTAACGCTCGACATCGACGTGCAACATCTCGAGGCGGAATTCGGGCAGTACGCTCTGCTCGAGGCGTCTTGGCGTGCAACCTTATCCGCCACGGGCCCGCCATCCACTGACGCGCGGGCGACAAGCTGTACATTCCGGGCCGAGGAAAAGATCCATACCGGCTACACAGGAATAGTTGAAGGGTATCAACGAGAGATCGCGGCGCTCGCCGACGCCATCGTAGCTGTGTTGACCGGTCGCGCGAGCGGTATCGACGCTCCGTGCCAAAAATCGATTGATGGTTCGGCCGGCGGATCCGGCTCGAAAAAGGACTAGATTGACCATTGCGGAGCTAAAACATGTTTCGCCGCGTTCATGAAGTCAAATCAATTCTTCAGTTCCTGCGTGAACGGGCGCCGCATTACGGTCCGCTCGCCAGAGATGATCTACACAAGTTTCGCGACGAGATCGTCAAGGCATCCGTGGGCGCGAGCATCTCCGCAGCCGCCGGTCTCATCTTTGCATGCTTCCTGTCGGTCGCGGTGATTGTCTCGGCATGGGATGGCCTGCATCGGACCGCGGTGGCGTGGGGGGTTTGTTGCGGTTGGGGCGTACTCGCGCTCAGCGGTTTATGGTATGCGCGAAAGGCGATTTCGGGTCCGCCGCCATTTCAGCTAATGGCGGCCGCGCTCGCACGCGACTATAAGAGCCTTCTCGCGGTGGCGGATCGACAAGAGTCGTAGATACGACGATCATCAGGGCGTGACGATCATCAGGGCGTGGCCCCCGTGCCCGCGATGTCAATCGCTCCCATGGATAGCGCCAGCGCGGCCGCAGCTGTGTGCGCATTTGCACGCGCATCTTCAACCTGCGTGTCGCCTTGGACGACGGCGTTCTCTTCGGTGGCAAGATCTGTATAGGTTCCGACCCCTTGGCGGTACGAACGCAGCGCCGCCTCGTAGGCCGTGTGTGCGGCCTGACTCAAGACCGTGGCGGCATCATACTCGGCCAGGCTGGTCAACAATCCGTTGTAGGCGCGTACCACCTGTTGCGAGGCGGAGTCGCGCGCGGCCGCCAGTTGTTCTTGTGCCTCCCGCGCTTTGGCATCGGCCATGGAGATTCGATTGCGTCGCATGCCGCCATCAAAGAGAGGGACGCTAAACGACAGGAGAATGCTTTGCCCGGGCCGATTGATATTCGAATAAGGGCCGCCGTCGGAGTTCAACGAACCAATATTCTGAAAGGCCTGTCCTGAGAGTTCAATCTTGGGATAGTAGGATCGCCGCTCGCCCTTGAGAGCCGCCTCGGCCGCATCCACTTGGCCGAGCGCCGCGATGACATCCGGCCGGTGAGAGAGCGCTTGATCGACCGCCTTGGACACGCTGTCGGCCGGAGCGGGCGGTAGGGGCAGCTCTGCGCTATCTACCACATCGATTTCCGTAGCAGCAGGCACGCCGAGGGCGGCAATGAGATTTGCGCGCGCGGTTCTCTCGGTGCCTTCGGCGGCCGCCAGCGTATAGCGTGCTTGAGCCGTTTGTCGCCGCGCCTGCGCCACCGCAACCACGGTGGCGAGGCCGTTGTTCTGCTTGGCAACGGCGGCATCCTGAGTGGTAAGAGCGGTACTCAAGGCTTTCTGCGCGGCATGCAGCTTCCCGCGCGCGGCACCTAAGTCAAAATATGCTTGCGATACGTCGAATATGAGTTTCTGATGCGCACCGGTGAAGGTCACGTTGGCGACAAAAGAGTCTGCGCGCGCGGCTTGCACTTGGGCATCGCGCTGGCCGAAGTCGAAAAGCAGCCATTTCAGAGCCAGCGCGGGAATGACTTCGCGCGAATCGGAGACAAAATAGCCTCTCGGCACCAGGTTTCTTGGCATCGGCAACGGCGTGTGCTGAAAGCCGCCGATCGCTTGCAAGGAAATCTGCGGAAGATACGCGCTTTCGGCGAGGCCGATACCCGCGGCCGCTTCACGCGCGGCTTCCCAAGCTTCCCGCGTTTTTGGATTTTCTCTTTCTGCGAGATCGACCAGCGCGGCCAGATCGTACTGCTTATGCGGAACCGAAAAACCGGTATTGCCCAGGGCTTCGGCGCGGCGGATCGCCGATTCTGGAATCGCCCAGGGTTGCCCGGGGCTCGGCGGCGCTTGCGCGACCGCCGGATGAGCGCTGAACACCATGCTGAGCCCGACGGCAAGCACTTCAAGGAGCGGGCGGCGGGATCGTTGCGACTTAGCGAGCGCCGTCATGATGCACTTTGACGGATGCGGTTAATCCCACGTGCATGGCAAAGGGGGGTGGGCTATCGAGCCGAACCCAGACAGGAAATCGCTGCGCGACCACCACCCAGTTGAGGTCGCGGCCGACGACGGGAAGACCGGGGCCGCCTTGATCGGTCGATTGCACGCCGGCGCCCAAGCTCTCCACCCGCCCTGCAAAGCCACTGTTGCTCTCGGACATGGTCCATACCGTCGCTCGATCGCCGACGGCGATTCGCGGCAGTTCGGTTTCTCGAAAGTCGGCAATGGCATACCACGCATCGGACTTGATGACAGTGAAGAGCGGATGGCCGGCGACGGCAAAGGTGCCCTCCGCAATTTGCAATCCGACTACCTTCCCTGCAAACGGGGCACGCAGGGTCGTCAAATCGTAGTTGCGCGCGGCATTGGCCGCCGCCGCTTCCGCACCTTCCAATTGAGCTTCGAGGCTCAAGGTGTCGCCCACCGCTTGGCGGGCCTGGGTCGCGCTTCGGGCGAGCGCTTGGAGGGATGCTTCGGCAGTCGCTTCGTTGGTCTTGGCTTCGTCCAACTGCTGTTGAGTAACGAACCCGGGCTTCACCAACGGCTCAAGCCGCTGGCGAGTGTCCTGGGCGAACCGCAGCTGGTCGCGTGCCTTCTGTACTTGGCTCATCGCCGCTTGGACGCCGGAACCCTGGGACGTGACTTGACGTCCCGTCAGCGCGATCTGTGCCTTAAGAGCGGCCACCTGAGCGCGCGCTTGGCGCAACTGCAATTCATATGGCACTGGATCAATGACGAGGAGCGGCGCACCCTTTGCGATGTCTTGATCGTTGGTCACCAGGATTTGGATAATACGTCCGCTGATCTCGGAGGCCATCGCTGCGCTGTAGGCAAAGATGCGCGCATCGTGCGTGCGCGGGCGCCGATCGATCGCGAAGACGACCAGAACCCCCAGAACGATGGCCAGTCCGATTGCCACCGTTGCAATCACTTTGCCGCGAAGCGACTTGCCTTCACTCATAGGCATTGTTCAAGCCAGCCACATCAGCCACATCGCGAAGGTCCCTGCACAACCAATCGCTAGCAGCACGACTAAGGGGACGGGTAGTTCCTCGAGCATTCCTAAGGCCTTGAAAATTCCGCGGGCGGCAAGTGCCAAGGCAAGACCCACCAGCGCACAAACCATCCAAGACGGGAAATACGAGCCTAAAATATTGCGCGAGGGCGCGCCGTCGCATCCACCCAGTAAACTAAAGATCGGCGCCGCGCACCACAACCGAGCCGCCGGCGGAAAGCGGTAGGACGCGCCGCCTGGTTCCGGAGAACTTATCGCGATATTCATGAGACCGCAGTGTCATCGGTTTATCCGTCGCCAGCAGTCCCCCCTTTGGGGGAGCGAGTTCGGCAAGGGAGAGCACCGGTTTTGCCTGTGCCCGAGTCGAGCGGCGGCTCGAGCACAGGCCATATCAGCCCTTAATAAAGGCCAACAGATCCGCGTTGATCGTTGCAGCCTCGGTGGTCGGCATACCGTGCGGGAAGCCCTTGTAGGTTTTCAAAGTTCCGTTCTTCACCAACTTGGCGCTCAGCGGACCAGAGTCCGCGTACGGCACGATCTGGTCATCATCGCCGTGCATCACCAACGTGGGAACGGTGATCTTCTTCAAATCTTCCGTGAAATCGGTCTGGGAGAAGGCGACGATGCCATCGTAGTGCGCCTTGGCGCCCCCCATCATGCCTTGGCGCCACCAGTTCTGAATGACTCCCTGGGAGATCTTCGCGCCCGGCCGGTTGAATCCGTAAAAGGGCCCCGTGGGCAAATCGAGGTAGAATTGGGATCGATGTTCGGCGACCTGCGTCTGCAGTCCGTCGAACACCTCCTTGGGTAGTCCGCCGGGATTGGACGCGGTCTTGACCATAAGCGGCGGAACCGCGCTGATGAGCACTGCCTTCGCCACGCGATTCGCGCCATGCCGGGCGATATAGCGGACTACTTCGCCGCCGCCGGTCGAATGACCGACATGCACGGCACCCTTGAGGTTCAGGTGCGAGGTCAGCGCCGCCAAGTCATCGGCATAGTGATCCATATCGTGACCGTTGGCCGTCTGGCTCGAGCGTCCATGGCCGCGGCGGTCATGGGCGATGACCCGATAGCCGTGATTCAAGAAGAAAATGAGCTGCGCATCCCAATCATCGGAGGAAAGCGGCCAGCCGTGCGAAAACACGATGGGCGTCCCGCTGCCCCAATCTTTGTAAAATAGCGTAACCCCGTCTTTGGTCGTGATGGTATTCATCCGTGTATCTCCGGTGTGATTTGATGGATTGATTTCCGCAGGTGTCTCAGCCACAGCACCCCAGGGTAGTGCGCACGCAGCGAGTGAAGCGGTGCCTGCAATAAGTAGCTCGCGACGCGATATGTCGGAATGACCCGCTCTGTTTGTTGACTGGTTTTGCATGGTGTCTCCTTGGTGATTCTAAAATTATTCTGCGCAGCAGCTGCCCCACCGCCAAAAGTTCCCCTTTGGGGTAGCGGCTTCAGCAAAGAATAGTAGGCTAGCGGGGATTGTCAAAAAATTCCCGAATGCGATGCAGTAGCGACTGGCCGGCGCCGTCATCGGTAGCGTGAACAGCCGCGCCTCGATTGAGAATCGCGAGGCCGCGGCGCGCGGACCGATCAAATTCGGCGTACAAGTCGGCATTTGCTGCGAGCAGGGGTTTTATGACATTGCAGTCGAGCCCGTAGAGCTTGCAATGGGTGCGAGCGGTGGCCGTGGCCGCATAAGGCGCGCCCGTGAGAAGACTGACCTCACCGATGTAGTCGCCGGCCCCAATGAAGCCAACCGCCCGCTGCCCAGAAAGCTCAGTATGTTGGCTGATGTGAAGAATTCCAGAGACGACGATAAAGAGCGTCGCCTCAGTTCCCCCTTGCGCGAACAGCACCTCTCCGGGTTCGAGCGATCGCGGCTTCATGTGGCCGGCCAATTCGGCCAGTTGCTCGGGCTCCAGGGCTTCGAAAAGGATCATGTCTTGAAAAAGCGGCGGCACTGTGTGAACAGGCCGGCTCATGGCTTCATCGGGTGCTCGAACATCTTGCGCAGCGCACGGAAAGTAGAGTCCGGAATAGTAAAGTTGCCGCCTCGCATGCCGGAGCAGTTGGTCTTTGGTCGTTGAAAGATGTTCAGTATCAGAGACCGAAAATCGCACCCGATATCGATTTTCCGTCAACCCTAGGCATGTCAGCACGGCATTGGCGAGTGGCACGGGAAGAATAGTTGGGCAAAGCAATGTGGCTTGTTGAAGCGTGTCGATGACTCGCTCGGGATTCGAGGTGGCGGGACACGAGAGTTCTATGAACGCCGAACGAACGCGAGTCGGAGAACTGCGGTTCACGATGTCGGCCTTGGCAACCACGCTGTTGGGGACAATTGCGACATCATCGCCATCGGTGAGGATGCGAATCGAACGCCAGTTCATCTGCACCACCGTGCCCTCGATTTTGTCTGTGAGCGAAATGCGATCGCCCACATTAAAGGGCGCTTCAATACCGAATGCGATTCCTGCAAACACATCCGCCAGTGTGTTCTGCAGAGCGAGACCTAACACGATCGCCAGAACGCCGGAGGTCGCGAGCAGACCGCCAATGGGCAGCGCAAGCACGGAAATCAACACAACCAACACAGCGGTAGCGTAGATCGCGGCAGCGGTGAGATCTGGAAAGAGCCGTGCCTCGCGCCATCGGCGGTTGCGATTGAGTGTGAGCGACATGACCGCAACGAGCAGTCGCGCCCCGAACAGCCACCATATGCCCGCAACTGCATGCAGCCATGGCGAAGTGGCATCGGCTGCTCCACCGTTGCCCGGTAAGGGAAGAGATTGATGCCGAAAAAGTATGAAGCTCGCGCCGACAAAGCACGCGACGTCGAACGAGTAGCGAACCCGTGCGGAGAACGGTCGCAGCGCTATGTAGCTGACAATGACGAAACCAAGGATGGAGATGGGTAACAGAGAGGAATTCACTGTGCTGTGCCGCCTAGTAGGGGCGCTTGTGCGACGCGCGGGCATTTCATGGTAATGCACTCACCGTCCCACTTATCTCCCCCAAAAAGGGGGCGCAACCAAGCGGAGAGTCGATAGGCTTTCACAAAGATGCTCGTGCCGCCACAACCTGCTAAGCCAGGGCTCCCCCAATTGAGGGATCAAAGATCTATTAAAGAAAGGTGCACTATCGCAGGACCTTCAGCTTTCGCTGCACGGCGGCGAATCCGATAGTGTTTGCGGCGCCACTTCTCTGCGACGCACCATGGAGGTTTGAGATGGCCAATGTTGCGGACCGAATAGTTGAGACGCTCGAAGCCGCCAACGTACGCCGTATTTATGGACTGGTAGGCGATTCGCTCAATGGCATCACCGAGTCACTGCGCGTGCGCGGCAAGATCGAATGGATCGGCGTCAGGCACGAAGAGGTCGCGGCGTTTGCCGCCGGCGCACAGGCGCAGCTGACCGGCGAACTCGCGGTATGCGCCGGAAGCTGTGGCCCCGGCAATTTGCACCTGATCAATGGGCTCTTTGATTGCCATCGCAACCGCGTGCCCGTGGTGGCCATCGCGGCGCACATTCCCAGCACCGAGATTGGTTCCAGTTATTTTCAGGAAACCCATCCGCAATCGATCTTCAAGGAATGCAGCCACTACGTCGAGCTGATCTCTGATCCGCTTCAGGTACCCCGAATCGTCGAAACGGCGATTCGCGAGGCCGTGGCGAAGCAGGGCGTCGCCGTCATCGTGATTTCCGGTGATATCGCCCTGAAGGACGCGGGCCCGGTGGCACCGGCGCGCAAACCGGTATCGCGATTGCCTCGCGTGTGTGCGGCCGAGGCGGACATCGAGGACTTGGCCGACTTTCTGGACAGCGGTGAAAGAACCACGCTCCTCTGCGGCGCCGGTTGCGCAGGTGCCCACGATGCCGTGGTGGCCCTCGCGGCGAAACTCAAGGCGCCCACCGTGCATGCGATGCGTGGCAAGGAGCACATCGAATGGGACAACCCATACGATGTGGGGATGACGGGGCTCATCGGATTTTCCTCCGGATACCACGCCATGGAGGCTTGCGACACCCTGCTCATGCTCGGCACTGACTTCCCCTATCGGCAATTCTATCCGACGAAGGCTAAAATCGCGCAGATCGATATTCGCGGCGAGAACCTTGGCCGGCGTTGCCGGCTCGATCTTGGCGTGATTGGGGACGTGCGCGAAGTCCTATCGCGTCTGATCGAACGAGTGTCAGCAAGGACCGACGATTCGCACCTAAGTGCCGCCGTCAGCCACTACGCCAAAGCCCGGAAGGGTCTCGACGATCTCGCGAACGAGCATTCGAAACACACACCCATTCACCCACAGCTGCTCGCGAAAGTGGTGAGCGACCTCGCCGGTGAGGACGCAATTTTCACGTGCGACGTCGGTGAGCCGACCGTGTGGGCGGCACGATATCTCAAGATGAACGGCAAGCGCCGGCTGATCGGCTCATTTCTGCACGGATCCATGGCCAATGCGATGCCGCAAGCCATCGGCGCGCAGTGCGCGATGCCTGGCCGGCAGGTTGTTTCGATGTCGGGTGACGGCGGCTTCGGCATGCTCATGGGTGATTTG